>Ga0126381_100004101_pt1 | contig 15820 bp, 15 predicted proteins | sample PanSoiMetPlot_28_FD_96465 | JGI IMG/M metagenome (GOLD analysis project Ga0126381, IMG submission 96465) | Tropical forest soil microbial communities from Panama - MetaG Plot_28 | ecosystem: Environmental > Terrestrial > Soil > Tropical forest > Bulk soil | place: Panama | collected 2016-02-17 | reverse complement strand
GGCATGAACAGCGGCGTGCACGATGCGTTCAATCTCGCCGACAAGCTTGTGCGCATCCTGCGCGGAGAGGCGCAGGAGGCCGAACTCGACCGCTACGAGCGCCAGCGCCGGCATGTGGCGATCAAGCACACCCAGGCGCAGACCATCCGCAACAAGCGCCTTCTGGCCGAGCAGGACCCGGCGATCCGCAGGCGCAACAACGACGAGCTGCGCCGCACCGCCGAGGACCCCAAGCTCGCCCGCGAATTCCTGCTGCGCAGCTCGCTCATCACCAGCCTGCGCGAGGCGGAGGAGATTGAATGAAAGCTCCTGTAGCCCGCATGAAGCGAAGCGGAATGCGGGACCGCATCCCCGGATTTCGCCCTAGCCCGTCGAAGACGGGCGTAAACGCCCTTAAGGCTCCATCCGGGCTACAAGCCTTCATCCTGGTCTGCGCGACGATGGCAGGCGCGGCGATGCCGGCCCATGCACAATCCGACTGGCCCGTCCGCCCGATCCGGCTGATCGTCCCGTTCGCCGCGGGCAGCAGCTCCGATATCGTGGCGCGCATCGTGGCGCAGAAGCTCGGCGAGCGCCTCAAGCAGCAGCTGTTCGTGGAGAACCGGGTCGGCGCCAGTGGCAACCTCGGCAGCGAGGCGGTGGCGCGCGCGCCGGGCGACGGCTACACGCTCGGCCTTGCCAATTCGAGCACACACGCGGTGGCGGCGAGCCTGAGCGGCCGGCTCGGCTACGATCCGGTGAAGGATTTCGCGCCGGTCTCGATGCTCGGCAGCTCGCCCTTCGTGCTCTCGGTCTATCCTGGGCTGCCAGCGCGCACCGTCCAAGAGCTCATCGCGCTCGCCCGCATGAAGCCGCGCACGCTCACCTATGCGTCCGCGGGTCCCGCCACGCTCGCCCATCTCTCGGGCGCGTTGTTCGAGAGGATGGCGCGCATCGAGATGGTGCATGTGCCCTATCGGGGCACCGGGCAGGCCGCGCTCGACCTGATGGAGGGCCGGGTCGACATGCAGTTCGGCACAATCCCGCCATCGGTCGGCAATATCCGCGGCGGCAAGCTGCGCGCGCTGGCCGTCACCGGAGCCACGCGCAACGGCGCGCTGCCGGAGGTGCCGACCATCGCGGAGTCGGGCCTCTCCGGCTATGAATCCTCGCTTTGGCAGGCCTTCGTAGCGCCTGCCGCGACCGCGACCGCAATCGTCAGCCGGGTCAACCGCGAGGTCACGGCGGTGCTCAATGACGCCGGCGTGCGCGCCGCGCTGAGCGAACAGGGCGTCGAGCCGGACCCGGGGCCGCCGGAAGCGCTCGCCGGCCGCATTCGCGCCGATATCGAAAAATGGCGCGACGTGATCGTGAGCGCTGGCATTCACGAGTGAACACAACGGAGCACGAGCAGCTGGTGGACGCGCTCGGCCTCGCCCAGACGCCGCGCCGGATCGGGCGCTCTTGTTCCCGTCCGGCTCCAACCTTAGGATGCCCGGCGCACTGTTGAAGGCCTGAGCAAAAGCCGCCATGGGGAATCAATCAGCAACGCGACAGTGGCGGCTCCTTCTGGCCGCCATGGTGTTCGTCGCCTTGGGGCTGCCGGTGAACGCCGAGGATGCGCCCTCCTTCTATGCGGGGAAGGCGCTGAAGCTCATCGTCGGCCTGCCGCCCGGCGGCGGGGCTGACGCCTATGCGCGGCTGGTGCAGCGTCATCTCGCCCGCCACATCCCGGGCACGCCCGGAATCGTGATCCAGAACATGCCGGGCGCAGGCTCGCTGCGCTCCGTGATGGCGCTCAACACGGCGCCTGAGGACGGCACCGTGCTGGCGCATTTCAGCTCCGGGCTTCTGACCGAGGCGATTGCGGTGCCGGACAAGGTCAAGGTCGATTTCCGCAACTATGCCTGGCTCGGCAATGTCAGCGAGGACGTGCGCGTCTGCTACCTGCGCAGCGCCGCCGGCGTGCGCACCTGGCCCGACATGCTCGCCCGCAAGGAGGTGATCTTCGGCGCGACCGCGCAGGGCAATGCCGGCAACGTGGACACCGCCATGCTGCGCAACCTGTTCGGCGTGAAGGTGAAGCAGGTCTCCGGCTATGCGGGCAGCGCCGACAAGCGGCTGGCGGTCGAGAAGGGCGAGATCGACGGCGATTGCGGCGGCTGGACATCGGTCCCGGAGGACTGGCTGCGCGACCACAAGATCAACGTCATGATCCGCCTCTCGCCGATGCTGGTCGCCGGCATGGATGCGAACGTCCCCTACGGCGGCGATCTGGTGCGGGATGCGGGCGAGCGGAAAATTTACGATTTCCTGACCGCGCCCGAGCGGCTTGGCCGCCTGTTCATGGTCTCCGGCGCGGTACCCCTCGAGCGCGTGGCGCTCCTGCGCAAGGCCTTCGATGCGATGCTGGTCGATCCCGCCTTTCTGGCCGAGGCTGCGCAGCTGCGCCTGATCGTGAGCCCGATGAATGCCGCCGAGGTCACGCGCCGCATCGCCGATCTCTACGCGACGCCCGCCGATCTGGTGGCGCGCGCCAAGGCGATCGCGGGCGAATAGCGCATGTCCGGGAAAAATGGATGCCGGTTTCCCGCCTGCGCGAAGCCCTGGCACTGCTCATCATCTTTGCGCGATGCTTCGGCGGGCGAAGGCAGGCCCGGCAACGACAAGCGCCAGACAACCGTGCTCCCCGCATGAACAATGCCGACCTGATCGTCGCGACCCTCAAGGCCGCCGGCGTCGAGCACGGCTTCGGCATCCCGAGCGGCAACGTGCTGCCGTTGATGGAGGCGATGCGCAAGGGCGGCATCGGTTTCGCGCTGACCGCGCATGAAGGCTCGGCCGCGTTTGCGGCGGACGTCATGGGCCGCATGACGGGCGTTCCCGGCCTGTGCATCGCGACACTTGGGCCCGGCGCCACCAATCTTGCGACCGGCGTGGGCTGTGCCTTCCTCGATCGCTCGCCCATGATCGCGATCACCTGCAACCTCAACACCGATCAGCTTGGGCGCCGCATCCAGATGTGGATCGATCACCATGCGCTGTTCCGGCCGATCACCAAGCAGACGCTGCGGCTCGAGCGCGGAAGCGTGGCCCAGGCGGTGGCTGACGCGATCCAGCTCGCCACCAGCGAGCCGCAAGGCCCGGTGCATCTCGACCTGCCGGAGGATGTTGCGCTCGCGGCGGCCGACGAGCGGGAGCCGGATTGGGACGGGCCGTGGTTCGTTCCCTTCGCGCCGGACGAGGCGATTGCGCGCGCGGCCGACCTGATCGCCGGCGCCAGGCGGCCGATCGCCGTCATCGGCGCTTCCGCCATGCGCGTGCGCGACCCGCAGCTGCTGCTCAAGGTCATCGAGCGCTATCGCCTGCCGTTTGCCTCGACCACCATGGCCAAGGGGATGATCGATGAGGATCACCCGCTGTCGCTTGGCTGTATCGAGCGCAGCTGTCGGCAGATCCAGCGCAGATTCCTGAGCTCGGCCGATCTGATCGTCGGGCTCGGCTACGATACGGTCGAGGTCGAATACGAAGCCTGGATCGGCGACACGCCGCTCCTGCACATCGACCTTGAGGGCGCCGATGTGGCGCCTTCGGTCAAGGTCGTGCACCAGGCGACCGGGGACCTCGAGCACTCGCTGGCGCGACTGGCGACGCTCCCGGCACCCGCCAACGAATGGCGCGAGGAGACGCTGGCGGCGCACCGCCGCGTCTTCCAGTCGGCGCTGCGGCCCGCTTCCGCGACTTTCACCGCGCATGCGGCGATCGATGCGGTGCGCCGCGCCCTGCCGCGCGCGGGCGTGCTTGCCTTCGATGTGGGCGCCCACACCCACCAGATCGCCTCGCAATGGAGCTCGCATGCGCCCCGGACCTTCCAGATCACCAACGGCTGGTCATCCATGGGCTTTGGCTTGCCGGCCGCGATTGCCGCCAAGCTCGCGCGCCCGGACCTGCCGGTGGTCGCGCTCATCGGCGACGGCTGCTTCCAGATGACCTGTGGGGAGGTCGCGACCGCCAAGCGCCTCAGGCTTGCGCTGCCGGTCGTGGTTCTCAACGACAAATGGCTCGCCCTCATCAAGGTCAAGCAGATCCGCCGCCAGTTTCCGCTGTATGGGACAGAGCTGCAGCAGGAGGACTACGGCGTCCCGCCGGCGCATTACTTCGGGGTGCCGGCGGTCGGCGTCACGAGCGCGGATGCGCTCGAGGCCGCGGTCAAAGCGGCGCTCGCGGCTGCGGGCCCAACCGTGATCGAAGCCGCGGTCGATTCCGAGCATTACCTGGAGACGGTGTACGACTGACTTGGTGGGGTCTCGGCGCTGCCCCATTGTCGGCGTCGTACCGGCCATACCAAGTCGGGCTTGCCCGACTTGGTCTCCTAAAGAAGTGGCGAAGTCGGGTTTACCCGACTTCGCCTGCCGGGACCCATACGCCGCGTCCTATCGATAGTGCACGGGGTATGGGTCCCTGCTTTCGCAGGGACGACGTATGAGAGGGTTCAAGCTCCTGCTCAAGCTTGGACTACTCGCAGTCGCAGATTTCGCCGATCGGATGGCCGCAGGCTTTCACCGCCGCGATCACCTTGGCTTGCTTCGCTTCCTGCTCGCGGTGGAACTCCGGATCTTGCCGATCCTTGGCGGCGCGCTCGTTGCGCTCGCCCGAGCCGTAGAGGGAGGCCACGAAACCTGAGTCGTCCAGATGGCGGATGTGGTGCAGGTCCCACAATTCCATGGGATTGATCTTCTTGGCGTCCTGATCCTGGCGCTTGGCCTCCTCGTAGACGTTCGTGATCGCCGCCATGCTCGGATAGAGCCTGGGCTCGAGTGCCGGCGCGAGCTGCTGATAGACATAGGTCGCCTGCTCGCGGTTGAGCTCGCCCTCGCGGACGTAGCGCTGCCGGATCACCTCGATGCTTTTCTCGGGCTGCGTCTTGAAGAAATGGATGCCCTCGATCATGCCCTTGAGGAAGCGCTCGACGATATCTGGATGCTTCTCGACAAAGGGCAGGCTCGACGAGATGGTAGTGTACCAGATCATCGGCAGCGGCGCGATGTCGATGACCTTGAGCCCGGCATCGGCCGCGAACAGGTGTGCCGGCGCAAGCAGGAGCGCGGCGTCGACCTTGCCGTCGCGCACCCATTGCCACACGGCTGCGCGCTTCTTTTTCTTCTGTTCCGTATCCGCGCCCTCGAGCTGCTCGGCGCCTTCCGCCGATTCGAGCCCGTCGACCTTGTTGACGATCTCGATGTCGCCGCGGTCAACATCGAGCCCGCGCTGCTTAAGCAGCAGCCAGTCGTTGAGCCCCGGATGATTTCCTCGGGTTCCGACCTTCTTGCCGTGGAGGTCGGCAAGCCCGTTGATCCCCGAATCCGCCCGCACCACGAGCTTGGGAGCGACCGCGTTCAGGGTCTGCCCGAGATAGACCCACTGGTCGCCGCGTGCCCGGTGCCCGTAGGTCGAGATGTGATTGCCGCCCACGAACTCGATCTCGCCGCTTTTGACGCAGCGGTGCGCATCGGTCTTGGAAATCTGAAAATTGTAATTGACGTCGAGACCGTGTTTCGCCCAGGCGCCGGATTCGGAGATCACATGCAGCAGGTTGAGATGGGTTGCTGAGCGGTACGGGAACGAGACTTTGTCGACGTTGCGCATGCGGGGCGATCTCCAGGTGTCAAATATGCGGTAATAGGGCGGACTGACTTATTCCACGGACAGGCCTTGCTTCTTGAACATTCCGTTGAGGAACGCGAGCGCGCTGGCCTGCGTATTCCCGAGCGAGCGGATCAGGGGCTCGACCCCGTCGTGCAGCAGCGGCACGAAGTCGTCGCTGGTCCTCTTGCCGCGCTCGATGAACTCCGGGTTGCGGATCATGCGGCCGTAGGTCTCGCGATAGACGCTCAGCATCGCCGGCGGCGATTTTGGCGGCAGCGCCAGCCATTTGTCCATCGAGGCGATGTTGGTCCAGTAATCGAACGCGGCGCGCGCCTGCGGATCGGCGATCCGGTCCTTGACCAATCTTGCCAGAATCGGCGCGTTGCCGAAATCGGGGCGCGGCACGACCGCGCCGTTCTGCAGGGTTCCGGTCTGCACCAGAATCTTGAACCGGCCTGTGTCGAGAAGCTTGGCGAGCAGGAACAGATTGGCAGTCGAGGTCATGTCGATCTCGCCGCGCTCGAGCGCAAGCATGAGCTCGTTGGTGCCGCGGTAGCCGACGACCCATTTGACGTTCCATCCCAGGAGCTCGCTGCCCCAGGCGGTCATCTGCATGCCGGAGCGGGGGACACCGGCGGGAGAGCCCATGACGACCGGGCGCGCCTGCTTGTCGGTGAGGCGTTTTTCCGCCTCCTTGCTGATGATCAGCGCCGAGCCGCCGCGTCCGACCCCGCCCACAACCTCGAAGGTGGTAGGATCGAAGCGTGCCTGCGGCTTGCGATAGTTCAGTGGGTCGGCGGTGGTGCTGGCGGCGGTCACGACCGTCATGCCGTCGGGCGCAACCTGCTGCATCACGTAGTTCATGGCGGTGATGCCCTCCGCGCCCGGTATGTTGCGCACCACCATGGTGGGCACGCCCGGCAGCCCGGTTGCCAGGAAGCTTGCCGCCAGCCGGGCGAAGGTGTCCGTGCCGCCGCCCGGCTCGAAGCCGACGATCATGGTCAGCGTCTTGCCCTGGAACGAGATGTCCTGCGCCACCGCCGGGCTGCCGAGGAGGCCCGCAAGCAGCGCGACGCCCAGTCGGTTCATGGTTGATCTCCGGCAACCTCACGCATCAGCGTTTAGCCGCGGGCGCGGAAAAAAGCCAGCAACCACAGTCCTGAGGACTCTGGGCCATTTTGTCACTTGCCGGTCAACTGCAGCCATTGCCAAGTCGACACCGCCGTCCCATGCTGATGCCAGCGATCGGAAAATCTGCGCCCCGGAATGGAGGCCGTCATGCGCGCCTGGAACAGAATCGCCGCCGGCGTAGCTGCAAGTTGCTTCACAGTTGTCATCGGAGCCACCTCCGCCGGGGCCGCGGAGATCGCGCTCGTGACCACTGGCGCGGTCGAGCACATCATGCTCGGGCTCATTCCGTCGTTCGAGCAGGTGAGTGGCCACAAGGTGCACATGAACGTCTATGGCACCGCGCTTGCCGTCAGCAAGGTCAAGGAGGGCGAGGCGGCCGACATCGTGCTGCTCTCGCCGGAGGCGCTCGGCGACCTTGCCAAGGCCGACAAGGTCGGGGCTGCGAGCATCACTCCGGTCTTCCGCTCGCGGGTGGGCCTGGCGGTGCGCGCAGGCGCGCCCAGGCCCGACATCGGCTCGGCCGAGGCGCTGAAGAAGACGCTCCTCGACGCCAAATCGATCGGCTACAGCATTGGACCGAGCGGCGAGTTCTTCTCGACGGTCCTGATCGACCGCCTGGGGATTGCCGACGCGCTCAAGCCGAAGATGAAGCAGGTGCGCGGCGCGCCGGTTGCGACCGCCGTCGCCAAGGGCGACGTCGAGGTCGGCATCCATCAGGTTGCCGAGCTGATGCCGATTCCCGGCATCGAGCTCGTGGGCGCGCTGCCGCCCGAGCTGAACACCACGATCCTCTATGCGACCGGCATCTCGACCAACGGGAAGACGCCGGATGCCGCGACCGCGCTTGCCAAGGCGGTGATGCTGCAAAGTGCTGTCCCGGTCATTCGCAAGAACGGCATGGAGCCCTTCTGAGGGCTCGGGCGAAGGAGGCGCGCATGAACGAAGACGCGTTCAACATGAGCCTGCGCAAGTTTCTCAAGAAAGTCGGCGTCACCTCCCAGCGCGAGATCGAGGAGGCGGTCCGCGCGGCGCTCGCCGGCGCCCGCCTCAAGGGCGACGAGGCGCTGCCCGCCAAGGTCACGCTGACCCTCGGGGGTGTCGATCTCAAGGTCGAGATCGAAGGCGCAATCGAGCTGGAATGAGGGCGTCGGCGGGCTACGACGCGTAAAACGGGTCAGCCCCCATGAAGCGAAGCGCCGGCATCCTGATGTACAAGCGGGCGCCTGAGCTGCACCTGCTCCTGGTCCATCCAGGCGGGCCGTTCTGGGCCAAGAAGGACTTGGGCGCCTGGTCGATCCCGAAAGGCGAATACGAGGCGGGCGAGGAGCCGCTTGTGGTCGCGAAGCGGGAATTTAGCGAGGAGCTGGGAGCCGAGCCGCGCGGCAATTTCCAGGAGCTCGGCGAGCTTGTGCAGCCCAGCCGCAAGGTGATCACCGCTTGGGCGGTCGAAGGCGACTTTGATCCGCGGAACCTGCGATCGAACACCTTCGAGCTGGAATGGCCGCCGAGAAGCGGCCGCAAGCAAAGCTTTCCAGAGGTCGACCGGGCAGAGTGGTATCTTCCCGCGGAGGCCCGCCAAAAAATTCTGCCCGGGCAAAGCCCCTTCATCGATCGGCTGCTCGCGCTCCTTTAGCCCGGACTGGCCCACTGGGCCGGCGGAAGGCATGACCCGGTGGCGCCACGCGGTTGCCACTACGCGCGCGCCGGCAGCCTCAGAGCGTCGCGTTCCAGGCGACCGGCACCAGCCGATATCCGGTGCCGTCCTTCTCGACATGGCCGAGCGACGGGAAGGCGAAATGGAAGCCGGCGATGAGCGATTTCTCAGCCGCCGCCATGTCGTAGAACCGGTGGCGCGTCGCGGCCGCCTTGTCGGGATCGAAGTCGTACATCACGTGCCAGTCCGGATTGCGCAAGAAGAGCTCCGGAATGTTGGTGACGTCCGACTGCACCAGGAGCCGCCCGGACCCGGAGGCGACCACGAATGAGGTATGCCCAGGCGTATGCCCGGGAGTGTCGATCGCCGTGATGCCGGGCGCGACCTCCTTGCCCCAGTCATAGCGCGTGACCTTGCCGGCGATGTCGGAGAGGACCTTTCGCGTGTTGTCGAAATAATCCTTCATCAGCTGGTTGCCCTGGAACTTGGCCATGTTCTCGTCGCTCATCCAGAACGCCCAGTCGACCGCGGGCGCCTTGATCTCCGCGTTCGGGAAGGCAAGCGCGCCCGTCGGAGTCTTGAGGCCGTTGATATGGTCTGGATGCAGGTGGGACAGCACCACCATGTCGATCGCCTTGGAATCGATGCCGGCGGCCGCCATGTTGGATTGCAGCAGGCCGATGGTCGGCCCGGCACCGGGCGGGAAGCCGGTGTCGATCAGCACAAGCTTGGAGCCGGTGTTGATGACCACCGGATTGAATGGCACCGTCACCATGCCCTTGGGCATGTAGGCGGCCTCCGCGGCTGCGAGCGCCTGCTCCTTGGAGACGTTCCGCACATAGGCATCCGTGATCGGAACGCCGCGCGCCCCGTCGGCGATCTGGGTCAGCTCGTAGTCGCCGACCTTGTACCGGTAAAAGCCGGGCGCCTGCTTGGCGGCGGGCGGCGCGGCTGCCTGGGAGGCGGTCGCGAGCGGAGTCGAAATGGCGGCGGCGCCTGCGCCCACCAGGAGGGTGCGGCGAGTGAGCTCGGTCATGGCGTCCTCCTTCAGATTTCCGGGGTCCTTGGTTGAACCGCGGTTTGTCGCGAGCATAGCGACTTGCCGGATGGCCGGAAACCCCACGCCTCACACTGCCACGCGGTTGATCATCTCGTCATATCGTCCCGCCAGGAAGCTGCGCAGATTCGGCTTGATGATCGACATGATGTCCTCCTCGTAACGGTCGCTCAGGCCGCCGATGAACGGGGTGATGAAGACGTTCTCCATGTCCCACAGCGGGCTGGTCGCCGGCAGCGGAGCCTGCGCGAAGACGTCGAGCCCGGCGCCGGCGATCTTGTGGGAGCGCAACGCCTCGATCAGCGCGGGCTCGTCCACCACGCCGCCGCGCGCGATATTGACGAGGCAGGCGCTGCGCTTCATGGCGTCGAACACGGCGGCATTGATGATGCGATCGTTCTCCTTGTTGTAGGGCGCGAGCACGAGCAAAAAGTCCGCCTGCGCGGCCGCGTCCAGGAGCCGCTCGCGCGGATAGACGGCGTCGAAACCTTCGACCGTGCGCGGCGTGCGCGAGAGCCCGATGGTGGTCATGCCGAGCGCCTTGCAGACCTTCGCGATATGCTCGGCGATCGCTCCGACCCCGAGAATGACCAGGGTGCGCCGGTCGAGCACCCTCGGCCTGAGGCGATCCCAGACATGGGCCGCCTGGTTGCGGACGAGCTGCGGAACCTGGCGGGAGAGGGCGAGCATGTGCAGGACCGCCATCTCGGCCATCTGCGGCCCATGGATGCCGCGCGCATTGGTGAGGATGACCGGGCTCCCCTTGAGCACGGGCGTCAGATGATCGGTGCCGGTGATCACGCACTGGAACCATTTGAGCCGTGCGGCGCGCGCAAGGCAGCGCGCATCGAAGCCCCGGCCATAGGCAAAAATGACCTCTGCTTCCCCCATCAGGTCGATCGCCGGCGGGCATTCGTGCGATGCGCAACAGGAGAACTTGACCTGCGAATTGAAATCCCCAAGCCGGGACGTATAGGCCTGCGGATCGGGAACGATGATCAAGACTTCGGTCGACATTCCTGAAAACCCCTTGTGCCGCGCCCGCCATTGCGGGGCCGCGGCGGCGACGATATGAATGAGCCCCGATCTGTCAGCCTTCGCCGACGGAAATCAAGCAAAACGAGAGCGCGCCATGCCGGAGCTCAGCGAACGCCTGAACACGCCCATCTCGACTGCGGAGCTCGAGCGGCGCTGGAAAGCGGTGCGCGCTGCCATGGAGCGGGAAGGCATCGATGTTCTGGTGATGCAGAACAACAACGATCACATGGGGGGCTACGTCAAATATTTCACCGATCTGCCGGCCGGCAACGGCTACCCGGTCACGGTGGTGTTCCCGCGCGACGACCTGATGACGGTGGTCATGCAGGGGCCCTTCGGCGGCTCCCAGGCGCTCGCGGCGGAGGGCGACGGGGTGCGGCGTGGGGTCAAGCGCGTGCTCACGACCCCAAGCTACGCCTCGGCCCATTTCACCAGCGAGTACGATCCGGAGCTTGCCGCAAGCGCGCTCGCCCCCTTCGCCAAGGGCACCATCGGGCTAGTGAGCACCTACGCGATGTCGCTCGCGAGCGGGGAATATTTCAAGCGCCGCTTTGGCGGCGCGCGTTTCGTGGACGCCACCGAGCTCGTCGATCGGATCAAGGCGATCAAGAGCGAGGAGGAGATGGAGCTCATCATCCGTACCGCGCGGATGCAGGACGGCGCCATGCGGGCGGCCTTCGCTGCGGTGAAGCCCGGGATGCGCGACCGCGACGTGGTGGCGGCCGCCCAGTTCTACAGCCAGACCCATGGCAGTGAGCAGGGGCTTTATCTGTGCGCCTCCGCTCCTCTCGGCACTCCCATGAAGTTCGGCCCCAAGCACATGCAGAACCGGGTCATCCAGGAAGGCGACTATCTTGCCCTGCTGGTGGAGGATTCCGGCCCCGGCGGCTTCTATACTGAGCTTGGCCGCAACTGCGTGGTCGGCAGGGCGCCCCAGCAGATGCATGACGAGCTCGCCTTGACGCTCGAATCCCGCCGCCTGACGCTGGACCTGCTCAAGCCCGGAACGCCCGCCAAGCACATCTGGGAGGAGTTCAACGCCTTCATGCGCAAGAACGGCCGGCCGGAGGAGACCCGCCTCTACTGCCACGGCCAGGGCTATGACCTGGTCGAGCGCCCGCTCATCCGTCACGACGAGCCGATGGCGATCGCCAAGGACATGAACATCGTGGTGCATCCCACCTATGTGCACAAAGGCATGCTCTCCTGGGTCTGCGACAACTATATTATTGGTAGCAACGGGCCGGGCGACCGCCTTCACGAATTTCCGGAAGCCATCATCGAGGTCGGCTGATCGCAGCCAATCTCGGTTACGGGATGTTTACGTTGGAGGATAGTGGAAGCTTTTGAAAGCTTGATGCCGCTATGTTAGCCAGCCCGTGGCCATTCGCTTGACCACCCATCGGATTTCAAGTCCTGAAAGGAAAGATGAGCACCCTCGCACTTGCCTCACCCCCCGCCTCCAAAGCCTCGTTTCGCGAGGTCTGGCTTATCACAATCGGCCACTCTCTCACGCATTGGTACCCGGCGACATTCTACCTGCTACTGCCCCTGATCGGGCATGACCTGGGGCTCAGCAAGTTCGAGATCGGCTCGATCGTGAGCGCCCAGGCGGTCGCGGGCGCACTGTCCAACCTCCCGGGCGGCCAGCTGGTCGATTCGGTGTCCCGCAAGGGGCTCTTGATGGCCATCTCGCTGTTCTGGGTCGGCGCCCCCTATCTGCTGATGGGCTTCAGCCACCAGTACTGGATGCTGCTCTGCTGCGCGGGCCTGGTCGGCATGGGCAACAATCTCTGGCATCCGACCGCCATTCCGCTCCTGGCGCGGCGGTTTCCGGAGCGGCGCGGTCTCGTGGTGTCGATCCATGGCATGGGGGGCAATGTCGGAGATGCGGTCGCCCCCATGGTGGTCGGCTGGATGCTCTACTTTCTCAGCTGGCGGGACGTGATGGTGCTCAACGTCATCCCGGGCGTCCTCATGGCCTGCATCATCCTTATCAACCTCGGCCGCATGCAGGAGCAGAGCCACAAATCCGTGGCGGAGGAGGGGGCCGGCAAGGCGAAGGCGGCGAACAGCTTTCGCCGGCGGCTGAGCGATATCGGCAAGCTCCTTTCCAACCGCACGCTCGCCATGCTGTCGATCGGCTCCGCGTTCCGATCCATGACCCAGAGCAGCCTGCTCGTGTTCCTGCCGCTCTATCTGCTCACCGAGATGCAGCTGCCGCAGGTCTGGGTCGGCGCCTGCCTGTCCGGGATGCAGATCGCCGGGTTCGCAGCCGCCCCGGTCGCCGGCCACCTGTCCGATCAGATGGGCCGCCGGCGCATCATCGTGAGCAGCATGGCGACCTCCTGCGTGGTCCTGCTGCTGATGGGGGTTGCCGGCCGTTCGCCGGCCTTCGTCTTCCTGATCGCGTTCCTGGGATTCTTCCTGTTCGCGGTCCGCTCGGTCCTGCAGGCTTGGCTGCTCGACGCGACCCCCCCGAGCATGGGCGGCACCAGCATCAGCATCCTGTTCGCCATGCAGGCGGTCGGGAGCGCCATTGGCCCGGCGCTCGCCGGCAAGCTTGCCGACCACTTCGGATTGATGGCCGTGTTCTATTTCCTGGCCGGCACGATCGTGATCGCCAACATGTTCGTGTTCTTCACCCCCGCGCCCAGCGAGCCGCACCGGTTCGCCCCTTCGGCCGCGGAGTGAACGGGGTGTTGAGCGCGCCGTAGCCCGGATTGAGCGCAAGCGAAATCCGGGACAGCTGACCCGGATTTCACGGAGTTTATCATCGGGCCGGCCGAAGGCCGGACCCGTTGGTTCAATCCGGGCTACAGATCCATCCCGAGATCAGTGCCCGGGCGGCGGCTGGAAATATTTCAGGTTCGGCGCCGCCTGCCCCTTGCGGACCGGCATCAGGTAGCCGTCGGCGCTGACCATGTAGACGTCGTTGCCGATGCGCACATGCGGGTTGTCCTCGGCGCAGACCGCCTCCCGCCACCAGATCGGCTCCTTCGTGGCCGTGCGGCGATAGTTCTTGGTGATGGTCCAGGGATGGGTCAGCGCATGGTCGATGGTGGTGATCTCATTGTGAAGGGTGTTGGGATCGGCCTTGTCGAGATAGATGCGCTCCTTGACGATGGTCTGGTTGTCCTTGTGCATCGGGATGCCGGTCGAGTCGTAGGTGCGCGGGCCCTTGAGACCGCGGGTCTCGACCTCGAGCACGTTGTAGCGGCCGGTATTGCCTTCATCGATCCACTGGCCGATCGAATAGCCCTGGAACATGGGCTCCATCTCCTTCGGCCAGGTACGGCCGTCGGTATAGATGCGGCGCGAATCGTGGACATGCTCGATCAGGATATGAACCATCTCGGGCGTGATGACGATCTGCATCGGCTCGTAGACGTTCATCTGCCGGGGCATGCCGGGCGGCAGGCACATGATGGTGGGGGTATCGCCCGGTCCGCCCGCCTCCTGGTCGCGCAGGTTGGCCTCGAAGATCGCCCGGTATTCCGACGTGAGCGGGGCGGGCGTCGGCCATTTGTTGCCGCCGGTGCCGTTCCACTCCCCCTTGAGATCCGGGTATTTCGATTCGTCGAAGGCAAGGGCGGTACCGGCGGAAAGCGCCAGCAGGGCGGCGAACGCCATCGCGCCCGTCAGGTTTCGGCCCAGCATGTCGTTCCTCTCAATCATCGTCGCGCCACTTTTCAAGAATCCTAAGCGGATCGCGGCGGGGCGGCAAGGCGTGAGGTGAGGGTCGCGGCTGGGAACGGGATGCTTAATTCAGTGGCGCCCAGTATGGTGGCGTCTCCCGCCAGGGTTGCCGGCTCCCGTGGAAGTGCGATGCGTCGATGCGTCTATTCTTCGCTCTTGCCGTTCTGATGCTCGCCGGCTGCTCGCTGGGCACCAATCCGCCGCCAGCGCTGGACGTTGCCCAGCCGCCGGACGTCTACCGGCTTGCCGGCAAGATCCAGGGAACGTTCAAGAACGCGAAGCTGACCGGCAATCCCCTCGTGTCGCGCCCCCGTCGGGCTCCCGTCACGGCCTTCGGGGACTGGATCGTCTGCCTGCGCGGCGATGGCGAGGATACGCGCGTCTACGCGCTGATCATCTCCGCAGACGACATCGTCGACTATCGCCTCGCGCTGATGATCGACGAATGCGCAAGCGAAAGCTTCGCGCCGCTGCCGGCCGCGCCGCTGACCAAATAGCGCCGCGGCCGTGAGAGCTATTTCAGCGCCGTCTGGACGCTCGTGAAGGTGGTGACCAGCGAGCCTCCTACCCCCTGCACGACCGCGATGATCGCAACCGCAATGCCGGCAGCGATGAGACCGTACTCGATCGCGGTCGCGCCCGATTCGTTCCTCAGAAATGACAGTATCCGATGGGTCACCGATGTCCTCCTTCCGCTGCTGCGCCTCGCCATCCATCGGGGAATATGCGTATGAGCATCCTTCGAGGCCTTTAACGCATTCCGGAGAATTTAGCGAGCAGTGCGTAAAATTGCGAAAAGATTACGTAAACAACGATCGCGCCGGCGACATCGGCACTCCGCCGGAGGAGATGCGATCGTGTCACCGCCCGCGCATTCGCTGGATCTGCATCTGCGCCAGGAACGGCACCAGCGGATGGGTGCCCATCTTCACGAACGCCGGCATGTCGAGCTTGATCAGGGCCTCGCGCTGGTCCGCCGGCAGGGCGAACTGGTCCGCGTAGCCTCCCGCGTCGGCCAGGAATTGCGCGCGCTTGTCGGCATCATGGGCGAGCCCATGCAGCGCCGAGGTGAGCGCGACGAGCTCGGGTCGGATCGCCGGATAGTGCGGGGCATGGTCGGCGGGCTCGGCGCCGGTCCAGGCAAGCGACGCATAGTTGTGGTGCCAGCTCGGGTCCATCGAAACGACATCGGGCTTGCGCTCGCCGAGCGCGCCCGCCGCGCAGGCCCAGCAGCGCAGCTCGATGTTGCCGGTCTCGTCGAGCTCGGTCTCGTCGTAGCCGATCAGGGATTTCAGGTTCCCGGCCGCGAGCTTCTCGAGCACGCGGTTGTCCCAGGCAAGCTCCGGGTTGGAATAGCGGTCGGTGCCGGGGAAATGCGACATGCCGCCGCTCGACAGGATGACCGTCTTGAGCCCCAGCGCCGTCACGGTGCGGGCGACGGCCTGGCCGAACGAATAGCAGCGCTCCATCGTGGGCTGCGGCGGCAGATAGGCGTTGACGTAGATCGGCAGGACCGGGCCGGTGTGGCCGAGATGGGTCAGCGGAATCCCGATCGCATAATCGATCCTGGCGGTGCTGGTGAAGGCCGGGTCGAAATTCTGCCGGTAGAGCGCGCG
>Ga0126381_100004100_pt1 | contig 15824 bp, 16 predicted proteins | sample PanSoiMetPlot_28_FD_96465 | JGI IMG/M metagenome (GOLD analysis project Ga0126381, IMG submission 96465) | Tropical forest soil microbial communities from Panama - MetaG Plot_28 | ecosystem: Environmental > Terrestrial > Soil > Tropical forest > Bulk soil | place: Panama | collected 2016-02-17 | reverse complement strand
CTAAACGTCAGCTGTCCAACCTGATTTGCCGAGATGCCAATCACTTGGGGGCTGGTGGGGTCGGTGTCAACAATGGTAATCGCAGCCGGATAGCTCTCCGGGAACAATCTTGAATTTGAAGTGTTGAATGCAACCTGGATTTTGCACTGCGCTCCAGGCGCTAACACACCGCTGCAGGTATTGGAGGTGATGCTGTACAGGGGGACGGCGCCTACAGCGTTGGGCGATCCCGCCAAGGACACGTTTTGAATAGTGAGCGATGCGCTGGTGCTGATATTAGTCACCGTCACGTCCTGCACGCTGTCCACGAAGTCAGGTCCTTTGTTGCTGAAATTTACTACTGCAGGTTGCACGGATACGTGTGAGACGACATTGCCGGAACCGGTTCCGTTAAGAGCGGCAGAATAAGCAAAATGAAGGTTTCCGTTGACGGAGGTGCTCACCGCAAGTGCACCCTTGACAGCGGCACTCACGCTTGGATGGAAGGCGACGCTGATCGTACAGCTCTGCCCGCCTGCAAGATTGGTGGGACAGTTGTTGATCTGTGTGAAGTTCCCGCTGGCGGCGACCTGATCTATCGACACGCTAGCTTTGGGTGCGGCAGTCAGCATCAAAGTCTGCGGTTGGCTGGTAGTACCGACGGCAACGGTCCCAAAGCTTAGAGCGCCGGCAGACAATTTTGCCGGCGCTATCCCCGTGCCCGAAAGGCTTACCACCTGCGGGCTTGAGGGCGCGTTGTCGTTGATCGTAATCGCGCCATTGATTGGCCCAATCGTACCGGGGTTGAAACTCACGCTGATGGTACAGCTCGCGTTGGGAGCGAGGCTTGAACAGTTACTGGTTTGATGATAACCACCGCTGGCTTGCACAGAGCCGACAACCAGATCGGCACTTCCGGTGTTGGTCAGAGTAACCCTCTGAGCGGGACTGCTGGGAGCGGCGACACTTACCACTTGCGGTGCAAACGTTAAGGCTGACGGTGACATGCTGGCTTGCTGCGAAAACACAGACGGAACGGCCATCAACAGAGAAGAAGCAACGAGAGCGGGCTTGCTGAGGTGCAAGGGAAATCTCCATACTGAATTTCGATTGGGCCCGACACCAAGCTAGTTGGCTGTGTGGTTGAGGTTGTCACCGGCAGGTCAAACTTTGGCCAATGCTATGTGACTTAGGCGAGGGGATGGCTGTCTAGCTTTGGGCGCAAAGCAGTGTAGGAAGCATCGCTGCGAGGTCTAGCAAAAATCATAGATTTCCTACATCCCCTCTAAGGACTTGGCACGTCGGCTTAACGGAGACCTCACCAACTTCGATGTCTGGCTCGACCCCGAGCGCCTCACCACCGGCGACAAGTGGCGAAACGAAATCGCCGACGCCATCGATCAGGCCAACGTCGCCACGAAGAGCGCCCATGGCTAGCGTGGCCAATTCTTGCCATTCGCAGGCTCCTTCTTAGGAAACGTACAACTGGTGCTCTTGGGTCACTTTTACTACTTGGAACAATGCGTAATTCACACAAAAATAAAGGTCTTAGTCGACTCTGAGTTCCCAGCTAAGCTAGAATTAAAAGCATCGTAGGAGATCATATTTCTGAACGGAGCTCTGCGTGTCTTTCCACCTTCGAAGACACGGATTCCGCGGCAATTTTGTGTGGAAACTGTGCAGCCTTGTGTTTCTTGCCTTTTGCGTTGCATCGGCGCTCTTAGCCCAAAATCTCCAGCAGGAAACAGACGATCGGAAGCCTTCCGCCACTTCCGCGGACGGCTCGTATGATTCTTCGTCCGCCTATACGAGCGCCTCGAGTCCGCAAGCAGCGTCGGCGTCGGCCTCGGCCTCGGCGTCGTCTAGCCGACAGATCAACAATCTTGTTCCCGCCGCGCAGCCTCCGGCTTTCCCTCCGCCGAGCGACAAGTTCGGTTTCAAGAGCGCCCTCATTCAGTCATTTAACGAGAACCTGTTCTTTCACCTGTGGCGCGTCGGCTTCGATCCCGGATTGCGTTACAACCTGGCGCACAAGCCGTTTTGGCATGATTACGCATCGTCGCTTAGCGGCTATGACTTGAGCCACTGGGGCGATGGCGACGACTTCGTCGTCAACGATGTAGGGCACCCGTTGGAAGGCGCAGTGTTTGGCCGTACGTTCCTGCAGAACACTCCGCGCAGCCAAGTGATCATCGGCAAGAATCGCCAATACTGGATAAGCCGCCTGAAAGCGATGGCTTGGTCAGCTGCATGGTCGACCCAACTTGAACTAGGCCCAATCAGCGAAACATCCGTTGGCAACCAGGGCGGATTCACTTACGTGCCGGGCTGCGGAGTCCAGCCGTCGTGCCTGAACAATCCGCAGTACCCAAAGCCGCCTACCACCAACACGGGCTGGACAGACTTTGTCGTAACGCCGACAATCGGCACTCTGTGGATCATAGGAGAAGACACGATCGATAAGTACATCGTGATGCCGATCGCAGCGAACCATCGCATATTTGGTGGTCGAATTCTTCGCTCGGCTCTTGAGCCGAGCCGCAGCTTCGCGGCACTTTTCGCCGGCAAGTTTCCCTGGATGCTCCCTGCTCCGGAAAAGAACTTCGTTGTCGCGGGCAGGCTGCCAAAGCCAGCCGCGCCTGATCTAAGGCCGGTTGACCATTGGGAAATCGGCACGGGATACACGAACGTCAGCTTGCCGGTGCTCAGCAATGAATGCTCGTCTGGCGCGTGTCGCAAGAATCTTTCCGCCGCAGGCCTCAACTTCACCTACAACTTCACGTGCGGCATTGCGTTCGACAGCTCGGTCAACTTCATTCCCGGCCAGCAAGGCGCGAAGCCGATTACGGAAGGGTTGTTTGGCGTGAAGATGGGCAAACGCTTTGAGCACTTTGGAATTTTCGGGAAAGTTCGTCCGGGATTCATCTACTATGACGAAGCCATGCCGGGTGGGGGCGTGACGACTCCCGAAAGCCTGACGCGGTTTGCGTGGGACATGGGTGGAACGTTCGAGTACTACCCGAATCGCGACTCGACACTGCGCTTTGACGTGGGGACGACGTTGGTGCGCTACCTTAGCGATCATTCGGATCCGAAGCAGTATCCGCTGGGAAGCTCGCTCTCAACACAGTACATCGTGACGCAGGGGAACTTCCAGGTGGCCACGTCGTATACGTATCGTTTCTAGGCCCCCCTCCCGCGCTAACTGACCGTTAGCGAGCTAAGAGTCTGTTGTACTGAAGCTTAGGGCGCGTCCACCGTCGCGCCCTTATATTTTGGAAAGGATCAACTCTTCGCCCCAGTTGTGTACGAACACAAACGGATCCAACCCCGACACTGACAGCACTGTTCCCGATTCTGCCTGCTCTGCACCCGCCTCAAAGATGAGGGGGCGGTGGCCTATGCTTATGGCCGTTGCAGCGTGAGGGCGTAGATCTCTTGCGTGCCGATGTCGCGCGTGAAAATCGCTGAGCCGTTTGGAGCGACGCTAATCTGAGTATTTCCGTCTGGGCCCAAAGCGCGGCGAAGCTCCTTCAAGTTGGCTATATTTTCTATCTTGTGATCAGCAAGGCGGACCCGCATGGCCTTCGGTTCGGCACCACCAGTCGTGTAGTACACATACTTGTAGTCCGGGGAATGGGCCCAGTTGACCACGCTGCCTGCCAATTTTCCCGGCACTAGGTCCGACCACTTTTGCGTTCTCACATCAAAGATCTCGAGCTTCGCGCTGTTCGTGGGAGCAGCCACCAGCGTGTCCTCGCTAACCCATTGTCCTCCGCCGAGATCTTGTGATCCAGGCACACTGGAGCGCTTGCCCGTTCGTAGATCCAGAAGCTGCAACTCGGAATGTGCGGGGTCACGACCATTCGTGAAAACTAGCAGGTTCCCGTCAGGTGACCAATTTGCAGCAGTTGCGTCCTTCTCCACGATCCTCTGTGGCGCCCCTCCGTCCATGCTGATGACGTAAATCTCCCCTTTAACATTCCCGTATGCAACCTGCTTCCCGTCCGGGGAAATGAAAGAGTAGCGCACCTGCATGGGAGGGTAAGTCAGTTGTAAGCGTTCCGATCCGTCGGGGCGGCTCCGCCACAATGTGTGATCCGGGTAGGAAGTGTAGGCGACCCAATGCCCGTCCCGAGAGAACGTAGGGTTGAATGCCGAGATTCCAGAGAGCAAAGGAACGAATTGATTCGCGCCGGCATCAAACCGGACGAGTTCGCCTCGCTCTTTGATGCCAAGAGCAAAAATTTGTTGTCCATCACGACTCACAGCTGGACGGATGTAGGACAGCGGACCGTTGGTAAGCTGAATCGGTTGATCAGTGCGTTGGAAGAACCCTGTTTTCGTCGGCAACAGCCAGAGGTCCCGCCGGCCTTCATGCCGCTTTTGAAACAGGATGTATTTCCCATCGGGGCTCCACTGGGGGCAATAGACGTACCCGCTCTCACTGCTGTTCACAATCGTGTGGAGGCCCGAACCATCGGCCATTGATTCGATAATCGAGACGGGAATCATTTGAGCGCCTGCCCGAATATCAAACACAATTCGATGCCCGTCTGGCGAAACTCTTGGGTCCCTAATGAAGCCGTTGACCTTAACCAGTTTGCGGGGATTGGAACCATCTTTTTCGGCCACGTAAAGCTCATCTTCTCGAGCGAAGAGTATGCGACCATCCGGGAAAAAACTCGCGTCCTGGGCTTCGACAGTGCCAACTTGGCGCGGCTCTCCTGTAGGCAGCGGAACTTGCCAGAACTTAGTTGGAAAGGAGTCGCCGCCTTGAGATACAAGCAGGGCAGAACCGTCAGGCGCCAGTCCCACGATCCTTGGATTGGCAACACTCGTCGGAACGGAGGCGACGGAACCGCCAGTTACCGCGACTTGTTCAATCTTGAGACTTCCTCTCGCACCTTCGTTGAAGTAAATGCGCAAACCGTCGGTTACTGTTTGGGTGAACAATGGCTTCGGCTCGCCGTCATCAGTCAGTTGCATTACGGCTTCCACCATAGGAACTGCCGACGGACGATTCCACCAAAGAGAGAGAACACCAGCGATTACTACAGCAAATATCGCGGTAGTGATCCATATCCATCGCTTGATTGAACCGCGCTCTGCCGGGACTGGGCTAGCGGACACGTTGCTTGTCAGCAAAGAAGCATCCGAAGTGGTCGCCGCGTCGGAAGTCGGCTGAGGGTGTTGCTCCGCGCCCTTTGCGCCTATCTCGCTGACAGGCGCAAGGAAGCGGTACCCCCGCTTGGCCAGCGTTTCGATGTAATGCGGATGATCCGCATCGTCGTTCAACGCCTGGCGCAGCTTGCGGATCGCTGAGTTGAGTCCGACGTCAAAGTCTACAAAAGTGTCGGAAGGCCACAATTTCTGGTGCAGATCTTCCCGCGATACGAGCTTGCCCGAGTTCGCGACTAGCTCTACTAGCACGCGGAAGGGCTGCTCTTGCAATTTGATTCGTACGCCGCTTTTACGGAGTTCTCCCTCCCGCTCAGAGAGGTCGAAAGATCCGAAGCGAAAGACCCGGTCGCGTGAGACAGACGGCTCGGTGGGCACATACACCCCGCTGGTGCAGGTATGGTAACCCGACTTACGCTCTGCTGCCAGCGTGTTCCTTCTAGGAATAACCCAGGCAATCCCGCTTAAGGTCTGCCGCGACCTAATGCCCCAAAATCTGAATAGGGGAAAGGGGTAGGTGTGCCCAAAACCTAGCGTTTTGGTTTCTGTGGACGCTTCGAGGGAACGCCCAGCGAGTAGATTAATTGGAATTCGGAGGTTCGGCGACCCCACAGATGGCCGATTACATTTCGAGACCTCATCTCCCTCAACCCAGAGATCTTAAAGCAGTCTCAAGTACGTTCAGACCGTTACGAAACCCCCTTGTCAGACCCGCATAAACAGAGGGGTTGCGATAGGACAAAGCTAGAAAATGGCCCCATACCCTTACCCCAGCGCTTTCATCCCGCGTAAGGCCGGCCGTCCCGCCGCCCCAAGGGTTCAAGATCAAGATGATCGGGGTTACAAATGCCTAGTCCAGCACATCCGTCTGGTGATGGTAGATGATGTAAGATTCTCTGCCATCCTTCTGACAAAAGTTTACGTTTCACCGCTGGGAGTTCATCGGGTTCTACTGGCTCGATTTCCGAAAGCACAAGGAACAATCCGCATCTGCAAAACACTCCCACGGCTCGTTTATCAGGCATTTAGGCTCTCCATTTTCTGTGCGTTACGCAGGTAAAGGATAGCACTGGGTATTGTCTGAAACCTGTGCTGGAACAGCAAATTGCTCCATTGTTGACGACCGCGTTACGCTGCCATCCGAAAGGCAGACGCCATGCCTCTGTCCAGGTGCTTGCCGAAAACATCGACTGAGCCGAGAGTCTTAGGACAAGAGAAAAATCGAAAAGAAGCCGCCCTCCTCAGGGGAACGGCGGCTCGAATTGCCTAGCCCAAGTCTCGAAGTGGCCCTGAGACAGGCAATACCTTAAATGTCGCCGGTTATGTGCGACTTCGTCAATACTTCAATGAATACCTAATCGGCGGGTAAGCGCACCTGTCTGCTTAATGAGTTAGTATTCGACTATGGCCTGGTAGGATTGTATGACTAAGGTCTGCCCCGGTGTAATGGGCCAAGGTGTAAGGTAGGGGTAGAGGGTTAGGTATGCCCAAAATCTGATTCCCCATCCGCCAATAACTCTCTAACAATGGCGGCTCCGTCAAGGGTTTTTGTGGGCGTACTACCGCATGCACTCGGACCTAGAATACGGTCGGGTTGCGGAGTACTCCTGTGTGTCGCGAGCTGCTATCGGAAGCCGCCGTCCGTACAGAGATACAGAGTATCGGGTCCTGGTACAGGGAAACGGATATCATCCAAACGTGGCCAGTCTCGTCGGCGTTGGGATCTTCGGAGTCGTATGCTTTTTCAGGCTGGATGCTCAACGAAGCCCGTATCTCGTTGATTCGTTCGATCGCTAATTCAAGTGTTTTGAAACTTTCGACTTGCAATTCCCAATCGCTCCTTCTTGCGAATTTCTGCGTTACTTAACCAACCAGTATGTCGGACTGTGTGCAGCACGGTCGTTGCCCATGAACAATGAAGACGCGAGTCGGACACCCCTCAACGCTCTTGCCTGAAGCACGTCTGAAGCAAACAGTAACCGATGGAAAGCAGGCCGGATAAGAAAGCGAGATGTAGTTATATTGCGCGTCGCAAAAGGCTTTCGGGAGAGCTCAACAAGATCTTGCCGCGACTCTTTTGCAGGATGCCGGCGCGTTGCCATTCGTTTAACAGGCGACTCGTTGTGAACAGCGTGACGTTTGCTTCGTTCGCTAACTCTTCGTTCCTGATGTCTAGTTCAAGGCCGCCGGCAACCTTGCGTCCAATTCCGCTAGCGATGGATGCCAACACTTGGGCTAATCGCTCCCGGGCGGCGCCGGAGATTAAAGCCCGGTGTGCGGCGAGGTAGGCAGCCATATAGTGAAGTTGTAGATAAAACGCATTCTCGAACAACTTGGGTTGTTGAGCAGCAAGGCCGCGAATCGTGGACCGGCCCCAGACCAGCATCGAGCTTTGTTGTGCTGTCTCAGTGTTGATGAAATAGTCAGTTGGCGATGAAAGCAAAGCCGTAGCGCCGAAGATTTCGCCAGGCGGAATCCAAAGAAGGATCACCTTCTGTCCCTTTTCTGTGACAAAAAAGTATCGGGCGCGACCGGTTAAGAGCAGGAACAAATGCTTGGCCGGTTGATCTTGGTGAATGATCACGGAATCTGCGGGGACCTTACGATACTCGGCGGCTTCCAAGACTGATTTCAGAGCCGACGGAGTAAGGCCCTCGAGGAATCGCGGCTTTAGATGTCGCAACATGGTTGGAACTCCACTTGCTGCGCCGGAGAGCGAACGCAGTGAACGAGTTCCGGGAACGCTGAGATTCAATGGCTTCAATCTGGTTGTTTCAGAAGTCGGGAACGAATCAACAGGTTGTTTCTTCACGAGAGCTCTCCGACGAAATTCGCGAGTTTCGGTCCCTGATGTAAGCGCTTTATGGGGGATCCTCCATGCATGCTGACGGAAGGGCGTGCGGTGTTTCCTGTCAACGACGAAATGGTGGCAATTAAGGGTCACCAGTCAGAAGTGATTTGGCTACAAAGATTACGCATTTCCGGGCTTCGCGGCAAGCTGGTTTCTGGGCTTACTAACTGGTTGATCCAGAGACTACCGAGGCTGAACGCGAGTTCTTGCCCTCTTTGTCGCCAAGAGCCGATCCAGCGTCCGTTCAGTCGGGAAGTCGGAAGCAATGCCCGGTTACTTACGATAAATCGTGCAGGTGTTGAAAAAGTCAGTTTGTGGCAGTCACGCATGATGCTAAACGCATCCCGATTTTGAGAAGAACGTTTATAGAGCATCTTCCTAGCGCGTCTTTTTTTTAAAAAAAAGCCGCAATCGAATTTTTCAACAGCCACTCGCCTTCCCGCGAGTAATTCCGCCAACAGCCGGACAACGGACAATCGGACAGTCCAAGATCACGGTGGCGCCCGGACTGCCCAAAGCTCTGATTTTGTGAAGAGCACTTGACGCTAACTCTGCTGCGTCGGAATCACATGGTTTGATCGGGTAATACTAGACGCATGAAAGGCACGGCGCTTGTCGAGCCACAATCCTTGCGGATCGGGTCCGGTCGCCTTTTCAAAGCAGGGATCATTCACCAGCCGAGATAGTTCCTGCGATTATCGCGGCTAAACTTAAGTCGAGGATACGAAGACAACGTCTTCAGAAAATCCAGCGTGCCGTCGCTCGCTTTTGTCATCTCGTCCCAGAAGCGGTCATTGCCGCCGCTCCAGGCAATACACATGTTGTGACCAGGTCTGAGTAGATCCTGCCCCGACCTATATGCATAGGGGTAAGGGGGTGAGCTGTGCCCGAGGTACAGACCGGCTTGCTAAATCGACTGAGGGCTGCGATGCCTCAGACGATGGCCTCGACCCCCGCCCCTATGCAGCCACTTGGGTCATGTGAAACTGAATCCTTGTATTACCCCAATAGGCGCCAGCTCGCAGATAGAATGTTCAGCTTTGGGAAACTCGCCCGCAGCCAGGAGATCACCTTTTTCCGGTCTTCGGAGGGACAGGCATCGTCAATCAGGACGCAGGAGTATTCAGCAAATGATCTACATGCCATCACGCCGTCTGTACCGAGAACAGAGTCCACTTCATAGCCCGCTCGCACAAGCAATTGTTCGGATTTAACTAGTGTACTGGCGTCGTAGCTGACGTAGAGTATGCGAACGGCAGCCAATCCGGTAGCACCCTTGCTAAAACTCTCAACTCGCAATTCGCAACGGCTCCTTGTTACGAGGTTGTGTATTACTTAAGCAACCAATATGCAAGAATGTGTCCAGCACGGTCGTTGCCCAAGAACAATGAAGATGCAGGTAGGTTAGGGTCTGCCGCAGCGCAATGCCCCAAATGTGAACAGCAGTAAGTGCAGGTGTGCCCAAAATCTCTTAACCGAGGGTTATTGGAGCTATCTCAAGTGCGTTGCAGACCGGGACGAAACTACCCTCTCAGATCCGCATAAACAGAGGGGTTGCGAGGGGCAACACCTTAGAATGGCCCCATACGCTTAGCCCGAGGTTTCGTCCCGCGTAAGGCAGCTGCCCTCGCATATAGAAGGATGCCGTGGCACGTATGCGGGCGTATCGCGAAAGGTGGCCGTTGGGGTATTCGTCCGCGGCATGGTACGGATGGCGGGAGCGGCCAAGAGGCAAAAGCGGCGCGGGCGAGGTGGAAGAAGTCAAAATCATCAGCAAGTTCTGGGTCAATGGAGAAAGCGAAACCGCGCAAGCAGTGAGCGCGTTACCCTCACCGTTTGGCCAACGAATTGCTCGTCGAAATGTTGTTGGCCGGTCGGAGCTGAGCAGTCATCCGATGTATGTGCTGAATGAATGAGAATCGGTCGGCACTTTCGCGATTAGCATTTGCTGCTCGATGAGCAGGGCGATCAAATCTTTGCCCGCAAAATACGTCCGCCAGAATGCCATTCATAGCTGCAGCGATATCCTTGACGCTGGCGGTACCCCACAAACCCGACTGTATTCTACGTCGGAGTCCCTTGGCCTTAGATCTTAGTAAGTGGCCTTGACTTGGGTCTCGTAAATTGGCGCTTGGGCTTCTTACGGGGGTACTTAGTCAGGCTCCCAGCAACTTGCTAGTTCAGCTGACTCTCGAGAATCGCGCCTTATTCGCGGCGCGATTCCTTCGCAAAAGAACCGTCTTTTCGACTCTTTTTCCGCGCGCGCTTCCGCGCCAGAGCCTGTTTCACGCGGCGTTTTTCGCCCGGCTTTAAGTAGTATGAGTGACGTTTCACTTCTTTAATAATGTCTTCCGTCTGAACCTTACGTTTGAATCGACGGAGCGCATTTTCTAAGGATTCGCCCTCTTGCAATCGAACTTCTGCCACAATCATCCTCCTACACTATGTTACTGGGATGCGCATCTCTAATGCGCCGACGTTTCGTTCCGAGAATTTGATTTCTAGGCACCGGCTCCCGCAACCTGCAATCACGCGTTACTCGCTGATGTGGTCACCGGGGGTGGACTCCTCCGCAATGTCCGCTTCCTCTACGCCAAGATTGAATAGCGCTGCCTGCTCTGCAGCATGTTCGCGCAATTCGGCCATCTCATCCACGCTGCCTGCAACAGCCTTCTGCTGTTTTCGCTGGTTCTTGCGCTCTGCTTTGTCCCGTTGTCTCTGTTGCCGCGTGTGTTCCTTCTGGCGCTTTGTAAATGTTGATCGGCCTCTTGGCATATTTATCCCTTGTTATCTCTTGGTTCATCGCCGACAGGCATTTTGCGGCCCGGTCGGACGCACTCCGTACTTTCGAAAGACTACCAGCGGGGTTCGCGCGGCTGACGTGGGTGTCCACGGTAGTCGTCTCGCCCACGGCCGCCTCCACCGCCAAAACGCTGGCCTCCGCCCCGGGGGCGTTCCGACTTAGGCCTAGCCTCGTTGATGGTCAAGGTTCGTCCGCCCAGATCGGTTCCGTTGAGTGCCACGGTCGCCTTATCCGCTTCACTGGCATCGGTCATTTCCACGAACGCGAAACCACGGGAGCGGCCCGTATCCCGGTCAGTCACGAGAGTTATCTTTTCCACTGCGCCGTGTGCCTCGAAGAGGTTTCGCAACTCCGCTTCGGTTGTGCTGTGAGGCAGATTCCCAACGTAAAGGTTCTTCATTGCAATTCCTCCCTCAGTAAATCATCCAGGCTGGTCGGTGGCGCGGTTCGTTTCGATGGATGTCCTTCAGAATCTCTCGGCGGAGTGGGCAGGGTGCACATCGCTCGGGTTCGGGCGAGGGACGCAGAGCGGACTGCAGAGATTCGACGTGAAGCCTCCAGGATGCCCCAATGCTGAGCTAAATCTCCACGATCGGCGGCGAAGGCGACTTTCAAGTTATCCACGATGTGATCGTCGGCCTTCGGCATCGGCGATTCCTCATCCGTATGGGGCGAATCGGCAAGATATTCAGGCTGGTCGACCAGGAACGCGCGCGGGATGTCGGCGGAAGATGGTGGCGCCGGAGGCAGCGGGGTGGTCATGCAGACACCGAACGCGGCTGAGCGCGGACTGTGGTGTCCGCTGACTTGGGTGCTCTTGCTGCGCGCTCCAGCAGTTCGCGGGTGCGCTTCCGTCGAGCGATCTTCTGTTTGCGTTCCCGGTTAAATCTAGACTTGTCTCCATTCCGAGCTGACATCATTAACTCCTGACAGTGAAGATGATTTGCTCACGGCCAAGCTTCGCCGACGTTTTACGCTCAGCACCTGCCGTCAGCCGGGCAATCCGATTGACTAGCACGCAATTGTGTAGAGAGAAAGGCTGATGCAAAGATTGCGCCTCTCCATCTCTTAATCGCGAAGGCGCTAGGCTGCTTTGGGCGTGTCCTCGAGGTTAAGTGTTCTCAGTATATCGTGTCTGAGATCATTCCTGCTAAGAGCGCGCAAGGTGTCGCTGATTTCTGAATGCCTCGCTCGCTTTTGATGGTTAGGGGGCCTTACCTTTGCGGCCCTCGTGCGCCAGGATGAATACAGTGGCGCAGACCAAACCAACTCGGAAGAGTTGTGCGCCGAAGTCGGCAAGTTGCGCTCAACAGCCGCCCCGCCTGATAAAGCAGTCCTCTCCCCTTATGGAAAAGTGTGCCGAACTCGAAGACTTAATATCGCGTTAGGACATCAGCAAGCGAATCTCTCCAGCGTAAATCAATTGAAAGGAACACCAGTACTAACTATCATGCGCGAAGCGGCTTAGGAAATTGCCATACCTCGCACCGGGAGAACCTGCGTGTGACCAGAGCCGATGCCTAAGCTTGGTTGCCTGCCCAACACAATAGGGAATGTTATCGCGATAGAGCACGTACACGCCCGGTTCATTGACTAGATCATGTTTCGCCGGCGCTGCCAAAAGGCGCTTCTCGCGAATGCCTCGACCGCCTCTCTAACCGGCTTACGAAGATTGGTAGCGAAGCTCGCAAACTTCCTAGGCCTACTAAGACCGAGCAGAGATTGGCCGGTTAAGCCGACAATCCTCTAGTGATCGCCTGGCAGCGTCATGAAATGCCAAGCACGGCAGCATTTGCAGGTACGGCGCGAACGCTGGAGGTTTCTGAGGAATTCCTTCAGGGCTATAATCCCAGCCAAGTATGGCGCTGGCGGCAGGGCAAGACTCGGGCCCTACGAAATTCTCGCACCTCTGGGTGCTGGCGGGATGGGAGAGGCCTATCGTGTGCGCTGCGAAGCCCGAGACGGCAACGAGAAACCTCGGGAATTCAGACTACGCCGCGCTCTATTTCCCGTGGATGTGGGTGTTCGACAGCGCAACCCAGACCATGCATCCCGATGGTGACGGAGAGATTCCTCTGCACCGAGTAGTCATATCGCGGGAATCTTCTCACGGGTTGAGCACGAGCGCGGTGTCCATAAGGCCCCTGCCAACGAGGTCATCCGTGGAGCTCTCGATTTGGAGCGGCATGTGAGCCGAAGAATACAGGACGGCCTCAATCCATATGGCATCCATTGCATTCGGCGTATCAACAACCAGATTGCGGTCTGGGGTGCCAGAACCCTCGGCGGGGAATCAATACAGTCGAGCGGCGCATGCTTCAGCACACCCTCTCGAAATTACACAGCTAAGCGGCGGCACAAAGCCGTGACGCATGTCACGGAGAGCGGGTAGTTGATGAGAACAGGTCAGCAGGACCTGCCCTGAGCGAAGTCGAAGGCTGCTTCTGCAGGATGCTTACAATTGTATTGGGAGGATTTGTGAAATTCTCAGTGATGCTTCTAGCCGTAGCGACCGTTGCGTCAGCCGCTGCGCAGCAGAGTGGCGCAGGCGCGCCCCCAACACAGCCTGCCGACGTACACAACAGCCGGAATTCGCTTGATTGGGCCGGCACCTACGAGGGAGTCTTGCCCTGTAGCAACTGTCCGGGCACGAAGACCAGACTGACGCTCAACTACGATGGCTCCTACCAGCTGGTCAGCCAGGTCCAAGGATCGCAGAATATGGAGAAGTCCGTGAACGGGGTCTTCATGTGGCAGCCCAGTGGGAACGCCATTACCCTCGATGATCGCGGCGGCCGACAGCAGTTTTCCGTGGGCGAAGGGCGGCTCACACTGCTTCGCCCGGAAGGCGGCGCTTCACAGTCCGCTACAGCCAATCTGGTGCTGACGCTTGCCGCGCCCGCGCCGCACAATGGTGACTTGGAACAACAACTTGGGCGCTATCGTTGGACGCTTGTCTCGGCCAGCGATGCCAACAATCGCCGCATCCCCAGTCTGCCTCCAGGCCAAGACCGTTCCGTCGTGCTGAGCTTCGCTGGATCGCGGCTGAGCGTCCAGGGTCCGTGCAACCGGTTCGTCGGCGGGTACCAGGTCACTTCCGCCAACCAGCTCACTGTCAACGCCGCCGCGTCCACCATGATGGCCTGCGATCCGGCCTTGATGCGGGCGGACTCCGCTCTGTCCAACCTGCTGGCAAAACCACTGCGAGTCGAGATGATCGGTCGCCCTTCCCCGAAGCTCCAGCTAGTGTCTCCTGGCAATGGCACACTAAACTTCACCGGCGAACCTACTCCGGAGTCGCTCTATGGAGCCGGTACTACGGTCTTTCTTGAAATCGCCGCCCAATCGGTTGCCTGCCCGAGTCCGCCGTCGCCCAACACCCGCTGTCTGCAGTATCGCGAGCGGCACTATGACGACAAGGGCCTAGCGGTCGGAACTCCCGGCGAATGGAAGCCTCTGACCGTCAATATCGAGGGCTTCACCCATCGCGAAGGCGAACGCAATGTACTGCGGGTGAAGCAATTCCAACGTCCTGCAAGCGCTGGTGCTGCACCTTCCTACATCTATGTGCTCGACTTGGTGGTAGAGTCGGAAATCGTAAAGCCGTAGAGCGTGCTACGGCCCTCGCGGCCCAGGCGCCGTAACCTGGGAGATTAGAACACGCGGATGCGACCTAGCTGACTGTGGCGAAATGGTATGCGTTATTTAAGAACTCTGCTGTTTGGCAAGTGCGGACCCTCACAAGAGCACACCTGTGACTGGCTCTGTTCGATCGGGATGGTCGTCCCGAACCCGGCAAATGGGATTTTATTTCGGGCTTGGGGAGATTTTCTCGGTCGCCCGGTCCCACCTGACGTTATATAGCTGAGAACTGCTGCTTAAACACGCTGGAGAATTCCAAAACGCCTCAATTTGCCGGTTGTCCTTTACGCGATCCGAATTTGTGGGAGTATGCCCATGTGAATTCCGCGCCAAATAAGAAGACCTGAGCAGAATAGTACACCCATAATAAAACCACGACGAGCGACCCGGCCGACCCAAAGCGAGAAGAGATACCACTTCTTCCGAGGTATAGGCCAATGATAAATTTGCCGGTGATAAACAGCAGTGCCGTGACCCCCGCACCGATCCAGACGTCTCTCCAATCGATCTGTACCCGCGGCATCAACTTATAGATCATCGCAAATACTGCAGTCGACAGCATCAGGCTTGCAGTGAGGTTGATGATGAAGGCGACGGTGGCCCATCCATAAAATAGCGCATCCCACCATTTGCTCAACGCAGCCACACCAGCGCTGAACGCCAATGACACCATCAACAGAAAGCCAATGCCAAGAATCATGCCAAACGACAATAATCGCGCCCTTACCAGTCTCCACAGTCCAAAGGTGTTGACCCGCAGCGGCGCCCGCCAGATGCGATCGAGTGCATCTTGTAGCTCCGCAAAAACCGACGTCGCGCCGATGAACAGAAAGGCGCTTCCCACGGCAGCAGCCAGCACGCTCCCGGTTGGCTTGATCGCGCTTTCCAGCAGACCTTGTACCGCCAGCGCCCCCTGCGTGCCCAGCATACTTTGCATTTGGTTAAAAATTTCGCTCTTGGCAGCTCCCTCGCCAAAGAAAAATCCGGCGACAGCGGTAACGATCAACACAAACGGAGCGATGGAGAACATCGTATAAAAGGCCAAGGCCGCACCCATGCTCTGGGCATAGTCATCTACCCAGTGAACGGCGGCGGCCTTGAGCAGGTCCGATACCGCCTTGTAACTCATGGTTGTCGTCCAGGTTCGTTGATCATCATCGCGCTGTAACACACAACTCTTGCAAGTTCAAGAGTCGCATGGTTCGCGGAGCCATGCGCAGTTGCCTTGGCCCTTACAGAGCCTCCCCGAGCGCCCCGACAGCTCATGGCTGTCCTAATGGCAGGGACGCTCGGATACGCTGGGAGAAATCTGCAGCGTCATCAGCCGCCCGAGCCGAGGCATCGATCCACGAGCGCCGCCGCAGTTCG
>Ga0126381_100004099_pt1 | contig 15824 bp, 18 predicted proteins | sample PanSoiMetPlot_28_FD_96465 | JGI IMG/M metagenome (GOLD analysis project Ga0126381, IMG submission 96465) | Tropical forest soil microbial communities from Panama - MetaG Plot_28 | ecosystem: Environmental > Terrestrial > Soil > Tropical forest > Bulk soil | place: Panama | collected 2016-02-17 | reverse complement strand
CGACCTGATGGAGGAAATTGATCTGGCGGCGAAGCTGGCGAAGATTTCGAAGATGGATCCGTTGGCGCTGAATGCGAAATCCGTTGTCGAGATGGCGACCATCGACGGTGCCCGGGCGATTCATATGGACAAGGAGGTCGGATCCATTGAGGCGGGGAAGAAGGCGGACATTACCTTAATCGGCTTGAACCGGCCCCATGCTGTGCCGATGTATGACATCTATGCGCAGATTGCTTATTCGTTGAAGGGGAGCGATGTAGCGACGGTGATCATCGGCGGAAAAGCGGTGATGCAGAATCATCTTTTGTTGACCGTAGATGAGCACAAGGTCCTCGAGAAGGCGCGAGAGTACGGGAAGTCGGTAAAGGCGTCCTTGGGGATGGAGTAGGATCTCGCCAAGACCGTGTACGGGCATGACATCCATCATGTGCTCCTGCTTCACTTAGGAGCGTTCGCTGGCACGATTGTGCCGGATGCGCTCGATCTGATGCAGAGGGGTTCACCTTCGTTTCGCTGGAGGACGGGGAGAGCGATCCTGTCTATGAGGGCGATCCGGATGTGGGATCGAAGTATGGCGGGAGGTTGCTGGATTGTGGATGGAGGCGAAGAAGATCAAGTTTCCGGCGGTGATGGAGAAGCCGTACAAGGAACTGGGCGAGATTTGCAAGCAAAACTCTATTCGCCTTGGGAGCTTAGAATCCCCCGTCTCGCAACTGCGGCGAGAAGGGGGGCACCCCGGCTTATTTCTTCATATCAAGTCCGCTCAAGTGTGATGTGACAAGGTTAAAGTTCGGTCTCTGCGCGGGTTTTCCTGGTCTGTCCCTTATAATCGAGGGATTCTCTATGGCTGCGATTCTTGATCGGATTGTGGCGGCTACGCGGGCGCGGGTGACGCAGTCCAGGCGCGGGGCGGATTTGCGCGGGCTGCAGCGTCGGGCGGAATCCCACGTGCCACGCGGGTTTCGGGCTGCGCTGGCGGCCAAAGGCCAGGCAGGGATCGCTGTAATCGGGGAGTTGAAAAAAGCTTCGCCTTCGAAGGGGCTGATTCGGGCTTCTTTTGATCCGCAGGAGTTGGCGCGGGAGTTGGAGGCGGCGGGAGCGGCGTGCCTTTCAATTTTGACCGACGAGGAGTTCTTTCAGGGATCGTTGGAGAACCTGCGGAAGGCTTCCGCGAGCGTGTCGATTCCCTGCTTACGCAAAGATTTTATCGTTGACGATTTCCAATTGGTCGAAGCGCGAGCGAATGGTGCAGATGCCGTGCTGCTGATTGTGGCGGCGTTATCGCAGGCGGAATTAGAAACACTGGCTCGCGGGGCACGGTCGCATGGGCTGGATGTTCTATGCGAGGTGCATGACCGGGAAGAATTGCGGCGAGCGCTGGACGCCGGGTGCGGTTTGATTGGGGTGAATACCCGGGATCTGCGGACGTTCAAAGTCGATTTGCAGACGGCGTTGCACCTGGCTTCGGAGTTTCCCGCGGGTGTGGTGCGCGTGGCGGAGAGCGGGATTCATTCTGCGGAGGATGTGGCGCGCTTGCGGGCGGCGGGGTATCACGCGTTCCTGGTAGGTGAGTCGCTGATGCGGGCGGAGCGGCCGGGGGAGGCGTTGCGGGAACTGATGGAAGTCCCGAGTCGTGAGTCCCGAGTCCCGAGCGCTCGTTGAAGACAACTACATCCAGTACTGCGCTCCGGGGAGTGGTAGTGGGGTGGACTCGAGGTCCTTCGACTGCGGTTTTGCTTCGCTTACAGCGAAGCAAAATCCTCGTTCAGGATGACAGATTGATGGGGGTTAATTTGCTGGCTACTGACGGCTGGCCACTGCCAACTGGTTTATGACTTGGGTCAAGATTTGCGGGATGACGAATCTGGAAGATGCGCTCGTTGCCGTGGATGCAGGGGCGGATGCGGTGGGGTTTGTGTTTTATGAGAAGAGTCACCGGTGCGTGACGGTGGAGAGGGCGCGGGAGATTTGCTCGAAATTGCCCGAGAGTGTGGAGAGGGTGGGAGTATTTGTGAACGAGCGCGAGGACCTGATTTGTTCAGTCGTCGATGCAGTCGGAATTACTGGAGTGCAGATGCACGGCCACAGGGAGGATCCTCACGTCGCTGATCTGGTTGTCGCGCAACGGCCCCAGGTTAAAGTGCTGGCGGCAATCTCGATGAATCGTCCAGATCCCGGAGGCTCGGCAAGGAAGTGGCGTCCCGACTCGGTTCGAGCATTTTTGGTGGACTCTGGAAACTCGTCCAAGCACGGTGGCACGGGGAATAGGTTTGACTGGGACGGAGCTGTTCCGCTGGTGAACGATATTAAGAGGCTCGGCAAGATCGTGGCCGCCGGTGGATTGACTTCGGAAAATGTCGGAAGGGCGGCGGAAGTTTTGAAGCCTTGGGGGGTCGATGTGGTTTCTGGTGTCGAGGCTTCGCCGGGGAAGAAAGATCCGGAGAAGGTGAGGGCGTTTGTGCGTGCCGTGCGGAGAGTTGGTTGAGTATGGCTACGGCTTCCAAAATATCGAAGATAAAAATCCCCACTTCTGGCAAAACCGGCCAGAAGTCGGGCACCCCGAGAGTGGGGCAGCCTCGGGGTTCGTCTTCTCGCGAGGGGTCCCGTGTGATGGAGCCGGGGCGCTTTGGCATCTATGGTGGACGGTATGTTCCTGAGACTTTGATGGCTGCGCTTGATGAGCTCGAGCGCGCGTATGAGAGGGCGAAGAAAGATCCGCGGTTTCGGGCTCGCCTGGAGGGGCTGCTGAAAACTTATGCGGGGCGGCCTACGGCTTTGTTTTTTGCACGGCGGCTTACCGAGAAGCTGGGCGGGGCACGGATTTATCTGAAGCGCGAGGACCTGCTGCATACCGGGGCGCACAAGATCAACAACTGCCTGGGGCAGGCGCTGCTGGTTGAGCGGATGGGAAAGCGTCGCGTGATCGCCGAAACTGGCGCGGGGCAGCACGGAGTGGCTACTGCAACCGTTTGCGCGCTGATGGGATTTGAATGTGTCGTGTACATGGGGACCGAGGACATGCGGCGGCAAGAATTGAATGTGTTCCGCATGCGGCTGCTCGGGGCCGAGGTGCGCGGCGTGAATTCCGGCTCGCGAACACTCAAAGACGCAATCAACGAAGCGATGCGGGACTGGGTCACCAACGTGCGCACGACCCATTATTTGTTGGGGAGCGTGCTCGGCGCGCACCCATATCCGACGATGGTGCGGGATTTTCATCGGGTGATTGGGCGTGAGGCGCGAGCGCAGATTCTGAAGGCCGAAGGGAAGTTGCCGACCACGGTTATCGCTTGCGTGGGTGGTGGATCGAACTCGATCGGAATCTTCTACGACTTTCTCGGCGATAAAACAGTCCGGCTTATCGGCGTCGAAGCCGCTGGGCGCGGGAATCAGTTAGGAGAACACGCAGCGCGTTTCTGGGGTGGATCGCCGGGGGTCTTGCAAGGTACGCACTCTTACGTGTTGCAGGATGGTGCGGGGCAGATTGCCATGACGCACTCGATCTCGGCGGGATTGGATTATCCCTCGATCGGGCCGGAGCATGCCTGGTTGCACGACACGAGCCGGGCTGAGTACGTTGCCGCGACAGACGCGGAGACGCTGGAGGCAACGACGCTGCTGGCGCGGACCGAGGGAATCATTCCGGCATTGGAGTCGGCGCATGCGGTTGCAGAGGTTATCAAGCGGGCGCCGAGGATGAGGAAATCCGAGGTGGTCATCGTTAATGTGTCGGGGCGGGGCGATAAGGACATCGGGATATTGCGAGAGAATTTGAAGATCGGGTGAAATGCCGATTCGGCGAGTTCAAGTTGCGCAAGGAGTGCCTCATGAGGAAAGCGCTGTTCGCGGCCGTTTGCATTCTGATCGCAGCTGTGACTCCCGGTTTTACGCAAACTGGCGGAAAAGAAGCCGTGCGCGACAAGTTGGTCGGTAGCTGGCGGCTGTTGTGGGTGGAGGAACAACTGGCAGACGGCACGATGAAGAGGTCCACCGACCGCGTGGGTACGATTGTTTACACCCGTGATGGCCACATGTCGGTGCAGATCATGCTGCCCGAGGGACAGGATGCACCGGGGAGCAATCCGGTCAAATACGATCAGGCTCATTACGAGGCGTACTACGGACCCTATGAAGTGGACGAAGCGGCGCACACTGTAACCCACCACGTCGAAGGTGCGTTGGTGCGCAGTCTGATCGGAAAGAATCTGACGCGGGTCTATCGATTTGAGGGAAAACAGCTGATCTTGAAATCGTCCCGCCCGGATGAGCATTGGACGATCGCTTGGGAACGCAATTAGGGAAGCTGATGCCGCTAACCTTTTACAAAAAGCCGGCCTTTGTGGCTTATGTAACTTGTGGGGATCCCGCTGTCGCCACCTCGCGCGAGATTGTGCTGGCGGCGATTGAGGCTGGCGCGGATGTGATTGAATTGGGCGTGCCGTTCAGTGATCCGGTGGCGGATGGGCCGGTCATTCAACGGGCAAGTGAGCGGGCTTTGAAGCATCGGACCTCACTCGCGCAGGTATTGACGCTGGCGGCGGAGATTCGGCAACAGGCGCAGTCGACCGGGCTGATTATATTTTCCTATTTGAACCCGATTCTTCGGATGGGGCTGGAAAAATTTTGTAAGGTGGCGCGTGCCGCGGGTGTGGACGGAGCGCTGGTGACGGATTTGCCCGTGGAAGAGGCAGGCGAGTATCTGCGAGCGATGCATGAGCATGATCTGTCGCCCATATTCCTGGCGGCGCCGACCAGTCCGGACGAGAGGCTGCGGAGGATCGCCGGTGCGTCGCGCGGTTTCGTTTACGCGGTCTCTCGGACTGGGGTTACCGGGCAGCGCCAGGAGTTGGCGGAAGATGCGCGGAAGCTGGTGAAACGGCTTCGTGGAGTCACGAAGTTGCCGATCGCGCTGGGATTCGGGATTTCGACCGCGGAGCAGTTCGCCGAAGTCGGAGAATTCGCTGACGCGGTCGTTGTCGGCAGCGCGATTGTGGAGACCATCGAGCGGAATCGGGGGCGAGAGGCAGCGGCTGTTGGAGAGTTTGTGAGGAAGCTGTCAGCTGTCAGCTCTCAGCTTTCAGCTTTGGCTAAGTGAGCGTCGGGTTGAGCGCGCCGGCTTTCAATTCGTCGCAGGTTCCGGGGTACTTTTATCAGAATTTTGCTGACAGCTGATGGCTGAAAGCTGACGGCTGACTTATGGATATCGAAGACTGGCGAAAGAAAATCGACGAATTGGATTGCCAGCTGGTGGCGCTGATCAGCGAGCGCGCGAAGGCGGCGATTGCGATCGGGAAATTGAAGCGCGATACCTCGTTGCCGATCTACGAGCCGGACCGGGAGCGGGTAGTTTTCGAAAACGTGCAGAATGCGAACCCCGGGCCGTTGCCGGGGCGAGATTTGGTGCGGATTTACGAGCGCATCATCGACGTGATGCGGAATATTCAGAAGGAAGAGATTACGGCCACGCCCGAAACTACGGAGGCGGAGTCGGAATTGGATTCCGAAGTGAATGACTGAAACAAGCTGTCAGCTGTCAGCTTTCAGCCTTCGGAGAGCTGATTGGGCTGAAAGCTGAGAGCTGAAGGCTGAGAGCTTTTTATGATTGTTGCCATGCAGGAAGGCGCCGATGAGGCGCTGATACAGCAGGTGATCGAGCACCTTGTGAAACTGGGGTTTGAGGTGCACCGGTCGACTGGCGCTCGGATGACCGTGCTGGGAGCGGTTGGGGCCGGTATCGACTTCGATATCCGGAATGTCGAATTGCTTCCTGGGGTGCAGGAAGTTCATCGGATCAGTTCTCCCTACAAGCTTGCGGGCCGGAGCTTTCGCCCGGAGGGGACGATTGTCCAATTGCGGAGCGGAATTGGCGTTGGCGGTAATGAGGTCATTGTGATGGCCGGGCCCTGTTCGGTGGAGACGCGCGAGCAACTTTTTTCGACCGCGGAAACGGTTGCCAAAGCCGGCGCGAAAGTGCTGCGGGGAGGAGCGTTCAAGCCGCGGAGTTCTCCGTATTCGTTTCAAGGGCATGGGGAAGAGGCACTGAAACTCCTGCGCGAGGCTGGAGAAAAATTCGGATTGCTGATCATCAGCGAAGTCATGGAGATTTCGCAGATTCCGCTGATGCTGCCCTACGTGGACATCCTGCAAGTGGGCGCGCGGAATATGCAGAATTTCAACCTGCTGCGCGAGTTGGGCAAGGTCCGCAAACCGGTACTTCTGAAGCGAGGCATCGCGGCCACATTGGAAGAACTGCTGCTCTCTGCCGAATACATCATGGCTGGCGGCAACTATGACGTGATCTTGTGCGAGCGCGGCATCCGGACTTTTGAAACATATACGCGCAATACGATGGACATTTCGGCGATTCCGATCATTCACAAGTTGTCGCACCTGCCGATGACGGCGGATCCATCGCATGGGACTGGGCGTCGGGACAAGGTGTCGCCTATGGCACGAGCTTCGGTTGCGGCGGGTGCGGATGCATTGCTGATCGAGGTGCACTGTACTCCGGACAAGGCCTGGTCGGATGGAGCGCAGTCGCTGTTTCCTGAACAGTTTTCGAAGTTGATGGACGAGTTGCGGATTATTGCGCCGGCAGTGGGGCGGAAGATCGGGAATTAATACCGCAGAGGACGCGCAGGGCGCGCCGAGGGTCCTGGGGCACTACGGCTTCAATGTCCTCTGCGTACTCAGCGTCCTCTGCGCTTTTCAGTCTCTTTATGGCGATTCGGCAAATCACGATCATTGGCACCGGGCTGATCGGCGGATCGCTCGCTCTGGCTCTGCGGAAGAGGAAATTTTCCGGGCGAATTGTCGGGTGCGATCGCGAAGGGACGTTGGAACGCGCGCGGCTGCGCGGGGCCATTGACGCCGGAGTTGCTGATCCCGGCGACGCGGTGCGTGGGAGTCAGGTCGTGGTCCTGGCCACTCCCGTGCTCGCGATTTGTGATCTCATCGACCGACTTGGGCCGGTGCTTCCCTCCAAAACACTTTTGACTGATGTTGGCAGTACGAAGACCGCTGTGGTGGAACGGGCCTCGAAAGTGTTTGGCGAAGGCGCCGGGAAGAGGTTTCTTGCGGGGCATCCTATGGCGGGCAAGGAAATGAGCGGCGTCGATTTTGCCGACGCGGATTTGTTTCACAAGGCGGTGTGGTTCCTTTCCCCCTTGCCCGAGCAGAATCTGAATGAGGGATTGTTCGCCGAGTTTGCGGCATGGATTGACGCGATCGGTGCCCGCATCGCCATGCTTCCTGCCGAAGAGCATGACCGTCTTTGTGCCTGGATCAGCCATGTGCCCCAGATGATTTCGACGGCACTGGCCGCAGCGCTGGTCGAGGAATTTGGAGCGGAGGCGCCACTGCTTCCCGCCGGCGGCCGTGCGTTGCAGGAGATGACCCGGATTTCGGCGAGCCCCTATTCGATGTGGCGAGACGTTGCCATCAGCAACAAGAAAAATCTCGAGAACGCGCTCTGGAAAGTGGAACAGCGGTTGGCGCACATCCGGGAGAATCTGGCTACGCGGCAATTGGCGGATGAGTTTGAACAGGCGCATCAACTGCGGAAGGCTCCGCTGAAGAAATCATAGGCTGCGTCGGGTTTTCATTTGAGTCGCAAGCTATTCCGGAGACCTCACGCCGAGCCTTTCCCAATTCATATCGCTCGCAGACTCGGAGTGCGGCTTCCCACAAAGTGTCAAACTCGTTCCAGCGCGGCACTACGATGCGAAGGGTAAATTCGCGAATGATCTGCTCCAACTGATGATCGAGTTCTTGCAGAGACATTCCATGCCCACTTTCGGGCCCGGGCTTGCAACCGGGGCTGCCGCATTACACGGGAGCAGGTTCGCTTCCGTGTGCTCTGCGTTTGTCACCGCTTGGTAAAGAACAGAGCTGACAACGTCTCTTGCTTGTGCTTCGTTTCCGTTTGAGAGATTGGACGCGCATTGGCGTCATCGGGATGCGCCAAGATGTCTCTAGAATGTCAAATGGTAGTCATGAGTTCGCAACGGCACAGATCAAGAGCAAAGTGCGTCCGATCCGAAAATTCAGATAGAATGCTCAGGCGATGAACAAAGTTGTGGCCAACGCGGATGAGGCCATCCGCGACGTGTTTGACGGCGCGACCATTATGATTGGCGGCTTCGGCCTGTGTGGCATGCCGGAGAATCTGATTCGGGCGCTGCAGCGCAAGGGGACGAAGAATCTTCGGACCATCAGCAACAATGTGGGAATTGATGGAGTGGGCAACGGGTTGTTGCTCGCGGCTGGACAGATTGTGCATCACATTGGCACGTACGTCGGGGAGAACAAACTGCTGGAAGAGATGGTGCTGCAGGGCAAGATCAAGCTCGATTTAGTTCCGCAAGGGACATTTTCGGAGCGGATTCGCGCAGGTGGGGCAGGGATTCCGGCGTTCTACACGCCGACCGGAGTGGGAACGATCGTCGCCGAGGGAAAAGAGACGCGGGAGTTCGATGGGCGTTTGTATGTGATGGAACGTGGGCTCACTGCGGACTTCGCCTTTGTGAAGGCTTGGAAAGGCGATAAATCAGGAAACCTGATCTATCGCAAGACGGCGCGGAATTTTAACCCGATGATGGCGACCGCGGCGAAGATCACGATCGCTGAGGTGGAGCATCTTGTCGAGGTTGGCGAGTTGGACGGTGGCGCGATTCATACCCCGTCGATTTTCGTGAAGAGGATTTTTCAAGGTGAGTTGTATGAGCGGAGGATTGAGAGAAGGACGGTGAGGAAGGCAGTAGCCACTACCTAGTACCCGCTACCCAGTGCAGGGAATCATTTGCGCGAGTGGAAACGGTGAAGATGGTAGGGATCCCTCCACTCCGTGGCGGCCGCACGGCTTGCCGCCACTCCGCTCAGGATGACAGGTGGAGCGGTGGGGTACATCAACGACTGACGACGAACGACCAATGACTCGCGAGTAATGATGAACAAGGCACCCAAAGACGTGGATAAGCGCGAGCGGATTGTGCAGCGGATCGCCCGCGAGTTGCGGGATGGGTTCTATGTGAATCTGGGGATCGGGATGCCCACGCTCATTGCAAATCATGTGCCTGCCGGCATCACGGTTACGCTGCAATCGGAGAACGGGATGTTGGGGATTGGGCCGTATCCGATCGAAGGGACGGAAGATCCGGATCTGATCAACGCCGGTAAGGAGACGGTGAGCGAGATGCCGGGAACGTCATACTTCTCGAGTGCGGATTCGTTCGCGATGATTCGTGGTGGACACATTGATTTGAGCGTGCTCGGGGCGATGGAAGTCGACGAGACTGGTAGTATCGCCAACTGGATGATTCCGGGAAAAATGGTTAAGGGCATGGGCGGAGCGATGGATCTGGTGGCGGGGGCTCGGCGCGTCGTGGTGGCGATGGAGCATACGACACGAGAGGGAGCTCCGAAGATCTTGAAGAAATGCACGTTGCCGCTGACGGGTGTACGGGTGGTGGACACCATCGCAACGGAGATGGCTTACATCCGCGTAACCAAGGACGGCCTAGTGCTTGAAGAGATTGCGCCGGGGTTGACAGCTGAGGATGTGCAGAAGGCAACCGAGGCGCGGCTGATTGTGAGTCCCAGGTTGAAGGTGATGGAGAGTTAAGGGCGAGGCATGCCCGACGAGTTTACTACTTTATATCGTCCGGCCGGACGGAAAGAATTGGGACTGATTCGTGATAGCGGATTTCGTGCATTTCCACCGCGTTTCCCCCATGGATTCCAGCGACAGACCTACAAGAGCTGAACCGAAATATCGAAGGAACAATCCAATTGGTGCGCGAATTTCGCGGCGTAAGGTAATTCGGGAGCTTCATGCTTCGGCCGCTTCGCGGTTGGGCAGCCGAGCCGACGGTCGCCACATCGGAACCCCAACATCGCAGCGCATGGACACTATCTGACCAGGTCAACATTCCACTCATGATTGCACCATCGGAACTTAGCCGGTAAGGCTTGCGGTTGTATACTCTACGACGACACCACTAATCCACGACGCTGTGTCATCACTCTGGCCAGACCGGCGATACTAGGGACGCCCGGATGCGCAGAGATTCTGTTTCAGCAAAACACTTGGCAGCCGAGACGCTGCGGTTCCGCCAATCATCACTGAGGTAGTGTTATGCCGCCCATTGAGATTCTCACGGTAGAGGAAGCAACCGAAAAAGAGGCCCCCAGCCCTCCCCCGGTGAAAGAACCCAGGAGCAAGCCGCGGCGGTTTTACGCGCTATCCCTCAGAGATCATGTGCGATTGCTGCTGCCCTTTGTGGTCGCGGGCGCCTTGGGCGTCGTTGCCAGACTTAAGTATCCCTACGATTGGCCCGGCAATGAACTCGTCTATTTTTTGGCCGACGCCTTTATTGTTGCCCTGGTGCTGGGCGTGGCCATCGACATTTTTTCTGCCAAGCTGCTGGTGGAGCGAATCTCCGATGGGCTCGCACAACGACTCGTCGGCCGAGGTTTGCCGGTTGACATGCAGGGTCCCATACGCGACGTTGTTTCCACCGACTTAGTGCGGGATCACTACGTGAAGTCTTATGCCTTTTCTGCTCCCGAGGATGGGAGTGTGCAGGTGCATATAGAAGTTCGGTTTGAGGTCAGGAACTACTCAGAAGCGGTGCGGGACTACGCGCCGGAGATGGCTGCCGAGACTTTCTTTCAGCCGGAGTTTCGATTCCTGGAGTATGGAATTGCTGGAAGGAAGATCTACACCTTCTCTGACCGAGACCTTGGGTGCAAAGCGGAAGCCGAAAATGGGCGCGGTGTGACGCACGTGCCCAGAAGCGCTTTGCCGGCGATAAGCCTGAAACCGGTCAAAGCGGGCGAGAAGGCACCATGCCAGGTCACCTGGAGATATTGCATCACAGTGCCGGAGCAGTATTGTGACCTGACGGAGCTTACCGAAGCTACACTGGGTGCAACTCTACAGATCGAAGCTTTGCCGGAAGAACTCGAGTTTGCCGCAGGAGGCGATCTGAGCTTGCACCACGAAGTTGGCAGTCGATCATGGTATTTCGATAAGGCATTCATCCCCGGGCAATGCGTGCGAGCCTGGTGGTTTCGACGGAGGTCTGTGGTGCGAGCGGGCAGAGCTCCGGCTCGATGACGGGGAACGATAGAGTGCACTTTGTTCCGGGGAAGAGCAGGGACTACTTTCGCCGTCGGCGATTTCCTTCGCCGCTGCGCGGCTGTCCCTCGGTGAACGCGTTGAATCCTACTACTATGAAGAAGTAATCCCGACTTCTGGCAACGTCGGCCAGAAGTGGCGCGCCCCTTCGTCGTTGACCTTGATTCAGAATTACGCGGCGGCAATTCGGCGGATCAGGTCCTCCTGTTCTTGCTTGCTCTCCGCGCCGATGGTGAAGGCGTCTAGAACGCCTGACGACAGGGCATATTTAATGGCTTCGTCCTGACGCTTGGTGAGTTGGCCCTGTCCCAGGATCTTCATCCCCACGACTGCTTTGCCTGCTGCTTTCATTTCTTTCAGCACACTTAGAACCGTTGCGGGATCGGAGTCCATGTAGGCGCCAATCGGATTGAAACGGGCGAGGTCAATTTCCACCCAGGGGCTCTTGGCCGCGGCGCGGAGAGCATCAATGCTGTGGCAGGAGCAGCCATGAGCGCGGAGGATGCCCTTCTGCTTGGCTTCGGACAAAACATCCATAGCGCCGCGGAATTGCGTCGTCCAATCGGCTTCGGTGACGCAGTGCATCAGGCAGATGTCCAGATAGTCCGTGCCGAGTTCCTTGCGGAAGCGGTCGAGGTCGGCACGCATGCCGGCGGCGTCGCGTGCCCAGGATTTCGTCAGGACCGTGACTTTGTCGCGGCACATGCTTGAGGGCTTCGGCGACGTGCGGATGACTGCCGTAGGAATCGGCGGAATCGAAGAAGCGCAGGCCGTGGTCGTATCCGTTGCGGAGGAGATCAGAGAGTCCTTCAATACCGAGGGCGGTCTGATGCGAATGATGGCCCGAGCCCACCGTTCCCGTGCCCATGGCGAGGCGGCTGGTTTTGATGCCGGTGCTGCCCAGACTGACTGTATCGGACGCGGAGAACTTTTGGCCGAGGGTCTGATCAGCGAGTGCGCTAAGGATCGATTTGCACGAGAGCCAGGCTGCTCCAGCGGCCGTGGCGGTACGGACGAGGAATTCGCGACGACGCATGAGGTTCTCCCTGTCAGGCTGGCGTCCATTTGAGGCTACATCAAACCGGGGAGCGGCGAAAGCGGGAACTAAGGCACGAGGCGCAACGAATGAGAAAGTAGGCATCCTTCGTCTGCGGTTAGGGTTTGTGCTTCGCTACAAAAACCAATCCTCGCTCGGGATGACAAATGACAATTCTTTAGATACGGAATGGCGCCGCCAAGAGACGAAATGGGAGGGTGATCGCGAGGTAAATGACTTCGAGGACACCATGGACCGCTACCCCGACGACGCGGAATGGAAGCAGGAGTAGCCAGATAAACGGGTATGCGACAAGAGCTAGCAGCGCCAGAGGCCAGCACAGAATGAACAGAATGCACCACAGTAGGAATGTGAACATTGGTGAGACCTCCGGCTCTAAGTGATTGTACGTCGTCGATCGCGGGAAAGTTCCGGCGCGGCCGCGCGTCGCACGGCGGACAGCCGAGGCGGCGGTTCCCTACGCAAAGCTATTCAAACTGCTTGCGGAATTCTGCAAGTTGCTGCTGCATGTCAGTCAGTTCCCGGCGGAGGCTTGCAACTTCCTCCTCCAGGCGAGCGAGGCGTTGTGCGGGCGCAGGGACGGCCTGAAAGGAGGTTTCCACTGCGGCTGCAGAGGCAGACTCTCGCGCAAGCGTTGCGCATGAAACGGTGGGTTCCAGCGGTTCTCCTGAGAACAAATGCATGTATCGGTACTCTTTTGTGCCCGGCTGCCGAGCGAGGATGCAGACCAGAGGGGACTCGCGCTGGGCGAGGCGGTCGAGGGTCGAGACTACGTCTTCAAGCGTGTCGAAGTGATACATGCGCTCGGTGCGTCCGCGGAGTTCGCCGGGAGTTTGGGCGCCGCGAAGAAGGAGCACGCAGACGACCGCGATTTCCCGTCGGTCGAAGTTAAAAACTTCCTGCAGGCGGTGCTCGTATTTTGTGACCCGGCTGTCGGCGCCACTCGCAGGGCCGGCCATCCGCTTTTCCTGAAGCGTGGTGAGGGCATTGCGGATTGCGTTCTCAGCCAGGGTCATCACCGGATCGCGATTATTTTTCTGGTTGCACGCATTGACCAGGGCGTTGAGTGAGAGCGGATAGTAGTCAGGGGTGGTGATGTCTTTCTCGATTAGCGAGCCAAGAACTCGGGCTTCGATTTCATTCAGGATGTGCATGCGGATTTTGATTTTACTTGAAAGGGAAGAAGTCACCACAGAGGTCATCCTTCGGCTTCGCTCAGGCAGGCGGGGGGACCACAGAAGAAAATCGAAAACCCCACTTCTCGCAAAATCGGCCAGAAGTGGGGCACCCTCTCGTGATTGCTAGAACAATGCGGTTGGGCGACGCTTCCAGGACTTTCCTTTGTCCTGGGCGATCTTTTCCATGTCGGCGACGTAGGCTCCGGCTTGCGTCAAGACGTGGTGCAGGTCGTTGCCGATGCTGATGAAGGTGAATCCTTTTTCCAGGAACTCGCCTACGCGGGCGGTGCCGAACAGAAATAGACCGAGGATCACGTTATTTTTGCCGGCGTTTTCGATGAGGCTCTTCGTTGCGGCATCGAGTTCGGGCGAGGTGTACATGTCGGGAAACTTGTATTTTTCATAAAGACCCATGGACATGCAGAGATCGTTCTGGCCTAGAAAGAGGATGTCGACGCCGGGAACCGCAGCGATCTCGGCGATGTTTTTGATGCATGCGGCAGTTTCGACCTGCAGGGCGACGATGGCTTCGTTGTTCCAGTTGCCGGCATAGCCTAGAAGTCCGGCGCGGTTCATGCTGCGTTGCGGGAAGTAGACCGAACGCGTGCCAGCCGTGGGATACCGGGTGCAGCTCACTGCCTGCCGGGCTTCGTCCGCCGTGTTGATGTAGGGCACAAGAACGCCATCCGCGCCCATGTCGAGCGCTTGCTGAATGCCGGGGCGATCATCGTATCCACCCACGCGGGCCAGAGACTTCGCGCCTCCATTGGAGATACCACTGAGCATGGCCGAGAGGCGTTCGTAGCCCATGGGACCGTGTTGCGTGTCGACGAGCAACCAATCGTATCCGCTGAAGGCGAGCTGCTCGGCTACGGTGGGACTGTGCGCGTTGAGGAACAGACCCATCTTGGGCTGTCCGGCACGCAATTGCTTCTTGAACTCCGATCCGCTGAGTGCGGTGTCTGACATCAGTTTTCCTCCGGGGACGCGAATTGCGTAGTGTACCGTACGCCGCGCCCGAAGCTGGAGAATGCGATGTAAATTTTTCGGGGTGTGACCGGGGGACAGAAAAATCGTCGATGGCCGATTTTCGAATGCCGACTTGCCGACTGAGGATTGATGACTCAATCGACAATCGAAAATCTCTCCGTCGATGACAAATCGTCTCTCCGGGCCTATGATGCCAAGCGGAGAACGTTATGCTACGGCTGCTCTTGAACTGGATTCTGAGCGCGGTCGCTGTTTGGGTAGTGGCCCAACTCGTCACCGGAGTTTATGTGAGCGGGTGGAAGAGCGCGCTGATCGCGGCGTTAGTCATCGGTTTTATCAATGCAACAATCGGGTTCGTTCTCAAGATCATCACATTCCCGCTGACCGTCGTCACCCTGGGAGTGTTCTGGCTGATCATCAATGCCTTGATGTTGGAACTGGCGTCGGCGCTGCTATCACCGGGATTTCAGGTACATGGGTTTCTTGCAGCCTTTATTGGCGCGATCGTGCTGAGCCTGGTCAACATGTTGTTGAGAGCGATCGTGAGGCCGAAGGAAGAGCGCAGTTAGGCGCTCTGCCTAAGCCGTCCAATTATTTCTTGCTGGGTTTCAGCGCCTGCCAGTCTTGTTCTTTCAGGATGCGTCCCAGGCTGCTGAACTCTCCAGCACCTTGCAGGAACTCGCCCCCGTCCATCCGGATGACCTCGCCATTAATGTAGCCGGAACCGTCACTTACCAGGAAAGCCGCAAGGTTGGCGAGTTCCTCGATTGTGCCGAAGCGGTGCAAGGGATTGCGCTCAAGGGCGACTTGCTCGAGATCGGGGCGCGGAAGAACCCGAGAGAACGCCCCTTGCGTCGGGATCGGGCCGGGAGCGATGGCGTTCATGCGAATGCCACGATCGCCCCATTCCACGGCCAGACTGTGGGTCAGGGCTTCAACTCCCGCTTTCGAGACGGCGGAGGGAACGACATATGCTGAGCCCACTGGGGCGTAGGTCGCGGAAATGCTCAGGACCGTCCCCGAATGCCTTGCGCCCAGCCACCGGCGCCCACACGCCATGGTGCAGTTGAGGGTGCCCATGAGCACAATGTTGATCACGGACTGCCAGGCGTTCGGGGACAGCTCTTCAGTACGGGCAATGAAGTTCCCGGCCGCGTTATTGACGAGGACATCGAGCGGACCGTCGCTCCAAATTGTTTGGATCGTCTGCTCGACACTTTCGACGTTGCGAACGTCGCATGGGATCGCATGGATTGGCCCCTTCGGGTTCAGCTCGTTCGCCGTGGCGTTCAGCACTTCTTGCCGACGTCCGCAGATGTAGACGGTGGCTCCCAGTTCGAGGAATCGGCTGGCCATGCCTTTACCGAGTCCAGTGCCACCGCCGGTGATGAGGATTCGCTTGTGCAGCAGGAGGTCTTTGTGGAACATATTCTCCGTTCCCCCAGCCGCGTTGGGCTGG
>Ga0126381_100004097_pt1 | contig 15828 bp, 14 predicted proteins | sample PanSoiMetPlot_28_FD_96465 | JGI IMG/M metagenome (GOLD analysis project Ga0126381, IMG submission 96465) | Tropical forest soil microbial communities from Panama - MetaG Plot_28 | ecosystem: Environmental > Terrestrial > Soil > Tropical forest > Bulk soil | place: Panama | collected 2016-02-17 | reverse complement strand
TTCTACTTTGAAGCTCGTGTTAAGTCACCACGTGGGCTTGGTGTGTGGCCTGCGTTTTGGTTGGCCGCTGACGCTCGGCCACCTGATGACATCAATGGTGTGCGCTGGCCCCCTGAAATCGACATGATGGAAATCGTCAATAATGGTCAAGACGACACCACCATGATGTTACACTGTGGGTGTATCGTACATGACTGGCAAAACAACCCACAGAAGTATGAGTGGAAACAGACCGCTGACAACTTTAATGGTGAGTGGTCTTACTGGTACGCGCCATTCGATTTTGCTGACGACTTCCATACTATCGCACTGCGTTATCAGCGACCCAACTTCACAATTTATTGTGATGGTGGGCTGATCCTGAGTGGCATATATGATTGGGTGTGGGATGACGGGTCACCTGCACCACCCGCTCACGTGTTACTCAACCTCGGGATTGGTGGGTCTTGGGCTGGTCGCTACGGTGTCGATAACGACGCGTTCCCACAAGCACTAGAAATAGACTTTGTACGGGTGCTTGGCAGTCAGTTACTGCTACCACTACCGCGTTCAGTGATCGGCAAAGACTACGAAGTGACGTAACCGCGAGGACTAGTGATGACTTCCTACCACTTCGTATTACCTACACGAACGACTGATAAGGGGTTCGTGGAAAGTGAGCATCCTCGCGGTGGTGACCCTAAGCATCCTAATCGTTTTAGTGAAGCGCCTGGTGGAACGGGTCAGGCGCCACGAAAGAAATCGCCCACGCCTTCGATTGGTGGAAGTGGAAGTGGTCCTAAACTACGGGAGACCGAACAAAGAGCCTGGACCGGACGTACCAGTGAAGTTTCCAAATTGGGAAAACAAGCGGCCGGAAAACTCGGTGAAGAAATCGCGCTCTCGTATCTTCGAAACCACCTGAAGCTTGGTGATGCAGTCGCACTTAACAATAAAGCTGCTAATTATCCAGTCGATATGCGTGGCGGTGATCATGTCTATGAGATTAAGACTGGTCAGGCGTCAAACTCTAAGTCAGCTCAGCAATGGCGTGCGACGATTGGTGAGCCTGGTGATGAAGAAACTGAAGAACTGACACAAATGACTAAAGAGGAAAAAGCAGCGCATAATCAAGCAAAAGCGATTGCGATTATGCAACGCAAACAACGTGCATTAGAGGAAGTGTCAGCAGAAGTGGGTCGTCAATTAAAACCCAAGACACTGACAATGATCCTAAATCCAGACACTGGTGTCACTGACATTTATCTGTTTGATGGGTTTCACTCACGCATTGGGTACAACTCTCCACTGGCGAGGGAAAATTATGTCGGATCCTACTCCTACCAACCCACAGGAACTGGAGACTCACGAAGACGATCCGCTTCCCGGAAGCTCAGTGTCACTCGCAGTCAAACGTCAGATCAGTCAGCAGATAGACGACTACGTGGCAGAGTACAAAAAATCACTGAAGGAGTCGTTCTCTGGGTCCACCGATGAAGACGATAACGATAGCGAATAGATGTCCTTTCGCCTCGCGTCGTTGTTGTGTTAAATGGCCTGTGACGTTTTCGGATTGAAGCTTCCTGTCGGTACAGCTTAAGAAGCCAGGGCCTGAACTAACGGTGAGACCCCTAAAGGGCATTGGCAGGATAATTCTCCTACGTCAGCGCAGCATCACTACAGGTACGCGTGTAGGATGACTGATGGACATCGAAATCAAAATTGAGGCCGACTACGTTCAGAAGCTGAGTGACCAAATTGAGTCACTCGTGGGTAAGGAAGTGTTTATCGGCATACCCGCTGATGCTGAGGAACGTCCTGGTGAGATATCCAATGCTGCACTTGGGTACCTGTTTGAGACAGGCTCACCCGCCACTAACATGCCTGCACGTCCTTGGCTCGCTCCCGGAGTGATGGAGTCGCGCCAACAGTGGATGCCATACTTGAATGCTGCAGCGTCAGCAGCTGTGCAAATTTCACTCACTGGCAGTGACGAACGCGCTGTTGACAATAACTTACAAAAAGCGGCGCAAGCGGCTGTGTCAGGGATCAAACGACGCGTTCGTAGTAAACTCCCACCACCACTGAAACCTGCCACGATTGCTGCACGTTGGCGCCGCCATCAGTCACGTCGCGCGGGTCGACCAATGAAAGGTGAGACGCGCATTAGTGCTGCCAGACGCGCTGCAGGTCGCATGGTGATGGTTGGTGGAAAACCAGTGCTGATGGACAGTGATGTGACACCACTGATCGATGAAGGCAACTGGATCAATTCGATTAGCTACACGATCACAAAGAAGTTCACTAACAAGTAGGAGAGTAACATGGATGCAGGAACCCGTGGGCGACTGACACGCAACATGGAGTACCACCAGTCACTTGCTGATTATTACAATGAACAAGTCAAGCCGGCGACTGACGAAAAACCTGCTACGCGTACTCGCGCGCAAGATGCTCAGACGCATGGTGACCATCCAGCTCCAGCACCAGCAAAAAAAGAGTCACCACAGGAGACTCAATACAAACATTTAGCCGAAGTGCATGGTGACGCTGCCAAACAACTGAAGGAGTTGTTGGATGCTGACGTGATGGTCGCACCACCGCCACTGGCACCAATACAACGCAACGCCAGCGTGACACGACTGGGCCCAGTGCCGTTCCGCGTCCACTAACATGCCTTGGGTTCCTGACAGCACGACTGCAGGCTATCTTGGTCCTGAAGCGAGTCCGCAGCCACTGTTTGATGACGCGTGGGACGACTTCCTGCACGATTTGATTGCAGGTGTCACTGGGATGCCTGACACTTCAGTCGTCCCACGCTGGCAGCCAGAGGAACCCGTTTTACCTGAATTACACACTGACTGGGTAGCATTTGGTGTCACTAACATTTCCACTGAGTTTGAACCTTACCAGCACCATGTGGATACTGGTGACAGTGATCTTGGCAACACTGTCATGTCTGAGACTGAACAAGACACAATTTTAGTGTCGTTTTACGGCCCCAATGTTGATCGTTACTTCTCCTATTTAAGACGTGGACTGTACGTCGAACAAAATCGCGCCATCATGCGTGCAAATGATGTCGCACTGCTTGAGACGACTGAACCTATTCGCGCACCTGAGTTAATCAAATTACGTTGGGTCAATCGTTTGGATGTCAACTTAGTGCTAAGAAAACGTTGCCACTTTACTTATCCAGTTCGTAATCTGGTGCGTGCGCAAGCTGTCATTTATGGCAATGACCCACGCGATGACAGTGTGCTAGAAGCACCAATAGACACTGGTAATGTTCATCAGGTAGCGCCACTCGACTAATAGGAGAGCCGTCATGCAAGGTTTGTCAGTCTCTCGCGTTGTTGATGTCACTGTCAATTTCTCGCCACAGGCGATCCCCACGCAGCGGTTTGACACGCTGATGATCCTTGGTGACACGGCGGGTGTCATCGACTCAAGTGAAGGCATCCGTGAGTACAACGCGATTGAAGACGTGCAGGCCGACTTTACGACAGCGGCTCCTGAGTACAATGCTGCCGTGTTGTTTTTCTCGCAGATACCAAAACCCTCCACATTGTTTATTGGTGGTTGGGCACGCATCGCCACCAAAGGGTCACTGACAGGTGGTCCACTTCCACTGCAAAATCAAATCCTCAGTAACTGGACAACCATCACTAATGGCGCGTTTAATGTGTCAGTCGATGGTGCGCCAGCTATTCATATTACTGGCGTCAATTTGACAGCCGCGCTCAATATGAACACGGTGGCATCGATCATTCAGACGGCACTTCAGGCGTCAGCACCTGCGACGACTTTTGTCTGGACGGGTCAGTCATTCAAAATGACTTCCGGTACTACTGGTATCACCTCGTCAGTCGGGTTTATGACGGCACCTTCACCGCCGGGTGGTACGACTGATCTGTCAGCGATGTTGTTTATGACTCAGGCACTTGCACTTCGTTCAGCGCCTGGTCTAGCTCCTGAAACCCCGGTCGCTGCACTTGCACGTCTCGACGGTCGTGGTTGGTACGCTGCATTCTTTGCAGCGTCAGTCCCACTGACAGATGCGCAACATGTCGCCAATTGTGGCTACATCGAAGCGGCGACTGACAAACACATTTATGGCATCACCACCAGTGAAGCCATTGTGCTTGATCCCACCAATGCGACTGACATTGCTTCAGTATGTTCCGGCGCCGGCTACATGCGAACGGTGATTTCCTACTCCCTCAGCAATCAGTACGCCATTTGCAGTTTCTTTGGTCGCGCACTGACAGTAAACTTTGAAGGGTCCAACACCACTATCACGATGAAGTTTAAGATTGAACCTGGTGTGTCACCCGAGCTATTGTCAGCGACTCAAGCTTCTACACTGACGGCCAAACGCTGCAATGTCTACGCGCAGTACAACAACGGCGCTGCGATCAACCAAGAAGGTGTCATGGCGGGGCGTGCGTATTTTGATGAAATTCATGGCCTCGACTGGCTCGCCAATCGCATTCAAAACGACATGTGGAACTTGCTGTACCAGGCACCCAAGGTGCCACAGACAAATGCAGGTGTCCACCTGTTGGTCAATCGCGCTGACAGTGGTCTGTCGCAAGCCTTCACTAATGGCCTGATCGCTGAAGGTATTTGGAATGCGCCTGGTTTCGGTACACTGAACCAGGGAGACCTGTTGGCAAACGGGTGGTACTGTTTTGCCAATTCAGTGGACACGCAAAATGAAGCGGATCGTGAAGCGCGTATCGCGCCACTTATCCAGATTGCAGTGAAACTGGCCGGTGCCGTCCACTTTGCTGACGTACTTATAAATGTCAATAGGTAAGTCATTTCAATGACTTACTACGTCTATGGCCGATCCCTGAAGGATGGCGACAGGGACGACCGTTGAGTCACTAAGGAGGTGCGTAAACGCCGTGGGCCGTTCGCTGACGCGCGGAAACGCAAAACGTGTTCCGACACGTAAATTGTCGTTGATACGCGTCAGCGACCGTAGGCCGGCGGCTATGTGTGTTTCTAATCGTAGGCGTCACGTAAATTCGTAGAGAGAGGTGTCTCCCATGCCCACTTACAGCTTTCTCGATGTTACTGCGTCAGTCACCGGCCCAAACGGAACTGTTACTCTCGGTTCTGGTTCAGGCTCCAGTGAAGGTGGTATCTCGATCACCATGGTCGAGGATAAGTCCACGATGACGATTGGTGCTGATGGTCAAGTCATGCACTCACTGCACGCGGGCAAGGGTGCGAACATCACCATCCGGCTGCTGAAGACTTCACCCACCAATCAGATCCTGTCGCAAATGTACGCGCGCGATACTTCAGCGTCAGCGCTGTACGGGTTCAACACCATCTCCATCCGTGACCAAGCACTGAATGACGTGGTGACCTGTCAGCAGTGTGCTTTTGCGAAGTTTGCAGACGTGACTTACGCAAAAGAAGGCGGCGAAATGGTGTGGACTTTCCACAGCGGAATAACCGATTTTGTCTTGGGTGCTGGAGCGGCTGTACCAACTGGCGTAGTCGTTCAGTAACGCACTGACACTGCAGGAGGCGCAACATGCAGGAAGTGGAAATCGAGGGCACTAAGTATCGTACTGGGAAACTGGATGCCTTCACCCAGTTTCACTTGGTACGTAAACTTATGCCGCTGTTCTCTGGGTTGGGTGAGTCATTCGCCAATCTGTCAGGTCAACAGATTGGCGGTGACTCATGGTGGAAACAATTGGGCCCCATCGCACACGCTGTCGCTGAAATGACAAAAGAGGACAGTGAGTGGATACTAAGGACTTGTCTTGGTGTAGTGTCAGTGTGGAATGGTCGTCAGTACACGCCTATCACTACACCACAAGGCCAATTGATGTTTGACACCATGGAAATGACCACCATGCTTCAATTGGCGTTCACTGTTATTCAGGACAATCTCGGGAGTTTTTTTCCCGCACCCCAAACCAACAGTTTGGGGGAAGAGGCATTGCCGTCGCCATTACTTATGCAACAATGAACGAAGAGGAGGACTGGGTCATGCGACCCGTCCTCGAAGGGTTGTGTAAGTATGAGTCGCTGATAGACGGCACACTGTCACTTGTTGACGTGGCAAGAATGAATGAAGCTCTGGAGGTGAGACAAGAGAACGAAGCCCGCTTCAACCAAGCGATGGAGGAAGCGAACCGTGGCTGAGAATGTACTACAGTCGTTTGTCATCAAACTGAAGTATCTTGTTGATGATGCTTCAGCCAAGAAGTTTCAGGACAATATCAAAGGGGGCGTTCAACATCTAAACGCCTTCCGACTTGCTGTTGTTGCGGCGGCAGTCAGTGTCGAGGAATTTGTTCGACGCACGACTTCCAATATGTCGCAACTGGGTGGGCTGGCAAGAGAGACAAATACTGCAGCGACTGCGATTGAACGATTGCGCGCCAGGTTTATTGGCGCGCATATGTCAGCTCAGCAGGCTGATGCTGCGCTTCGTTCCTTTATGGACACGATGCGAAAGCCTGGTCAGCATTCGCGCGCTGTCGGTATCATTCACCAACAGTTCACTGATTTTGACGACTTTATGCAAAAGGCTGGTGCGCGTTATAACCAGCTACTAAAACAGTATGGTAACGAAAACGATCCCAATGTTGTTGCGTATCGCAACCAATTGGAAGCGATGCAAGGCGGACTGTCGGATAATGTCCGCGCGATTGCTAACTTCTGGGACCGACAAAATCGCTTCGCTAACGAAGCGACTGATATCTACAGACGATTTGGCTACGAAGGAGAAAAAGGACTAAAACAAGTCACTGACGCGTCCGACGATGCTGAAGAGTCCTTCAGGCGAATAGGTAAGACACTTGAAGTCTCTGTCATCAAGATGCTCACGCATACTGATGACAAGGGACACTCAGTCCTTCAGTCGATCACAAACATTGCCAACAAGTTTGCTGACTGGATGGCGTCAGATGACGCACAACAAAAATTCACTGCGTTTTTAGATCGTGTCGATGCATTACTTCCTTCAATTGAGTGGGCACTGTCCCACATAGACACAATTGTCGAAGGCCTCCTGATACTTATGGGGGTTAAGCTTGGTGGACAAGTCGTCGGTGCCCTGACTGACATAGGCAAAGCTGCCTTGTGGTTGGGAGGGCTTATTGCAGGAATTTCGACAGCGGCTGGTGGTGCTGCAGAGGCTTTAGCTGCGATTGGTGGCACTGCAGTTATGTCTGCACTTGGCACAGTTGCTGCTGGTTTAGCTTCACTTGGTGGTGGTATAGCTGTTGGTGCACTGATTGATAAGTACATTACCGGCGACGCGATGGACGCGGTGCTGGAGTGGATTTTCGGTCCGCCAGCTGGTGCTGCTAATGTTGAATTAAGCGACAAAGCCAAAGCACGTATCGATCCTAAAACTGGTAAACCATATGGTGCACCACCTGCTGGCGCACCAACTAAACCAAACATAAGTGAAGGAATTCAGTCAACCTTTAGTGGTGAAGGGGTTATTGGCTCGGTCAATCATTTACTTCTTGCCTTCACTTCGTGGGTTGCTGGTGACCCATCGAACCACCCAATAGTCGAACTTGGTGAACAAACACTCGAAAGGATGGGTTTTGGTAAAGCAGCCGGTGGAGGTGGCGGCGGAGCATCAGCAGATGGTGGTGACAAGGGTGGTGGTTCTTCAGGAGGTGGCACTACATCAACACCGACTACCAGTGGTGATGGTGGTGGCACTACATCAACAGGTGTCACTAAAGGTGGGTTGTCAGAAGCTGCACTAAAAGCCATTGCCAAGGGTGAAGGTACACTAGATAAGTCAGGCAATATTAAGTACAACATTGATTATGGTGGCAAAGCACTAGACCTCGAGCATATGACACTGCAGCAAGTTGCTGATTATCAACAAAAGCAACTCGATGCAGCGCACGCTGCAGGTAAAACTGGTCACTCACCTGTCGGCGCCTTTCAGATCACAAAAGCGACACTGCTCGATCAAGCAAAAGCACTACACCTCGATCTTCAGAAAACGATGATGACGCCTGAAGTTCAGGCGCAAATGGCGACACATCTTTATCAAACACGTGGCCTGCAACCTTGGTCTAATCCTGACACTCGTAGTGGTGCTACTCAGAGAGCGTTTGCTCAGTTAAAGACATCGGGTGGATTATTCGCGACTGAAACTCCAACGATTTCAGCTCCTTCAAGTGGCGGAGCTCCTTCAGGTGGTGGTTCATTTGCTGGCAGTGGTTCATATCATGATGTCGTTGACCGCGCGCTGCAGATGAATGGCATGACTGTCGCTAAAGACCGCACTGCCATTATGAATTACTTACGCGCAGGTGGTGACAAACTCGATCCTCATCTTTCTGCTTGGTGTGCGGGTTTTGTCACGTCAACCATGCGTCAGGCCGGACTTAAGACACCAGCCGCTTCTGACACTGCAGCGTCTTGGCGGAATTGGGGCAGACAAGTCAGTGAAAAAGAAGCGATTGAACTCGCTAAAAAAGGTAATCCAGTCGTTGGTATTTCAGCGCCATCGATGGGCGCTTCAGGTCATGCAACACTTATCACTGGTGGTGACTCAAGAGGCGCGGAGTCCTACGGTCGACAAGGTGGTTGGGGTGGTCGTCCTGATCAGGTGGGATATCGTTATCGTCATGACATGATGTTTCGTGTTGCTACTGAAAAAGAAGGATGGAACGCGCAACAAGCACAGGTAGTAAAACAGCAAGCACAGACTAACGCTACACAAGCACAAACAAACGCGCAACACGCAACGACAAATGCAAAACAAGCCACTGAAGGTTCAGTGGGTGGTGAAAAGGGTCAGACACCAACTACACCAACAACTGGTGGGTCATCATTGCACGAGATGTCGGAAGCGGAACGCATTCGACGTGGCGGACCATCAGATAAAGAAAAGAAGGAAATTGAGGAGAAGTACTCTAAGTACTTTGAAGGGATCACTGACCATGACTCACCACTTGAGAGACTGAAGCGGGCCAGTCACCAGATTGTCGATGCGATGTCCAACAAAGTGAAACAACTGAGCAATCACAACGAAATTCCTGCCTGGATGGCTGCCACTAGACAACTGACCACAATGTCAGTGAAACTAAGTAAGCAAATGGAGACGACTGAAAGCAAAATGCGAACAAGTCACTTGGGATCGACTGCGAATAGTGACAAGAAAGTCAACATCAATTCCGATCATAAAGTGACTATCAATGTGCATGGTGGTGACTCACACGCTGTCGCACGTCAAATAGAACAGACGCAGTCACGTACCGCTGCAACGCACCTGCGCAACATGCGAACGATGGTGGCGTAAATGGCTGACGCAACTGAAATCAATATGCTGACTGAAAACTGGCGAAAGCTGGCTTTTCAGATGATGCCTTCACAAGGCGCTTATGCAGGTGGTTTCTCGACTACACAAATGATGGATTACCTGGCAGGGCGTCAAATGCCCTATAGTGGTGGTCCATCAAATGATGCCCAGTGGTTACGTCAAATTTCACTTATTGTTTATGGTGGTGCGAGCGGTCAGGCGACTGGAACACAAGGCACTGACTATGGTGGCGGTGGTGACAAACCTGCGCAACAACGGTTCCTCGCGTCGGTTCCTATCAACAATGAAGAACTAAGGCGGAGGATGTTGGGTCGTCAGTTGCGCTTACTGAGACCAACACCACTTGATGAGGTACCATCGACTGAACTTGATGACGTACAAGTGACAGCTGAAGCTCCACAACAATCTAGTACACCACAAGATGGCTCCGGCCTTGAGTTGGGTATGTTGCGAGTGACGTTTAACGTGCATAAACGCACGCAATCGACACCTGACTTATTTGAGGCTCGCATCTACAATCTGTCACCTGAGACACGTGACAAAATCATTCAGTTTGGTCGTGTGCAGTTGTCAGTGGGCTATCGTTTTGCCAATTTTGGTAAAGTGTTTGATGGTACTGTCGTTCAGTATCGCCACGGCAAGGAGAATGCAGTCGATACTTATTTAGACATCATCGCGGGTGATGGTGACAATTTGAATTCTGCCACTTCATTTCGGCGTATCGACAAAGGCACCACTGAAAAAGACGCCATCAACTTACTGATAAAAGACACTGGTTTTCCACTTGGTCACATGTCAGACAACGTGGGTAGTCAAACTTTAGTGCGCCCTTGGGTGATTGCAGGATCCACTCAACAATACATACGTCAGATGGCACTAAAATATGGTTGTGAGTTCTGGGTCGACCAAGGTCAAGTCTACATGGTCAAACAACAGGAATACTTGCCAGGTGAAGCAGTGGTTTTGTCACCAACAACTGGTCTTGTGAATATCCCACAGGACACACCAAACGGTATTCAATGTCAGTGTCTGATCAATCCCAAAATTAAACTGGGTGGTCGCATCAAACTGGACAACAAATTGATTGCAGGTGTCGCGTTTCAACCTGGTGGTCAACCAATGACTGCTGACACCTCTGCTCAATCAGCAGCGCGTTATGGCGCTGACATTGAAATCCCACAAGCAACGTCACCAACGGGTGATTATAAAATCGTCATGATGGAAATCACTGGTGATACTCGAGGCAAACCTTGGTATATGGATTTGATTTGTGTGGGTTTGGATAACAACAATCAAGTCATACCACAAACTTCACAATCAGCGTGGAACAGGTCCTGGGTGGCAAATGAACAAAACGCAGGGTAACTGACGATGGCCTCCGTAATGCCTTCAGTGGCAGGTTTGGCACTGGGAGCAGCCTCCCGGTTCATCCCTGCACTATTTCGTCCTTATGGTCGTTCCATTGGTGGCATTATCGCGCAAGTGACGATTGAGGAGCAGGCGACTGACGAATTACACATAACTGACCACCCGGTCGAACAAGGCGCGCCAATCGCAGATCACGCTTTCAAGGTGCCAACATCACTGCAAATCACTGCAGGTTGGTCCAGTGCTTGGGCTGGTGACTTGTCTGCTGAAAGTGGTGTGTACGGGTTTCTGTTATCACTTCAGGCTATGCTGATCCCATTTGATGTCATTACTGGCAAACGCATTTACTCAAATATGTTGATTGAACGGCTTGTTGTCACCACTGACGAAAAATCGGAATTTTCACTGATGGCGCAAATTGGGTGTCGCCAAGTGATCATTGTTGGCACTCAAACTGTCGAAGTCTCCACAATGTCAGGCAACCCACAAGACCAAGCAAATCCAAGTGAAACTTCCACTAACGCTGACAATGGTCCTCAGACAGTAGATCAACCTAATCAAGGTAGCACGCAACAAACCCAGGAGATAGCGCGCACGAATGACAGCTTCAGTGGCAACTTAGCGACCAAGGGTATTGAATTGCCCTCGTCTACAGGGAGTAATTTATTGTCATGATAGTGTCTGAAATACCGACACGTAACTCTCGACCATTTTCTGAGCGGGTTGCGTGGAATGGTGTCGAATATGCACTGCTGTTTAAGTGGAATAATGTCACTCAGTGTTGGGTGTTGGACATTTGGGATAGTGTCGCTTATGTGCCTATCATCAACGGCATAGCCCTTGTGACGGGGTGCGATGTCATCGAACAATTTGGTTATTTAGAAGTGGCTGCTCAAGCGGCAATTGAAGTGATGACACAGGGACCGGGCGTGTCACCAGATATGATCCCCACCTTCACCAATCTTGGTGTTGATGGTCATGTGTATTTACTGACGCCTTGAGGACGCGATGGCCGACAAGGGAATATTTACCGACACTGAACGCTACTACGACTGGGACGAAGCGACCCGGCAGGGTAACGAAGCGTCTCAGTCACGTATGTTCACAGCGATGCCAACAATTGCGCAAGGCAACGATCCAAAAGCCAATACTGTCGATGGTAACGTTGCGATAAAACTCGCTGTCGTTAATCGTGACGGCAGTATGAAGTGGCAGCAAATCCCACAACTGAAATCGATGCCCGCGTTTTATATGGGCGGAAGTGGGATGGCGATGACCATCCCAATCAAAAAAGGTGACGAAGGACTGACAGTCTTTGCCTCACGTTCGATTGACAACTGGCACGAAAAAGGGGGTGTGCAGGAACAGTTTGCCAATCGTATGCACGACTTAAGTGATGGTTTCTTTTTTCCGGGGTTTCGTTCGACACCAAATGCACTGCCTAATGTGTCCACCACTTCATGGCAGCTAAGGACACAAGATGGCAACACAAACATGGATTTCAATCCGTCATCTGGCGGAACCTTTAAGTTTTCGACACCACAGAACCCCCTGACAGTGCAGGGGAAGGCATTCAACACTGACACTCAAACAAACACTCTGAAAGCGTCACAAAGTGTGACGCTCGACACGCCTACGACGCACTCGACGGGTCAAATAAACGCTGACGGTCGTATCGATGCAAAAGGTGGTTTCTTTGTCAACGGTCAGCCTATCGGCTCTGGCGGCGGTGGGGGTGGAGGTGTAGGTCCACCAGGTCCTCCGGGGCCAACGGGTCCTACAGGCGCTACAGGTCCTGCTGGGCCAATCGGTCCAACAGGTCCTGGCGGAAGTGGCGGAGGTTCCTCTGTCATCATTGCTGACATCCCACCAACTTTACCACCGCCTGTCGCTGGTAATTTGTGGTGGTGTAGCGCACCATCAAATGGTCAGTTATACATTTACTTTGATGACGGTTCGTCCAAGCAGTGGGTTGTCGCTAACACTGCGATGTTGGGTCCTACAGGCCCCACAGGTCCGACAGGTGTAGGGGCAACTGGTCCAACTGGCCCTGCAGGTCCTACAGGTTCAACAGGTGCCACGGGCCCGACAGGTGATGCATCGACAGTGCCTGGTCCGTCAGGTCCTGCAGGACCGACAGGACCAACAGGTGTCGCTGGTCCCACTGGCCCGACGGGTAACACTGGCTTGCAAGGTGCTGTAGGACCAACAGGTCCTACAGGTGGAACAGGGCCTAACGGTCCACAGGGCGCCACTGGAGCAACAGGTGCAACGGGTCCCACGGGTGCGACAGGCACTCCGGGTGCGGGAAGCTATCAGGCAGGCGCTGGGTTAACAATCAATACAGGTACTACACCACAAACAATCCTGTGGAGTGGCACTTACAATTTGAATGCTGCCGCCGCGCCTACACCGTATGCCGGTAGCGTACTTCAGCTTGTTCAGGCTGACGGCTTAGTTGGTCGGCTGACACTCGATACGTTTGGCACCAGCGTTCCGCCGAATCTTACCTTCCGTACCGCGCGCGGTACCAATGCGGCAAAAACGGCAACCCAAGTAAACGATGTCCTCTCCAACATTGCGGTTGCTGGCTACGGCGCGACTGGATATTCGGCGGGAGGGCGTGTTCAACTACAGACTATCGCTACTGAAAACTGGACTGATACCGCACAAGGCACAAAAGTTGTCATCAATACGACAACAGCCGGTAGCCTTACTTTAACTCCGAGCATTAGCATTGACAGTACTAGTTTATACATTTCTCAGCAGGGAACTGGGCCTGGTCAAAGCACCACTTACGCAAGTCTTTCAGCGTCACGTTGGCGACTGCAGACAAACAGTGGCGACGAGGGAAATGCTGGGACAATCGATTATCGTGGATATGACGCTAATATGCTCAGTATCATCGGGGCCGGATTGGCTACTGGTGGGCCAGGGCGTTGGGTCAAAATATGGGACTATTTAGCAGTCACGCAAAACGTGCAGGTCAACAACGCCATCGGGATAGGTTACACGCTGCCTTCAGACGCCGCAGCGGGGGCCATTATTGCTAACAACGCGATCACTGGGATGGGCGGTAGTGTTCTGTTCCAGAACGCTTATGCCGCGACTGGTGGCACCAAGCTACTCACTACAGGACCAGCCGCCGCGCTAAACATGGGTAGTGGCGGGTTTCAGTTTTACACTGCGCCGAGTGCCGCAGCCGGGACAGCCCCGGCTTGGGTGCAGAAGATCGTATTCAACACCAACGGTGAAATCATTATCCAAGGCGCGCGTATCTGGTTTTACGGCGGCGGTGGTGATGTCAATACGACCGGCGGCCCGATGATCTATGCCGACAATACCACGATGGTTTTTAAGCAGGGCAATGCTGCTAGTCCGAATGGCTGGTGGTGGCAGAACTATGCAGGGACCAATGTTTTCACTGTAAGTGCCGCCGGATCGCTCAACACTGCTACTGGTATTCTCTGCAAGCCGGGGATCGGTGGTTCCACTCACTCTAATGTATTCAACTTTGATTGGGCGGGTGGTTACGTCGATGCGTGGATCGACTACACCAATGAAGGTCATATTGCGTTTCAAGGCGGCTACACAAATATTGGGACTTTGCAGAGTAACGCTAGCGTTACCGCACAAAATGCTGGTGCAGGTACCGGTTCGTGTTCCATTGTTGCTGGTAGCAGTGCCCTTCCCGGCTTTATCGAGTTTCGGATGCCATCCGGGACAGTGCAAGGCGGCACTCGTCGCGGTTATATAGGGTGGGACGCTAGTAATGTTGCGGTGAATTGTGAGAACGGTTCAGGTTTTCTTGTCAACAATGCGAGTACAATTACACTAAACGGCACCATCTACAACAACACCAACGGCCACTATTACTTTACTGACAACACCGGAAGGCAGTGGTGCGTCTACGCTGACGGTGGCGTCTTCCGCATTTGGAACAACAATAGCGGTGATGTGCTTACAGTTGACCAGTCCGGTAATCTTTCAGCGAGTTATCTTCATGGACTAGAAGTTTATGTAAACGGGTTACACGTAATCAACAACGGTGGGTGGCTATATTCCTACAACGGTTTCGATTGTGATGTGCTAAACGTTCGACGCGGTGGTAATGTATATGGCGGTGACTTTCACGTTCCCAATAACTCAATCTACGCCAACAATTATGTCATCAACAACAACCAGACTTTTTTCTGGTATGACACTGGCAGCAGTCTGCGCCGCGCGTTTCTCGGTGCCAGCAATAACATTCTTTATGTTGGTGACCCCAACATGAGCATCCGCACCAATTCGGGGAACGCCACCTATATCGAAGGTTGTCATATATCACCAGCCAATGATAATCAGTGGTGGTGCGGTGTCAGTGCTTGGGGTACCTCATGGTATCAAGTCTGCGGTTATGTCATTCAAACTTTATCTGACGGTCGCGAGAAGACTGACATTGATGATTTACCTAGTTGTCTCGATCTGGTAGTTGCATTAAAACCAAAACGGTTCCGCTGGAAGAATTGTCCTGACTACGACCGGTGGCGGTTACACTGGGGATTTATCGCTCAAGATGTCGGAGCGGAAATGGAAGCGCGCGGTTATGACTTTAGCGGCGGCGCGCCAGTCTATAAGCCAACAGATATCCCATCACTCGTGCCGCCAGTAATCACTTCAGACGATCCACCGCGTGGGCTTAACTACAGCGCAATGACAGCGGTATTGTGGAAGGCAGTACAGGAACTGGCTGCTGAAGTGGCAGAACTGAGAGCGAGGTTAGCATGACTGAGTATTCCGACGTTCCGCAAGTCAACGTTCTACACGGCGAGAACGAACGCACACAAGTAGCGATCTCTAATATTGAAGCCGGTGCTACGCTTGTAAGTTTCACTATTGGTCAGCCGCCCGCGCCAATGGGTTTGCAACCGACACCACCGGTTGGCGGAGCGACGATGTTGATGCCGGTGATGATTACTCTAGACCAGCCAGCGTCAGATCAATTGATGAGTGACTTAAAAGACTGGTTGGTTCAGCGACAGACTTATCTTGAACAACAGCTCGCTGACTTGGGTGTTGTCAATCCTCCAGCACTGAGGAAGTGACATGACTGCGTACTCAGACATCCCAGCAGCCAACGCGCTGTACCAAGAACAACAACAAGTTCA
>Ga0126381_100004096_pt1 | contig 15833 bp, 13 predicted proteins | sample PanSoiMetPlot_28_FD_96465 | JGI IMG/M metagenome (GOLD analysis project Ga0126381, IMG submission 96465) | Tropical forest soil microbial communities from Panama - MetaG Plot_28 | ecosystem: Environmental > Terrestrial > Soil > Tropical forest > Bulk soil | place: Panama | collected 2016-02-17 | reverse complement strand
GCCGCCGGCAAGTAGGTGCGCAGCTGGTAGGCGCTGTGACCATCCAGTGCGTAAATTAACCGCGGTGCATCAGGTGTCTGCAGAAGGAATTGTGCCGCCTCCGGATAACCATAGCCGGATCCCCACCCCTCAAAATACTGAAACCGGTCCAGAGGCGACCACCTGGCGGCGAGCGGATCGAAAATCAGTCGGGCAGATTGATAGCTCATCAGTCCAACGCACAGCGCAAAGACCGCGAATTCGATCGCCCGCGGAAAGCGCGGCACGCGTAACGACAGACTGTGCCAGCCCGATGCGGCAGCGATGATGAGCGGGGGTAACGTAAACAGCAGATAGCGTGAGAACCAGAACGTGGCCAGCCAAGCCAGTGCGAGCATCGGAGCCACGCCGACGACAATCAGCCAACGTCGGCGCCAGTCATCGAGCAGCGCGCTCGCCACGAGCCCGATCAGCCCGAGGGCAACGACAGGCCATGACAGCTGAGCGGTAAGCTCACCCAGCAGGCCCGGACGCGGCACGCCGATCACAGCGGCGATGTCGTCGTAGCGTCCCATACCGATCGCCAGGAGATCCTGCAGGCCAAATCCCGGCTGGCGGCCGCCCTGTATGCGTACGACTGCGACCACGATCACGGCCAGTGCCAGCAGGACTGCAGGTACGTGAGCCGCAAGTACCTGGGTCAGGGCGGGTCGCTGGAGCAGGTTCCGGCGCATGCGCGCCGGCATGATCAGGAGCGCGAGCGGCATAGACGTCAGGAAAACGAATCCGACCGGAAACTTACAGAAGGCTGCCAGCACCAGGGCGACCGCCAGCGCTGTCGCACGCCGCCAGCTTGGCGCATCCACCAGCCTGATGACGCTGAGCAGCACCCATGTGCCGGCCGCGCACAACATGATGTCGGAATGCGCGAACCGCTGCAGATACACGACAAACGGACAGGCTGCAAAGAGGACACCGCCGGCGAACGCGATGCGCCGGTCGGTGACTTGCCGGGCGAGCTGATAAGTCAAGACGGCGCCGATCATGCCGCAGAAAACGTGTAGTGCGCGTATTGCGGCGAGCGGCTGGGGAGCGAACATCGCCAAAGGCACCATTGGCCATACCTCGAGCGGCTTGCCCTCGCGCAGAGGCGGCAGCCATTCCCCCGCCCCGATCACCCGCCAAATCAAGCGCAGCTGGGAGCCTTCGTCCTCGAAGGCCGGCACGGCCAACAGGTGTGTGAAGGCGAAGGAGCCGAGAAGCAGCAGCACCGCGACCGGCACGAGGTCACGCTTGTTCACGCATCGCCGCCATGTACGGCGGAGTCCGTCCGCCTGCCTTTGCCGTGAGCCGATCAGCCGTGCCCGTCACCACCCGCTGGGCAGCGGGCAGTCGGTTGGGGAACACCGACATCGGTCGCAAGCCTGTCGACACTCTTTTAACCGTCTGACAACGACGCTATTTTGCGGTGGATCGAACGCCGCGATCGATCTTTCTTGAGACCGATGACGTCGTGGAAGATGATGGGCTCTGCCCGGACTGGTCATGGGTTTTGTAGATGAACCCACGTTATACCCTGGCGGCGCCTGGCGGACTTTCCGCCAGGCTGACCGGTTATCAACGGCGGCGTATGTTTGCCCGCTTCCTCAGTGCGTCGGGTGCACGCCCCGATGACACCATTCTCGACGTGGGGGCAACCAGCGATCGGGCGTACGAGCACTCGAACTACCTGGAAGCATGGTATCCGTACAAGCGGCAACTCACGGCGGTAGGGATCGACGACGCCTCCTTCCTCGAGGAGCTTTATCCGGGCTTGAGCTTTCGCCGTGCGGACGGGCGCGCACTGCCGTTTCCCGACTGCTCCTTCGATTTCGCACATGCGAGCGCCGTGATCGAACACGTGGGCTCGAGAGCAGACCAGGCGAAGCTTCTCGTTGAAATGTGGCGCGTGTGCCGCAAGGGACTTTTCGTCACGACGCCGAATCGGTGGTTTCCGCTGGAGCTACACAGCGTCATACCGCTGGTCCACTGGTTGCCAGCGCCCCTGTTCCGCACCATCCTGCGAGCTCTCGGTCATCACGAGCTTGCGGATGAAGCGAACCTCAACCTCATGTCGCGCGGCGACCTGTTGAGCGCCGCGGTCGCCGCCGGAATCCCCGCGGCGCGCGTTGAGGAGGCGCGTCTCGGCGGTTGGACCTGCAACCTTCTGCTGATCGCGCACAAACTGGATCCAGCTCGCGCGTCCCAGGCTTGCCGCACAGGGACGAACCCATTCCGGGAGGCAGGCCGCGCCTCCGTCACCGCTTCCTCATGACCATCAGGAAGTGATCGCCCATCGCGCGCAACAGCGGCCAACCCGCGGCGCGCCGATCGAGACCCCACAACCATGCATAGCCGCGCGGGTGGCGCTCCCGAATCGAGGTGAGATAGGGCGGCGGCGCAAACACACACAGTCCCCGATAGTGACTGAGCGCGAAATCGCCCGCGAACGGGCGATAGAACTCGCGTGGCGAGTAGTAGCGGGTCCACACGGTGCGGCGGTTCATCCCCACCGGCACAGCCTGCCGCGCAAAGCGTATGGTCGCCCGCGACCAGCGCCGCCGCCGCAGGTAGTGGGCGATTTCCCACGGACACACACGGCCGATGACCGTGAACACCAGCGCGCCCCCCGGCGTCAGCAAGCGCGCACAGGCACGCGAAACATCGCCCAGGTCCGGCACGCAATTGAGCGGCCCGAGATTGGAGTAGGCGCCGTCGAAGGTGTCGCCACTCTCGAGGCGCTCGAGCTCGTGCGCGCCGACCGCGGCTGCCTGGATGCGGTCGGCCACCCCCTCGTCCCTCGCGCGCGCGGCCGTGCGCGCGATCATTTCGTTTGACCAGTCTGTGGCCAACACCCGGTGGCCGCGCTTGGCCATGCGCACGGCATCCAGCCCCGTGCCACAGCCCAGATCCAGGAGGCGGCTGCCCGGTGCGAACACCTGATCGAGCCAGCGCCACATCTCCGCGCGCATGTCCTGAATGAGCGAGTTGTTGCCGCGCGAACCATCGTAGTCGGCGGCGACGCTGTCGAAGGCGGCCTGCGTTTCGCGCAGCCGTGTCACCGGGTCAGGGCGCGTCATGTTCGGTGACCGTGATCTGTCGAGCAGGCGGGGCGTCGGTGCCCTTGGGTGTGCCCGCGCGCCTCCATAGGCAGCACACGCAGGCGATGAACATGCTCAGCAACAGGAACAGCCTCGGATAAGCCAGTACCGTGAGGCCGCCACGCCCGTCGAATGGCGCAGTAAACCGGTACGGGAAGAACCCGATCAGAGCATAGCCACCCAGCAGGAAGTAGCCACACGCGAGCGCGCGCTCGCGCAGCAAGAAGTCAGCGAGCAGGCCTACTGGCAGCCACAGCAGCACCAGGTGGTAGGGAGCGGTGGCGGGCGCGAGCAGCAAGGTCGCTAGCCCGAGCAGCCCGATCGAAGGCGCAGTCGCGGCGGCATCGCGAAGACGGGCCAGCCTGATCAACGTCGCGAGCGCCACCAGCAGGATTATGGTCTTTGTTACCAGGACAACGCCGCTGTGGAGCGACGGCGCAGCGTACCAGGGCTGCGGATTGGCCGTGGAGTCGAACACCAACAACCGGCGAAACAGGCTGTCGAAGGACTGGAAGCTCGCCGTGAATGGGTCCTGCAGGCTGAGATTCCCGACGAGATGCCTGCCGAGCACCGAACCCAGGAACTGCACGTGTATCTGCCAGCCGAGAACCGCGATACTCAGCCCGCTCACGAGCGCAATCGTCAAGGCTCCCCCGGCGAGCACCTGCCAGCGCCGGCGCAATCCGAAGTAGGCGAGGATCACCACCGGGAAGTACTTGAGTGGCGTGAACACGCCAAGGCTCGCCCCGGCGAGCCACGGCCTATCCTTGAGATAAGCGTAGTAACCCAGAATGCAGGACGCCGCCACCAGGATATACGGCTGGCCCAGTCGCAATGCCGAGACAGTGGCCCACCCCGACAGCAGTACGAGCAGCGCGGCATCCAGTGCGCGCCACGCCAGGATTCGCGCCAGCAGCAAGATCGATGCGATGAGGCACAACAGACTCACCGCCGTGACCACCCGCAGTGCATCGAGCGGTGAAAGTCGGGCGAGGGGAACCAGCAGCAGCGCCGTGGGCGGCGGGAACGGTGAGAACTTTCCCGCGGACGGCTTGCCGATCTGATAGCGGCGCATCTGCTCCTGGAACCACGGGATATCGTAAAGTCGCCGAGCGTCGCCGCCGTCCGCTACGATCCTGGCGGCGGTGAAATAACTCGGAAAGTCGCTTCCCACTACGGACATCGCCGGCACGATACCCCGTGCGAGGAGATTCGCGATCAGCGCCACCAGCAACACCGTCGCGGCGGGTTTGGGGAACACTTGCATCACAAATCCAGGCCGCTTTGCGGCTGGTTGCGGCAGTAGAATGACACTCCGCTGCGGCAGCTCTGCCACGACCAGCGGTCTTCTTGAGGCCTTTCTCAGCATGGAAGATGATGCGCGGTAGCAGCCGTTGTCAATCGCCGCGTCACTTCTGACGCGCCCGAGGTAACTGAGTTGCATTGCTTCGTCACTGGCTGTGCCGGCTTCATCGGCAGCACGCTGACCGAGCGGCTTCTGTCGCAGGGCCACCGCGTGGTCGGCTATGACAACCTCTCCACCGGCCGGGAGGAATTCCTCCGCGCGGCGCGTGAGCAGGCCGGTTTCCACCTGGTGCGCGCCGATGTGCTCGATGCGCAAACGCTGACCGCCAGCATGCGCGATGTGGAACTGGTATTTCATCTCGCTGCCAACGCCGATGTGCGTTTCGGCACGCAGCACCCGCGTCGCGACCTGGAGCAGAACACCATCGCGACTCATAACGTGCTCGAGGCGATGCGCCACAATGGCGTCGTCCGAATTGCCTTTGCCTCCTCCGGTTCCGTGTACGGCGAAGCCGCGCGCGTCCCGACGCCGGAGGATGCACCGTTTCCGGTGCAGACCTCATTGTACGGAGCGTCCAAGGCCGCCGCGGAAGGGTTGATCGCGGCCTACTGCACCGGATTCGGCTTCCGCTCCTACATCTTCCGGCTGGTGTCGATTCTCGGTGAGCGTTACACGCATGGGCATGTCCTGGACTTCTACCGGCAGCTGCAGAACGATCCCGTCAGGCTGCGCGTGCTCGGCAACGGGCGACAGCGCAAGTCCTATCTGTATGTCCACGACTGCGTCGACGCGATGCTGCTGGCGCTGGAGCACGCGCATGAGCCAGTGAACATCTTCAATATCGGCGCCGACTCCGCCTGCGAGGTGAATGACTCGATCGGTTGGATCTGCGCCGCGCTCGGTGTAACGCCGCAGATCGAGTACGGCGGTGGTGAGCGCGGCTGGGCCGGCGACACTCCGCTCATTCTCCTCGATATCACCCGGATGCGTGCGCTCGGCTGGAAGCCCCGGCTCACCATTCGGGAAGCGGTGCTCGCGACTCTCGAGTACCTCAAAGCCAACCCCCGTCTCGTGGATGCCAGCCGATGAGTCCCGAAAATCGCCCGACAACCCTGGTCCGTGCCCTCGAGAACCGGTGTGCGATCATCACCGGCGCGAGTTGCGGACTCGGACGCGAGATCGCCCGCAGCTACCTCCAGGCCGGTGCGAGCGTGGCCCTCTGCGCGCGGGACGCAACAAAGCTCGATGCGGCCGCGTCCGAGCTCACCCGGCACGCGCAGCCTGGCCAGTCTTTGCTCGCGGTGCCGGCTGATATTTCCAGGACCGCCGATGTGGCACGGCTCATCGATGCAACGCTTGCCCGGTTCGGCCGCCTCGACATTCTGGTGAACAATGCCGGTGTCGCAGGACCCAGCGGCGCGGTTGAGACGGTTGCCTGGGAAGAGTGGGTGAGCACCCTCGAGATCAATCTGCTGGGCGCGGTGCTGCTGAGCCGCGCGGTGCTGCCGCACCTCAAGCGCGCGCGCCGCGGCAAGATCATCCAGCTGTCAGGTGGCGGCGCCACCCGCCCGCTGCCGATGCGCAGTGCGTACGCGGCGTCCAAGGCCGCGGTGGTCCGATTCATCGAGACCCTTGCCGAGGAGACACGGCCCTGCGGCATCGACGTCAATGCGCTTGCGCCGGGTGCACTCGACACCCGCATGCTCGATGAGGTGATCGCCGCCGGACCGGAGCGGCTCGGACGCGAGCAGTACGAGCGCTGCCTGCAACAGAAGCGCGACGGCAGCGTTCCGCTCAGCCATGGGGCCGAGCTCGCGGTGTTCCTCGGCAGCGAAATGAGCGACGGCATTACCGGCAAGCTGCTGAGCGCGGTTTGGGACCCGTGGCAAGCACTCCCGGGTTACCTCGATGATCTCAACCGCACCGATGTCTATACACTGCGGCGCATCGTTCCGCGGGAACGACGCCTGTCCTGGGGAGATGACGCTTGAACGTCGCCCTCATCGGCTGCGGTGCCGTGGGTCAGAAGCGTGCCCGGCATCTGGCCGGCGCCCGCCTGGTGCATTGCGTTGATCTTGACCCGCAGCGCGCCACGCAGGTCGCGGCGCTCAACAGCGGCTGCGAGAGCGGCTGCGATTGGCGCGCGGCGCTCGGTCGCGCCGACATCGACGCGATAATCGTCGCGACGCCGCAGGATTCACAGGTGCAGATTACGCGTGCCGCCATTGCCGCCGCCAAACACGTACTGGTCGAGAAGCCGGCCGCGCGAGCGGCCGCAGAACTCCGCGGACTTGCGCAGCTCGCGGCGCAACACGCTGTGCGCGTGCGCGTCGGCTTCAACCATCGGTACCACCGTGCCTTTCAGCAGGCGCGGCGCCTCGTCGACTCAGGTTCACTCGGCCCGCTGCTGTTCCTGCGCGCCCGCTACGGGCACGGTGGCCGCCCGGGCTATGCCAGTGAGTGGCGCGCCCAACCGCAGCGCTCGGGGGGCGGAACGCTGATCGATCAGGGTGTGCATCTCATCGACCTCGCGCGCTGGTTCCTCGGCGAGTTCGTCGAAGTCGCCGGTTTTGCGCACACTTATTTCTGGGACATGCCGGTCGAGGACAACGGTTTCATGCTGCTGAAGACCGCGAGCCGGCAGGTGGCGTTCCTGCACGCGAGTTGCACCGAATGGAAGAATACCTTCTCCTGGGAGCTGTACGGCCGCGACGGCAAGCTGCAGGTCGACGGACTCGGCGACAGCTATGGGGTCGAGCGCCTCACCTGGTACCGGATGCTGCCGGAGATGGGCCCCCCGGAAACCACCATCTGGGAATACCCGATGCCCGATGATTCCTGGGCCAAGGAAATGGCGGAGTTCACCGAAGACATCCGCCAGGGGCGCGAACCCGCGGTTGGATTGCGGGATGCGGTTGCGGCGCTCGAGGTCGTTGCCAGAATCTACAGCGCTTGCGGCTATGATCATCGCGCGTAGTCCATTGCGCATCACCCTCGGCGGCGGCGGTACGGACCTGGCCTCGTACTACGCGGAACGCGAAGGGTTTCTGGTCGCGGCCGCGATCGACAAGTACGTCTACGTGAGTGTCATGCGGCCATTCAGTCCGGGAATCTATCTCAAGTACTCCGCGCTCGAACACGTGGAGCGGGTTGCGGACGTGCGGCATCCGATCATTCGCGAAGCCCTCGAGCTGCAGAACTTTGCGGTGCCGCAGATCGAGATCACGACGCTCGCGGACATCCCCGCAGGAACTGGCCTCGGCTCCTCGGGGAGCTTCACGACCGCCTTGCTGAAGGCGCTGTGTGCCCACCAGCGCAAGGTCGCACATTCACAGGAGCTGGCGGAGCTCGCCTGTCACATCGAGATCGATCGGCTCGGCGAGCCGATCGGCAAGCAGGACCAGTTCATTGCCGCGTTCGGCGGAATCACCTGCTTCACATTTCACAAGGATCACCGCGTGAGTGTGCAGCCGTTGCGCGTCTCGCCGCGGACCATGTACGAGCTCGAGGATAACCTGTTGCTGTTCTTTACCGGCTTCAATCGCGCCGCGGGCAGCATCCTCGAGGATCAACACCGGCGCTCCCGAGCCGGGGACGCAGACGTGCTACGCAACCTCGATGAGGTGAAGTTGCTGGGCGTTCGTAGCCAGGAAGCCCTGGAGAGCGGCAACCTGGTGCGCTTCGGAGAACTGCTGCACGAGCAGTGGGAGCAGAAGAAGCGCCGCTCGGGTGCGGTCAGCAACCCGCAGATCGACGCCTGGTACTCGCTGGCGATGAAGAACGGAGCGATCGGCGGGAAACTGGTCGGCGCCGGGGGCGGCGGCTTTCTGATGTTCTATGCCGGCGACCGCGGCCGACTGCGGCAAGCGATGGCCGAGGCAGGTCTCGAGGAGGTGCGCTTCCGATTCGATTTCGAAGGCACCAAGGTCGTCCTGTGCTGAGCCTCCTGCCGGTCGCTATCCTGGCTGGCGGGCTGGCTACGCGCCTGGGGCCCCTGACGGAGCGCGTCCCGAAATCGCTGCTCAGCGTCGCCGGGCGCCCGTTCATATTCCATCAGCTGGAGATGTTGCGTGATCAGGGTGTCGAGCGAGTGGTACTGTGCGTCGGTCATCTGGGTGAACAGATCCAGGCTGCCGTAGGCGACGGCGCGACTCCGGGACTCACCGTCGGCTACTCGTTCGACGGAGATGAGTTGCTGGGCACGGGTGGAGCACTCAAACAGGCCCTGCCGCTGCTCGGCAGTGAGTTCTTCGTGTTGAATGGCGACTCTTACCTGCCGTGCTCGCTGGCTGCGGTACAGCGTGCCTACCAGATCGCGCACCGCCCCGCCCTGATGACCGTGCTACGCAACGACAACCGATGGGACCGAAGCAACGTGCTCTTCAGAGACGGCGCGCTGCTCGCCTACGACAAGCACGCTCCGCGAGCTGACATGCGCCACATTGACTTCGGCCTGTCGGTTCTCTCGCGCTCGGCTTTTGCGCAGTACCTGGGAGCGCGGATCATCGATCTCGCCGACATTCTCCGGGATCTGTCGCGGAGCGGTCAGCTGGCGGCCTACGAGGTCACCGAGCGCTTCTATGAGGTCGGCTCGCTCCAAGGCCTGAAGGACGCCGAAGAATACCTCTCGCAAAGGCCGGGCAGCGCATGAACTATACGCAGCAGCACTTGCGGGAGACCGCGGCCATCTTACAGATGCTGGATGTGGCCGCGATCGAGAAGATCGTCACTGTGCTGGCGCAGATCAAGGCGGATGCGGGCCGGATATTCTTCCTCGGTGTCGGCGGCAGCGCCGGCAACTGCTCGCACGCCGTGAACGACTTTCGCAAGCTCCTGGGAATCGAGTGCTACACACCGGTTGACAATGTCTCGGAGCTCACGGCGCGCATCAACGATGAAGGTTGGGAAGGCGCATTCGTCGAGTGGCTCAAGATCAGCCGGCTGAGTCCGCGGGACGCGGTTTTTGTGCTTTCCGTGGGCGGCGGCAGCATCGAGAAAGGCATCAGCCTCAACCTGGTCTCGGCAGTTGACTATGCCCGTCATACCGGGGCCAGGGTCATCGGGATCCTCGGCCGCGACGGAGGACATACCGCGCGTCTGGCGGACGCGGCGGTGATCATCCCCACTGTGAATTCCGAGGTCGTCACGCCGCACGTCGAGGCCTTGCAGGCGGTGATCTGGCATCTGCTGGTATCCCACCCGCGGCTCGGGCCGAAAGAGGCCAAATGGGAATCCACGCAGCGATAGGGCCCGTCGGGGCCGGGCTCGATGACAACGGGCTTTTCACGCCTGCTTTCCCGAGCCAATGAACGCGCCGCGCTTGCGCGACCACTCACAAATCGGGCGGGTTTGCAGGGCGATGAGCATCACCATGTCGCGACCGGAGGGCATGCGGGCGTTAAATCGCCTCAACGTGAAGATCTTCGCGGACGGCGCAGACCGGGCGCGCATGCTCGAGCTGCACGCCAAACCCTACATCCGCGGTTTGACCACGAATCCCACGCTGATGCGCAAGGCTGGCATCAGCGACTACCGCGCGTTCGCCCGGGAGGTACTCGCCGAGATTACGGAAAAACCGGTGTGTTTCGAGGTGCTCGCGGACGAGTTCGGCGAAATGGAGCGCCAGGCTCAGGAGATTGCCTCGTGGGCGGACAACGTCTACGTCAAGATTCCGGTTTGCAACACCCGGCGTGCAACTTCCGCGCCCCTGATCGGCCGACTCGCCGCACGCGGCGTCAAGGTCAATGTCACGGCGATCATGACCTTGGCGCAGGTGCGCGAGACTCTGACGGCGCTGAATCCCATGACCCCGAGCTACGTCTCGGTATTCGCCGGGCGGATCGCCGATACCGGCATCGATCCGGTACCGCTAATGGCGGAAGCGGTTAGAATGTTGCGGGCCAACACCAAGGCCCAGCTCGTATGGGCCAGTTCGCGAGAGCTGTTCAACATTTTTCAGGCCGACGCCGTTGGCTGCCCTGTCATTACCGTGACTGCCGACATCCTTGATAAGCTCGCGCTGATAGGCCATGACCTGACCGAGTACTCGCTCGACACCGTCAAAATGTTTTACGACGATGCCCAGAGCGCGGGTTTTCTCCTGTGACATTGGCGCAGGCGCCCTGCGCCCGGCTGCGCAAGCAGCTTACGAGCCGGTGAACTGTCGGAGTGGATCTGCCGCGGCGCGTCATTCCGCTGCTGCGGTTTCCTCCGGCATGGACTGGGTAGCGCGCTGCGAGCGCCTCGCTGGCTCGGCGCGTCGCTCCTGCTTCACCCCGGAAGCGGCGAACCGAGACTTGAGTATCGCCCAGATCCAGGTTGGAGGATCCCGAAAGATGCGGATCTTCTTGCCCTGGTCGAATCCGCGTGACGCGTAAGACACGGGGACTTCTAGTGGGCTGAAGCCGGCGCGAATCAGTTTTGCCAGCAACTCGTAATCGAAATCGAAACGATCGCAGCTGAAGCTGAGTCCGCTGAGACAGTCGGCGCGCAGCACCTTGTACATCGTCGTTGGGTCCGTCAGACGCGTGCCAAACACGGCATTGAAGAGCGCATGGAACAGCAGGCCGCCCACGTTCATGACGACGGCCAGCAGGCCGCTGTGCGCGAATTGCCGGATCTTCCACCTGGCGGGTCCCAGATGCCGACTGCCGAGCACGAATGCGGCATGACCCTCGATGATGGGTCTCAGCAGATCCGGATAGTCGCTGACGTCGTACTCGAGGTCAGCATCCTGGATCAGCAGGACCTCGCCGCTGGCTGCCGCGAACCCCTGGCGGATCGCGTGCCCCTTGCCGTGCGGGCGGTCCTGATAGATCACCTGAACCTGTGCCGGCCCGTCGCCGAGGTGACGTGCCGCGAACTCCGCGACGATCTCGCGCGAGCCATCGGTGGAATTGCTCTCGACGATGATGAGCTCGCGTGTGAGCCCGGGGAGCGGTTGCGCCCACACGCGCTCGAGGAGCGGCCCCACCGTGCTCGCCTCGTTGTAGACGGCGATGATGATCGAGACTTTCACGGGTGCCGGCAGAGTCAACGTGCGACCGCCGCTACCGGGCGCCGCGCAGTGCGGTACTGACGCTCGTGGAACAGCAACTCCTGCCAGCGCCGCTCGAGTGAACGGCGGGCGTCGTGGACACCGTTGTCGCGTGAGCGGCTCCCGCGCGTCTGCAGGGACACCTGATCGTGCAACAGGTCGCGGACCGCGCGGTAGAACTCGGAGGTGTAGGTGCCCTGAAACATCATGGCCAGATCGTCGCTGTCCTGCCAATGGGTCTTCGGTCCGAGCTGCGCCTTGACGAGCTCGTGGAAGCGCGTGCCGGGCAGCGGATAGGAGACGCTGACTCCGACGTCATCGGGGCGCGCGGCGGCCAGCAATTCGCGCGTGGCGAGAACGTCCGCCAACTCCTCGCCGAGATAGCCGAGCTGTATGAAGAAGCCGACACGGATACCCACGGCCTTCAGCCGTGAGCGCGCGGTGAGAATCTCCTCCACCGTTGTGCCCTTGTTCATGGCATCGAGGATGCGCTGACTCCCGCTCTCCGCTCCGAGCCACGCCTCCGCGCACCCCGCATCGCGCAGCGCCTGCACCATGCGTTCACTCATCAGATCGGCTCGGGTCTGAATGGTGAAAGGCACTGCACCGTCCGCAGCAGTGGCGGCGGCGAACTCGCGCACCCAGTCGACCCGAAACCCGAAGATGTCATCTGCGAACCAGATGTGATCGGGCCCGAAGGTGTGCTTCAGATACTTCATCTCCTCACCGACGGCCGCCGGACTGCGCTGCAGGTAGTGGTTTCCCCAGATCGGCTTGGAGCACCAGGCACAGCGGAACGAACAGCCTCGGGAGGCGGCCAGGTTGAGGCTGAAATAGCCGTGTGCGGTCAGCCACACGTCGCGATAACGATCGATGTCGATCAGGTCCCAGGCGGCGCGCTCGCTCAGCTTGACCTCCGGCAGGAGCTGCGCACCGTTGATGGCCGCCACCCTCCCCGCGGCGAGCGTGGCGGTTCCCGCAATTCCCTCGGCAAGCTCGGCGCTTGCGGCTCGCGGTGCCAGATCGAGGCGGCGGAGGATCTCGAGCAGTGCCGGCAGCCCCTCCCCCTTGAGGGTGATATCCGCACCCGCGCGCAGATAAGGCTCCGGCGCATCGCTCACGTCCGAACCGGCGGCGATCACGCGGGCTCCGGCACTACGGGCCGCGACGATCATCTGGCACGCGGCTTGGCGCATCTTTGCGAGGCACATCTTGCTCAGAAAGTTGAAATTGTCCTCATACAGCAGGACCACCTGTGGCTCGACCGAGTGCAGAGTGCGCTCGTATTCCGCAAGGTTATCCGCCAGCATGGCGTCGAACAGCGACACCTGATGTCCGGAGCGCCGCAGCAGCCCCGCGCACTGCAGGGTTGCGAGCGGCGGGTAGGGCTTGCCGCGCTCGACTTGCTTCGGATCGAAGCGAAGAAAATAGGAATGGCAGACCAGGATCGATAGCATCGTGTCGAGGGCTCCCGTCGGACGTCACTGCCAAGCGACCGTCCGCAGCTCGTCCCGCGGGCGCCGCACTCGCATGCAAGGTGAGTGCGAGGAGCCGTGTCGCGGGTTCAGACCGATTCAACCAATCCAACCCAGTCCCGGCAGTTTACACTCACGCACCCCCGCCGCCGCCGGGACCGGTGCCGGTCACGTTCCCGGTCCCGCCGGCTCGCTGAAGGCAAGTCGAACCCTCGAGGCGCACCTCCTGCTGCGGGTTCCCGCGGGTTCGCAGGGTCATGTCAAGGGTGTGCCACCTCGGTCCGACTCACCGGACACCGACATAACGTTGTTGAATGAGGCTGGCCCGTCGACGCAAAGCGCTGTAGCTGGTGCAGATGGAAGCCGTGCACTCGCTTGCGCAGACGCCATCCGCAGCAGCGGCAGACAACGGCTGTTGTACGATCCTCCATCGACCGTCGAGTCCAAGTCTCTGCTAGTATGGTGACGACGCCTAACGTGCATTGTGTGGGTTAGAACTGCGTCGCTGAGGCATGGACCGCGGGCGAGCCGTACAACGTCCTCTACTTGCTGCCCCCGCAGTCCCTGCCGGATCATCGTGGCACGCCGTTAGCGCCGGTCTACTGCCCCATGGGAGTCGTCTCATGCCCCTGCTGCCAATACGCTTGAACGTGAACTCCAAGGTGGTGACCGCGGAGGTCAGTCCCGATACCCTGCTCTCCACGTTCCTGCGCGAGCGCCTCCACTTGACCGGTACGCATATCGGATGCGACACGGCGAGCTGCGGGGCGTGCACGGTCCATGTGGGCGGCCGCGCGGTGAAGAGCTGCAACGTGCTGGTTGCCCAACTCCAGGACGGAGATGTCACCACAATTGAGGGCATCACGCCGGCAGATGGCTCATTGCATCCCATGCAGGCAGCGTTCCGCTCCTGTCACGGTCTGCAATGCGGGTTCTGTACCCCGGGCATGGTGATGAGCGCCATCGATCTGGTCATGCACCGTCCCCACGCAACGGAAGCCCAGATCCGGAAGGGTCTGGAAGGCAACCTCTGTCGTTGCACCGGCTACCACAACATCGTGAAGGCCGTGCAGCAGGCCGCCCAGGCAATGGGTCGCTGACAGGACGAGGAGCACACGATCATGAATGCAGCGCGAGCGTCGTTCATCGGTCAATCGGTGGAGCGCCGGGAGGATTACCGCTTCATCACGGGCGCCGGGCAATACACCGACGACATCGTCCTGCCGCAGCAGAGCTATGGCTACTTTCTGCGCAGTCCGCATGCCCATGCCGCGATCCGCTCGATCGATGCGTCCGCCGCGCGTGGCGCACCGGGCGTGCTGGCCGTGTTCACCAGCCACGATCTGAGTGGCATCGGCGGCCTGCCCTGCGGTTGGTTGATCAAGTCCATCGACGGCAGCCCGATGAAGGAGCCCAGGCATCCTCTCCTGGCGGAGGATAAGGTGCGCTATGTGGGCGATCAGGTCGCTCTGGTGGTCGCCGAGAGCGCGGCGCAAGCCAAGTCCGCTGCCGCGCTGATCGAGGTCGATTACGAAGTGCTGCCGGCCGTGGTCGAAACGGCGAGCGCGGCCACGAGCAGCACCGCGGTGCACGACATGGCACGCGACAATGTCTGCTACACGTGGGCTGTCGGCGACGCTGCCGCCGTGGACGCCGCATTTGCGGCGGCTGCACATGTCACCAGGCTCTCGCTGATCAACAACCGGCTGATCCCCAACGCCATCGAGCCGCGCGCCGCCAACGCCGCATACTCCCGTGCCGATGACTCGTACACCCTGTACGTGACCAGCCAGAACCCGCACGTCGCGCGTTTGCTGATGACAGCCTTCGTGCTCGGCTTACCCGAACACAAAGTACGCGTCATCTCACCGGACGTCGGCGGGGGCTTCGGCTCGAAGATCTTTCTTTACGCCGAAGAGACCGCTCTGGTGTGGGCCGCGAAGCGCGTCGGCCGGCCGATCAAGTGGACCGCGGAGCGCAGCGAGTCGTTTCTCACGGATGCGCACGGCCGCGACCATGTCACGACCGCGGAGTTGGCCCTGGACAAGGACGGCAGGTTCCTTGCACTGCGTATCAACACCACGGCGAACCTTGGAGCTTACCTGTCGACCTTCGCCTCCTGCATTCCGACCATCCTGTATGCGACGCTGCTCGCCGGGCAGTATGCCACCCCGCACATCTACTGCCGCGTGCAGGCCGTCTTTACCAACACCGCGCCGGTGGACGCGTATCGCGGCGCCGGGCGACCGGAGGCGAGCTACCTCCTCGAGCGGATCGTGGAGCGCGCCGCGCGTGATCTCGGCGTAGATCCGGTGGAACTCAGACGCCGCAATTTCATCAGCAAGTTTCCGTATGCCACCCCGGTCGGACTGACGTATGACACCGGCGACTACCCGGCCACGCTGAACCACGTGCTCGAGCTGGCAGACGTCAGAGGATTCAAGGCGCGCAAGGCAGCCAGTGAGAAGCGCGGGCGGCTGCGAGGCATCGGCTACTCGTGTTACATCGAAGCCTGCGGTATTGCCCCTTCCAACATCGCCGGCGCGCTCGGTGCGCGGGCCGGCTTGTTCGAGGCGGGCGAGGTTCGGGTGCATCCGACCGGAAAGGTCACCGTCTTCACCGGCAGCCACAGTCACGGCCAGGGCCATGAGACCACCTTCTCGCAGATCGTCGCCGACAAGCTCGGTATCCCCATCGAGGACGTCGAGATCCAGCACGGCGACACCGGCAGGGTGCTCTTCGGCATGGGCACCTACGGCTCGCGCTCGCTCGCCGTGGGCGGCACCGCCATTCTCAAGGCCGTCGACAAGATCGTCGCCAAGGGCAGGAAGATCGCCGCGCACCTGTTGGAGTCGAGCTCGGAGGACGTGGAATTCTCGAATGGGGAGTTTCGCATC
>Ga0126381_100004095_pt1 | contig 15835 bp, 15 predicted proteins | sample PanSoiMetPlot_28_FD_96465 | JGI IMG/M metagenome (GOLD analysis project Ga0126381, IMG submission 96465) | Tropical forest soil microbial communities from Panama - MetaG Plot_28 | ecosystem: Environmental > Terrestrial > Soil > Tropical forest > Bulk soil | place: Panama | collected 2016-02-17 | reverse complement strand
TGCCGCGGCTCGCGCTGGCCTGATCTCGGGGTACCGCGCGGCGGGGCCGGGTCGGGCTTGGACGGCGCCGACCGTCCCTGACTCAGGTACTGGAACCACTCGTAGTCGGCGTCGTCTCCGAGCCCGCCGGCGCTCTGGTTCCACTCTTGCTGGTATTCGTCGGCCCGAGCGCTGGGCGGCGGCGCGGCCGCCGGGCGATCGGGCTCGGCGTACGGCTGGCCCGCGAAACCCTGGCTCTGGGGGCCCCACGGGTCCTCGACGGCCGTCGCCCCCGGCCCGGAGCCCCACTGCCCCTGATAACCGTGATCGGAGTCCTGCCAGCCGGTGTCCTGCCAGCTGACCTCCGGCCAGGGCTGAGCACCGTCGCCTTCCTCGGGCCAGGCTTCGTAGGTGGCATAGGGTGACCGCTGGTCCTGGTGTCCCTGCGGCCACCTGCTGCTCATGAAGTGAGTTACCCCTGACACTGGCGCGGTGTATTGGGCCTAGCGAGATCAATACATCATGCGGCAAGGCTCGCGCTGTCCGCGACAGCATTGGCCGGATTGGCCATCCGCGGCCGCCGCGCCCGGACGCGCCCCACCCCGTCCCAAGCGCCGCAGGCCTGCGCCGGCGTACCGCGCGGCCGGCGAACCGGCTGACGCACTCTTGCCGCGCGCGATTCCAGGACGGATGATCTCATTAGCTGGCATTTGAACCTTCTTCACCCGTCGGCCTCGGGCCCGAGCAGGTGGGCCGTCCTGAGGAGGATGAAGAGGGCTCATCACGGGAGGGGTGTCGTGGAAAACCGCTACACCGCGCTGGTCAGGGGGTCATCCGCGATCTTCCCGCGTGGCTATCTATGGCTGATCCCGGTGTGGTACGTGGTCATCGCGGCCGCGATCAAGGTCAAGGGCCGGGCGCCTACCTGGTATGACCCGATTGCGCTCGGTGCCCTGCTGCTGGCGGCTCTGACGCTGCTGGTCGTCCTGTCGACCATCCGCAACAATGCCTTCCTCGCCGATGACAGCGGCATCTGGCTAGGCCTGAGGGGAGGCGCGCGGCGCCGCTTCACCCGCAGGCGCCGGCAGAACCGGCACCTGCCCTGGCCCGAGGTCCAGCAGATCAAGATCGTCTACCGGCGTTATGGCGCCCGCCTCGATGTCTTTGTTCCTGCCGCCCCGGTCAGCCGGGGCCGCGCTTTCTGGCGGGCCACCGCGACCAGCCTGGCGGCCGGCCTGACGGTGCTCATTCCCCTCGCCTACCTGGTCCGCTCCCCCGGCATCGTCCGTCCGCGCCGGGATCCGCACCGGTACCGGATCCCGTTGTACGACGTTCGTCCCGAGGAGTTGCAGCTGGCCCTGGTGCCGCTCGTGCCGCCGAACCTGCCGATCGCCGTGCGGCCTCGCTGGCGCACCCGCGCCCTGCGGCGGATGCGCCGCTCGCGGCTGGCCACGGCCGCGTGACGGGCCGCCCTGCCAGAACCCGTCCCGGCCGCCGTATCATCGCCCCACCTGGGTAATAGGCGCGGGCGAGGGTGACCAGCGCGCTGACCGTTGTGAATGGAAACGAGGAGACGCAGGCCGATGGCACATGAGGTATCGGGCGTGATCGCCCGCGGCAAGGGCGCCGAGGTCGAGGTCGTTCAGGTCCTGGTGCCCGATCCCGGGCCGGGTGAGGCCCTGGTCCGGGTGCAGGCGTGCGGCGTCTGCCACACCGACCTGCACTACCGCGAGGGTGGTATCGGCGACGACTTCCCGTACCTGCTCGGGCACGAGGCGGCGGGCGTCGTGGAGGCGGTGGGGCCGGACGTGACGGGCCTGGACGCGGGCGACTTCGTGATCCTGAACTGGCGCGCGGTGTGCGGTCAGTGCCGGGCGTGCGCGCGTGGCCGCCCCTGGTACTGCTTCGCGACCCACAACGCCACGCAGAAGATGACCCTGGCCGACGGCACCGTCCTGTCCCCGGCGCTGGGGATCGGGGCGTTCGTCGAGAAGACCCTGGTCGCGGCCGGGCAGTGCACCAAGGTCGACCCCGCGGCCAAGCCCGAGGTGGCCGGGCTGCTCGGCTGCGGCGTGATGGCCGGCCTCGGCGCGGCCATGAACACCGGGCAGGTCGGGCGGGGCGACTCGGTCGCGGTGATCGGCTGCGGCGGTGTCGGCGACGGCGCGGTGCTCGGCGCCCGCCTGGCCGGGGCGCGGAAGATCATCGCGGTGGATGTCGATGACCGCAAGCTGGAGTGGGCCCGCGAGTTCGGCGCCACCGACGTGATCAACTCCCGGAAGGCCGACCCGGTCGAGGGGATCCGCGAGCTGACCGAGGGCAACGGGGCCGACGTCGTCATCGAGGCCATCGGCCGGCCGGAGACCTACCAGCAGGCGTTCCACGCCCGCGACCTGGCCGGCACCGTGGTGCTGGTCGGCGTGCCGACCCCGGAGATGCGCCTCGAACTGCCGCTGCTCGACGTGTTCGGCCGCGGCGGGGCGCTCAAGTCGTCCTGGTACGGCGACTGCCTGCCGTCGCGGGACTTCCCGATGCTCGTGGACCTGCACCTGCAGGGGCGGCTGCCGCTGGACAAGTTCGTCTCCGAGACCATCGCGCTGGACGACGTCGAGGCGGCCTTCGCGAAGATGCAGCGCGGGGAGGTACTGCGGTCCGTGGTCGTCCTTTGACCGACCAGGCGGCGACGGACCACGTCACGGCCGTGGCCCGGATCGCGATGTGGTCCGGGCCGCGGACGATCTCCACGGCGCTGATGCGGGCCTGGGAGAACCGCCCGGACACGGTCGTCGTCGACGAGCCCCTGTACGGGTACTACCTGGCCCGGAGCGGCTCCCCGCACCCCGGGCGGGACGAGATCATCAAGTCGATGAGCGGCGACTGGCGGGAAGTGCTCGACCTGCTCCGCTCGGCCCCGATGCCGGACGGCAAGACCGTCTACTACCAGAAGCACATGACGCACCACCTGCTGTCCGAGGTGGATCGCGGCGCGCTGCGCGGGCTGCGGCATGCCTTCCTGATCCGGGACCCGCGCCAGCTGCTCGCCTCGTACGCCCGGGTGCGCGCCGAGCCGGTGCTCGCCGACCTGGGGCTGCCGCAGCAAGTGGAGATCTTCCGGCTGCTCGGCGGCCCGGTCGTGGACGCCGGCGACATCCTGCGGCAGCCGCGGCCGATGCTGGAGGCGCTCTGTGACGCGCTGGGTGTCGCATTCGATCCCGCGATGCTGTCCTGGCCCGCCGGCCCGCGCCCGACCGACGGCGTCTGGGCCCGGTACTGGTACGACGGAGTCTGGCGGTCCACCGGGTTCGGCCCGTACCGCGAGACCACGGCGGACGTGCCGCCGGTCCTGGAGGCTCTCGCCCGGGAGTGCCAGCCGTTTTATGACGAAATGTACGCCCACCGGATCGGCCCCTAGCGCCGTCGGCGGGACTGGTCGTCTTGCATCAGCCCGTTGAGCTCGGTGGCGTTATCGGCGGTCAGGATCTCGGCCGGGGCGTCGTGCCGCCGGGCGGCCCAAACCCCATCGCAGAAGGTGATCGCGTAGGCGTCGCGCCATAAGCCGTGCAGGCGCAGCAGGCCGGCAGCCTGCTCGCTGGTCATCGGGGCCCCGCGCTCCCCCGCCGAGTGCGGGCCGCCGGCGGAGCCGGGCCCGGCGGCGGCCAGCAGGTCCTCGCAGATGAGGGTCAGGTCGTCGAGCAGTTCGCTGAGCCGGTCCGGCCGGGCGTGGCGGCGCATGTGCGCCAGCTCGTGCACGGTGTCCCGTGGTCCGCCGGGGGTGTCCACGGTGTAGGTGACGGCGACGCGGGTGATCTTTCCTGGCATGGTGCCTCCCCGGGGTCCGGCAGGGCGGGCCACGTGCCAGCCCAGCAAGTCCCTGCCTGCTGTGAGCGACAGTCTATAGCGGCATACCGCTTTATAGAGCGGTATGCCGCGTCCCTAAGATTTATGCTGCTCAGGGCCGCTCTATGGTGACCACATGGGGAGCGTCCCGCCCTTCGACCCGGTGTATGGCGAGCCGGCCTACATCTACGTCCGCATGGCCGACCATCTAGAAGCCAGGATCAAGAGCGGGGACCTGGAACCTGGCACCCGACTGCCTGGCGAGCGCGACCTAGCCGCCGATTACAGTGTTGCCGTCGGGACGGCACGGCGGGCCGTGGAGGAACTACGGCAGCGCGAACTGGTCGTCACCCTGCCTGCGAAGGGCACCTTCGTCCGGTAGAGATCAACACAGCGAGTACGCATCCCCGGGCCCGAGGTCGGCTCGATGATCTGAACAACCGCTCCTCGGGGGAGACGGGATCCTGGACTAGCCGCCCTGGGGAGAGGAGCTTCGATGCTGCAGAGCTTCGACGAGCGCAACGGCGACCTGATCGTCAACGTCGGCGGGCGCCTGACCCACCGGGACGAGGCCGCGGTCAGCCCGTTTGACTCGGCCGTGCAGGGCGGGGATGCGGTCTGGGAGGGCCTTCGGCTCTACCACGGCAGGATCTTCCGGCTCGACGAGCACCTGGCCAGGCTGCGCCGGTCGGCTCAGGCCCTCGCCTTCGAGTCGGTGCCGCCGGACGAGGAGATCACCAGCCAGATCCGCCGCACGCTGCAGGCCAACGGGATGACCGACGGGGTGCATATCCGGCTCACCCTGACCCGCGGCGTGAAGATCACCAGCGGCATGGATCCGCGGCTGAACCAGGCCGGGCCCACCCTGATCGTGCTGGCCGAGCACAAGGCGCCGGTCTACGACGCATCCGGGATCACCCTGATCACCTCGAGCGTGCGGCGCACCGCCCCGGACAGCATCGACCCGAAGATCCATCACAACAACCTGCTGGCGTCGATCCTGGCCAAGATCGAGGCCAACGTGGCCGGGGCCGACGACGCCCTGATGCTCGACCACCGGGGCTTCGTCGCCGAGACCAACGCGACCAACGTGTTCCTGGTGGACGGAGGGGTGCTGGGAACGCCGACGGCGGCGGCGTGCCCGGAGGGGATCACCCGGGGAGCGGTGCTCGAGCTGGCCGCCGAGGCCGGCCTCGAGTGCGCGGTCCGCGACTACTCGCTGATGCAGCTCTACACGGCCGACGAGGTCTTCGTGACCGGCACCATGGGGGGGATCGCCCCGGTGGTCACGCTCGACGGGCGCCGCATCGGCGACGGCTCCCCCGGCCCGGTCACGCTGCGGCTGACCAAGCTGCTCGCGGAGCTGACCGCGCGAGCCGGCACGCCGGTGACCTGACCGTGGTCCGCCGGTAACCCGATGACCGACAATGGCCTCATGACTGACTCAAGCGAGGTACCCGAGGTCACGCTGGCGGGCGGCGTGGCCATGCCCATGCTGGGGTTCGGCACGTGGCCGATGCGGGGGCACAAGGCCTGCGAGGCCGTGCTCACGGCGCTACAGGCCGGGTACCGGCACCTCGATACCGCGACCATGTACGCCAACGAGGCCGAGGTGGGCCGGGGGGTGCGGGACAGCGGCCTGCTCCGGCAGGAGGTCTTCCTGACCTCGAAGCTGCGCGCGAGCGACGTCGCGCGGGCGCGGGAGGTCCTCACGAGCTCGCTGCGCGCGCTCGGCACCGACTACGTGGACCTGTGGCTGGTGCACTGGCCGCCGCGCGACCACCGGGCCAGCGTCCAGGTCTGGCGTGATCTGCTCGCGCTGCGCGACGAGGGGCTGGCCCGGGCGGTGGGAGTCAGCAACTACTCGCTACCGCAGATCGACGAGCTCGCGGAAGCGACCGGCGAGGCTCCGGCGGTCAACCAGATCCACTGGAACCCGCGGCGCTACGACGCTGGCCTGCTGGAGGGACTGCACCAGCGAAACGTGGTCGTCGAGGGGTACAGCCCGCTGAAGGACACCAACCTGAACGACTCCGTGCTGACCGAGATCGCCTGGGCGCACAGCGTGACGCCCGCCCAGGTCGTGCTGCGGTGGCATCTGGAGCACCAGATCGCGGTCGTCGTGAAGTCGGCGGACCCGAAGCGGATCGTGGCCAACCTGAACCTGTTCGGCTTCTCGCTGACCGCCGACGAGCTGGCGCAGATCGACGGCCTGGCGGCGCGCTGACACCCGCGGCAAGCTGACGCAATGACACGGGCCGGTCCGCACCGCTCGCGGCCGGGCTCGCCGCCCGGCCGCCGCGGCTTCCTGCCGTCGAGGGACGGATTCGCGTTCACGAACGCGTGGCCGCCGGGCCCGGCCCTCACGGTGCCGACGCCGCTGCGCGACATCGGCATCGGCAACGCGGCCGCGGGGCTGTGCGGCGGCATGGTCTTCGCTGCGCTCGACTACTGGCACGCCGACGCCCGCCCGCCCGCGGCCCGGCCCGAGCCGGGCTCGCCGCTGCATGCGTACATAGTGCGCCGCCTGATCGCGTCCTGGCGCATCCCGGCCGGGGTGACCAGGTACTACCAGTGGATGACCCTGCCGGACGGCGACCGGGACGTCACGGCCCTCGGCCGCCGCCTGGGCCGGACCCGGCACGGCGTGTCGCGGCGGACGATCGCCGCGCAGTGGCCGCGGGTCAAGTCCAGCCTGGACGACGGCATCCCCGCCCCCCTCGGGCTGGTGACGGTGGCCTCGGCGAACCCGGCCCAGCTCCCCCACAACCACCAGGCCCTGGCCTACGGCTACGCCCTGGCCGACGGCGAGGTGACCCTGCGGGTGTACGACCCGAACTCGGGCCCGGACGACGGCGTCGTCATCCGGTTCGACGCCTCGTCCCCCGGGCGGGCCACCGCGTTCGCGCACAACCTGAACCTGGGCTGGCCGGTGCGCGGTTTCTTCCTGGTCGGCTACTCCCCCGCGACCCCGCCGCCCGGCTGAGCGGACGCTCGCGGGACCTTGGTCCTCGGGTCGCGGCCCGTTCGCCTCCGGCCGTGAGCCGGCCTGGCGCGCTGTACTGGAACCACGCCAGGGAGAGATGTGGTCGCGGTGAAGACGACAACCGTCCGGAACGTCATGACTGCCAGCGTGGTGGCCGTGCGGGAAGACGCGGACTTCAAGGAAATGGTCACCGCCATGCGCGGCCGCCACATCGGCGCATTCCCGGTGCTCGACGCGGCCGACCGGGTGATCGGCGTGGTGTCCGAGTCGGACCTGCTGGTCAAGGAGGCCACTCCGGGCCCCCCGCCCGGCCTGGTCCGGCTGGCCTGGATGCTGAAGGAGCGGTCCAAGGCGACCGGCGTGACCGCCGCCGAGGTGATGACCAGGCCCGCGGTGACGGTCCGCGAGGACGTCCCGGTCGCGGAGGCCGCGCGGCTCATGCAGTCGCGCCGGGTCAAGCACCTGCCCGTGGTGGACGACGACGGCCGGCTCCGCGGGATCGTCAGCCGCGCGGACGTGCTCGGCGTGTTCGAGCGGCCCGACGCGGAGATCCGCGACGAAGTGGTCAAGGGCATCATCGTGGCCGAGTTCCGGCTCGATCCGGAGCTGCTCGCGGTGACCGTGCGATCGGGCATCGTCACCGTGACCGGGTCGGTGGACCGGCGCGCCGACGCTCTCGGCCTGCTCGGCGCGATCCGGCACGCCGAGGGCGTGGTCGGCGTCCGCGACCGGCTCAGCTATCCCCCGGCCGGCTGACGCGCCGGGCGGCACGGAAAGCACGGGACCAACGGCCCTACCAGCCCAGGACGCACCAGCCGATCGTGGAACCGTGGAACGGGACAATGCACCTGAGGCGGAGCGGCCCACCGGGCGCCGCGGGCTGTCTCCGCGCGTGGTGACGAACCTGCTGGCTGCGGCCGTGGCGGCGCCGTCGATGCACAACACCCAGCCCTGGCGGTTCCGCGTCCGGCGCTTCAGCCACGTCATCGAGCTGTACGCCGACCCGGCGCGGGCGCTGCCGCACAGCGACCCGGCCGGCCGCGCCATCCACATCGCCTGCGGCGCGGCCCTGCTCAACCTGCGGCTGGCCGCCGCGGTGGCGGGCCGCGAGCCCGTGGTGAAGCTGCTGCCCGATCCGCTCCAGCCGGTGTTGCTGGCCACGGTCCGCCTGGCCGGGCCCTACCGGGCGCTGCCGGCCGAGCACGAGCTGTACGCGGCCATCCCCCAACGGCACACCAACCGGCTGCCGTTCAGCGACCGCCCCGTGCCGCCGGGCGTGCTGGCCGAGCTCGTCGAGGCGGCCAAGGTCGAGGGCGCGATCCTGCACGTGCTCGACCGCGACGAGGCCATCCGCGTGCTGCGCCTGGTCCAGGACGCCGAGCGGGACCAGCTCGCCGACCCCGCCTACCGGGCCGAGCTGGCGGCCTGGGCTGGCGGCGCCCGCGACCGCGACGGCATACCCGACAGCTCGCTCGGCCCGCGGGCGTTCGACGGCCCCACCCCGGTCCGCGACTTCACGCCCGGCCGGCCCCGGTCGCGCGGCTACGGCTGGTTCGAGAAGACCCCGCAGCTGGCCGTGCTGTCCGTGCCGGCCGGCGACCAGGCCAACTGGCTGCGCGCCGGGCAGGCCCTGCAGCGGGTGCTGCTGACCGCCACCGCCCGCGGGATCGCCGCGAGCCCGCTGACCCAGCCACTGGAGACCGCAGACTCCTGGCTGGTCCGCGACCCGCGCTCGGGGCACGAGCAGCCGCAGATGATCCTGCGGATCGGTTACGGCCTGCCGGTCCCGTCAAGCCCGCGCCGCCCGGTGTCCCAGGTGTTGAATTGAGTCACAACGGCCGGACCGCAACCGGCCGCAGGGCTCAGACGACAGATGGGCGGTAACTATGGCCAGCGACGGCGAGGCACGGCAGGTCGTGGTGGTGGGGGTCGACGGGTCACCCGGGTCGATAGCGGCCCTGAGCTGGGCCGGGCGTTACGGCGCGGCGACCGGGGCGACGGTGCAGGCCCTGCACATCTGGCACTACCCGACGGCCGCCGGGCTGCCGCCCGGCGTGACCCCGGAGTCGGTTACCGACGAGGTCAAGGCGGGGCAGAAGAAGGAGCTGCTCGAGGCCATCGGCAAGGCGAACCTTGACCCGGCCGCGCACGTCGAGCCGGAGATCGAGTACGGGCACCCGGCCGAGGTGCTGATCGAGGAGTCGAAGACCGCCGACCTGATCGTGGTCGGCCCCCACGGGCACGGCGGGTTCACCGGAATGTTGACCGGCTCCGTTACCCTGCACGTCGTTAACCACGCAGCCTGCCCGGTCGTGGTGGTCCGCGGCAGCTGACCTAACCGGAGGCCCCGGATGACGACGACAACGCTAGGTTCGCTCACCGAGGCCGAGGCCCGGACGCTCGACCGTTACTGGCGCGCCGCCAACTACCTGGCGGTGGGCCAGATCTACCTGCTGGCCAACCCGCTGCTGACCGAGCCGCTGCGGCCCGAGCACATCAAGCCGCGGCTGCTCGGGCACTGGGGCACCACGCCGGGCCTGAACTTCATGTGGGCGCACCTCAACCGGGTGATCCGGGCCTATGACCAGCCCATGATCTTCGTCATCGGGCCCGGTCACGGCGGCCCGGCCGCGCTGGCCAACAGCTGGCTGGAGGGCAGCTACAGCGAGGTGTACCCGAGCGTCTCGCGCGACGCGTCCGGCATGCGGAAGCTGTTCCGCCAGTTCTCGTTCCCCGGCGGCGTGCCCAGCCACGTGGCGCCGGAGACCCCGGGCTCGATCCACGAGGGCGGCGAGCTGGGCTACTCGCTGTCGCACGCGCACGGCGCGGCGTTCGACAACCCCGGCCTGATCGTGGCCTGCGCGGTCGGCGACGGGGAGGCCGAGACCGGGCCGCTCGCCACGAGCTGGCACTCGCACCGGTTCCTCAACCCGGCCCGGGACGGCGCGGTGCTGCCGATCCTGCACCTGAATGGCTGGAAGATCGCGAACCCGGCGGTGCTGGCGCGCATCCCGCAGGACGAACTCGACGCGCTGCTGCGCGGGTACGGCTACGAGCCGAGGTACGTGACCGGCCACGAGCCGTCCGCCATGCACCAGGACATGGCCGCGGCGCTGGACGACACGGTCACGGCGATCCGGGCCATCCAGCGCCGAGCCAGAGAAGAATCCATAACGGGCCGCCCCGGGGCCGGCCAGGCCAGCATCCGCTGGCCGATGATCGTGCTGCGCTCGCCGAAGGGCTGGACCGGGCCCGCGGTGGTGGACGGCCTGCCGGTGGAGGGCACCTGGCGGGCCCATCAGGTGCCGCTGGCTGAGGTCCGGACCAACCCGGACCACCTGCGGCAGCTCGAGGAGTGGATGCGGTCCTACCGGCCGGACGAGCTGTTCGACGCCGAAGGCCGGCCGCGGGAGGACCTGCTCGGCCTGGTCCCGGAGGGCGACCGGCGGATGGGCGCGAACCCGCACGCGAACGGCGGCGTGCTGCTGCGCGACCTGGTGATGCCCGACTTCCGCGACTACGCGGTGCCGGTGCCCTCGCCCGGGGCGCGGACGTCGGAGCCGACCCGGGTGCTGGGCAAGATGCTCGCCGACGTCATGCGGCTCAACCTGCCGCACCGCAACTTCCGGCTGTTCGGCCCGGACGAGACCGCGTCGAACCGGCTGGACGCGGTCATCGAGGCGACCGGGAAGACCTGGGAGGAGCAGGTCATCGACCTCGACGAGCACCTGGCCGCCGACGGCCGGGTGATGGAGATCCTGTCCGAGCACACCTGCGAGGGCTGGCTGGAGGGCTACCTGCTGACCGGCCGGCACGGCCTGTTCTCCTGCTACGAGGCGTTCGTCCACATCGTCGACTCGATGTTCAACCAGCACGCCAAGTGGCTGAAGGTCACCCGTCACCTGCCCTGGCGGCGCCCGGTCGCGTCGCTGAACTACCTGCTCACCTCGCACGTGTGGCGCCAGGATCACAACGGGTTCTCGCACCAGGACCCCGGCTTCATCGACCACGTGGTGAACAAGAAGGCCGAGGTGATCCGGGTCTACCTGCCGCCGGACGCCAACACCCTGCTCTCGGTGGCCGATCACTGCCTGCGCAGCCGCAACTACGTCAACGTGATCGTCTGCGGCAAGCAGCCCTCCCCGGACTGGCTGGACATGGACTCGGCGGTCTTGCACTGCAGCAGGGGCGCCGGGATCTGGGAATGGGCCAGCAGCGACGGCCCGGGCCTGGAGCCCGACGTGGTGCTGGCCTGCTGCGGCGACGTACCCACGCTGGAGGTGCTCGCGGCCACCGACATCATGCGCCAGCACCTGCCGGACCTGCGGGTCCGGGTGGTCAACGTGGTGGACCTGATGCGGCTGCAGCCGGATACCGAGCATCCGCACGGCATGAGCGACGCCGAGTTCGACGCGCTGTTCACCACCGACCGGCCGGTGATCTTCGCCTACCACGGCTACCCCTGGCTCATTCACCGGCTCGTCTACAGCCGCGCCGGGCACGACCAGTTCCACGTCCGGGGATACATCGAGGAAGGCACCACCACCACGCCGTTCGACATGGTGGTGCTGAACAACCTGGACCGGTTCCACCTGGTCATGGACGTCATCGACCGGGTTCCCGGCCTGAGCAACACCGACGCGTGGCTGCGCCAGCAGATGGTGGACTCCCGGACCCGGCACTGGGAGTGGACCCGCGAGCACGGCGAGGACCTGCCCGAGGTCCGCGACTGGACCTGGCCCGCCGCCGCGCCCGCGGAGTGAGCGATCAGGGCACCGGCCCGGTCAGGTCCGCTCGAAGATCGCCGCGATGCCCTGCCCGCCGCCGATGCACATGGTGGTGAGCGCGTACCTGCCGCCGGTCCGCCGCAGCTCATAGAGGGCCTTGACGGCCAGGATGGTGCCGGTGGCGCCGACCGGATGCCCGAGGGACACGCCGCTGCCGTTGGGGTTGGTCCGCTCGGGCGGCAGGCCGAGCTCGCGGATGACGGCCAGGGCCTGCGCGGCGAAGGCCTCGTTCACCTCGAAAATGTCGATCTCGTCGAGCTTGAGGCCGGCCCGGTCCAGCACCGTGCGCACCGCGGGCACCGGGCCCATGCCCATGATCCGCGGTTCCACCCCGGCGTGGCCGTAGGCGACCAGCCGCCCGAGCGGGCTCAGGCCCCGGCGGGCGGCGAACGGGCCGACCGCGATCACCACCGCGGCGGCCGCGTCGTTGATGCCGGAGGCGTTGCCCGGCGTCACGGTGCCGTCTTCGGCGAACGAGGGCCGCAGCCTGGCCAGGTCGTCGGTGGTCACTCCGGGCCGGATGTGCTCGTCGGTATCGACGGTCACCGTGCCCTTCCTGCCTTTCACCTCGACCGGCGTGATCTGCTCGGTGAAGTACCCGGCCTCGGTGGCCGCGGCGGCCCGGCGGTGGCTTTCGGCCGCGAGCGCGTCCTGGTCTTCCCGGGAGATCCCGTAATCGCTGGCGACGTTCTCGGCCGTCACGCCCATGTGGCAGGCGTCGAACGGGTCGGTGAGCGCGCCCACCATGGCGTCGACGGCGACGCCGTCTTGCATCCGCTGGCCCCAGCGCATGGCGGGCAGCCAGTACGGGGCGCGGCTCATCGACTCCGCGCCGCCGGCCACCGCGACCTCGCAGTCGCCCAGCCGGATGGCCTGCGCGGCGGAGACGATCGCCTGCAGCCCGCTGCCGCACAGCCGGTTGACGGTGAACGCGGGCGTCCCGACGGGGAGACCGCCGTTGACCGCGGCCACCCGGGACAGGTACATGTCCCGCACCTCGGTGTGGATCACGTTGCCGAACACGGCGTGCCCCACCTCGGCCGGCTCGACGGCGGCCCGGCTCACCGCCTCCCGTACCACGGCCGCGGCCAGGTCGCAGGGCGGGACCGAGGCCAGGCCGCCCCCGTACTTGCCGATCGCGGTCCGCACCGCGGACAGGACGACGACCTCACGCTGATCTTCCATGACTCCTCCGCTCACATGTCCAGGCCGCCGTTGACGGCCCAGACCTGGCCGGTGATATACGAGGACTCGTCGGCCGCCAGGAACGCGACCACCCGCGCGACCTCCTCCGGACGCCCGATCCGGCCACACGGGATCTGGCTGCGCAGGTTGTCCATCACCTTGCCGGGGATCGTGGCCAGCATGTCGGTGGCGGTGTAGCCGGGGGTGACCGCGTTCACCGTCAGCCCCATCCCGTCACCGGGCGGGCGCTGCGCCCGGTTGAGCTGGAAGATGGCCTCCTTGGCCAGCGACTTGGTCAGCCCGAACAGGCCGGACTTGGAGGCCGCGTAGTTGGCCTGGCCGATGTTGCCGGTTTCCCCGATCGCCGAGGACATGTTGACGATCCGCCCGGTGCCCCGCTCGAGCATGTGCTCCAGCGCGGCCTGGGCCATGAAGAAGGCACCGGAAAGGTTCACGGCGATCACCCGCTGCCAGTCCTCGTCGGTCATCTTGGCCACGGTCCGGTCGATCGTGATCCCGGCGTTGTTCACCAGGATGTCGAGGCGGCCGTGCTGATCGACGACCTCATGCACCACCCGCCGGCAATCGTCGGCGTCGCCGATGTTTCCGTGGTGAACGGTGATCTTCCGTCCGGGGTACTGGGCGGTCATGTCGGCCATGAACTTCTCGGCCGGCTCGTGGTGGCGCCAGTAGCCGGCGGCGACCGAGGCGCCTTCGTCGGCCAGCTGGTGGCAGATGGCGGCGCCGATGCCGCGGGTCCCGCCGGTGACCAGGGCCACCCGGCCGCGAAGTTGGCCCAGCCCCAACGGCTGCACTGGTTCGGTAATGGTCATCGTGGGATCCCTTCTCGTGCCCATGACTCTTGGCTGTCCCACGCCACGGCCTCCCGCACCGTTGCGGGCTCGCGGACGGGGCCTTTCCCGCACGCTAAGCAGGGGCCTCGACCTGCGGCACCCGCCGTTGGTCCCTGGGAATGTGACCTAAGTCCGCGAGATGGAGCGGGCCGGGCGGCTTCGCGTAGCGCCGGCTCCGGGACCGGCACGAAGAGTTGACCGAATGCCTCCGATGAGGGTGATGTGCGGCCCGCGGCCGGGCGCTTGACTGGCCCTGTGGGCGCGTAGACGGATGCAACGGAGTTCCCGACATGGCTAAGCAGCGGATCTTGGGCATGGTTCTGGCGGGCGGCGCAGGCAAGCGCCTGGAGCCACTGACGGCGGACCGGGCCAAATCCGCCGTTCCGTTCGGCGGCCTGTACCGGGTGGTGGATTTCGCGCTGTCCAATCTGGTGAACGGCGGGGTACGGCGCATCTGGGTACTGACCCAGTACAAGAGCCACAGCCTCAACCGGCATATCACGACCACCTGGGGGCTGAGCCCGCTGCTGGACAACTGGGTGGCGACGGTCCCGGCGCAGCAGCGGCTCGGCCCGCACTGGCAGGTCGGCTCGGCGGATGCGATCCATCAGTCGCTGAACCTGATCTACGCCGACCGGCCCGACATCGTGGTGGTCGTGGGGGCCGATCACGTGTACCGGATGGATCCGGGGCAGATGATCGACCAGCACCTGGCCTGGGGCTCGGGCGTGACGATCGCGGCGATCGGTGTCCCGAGGGCAGACGCGGCGAACTTCGGCCTCGTGCGGGCCGGGCCGGACGGCCACCGCATCGAGGCGTTCGCGGAAAAGCCTGCCGACCCGCCGGGCGGTCCGGGTCAGCCGGATGAGGCGCTGGCGTCCATGGGCAGCTACGTGTTCGACAGCGACCTGCTGGTGGAGGCGCTGCGGAAGGACGCGGCCGACGACGACAGCCGGCACAGCATGGGTGGCGACATCATCCCGAGGCTGGTGCGAGACGGCGCCGCGCACGTCTATGACTTCCGGCAGAACAAGGTCGCCGGTACCCAGGCGTGTGAGCAGAGCTACTGGCGTGAGGTCGGGACGCTCGATTCCTATTTCGCGGCGCACATGGACCTGTGCGCGGTCGAACCGATGTTCAACCTGTACAACGACCGGTGGCCGATCCTGACCCACGTGCCCGCGCAGCCGCCGGCCAAGTTCGTGCACGACGACGGCGACCGGGTCGGGCACGCGATCAACAGCGTTATCAGCAACGGCGTGATCGTCTCCGGCGGCCTGGTCCGCGACTCGGTCCTGTCGCCGGGAGCCCGGGTCGACAGCTGGGCCCGGGTGGAGCGTTCCGTGATCATGCACCACTCCCGGGTCAGGCGCCACGCCGTCGTCGAGAACGCCATCGTGGACAAGGGCGTCGTCATCGCGGAGGGTGCCACCGTCGGAGTGGACAAGGAGCATGACCGGGCCCGCGGGCTGGTCGTGTCCGATGGCGGCATCACCGTGGTCGGCAAGGGACAAGTCGTGACGGCCTGACCGGGCTGGAGGCCCCGGCGCCCCGGGCCAAGGTCCCCTTTCGGTGGCCAGGTCAGATCGCGGTGATCTACGGCCGCCGGCCCTGGGCCAGATAGCCGTACCGGTCGCGGAAGGCCTCGGGCGTGAGCCCTGCGGCCGCCGCGATCGGGCGCAGCTTCTCCGGATCGTCAAGGTCCTCGCGATCCAGGCGGATCATGTACTCGCGGGCCACCCGGTATGAGCTCGACTCGACGTTCACCAGCCGGATCCGGACCCGTCCCGTCTCGGGGTCGTTGAATGACCCGAAGGGCAGCGGCACCATGTGCCCCTCCTGGATCGTGATCATGCCGCCGGGTTCGCGTCCCTCCAGCACCCGCTTCAGGTAGTCGACGGCGCCGTAGCCCAGGTCGCGGGTGTACTCGATGTCGAACGGGATGGGGGGCGCGCAGCGCAGCTCGTAGCCGATGTTCTTGCCCTCGACCGTGACGTTCTGCCCTCGCTCCTTGAAGCGGTCCTTGACCTGCTTGGCCAGCAGGCGATCCAGCTCGAGCTCGGCCAGCCGGACGTGGCCGTGCTCGTCTCGCTCGATCTCCGGCAGGGCCTGGTGGAGCTCGTCCTCGGACAGGCGCAGGCCGATGCCCTCGGCGAGCACCGCCACCCCGAAGGGGCGGCCGTGGGCGATCCGCTTCAGCATCGAGG
>Ga0126381_100004094_pt1 | contig 15838 bp, 5 predicted proteins | sample PanSoiMetPlot_28_FD_96465 | JGI IMG/M metagenome (GOLD analysis project Ga0126381, IMG submission 96465) | Tropical forest soil microbial communities from Panama - MetaG Plot_28 | ecosystem: Environmental > Terrestrial > Soil > Tropical forest > Bulk soil | place: Panama | collected 2016-02-17 | reverse complement strand
TTCACCGATGCCGGTTACATTGCCCCCGCGTGGACCATCGCTCGGGGTGCCCGCTTCCTGGTTATCGACCCGAAAGTCCGAATAGTAGGCGAGGAAATCGAACTTGTCGCCGAGGCTTTTGATCACTGTGCAACTCAGGTCGCGAGGATTTGGCAGAGCGTAGTAGTGGAAGGTTTCGTAGAGCACTGGCAAAGGCCCGTCCTGCGGCCCGAGAGAAGATAGATGTACCTCCGGATTTTGCATGCCGCCGAGCGCCACCGGTCTGGCAGAGACCACGGCCACCGGCTCTTGTGAACCAGCAGCAGAAGCATCGGCAGAAACGTAGATTTGCTTGGCTCCCCGCAGAGCGCATGGCAGGATTCCTTGAATAGAAATCGTGTTGCCGCTGGTCTTCACGCCGCGCGAAACACCTTCACCAAAGGCAAAGTACCGCGATGCGCCGCCGTTGGCGCCGCTGCGTGGCGCAAAGCCGCGAATCGTCCAGAGGGCATCGGCCGGGGCCAAAGCTCCTGCGGACCGAGCCCCGGGCGCGTGGGCGTAAAAGTAGACTCGATAGGTAATCCCTCGGACCCCTGGATCTCCTGGAGGCAACGCCGGACCAGCCGTTTCGAACGTAGCCTTCAGCAACACTCCGCCCACCACCGAAAGCTTCAACTTTTGGACATCGAGATGCGCGGAAGCGGCGTGTTTTGGAGCGTTGAGAGTGCTCAGCGGTTTCTCTGCCTCCGCGGAGATCAGCGGGTAGATGCCGACGATGGCGTCCTTAGCCGCAAGGTGATCGTAAGACATCTCCACCACACCGTCTTCGTGCAGCACCGCCTGAAACCGATTGACGGTCTTCGTCCAGGTAAAGTCCTGGATGTTGCCATATGGTTCGGTGACCTCCCAGGTAACCACTGCGCGGTCCGCAAGCTCCTTCACGTAGCGGTCGCCGGACATACGCGGCTTGAAAAACACGCAAATCGCGGGAACGGTGTTGACCAGATTCGCTGCCGCTTCGCCCAAAGGGTCAAAGCGTCCAATCGAAACTCCACCTGCGTCGCGGGGCGCAGTGCCGGGCACCGTGCCAAAGCCTGCCGGATTGTCGGGCTCGCCGAAACGCATCGATCCGGTGACGCCGACCGCGAACGCATCCCAGTTCTTCCCGGAAAAGGGAAAAGCAAAGTTGTGCAGCGTGACGTGGGGATCGGTGATTTTCTGACCGAGGTCGGCGTCCCACTCGAGCGGCAGGTTCTCCACGCGGTATCCCCGGTGCTCGGGAGTAAAGCGAAGGGTATGGCGATCCAAGTCGAAGAGGTTCTCTCCGCCAAGGGCGCCTTCGGCCAACTCTATCAAGATCAGATTCCCGACGATCGAGACCTTACCAACGGGCTTGCCAGGCTCATCACGCTCTTGCGCGGATGCGCCGGTGGCCGGCAGAAGACTGATAAAAAGAAAGGGTAGTTGGAAAAGAAAGGCTTTACCTCGAGTCACCACGCACACTCCCCCGACATTAGGTGAGGTTACCTATACAGCAGGCAGCATGGTAAGGGAAGCCCTTCGGCGTTCGCCCAAGGAAGGCCTGGGGATGCCTTCCTGCTCCAGACTCCAGCCAGAAAGATCTACGCAGCCTAACGCTGCGAGCCCGGGGCGTTTGAAGCCGACGCGCTTGCAGTCCCGCCGATAGCCTCGCCGTTGACAACGAGTTCCACACGGCGATTGCGTTGGCGGCCTTCCGCTGTGTCATTCGAAGCGACCGGCTGCGTCTTGCCGAATCCACGGGCGGTGATGGACGAACCGGCGACGCCCTGCTGGGCAAGAAAATCGCGCACGGAGTCGGCACGGCGCTCAGAAAGCTGCTGATTGAATTCCTCGCTGCCAACGCTGTCGGTGTGACCTTCGACTTGAAGAGTCAGGCCAGGATGCGCCAGCAAGATGCCGGAGATTTTTGCCAGCTTCTCGCGAGCGCCGGACTTGAGCGTGAAGCTGCCGGTGTCAAAGAGCACGTCGGACATATTCACGATGAGGCCGCGAGCGGAGTCGCGCGTTTGCAAAATGGAATTCAGTTGAGCGAGAAGCTGTGCGCGGAGCTGGGCTTTTTCGGCTTCGGCTTGCGCGGCAGCGCGGCGGGCCTTTTCGGCGTCGGCTTCAGCGGCAGCTTTGTCGCGAGCGGCTTGTTCTGCAGCGGCTTGCGCGGCGGCCTTTTCGCTAGCCGCTTTCTGTGCTTCGGCTTCGGCAGCTTGCTGCTGGGCTAACGCGGCAGCGCGAGCCTGCTCGGCTTCCGCTTTCTGACGCGCAGCTTCAGCGGCGGCCCTTTCCGCTTCCTGCTTCATGCGCAAGGCCTCGGCTTGCGCGGCTTCGGCCTGCTTGCGAGCCTGCTCGGCCTCGAGGCGGCGTTGCGCTTCGGCTGCGGCGTCGGCGCGGGCTTTGGCCTCGCGCTCCTCCGCCGCTTTCTTGTCCGAAGCAATCTTCGCTTGCGCGTCTTCCTCGGCCTTCTGTTTCACGGCCATGACGCGGGCTTCTTCCGCGGTGACCACGACTTCGCGGGCGGCAGCCTCAACGGCCTTCCGGTCGCTTTTATGAGCGTAGGCTTCTTCGGCAGCGCGGAGCTGCTGCTCCGCTTTCGCGAGCGTGGCGACGGCGTACTTATCGGCCAGAGCATTATGCGCGATGCGCACGGAATTGCGTGCTTCGAACAGTTCGAGCGGCGTCTTTCGGTCAATGCCGAATATCGCGCCTTCGATCCTGGTGTTCGTCGAGGAGTAGACCCCCCGGCCAACGAGTTCGTAGCTGGCGGCGATGTTTTCGACTTTGGTCATGGAAGTGTTGATGATGTTCTCCAGAACCACGGTATTACCGGGCTGGGTCACGGCAAAATACGGCTCGGCGGTGACGATCATGCCAAAGGTTTGCATGTCGGTGATGGCTTTCACTTCCCCCGCGCCACCCTTCAGCACCACTTCGCCGAGATTCACAGCGCGTCCTTCGGGCGAAACGGCCCACAGAACATAGGTGAGATATTCGAGACCGAATTTCGTGGCCTCGTCCACGCCCGCGAATTTCGCCTCGATCTCGACGCGGCTCCCTTTGTTCTGCACTTTGGCCTCGCCGCTGGCCTGCGACATCAGTTCCGTGCCCTGAAAGTCGATCTTCACCGCACCCCCGGTGCGGCGGTAGTTCACCGCTTTGGTGGTGCGCGAAACACTGGAAGGCGTAGTGACCGGAACAGCCGAGGGTGTCTGACGCGGCGCGAGCACAGCAGGCGCCCCAAGAATCCCGGTGATGGTGAGAAGAGCGGGTGCGATTTTCACGTTACTCCCCTTTCGCCCTCAAGGGCGACATCCAGCGGCGAGCCGCCTTGTTGCTTCCGTGCAGGGGCTGGGCCGGGTTTAAAGTCTTGGCGACATACCGAGCTGTAGAAAACTTCTGACATTCCCCAGGCCGAGGTATGTCGTTTTGTATCTACAGGCTAGCAAAGAAGAATGCGCGGGGAAGGAATCTGGAGGAGTTCCTTGCGCAAACAATTACACTGGCCGAAAGGGCAAGCAGTTCCAGCAGCAGCAAAGCCGGTACCGCAAGAGCTGCTAAGCCTAACGAACCGCACAGTTTAGAGCCGACTGTGCGGCGAATCTACAGGGACCGGAGAAACTCGAGAAGGGCTTCCTTGTCGCGGGGTTTGAGCTTTTCAAATTTCTCGGTGACCTGCTCGGCCTCGCCTTTATGGCGAAGAATGGCGTCGAGCAGGGTAACCGAGGCGCCGTCGTGCATCAGGCGCGAGTGCAGGCGCACGCCCCATAGCGGTGCCGTACGGATCTTATTGGCCGTGCTTTCGAATGCCGAAAGCGAGAGATTTTTCCAGGTGATTGAATACATTTTCTTACCGTAATGCTCGGTCATGGACTGGACAATCCCATCACCCGTACCGACATCGTGAAGCAAGAAATCACCGTAGGGATGAAACTGTTTGTCCGCCATGGCGGAAGAAAGGGTGAGAGTGCCGCCGTCGAGCTGCGTGCCCGCAGCAGCGGTGGTCAGCGTCTCGACGTGACACTGGTCGCAGCCCACTTTTGTGAACAACTCCCGGCCCTGCTTGGCCACAGGGGTCGCAGCAAGCTGGGCGTCGCGCGCAGGAGCTTTGCTGGCACGGATGAACCGAGCGAAATGATCGATGTCGGAGAGCCCGTCCGAGCCAGGCCGGTCATTGGGTTCCGCGACGGTGTTACAAAGATTGGTGACTTCATCGGGTTGGAGGCGGCTGGTCACCCCCATTTCGTTGAGGTAGGCGTCCGCGGCAAAGGAGAGCAGGCTGGCTTGCTGGTCTTTCCAGCCAAAGCGCCCGACGGCGGTCTGGCCGGGCGCTTCGATGATAGGAACGTAGAGGGCCTGGCCACAAATCTTGTGGTGGCTTTTATCGCACTGCTCTTTCGCAAGGTCCACAAAAGTCTGGTCGGGTACGGCTTCCACAAAGCCATCGCCTAAAAGGTTAAGAGAAACGCGGAAGGTGCGGATGTTTGCGGAATCGGGGACACGCTGCTGAATCTCCGTGACCGGGAAGGCGGCATTGGGACAGATGGCGCGGTCGTTCACAAGAGAGCGACCCTTGATAATCTCGGTGCCGTGAGCAATGGGGATTTCCGGGTTTTCAAACTTGCCATGCGGACCGCCATGGCCCACGCGCAATTCCGAGATCTGACTGGGGCCGCCCGAAATAGGGTTCTGATGGCACTCGCGGCAGGATTGCGCGTTATACAGCGGTCCAAGTCCATCGGGAACCTGCTCGACGTCGTCAAACTTGGCTTGATCGGCCGAGTGCGTGGCGTCGTCCACCAGGCCGTTGGTTTTGCTGTCAAAGCCGGTGGGCGCTTCAGGAAGAGTCGAAGCGAAGAGCAAGCTAGCAGCAGACAGACAAATACCACCCAGCAGCAGTCTCATGTGTACCTCGCGGTCGGCCGCGTCGAATCTACCTTAGCCCTCGAAGAAAACAAAGCGCAAAAACTCGGGCGGTTTCAGAGCGAAAGGACAGAATCGCAACCCGCTTCCCTCTCGGACGGTTTCGGCAACGGCGCGCACCCGCATTTCGAGTAGGAGTTGACAAGCGCTGTTTCGATTAGAGCGCGCGCAGGAAATCGATGATTCCCTGCTGCTCCTCCGTGCTCAACTTATTGAAGCTTCCGATGACCCGATTGGCCTCGCTGCCTCTGCTCTTGTGCGCCCGGATAGCTTCCACCAAGTTGGACGTACGTCCATCGTGGAGGAAGAAGATGCGTTGCCCGACGCCCCAAAGCGGAGCGGTCCGGAACTCGTCCGGGCCGGCGGCCCCTTGCGTAATGCCGTCGGCGAGGTCTTTGCCCATGTGGTGAACAAGGAGGTCGGAATAAAGGTTCACGGTTTGGTTCGACATTGCCGCGCTGGGGACCGTCGAAGAGCCGCTGGCAATCATCTTACCGGTGGTCAAGGAAGGCGTGTGGCAATGGGCGCAACCAATTTTTATGAAGTTGGCTCGTCCGTTGGCGATGGCGGGCGTGTCGGGCGCAGGCGTGGGCGGAGCCAGCATGCGCATGAAGTTGGCGAAAGCTTCTATGTCGGAGAGAACGGCGGGATTGGAAGTGGCGGAAGTCGCAGGCGTCGTAAAGTTGAGCGTGTTGTTCGGCGTCGCTTTAAAATTGCAGGACGGGGTCTCGTCGCGCTCCTGAGGAAACAGTTCGCTCGTGATGCCCATTTCCACGTTGTAGGCCTCGGCCGCAAACAGCAGCAGTGATTTGTTCTGCGCTTTCCACCCGAAGCGGGTGATGGTGCCATCGTTGGCGTTGCGGTTCACGTTGCCGCTCAGGATCGCGTTTGGGTGGCCGGAGATGCCGAGCGACGCCTTCAGGGTCGCACTGGCTTGCTGGTTGGCGAGGATGGCGGCGTCCGGGATCGCTTCGATGAGGCCGGCTCCGAAAACGGGCGTCGGTATTCGGAAAATAATGTTGCGATTCCCGCCTTGGCCAGTGAGCGGGTTTCCCGCCGGCAGGAAACTAAATTGCGAGATATTGCAACCGGGGGCGTCTTTCCGGCCGGTGATGACGAAGATCGCGTGAACGCCGCCGTCGGGGACGCCGTTAGTTTTCTTGAAGCGCGCTTCGCGGACCGGCCCATTCGGCGCGATGAACCATGGCACGGTGTTCTGTGCCCCATCGAGCGTCGCGACGGCAATCAAAGGGTTCTGCGCCGGGCTTGATCCGCCCATATTGGGCTGCGCGTGGCAAGACAAGCACTGGTTGGAGTTGAAGCGCGGGCCGAGCCCGTCGTCCCCTCCCTGGACCGTCTCGATTTCGCCGAACCTGGACTGACCGTCCTGGAAGAAAGCTGTTTCATCGGCCGTAAGGCCCGGCAGCGGGCCGCCAGCGCCCGGCGGACCACCGCGCAGGCCAGGGTCCACGGGACCGGATTTGGCTTGGCTGGAACAGGAAGGCAGGGAGGCGAAAAGACCGACAGCGATGGCCAGCACGGGCACACCCTGGAACAATTTCATTAGCACCTCGAGGCGGGCCCGGGCAGGGTGAATTTAACCTACACCCTCAAAAAAGCAAAGTAAAAAGTCGTTAACGATTTCTCTCCCGGGCTACAAAGAACCAATCGATTACGGGAGCCGCAGCGATTTACCACAAACGTTAATACACAGGCAAGGAAATGCCGCGAATACTTTGGAAAGCGGCGTCAATCGCTTTGTCGTGGCTGCGTATCCAAGGCGAACCAGAACTGGGAGAAACCTCGGAATCGCGCGCCCCGGGAGAATTAACCCGGCACAGAGCTGAAAAGACGCGAGAATCCACGCATATATATTGGAAACCTCGGAGTCCGGAGGTCAATTTGGAGCGGCCTCAAGCCTCGCGACCTGCCGCGACTCGCGGCGGCTGGCGACCGTGGATTCCTGCGGCCCGGCCCACGAGGCCAGGAGTTCTTCGGCACGCGTGATGACGCGATCAACCAATCCTTGCGAAGGCTGGCTTGCCGAGACCGGGGCTTGCTGCGCCTGGGCCCGCGAAGCCGCGCTTTTCCGAGCGGAACGGGGTTTCGCGTCGACCGGGATATCCAGCGACTGAAGTTTCTCGATGACCGGCTTCATAGTGCGTTCGGGATTGCGGAAAAATTCCGTGCTGCGAATACGCGTGAAGATCCAGCCCATGCGTTCGAGAATGGACTGGCGGTCCATGTCTTCCTGAAGCCTTTCGAGCGGATGATAGCGGTCGCCGTCGCACTCGATGGCCAGACGCTTGCCATTTCCCTCGACCACGAGATCGATGCGGAAAGACCCTACCTTCCACTGTGCGGTGACGTTGTAGCCGGCGCCCTCGAGACGCTTCATGACTTCGCGTTCGAAAGAGGATTGGCTGCGCTTTTCCTTTTCGTCGAGTGCGCGCATCAGGCGGCTGGGATCCTGAGCGTGCTCGATGAGCAGGCGGCGAAGATCCTCGGCTTTCAAATCGTTGTTCGCGTTGAGCGAATGGACCACCCACATCTGGTCGCGGGCGCGGCTGGCGGCGACGTTGAAGCGCTGCTTGAACAGCTCCTGGTCGCGCATGGAGAGAGGACTGTGCTGGGCCGTGTCTACAAGAGAGATGAAGATTACGTCGCGTTCATCGCCCTGAAACTGGGCGGCGTTGCCGCAGAGCAGGCGGTGGAGCTCGTAGCGATCGGGCGAGATATGCGCGCGCAAGAGGTTGTCGATTTCGAGTGCTTGCTCATCGCCGACAAGAGACACCACCCCAAAGCTGAGCGGCTGGCCTGCACCATTGTGCTGATACTCGGGCTGCTCCATCGCCGAGGCGATGAGCGCGGCCGTGGCCAGAGCTTCCTGGCGATTGACCTTGCCATCGCGGCTGGAACCCGAAACGCGATAGGCCACCGTGTGAGGAAGCAGATGCACACGGCTGGCATCGCGCAGGGGCTTGATGCGCCAATCGTAGGAAATCATGTTGCTGAACTGAATGATTTCCGGGACGCAACGGAAATGCTCAACAAGGCAAGTCGTGCCGCCAAATGATTGCCGCGCGAGGTCGTAGATAGAGATTTGGCCGTCGTACAGATCGGAGTTGGGGATGCCCTTTAGGTACTGGAAGATGAGGTTTTGAATGATACCGAGGTCCTGGCCGACAGCGGACGGGCTGACCTGTTCGTGGTCGCCGACGACGAGCACGGTTTTGCCGAGATACAGCGCAACCAGCGCCATCACATCGCTTTGGCTGGCCTCGTCGATGATGACCACGTCAAACCGCGTCAGACGGGGATCAAAATTCTCGACGACTCGCGAGAGGGGCATGACCCAGACCGGGACGGCGCTGCGACACTCGGACATTTTTCGGGCGGCTTCCGCACGCAGCAAAGAAACGCGAACGCCGTGGCCCTTGCCAATTCTGCGAATGGTGTCGAGCCAGCCAACCAGCGCTTGACGCTGGCGCGGAGAGGTACGGCGAGCCTGCCAGGCCCAGGCGCGGCGGTCGATCAGGTCGATGGTCACGCGACGAAGATGTTCACGGAGCTTCTCGATTTTCGATTGCAACGCTTCCAGCGAAACCTCGGCGCGGCGATCGAGCTCATCATTGAGCTGGCGCCAAATCCAGGCGGCGGCCGGATCGCGAGGCGGCTCGCCGCGGCCATGCGCAGCGGTGCGATTGCGAATCGCCGCACCCCAGGCTGGTGCCGCGCTCTCCAGTTTGCTGAGAAGCGCGCGGCGAAGGTCCAGGTCCGCCTGGCGGCTCTTCAGTTCGAGCAGAAGATCATAAGCCTCGCGATAGGCGCGGCAATCCTCTTCGTGTATGGCTTTCTGCAAATGGACGAGAATTTTGGCTGCGCGGGAGTTGCGCGAGGCAAGCTTGTGGCGAGCCTGCAGGTCGCGAAATTCTTCTTCGAGCTCGAGGAGCCGCAATTTTTTGTAGCGTGCGTCTAGAATGGGCAGCAGCGCGTTCGAAACAGCTTTGCCCAAGCGCAGCAATTCGCCTTCCGCTCCCAGGACCGCGGGCTGCTCAGCCAGAAACTTCTCCCAACGAAAACCCAGGTCGGCAAGTTGCTGTTGGAGCGGAAGCCAGGTGCATTCATGCCAGCTCAGGCAATCCTCGATGGAGTCGCGGTATTGCATCAGCGTTTTTTCGACTTCTTCGCCCATCTGCGAGGAAGGAGGCGCACCAAGAGGGGACATCTGGCGGTCCCATCGCGCAGAAAGGTCCTGTCGCAGATTCTCGAGCCGGGCCAGCGTGTGCAGGGCGCGAAAGTGCTCCAGGCTACGGGGGCGCGCGCGATTCACTTTTGTCGAGTCGATGAATTGGTTCCAGGCTTTGTGCGTGAGCAGCGTGAAGGAGCCGATTTTGCCGCCCTGCTCGAGGTGCCCAAGGATTTCTGTTGCGACGCGCAGCTGCTCTTCGGTGTCGGGAGGCTGGGGAAGCTGCGGGCCATATTTCACGAGACACTCTTGCGCGTTGGCGGCTTCCTGATGCACGTTGCGCACCAGGTTGATCAATTGCTCCCACGGATGGCGGTGTGCGCCGCCGTACTTTCCCGCGTAGACGGCTGCGAGTTTCCACTTGTCGTTGCCGCAGAGAGGCTCGACGGCTTGCGTCAGATTGGCGATAAGCGCCTGGAACTCTTCGGTGGTGCCCGCGGGAGCGCCGGATGGCCACAGGTCGGAGCGAAAATCCAGATCCTCCATGGCCAGCCGGTTGCGCTCGCTGACCGAAGCGTCGAAATCTTCGGGCCGCGGCAGGTCCTGCATCTCAGGAAGCGGGCCGGAAAGCGCCGCTTCGTCTTCGGCAGACAGCGAAACATTGGTGCGGTAAAGGTCGGTCAATTCGCCCGAAGAAAGAGGAAAGGGAGCGACCCCCGCGACCGGACCGGGAACCCAGCCATAGAACTCTTTCTCTTGGGCCGCTTTACGCGCAGCGTCGGCCGGCGACCAGTGTTTTTCCCCGAGCGTGACCTCCCGGTATTCATCGGCGCGAGCCTCCGAGAGTTGCTTGCGAAGCTCTTCCAACTTCCTCAAGAGATCGTGCCGCTGGGCTTCGAACTTCTGGGCCTCCGCTTCTAAGGCTCGCGCATCGGCGCGGGAGAGTCTTTCCGCGATCGAGCCAACCGCGCTTTCCAATTGTTTGCGGCTGTCCAGGTCGCTTTCGAGGACGCTGACGCAGAGCGGGCGCAATTCCGGAACAATGTGGTGGCGAACCATACGCAACGCTTTGGTCGTGTGGCTAGTAACCAAAACGCTTTTTCCTTGCGCCAGCAAGTGGCCGATCAAATTTCCGATGGTATGCGTCTTGCCCGTGCCGGGCGGACCTTGCACCAGCACGCCTCCGTGCTCCTCAAGTTGCCGCCCGATGCGAATCTGTTCGGGATTGGCGGGCTTGCTGAGCAGAACGTCTACGCCGTTCTCCGACGCGACGTTTTCAGAGCTTTCCGAATCTGCCGGCTCAGCATCGGGAATGGGAGACTCCTCCCCAACGATATTCAGGAGCGACCAAGGGAGGTCCTCGCGCGTGCGAACGTCGGCAAGAATCCCTTCGATGGCTGCGGCAAAACCAAGCGTGCGAGCGCGCAAAAAGATAACCGGGTCGCGGCCGATGCGCGGATCGCTCTGTTCGCCCCGGGGCGCGGACTGTTCGAGGAATTCCCCCCGCGGAGACAGTTGCACGACCATCCGCTTGAAAAAATTGGAAGTCGTGCCGTTATATAAAGGATGAAAACCGCCCTGTTCCACCTCTTCGCGGCAGCGGCCGATAACGCGTCCATCCACATCGGCCATGGACTGGAAAAGAGCGGAATAAAGTTCGACGGGATATTCCGCTTCGGAGAGGGTGAATTCCGGAACCGAGGCATCAAATTGAAGCTGCAGGCGCTGTAAAAGAATGGGGTGGAAGATGCCGCCCTCGGCGCGTTGCCAACTCAAGATGCCGTCTCCCAGGACCAGCTCGATGCGTTCAGCCTCGCGGTCGATCCGCCCATAAAGAGAATAAAAGGTCTCGAAGAGGCGCATCGCGTGGCGCGCCGGCCTTTCGGTGCGAGCCCACTCGTCACGAACCACAGCCCAGTGCCGAAGTGCGGCAGTGCGCGCCGGGTCCGCGGTGAACTGTATGGTTAAGGTCGCGCCATTCCCTTGCGGTTCCTCGCGAGATTCGGCCACAAGCGCCAAGTTGGAAGGATCCTCCCAGCCGGTTTCCAGCCAGGAGACGATTTCGTTGGGAGGCTCGGGGGCCTTGGATAGCTGCGGCCGCTGGACGCGCAGTGAAAAGATAGCGCTTGCTGGAGCCGCTTCGCTCTGACCATCGCCACCCTTTGGTTTGGTGGTGCTTGGGCCGGACCTCGCGGCGCTATGCCGGATGGCGGGATGGGTGGGCAAATCGTGCAGCCAGAGGTGCCAGGGCTGTTCTCGAATCTGGCGCTTGGGAGGATTGCGATGCTGGTTCAGCGCCTCGAGATAACGGAAAACGCGGGTGATTTTTTCACGAGCAACACGCAGTTTCTCAACTTCCATGGTCTCCACCCCGGGGGAGTGTCGCGGCTGGGATGGGCTAGGAGGGGCCCCAGAATACCAGCGTCCAGCAGAAATTTCTCAAGTTTCCCCGAGTCTAACCCGGAAAGCCGGATTTAGTTGCGTCCGATTTTGCAAAAATGATTTTGGCAGCCCGATGACGAAAGAAAAGAGAAAGTACGCAGGCCGGATTGTTACAAAAAGTGCCCTGAGCGTAAAGTGCTTTCCTGCCGCTGGAATCAACCCTTTTTGATTGCCAAAAGTCTAACCAAGGTAGAGAATACGAGGCCTGCTAGCCGAGCCCGACTCCCGGCCGGGTTTGCTAGTTTGGAACCTCTTTACTTCGCCAGCTCTCTAAAGATTCGGTTTGAAAAAGTTTCCAAGGCTCCTGTGGAAAAACCTATGGACCAAAATCGCCGTCGGTTTTTGCGGAAAGTGCCGAACGATGTAGCCTTCATCCAGATTGAGCGCGATGAAGTTGGGAAAGTCCTGAATGTTTCCGAAGGGGGACTGAGCTTCAGCTCGGTCACACCCGTTCCTCGCAACTTGCCGGTCTATTTCTGGTTTTCCTTCAACCTCAAAGACCGGATTGAGGCCATGGGCGAAGTGGCGTGGACCGATCTCTCGAGAACCGTCGGGGGCTTAAGGTTCACGCAACTGTCGCAGGGGAGTCGCGAACAAATCCAGAAGTGGCTGGCGCGGCTGCGCACCGAAGAGACCGCGCGCGAGGTTCCGGGCGAGGCGGAGGTTGTACAGGAAGAGGAGATTCCCGAACAAGAACGACGTCTTGTTCCACAGCTTGTGACCACAGCCTCGACCGCCGCCATGCCGATTCGAGCGCCCGAGCCAAGCACACGGCCTACCCCAAGCAAAACGCGGGATAAAAAGGCCGGGGAGCCGGACCGAGTGGCAAGGTTTGTGTCCAAGGCTCGCGCCTACCGCCCGAATCCCTCTGTTGAGGGCCCGGAAGATCCAAAAGGCGCTCAGCCTCCCACCCTGGCAATTGCACCGCCGTCATTAACGCTGGCGAGCGAACCTAAACTCGTCGAGCAGCCGAAGACCCGTGGCAGGGGCTCGATGTTCTCGCTAGAAACCGGAGCCATACCGGCCCCCGAGCCGCCAGATTCCAAGTTTTCGCCGCTCTCTTTCCGGGGACTCGAGTCCTTGGTGGAACTGGTTCCCCTGCAGCGGTATCTCTCGGCCAAGAAGCGCCAGCTTCTTTGCGGAGTTATTCTGGGAATCTGCATGTCCGCCGTGGTGATGCTGCTGGTCTTTAAGTTTTGGAACTTCCGCGCGCACGCGGCTTTGACAAAGCCCGCGGTTACAGAGTCCTCAGCTGTCGGAAATGATGTGCGGAGCGAGCCTCCTGCCACTTCCTCTGCGACGCCACCCGCCGGCAAACCAACCTATCCGGTTGCGGGAGTCTTCTCCGAGCCAGCCCCTATCCCGTTCAGGAACAAGAAAGCACCGACCCCGAACCTGACCGCGAAAAGTCAGGCGGCCGATCCCTATTGGGATAAACCTCGAACCGTTGCAGCCAAGGGAACCAAGCAACCTGCAGGAACGCCTACGCCTACGCCATCGTCACCGAGCGCCGCCTCGACTGGAAACAAAAAGTCGGGCATGACGGCGAATCAGTTGTGGGGCGAGGTACAAGCAGGAAACAGCAAGGCCGCGGTGGAGTTGGCGGAACTTTATATTAAGGGCGACGGCGTACCGCAGAACTGCAAACAGGCGCGTGTTTTGTTGCTGGTGGCCTCCGAAAAACGCAACACCGCAGCCATCAAGAGATTGCAGCAGTTGGACAAGGGAGGAGTGGCTTGCCCGTAGCCGAACTCCCATAGGATCTAAAGTCGCACGCAGCCAATGGGACCAGGGCTACGCATTCTGCACGGCGCGCCCCATCCTCCTCACGTTTTTTTTTGAGTCGCTGACGACCGGGCCGCGATGTTTCCGATCAAGCAGTCTTCTCACCAATCGTTCTAGCCACGAGCGGACCACTCCCGATTTCTTAACGCGCAGTCGGCCCCATTTCCGGGCGTAACCCGATCGAATGAGTTCAAGACTTCCGAAAGACCATCACGGTTGGACCGCGGATACGCCCGGCATCGCGAGCGCTGCCCGGCACTCTCGGTTCTCGCCTCCGCCGGTTCGGTCCATGGCTTCGCGGATACCCAATAGCGATTAGCAAGGAAGCCCGGGAAACGCGCGACTGGCCTACACTGGCCGGCGGATGCCGAGTTTGCGCATACGAGCCTGGAGCGTGGTGCGCTTCATGCCCAGCAAAGTGGCGGCTCCTTTGGGCCCGGCGATGCGCCACTGCGTTTGCTTGAGCGCGCGCAAGATGTGCTGACGCTCAGCTTCTTCGAGAGTGGAAATCGAGGAGCTTAACGAAGAAGTTGCAGCATGGGAGGCAAACGGGGAAGAAGCATCGGCGCTTGAAGCTGCGGTCGAGCCCGAGGGGTCTTTGAGTTCGGAGAGCGGGATGCGCAGCTCTTTGCCGGGGGAAAGAAGAACGGCGCGTTCAACGAGGTTTTCGAGTTCGCGGACGTTGCCGGGCCAGGAGTAGCGCTCGAGCGCGTCCATGGCGTCAGCGGGAATGTACTGCACCTCTTTATTGAGGCTGCGGCTGAATCTTTGCACGAAGTAACGCACGAGCAAGGGAATATCTTCGTGGCGCTCGCGCAGCGCGGGGATTTGGACGGGGAAAACGTTCAGGCGGTAATAGAGATCGTTGCGGAAGGAGCGTTGCGCGACCAGTTTCGAGAGATCGACATTGGTGGCGGCGACGACGCGGACATCCACGCGCTGCGTCCGAGTGCCGCCGAGGCGCTCAAATTCCTGCTCCTGAAGAACGCGAAGCAATTTGGGCTGAAGCTCGAGCGGAATGTCGCCCACTTCGTCGAGGAAAAACGTGCCGCGGTCGGCCAGCTCGAAACGCCCGATTTTTTGGTTGATGGCGCCGGTGAACGCTCCCTTCTCGTGGCCGAAGAGCTCCGACTCGAGCAGGCCCGACGGAATGGCCGCACAATTGATTTTTACGAACGTGCGGTCGCGGCGCGGACTGAGGTTGTGGATGGCGCGCGCGAAAAGCTCCTTGCCCGTGCCGGTTTCGCCGAGCAGTAGAACGGTGGTGGCGGCGGGAGCGGCGAGCTCCACCTGGCCGAGGGCGCGCTTGAGCGCCGCGCTTTCGCCGACAATTTCCTCAAAGTTGATCTCGCTGCGGATTTCCTCCTCGAGGTAGAGCTTCTCGACCGCCAGCTTGTCCTTCAGCGCGTCGATTTCCTTGAACGCGAGTGCGTTTTCGACGGCGATGGCGATCTGCGCGCCGACCGGCTGAAGCAGTTCCACGTCCGCCGGAGTAAAGGCGTCGAGGCGGCGGCTGGCCAGGTTCAAAGTGCCAACGGTGCGGTCGCGATGGATGAGCGGCACGCAGCAAATCGCTTGCAAACCTTCGGCGCGAAGAACGCTCACGACTTCACTGGGGTACTGGTCGAGTTCCGCGCCCCGTGCAAGGCACGGCTGTCCGGTCGAGATGGCGCGGCCGGCGGGCGTGTCTTCTAAAGGAACGCTGGTGTCTGGCTTAAAGATGTTCTGGTTGGACGGGAAATAGAAGGCATAAATTCTGAGCGTTTTCGAACCAGGATCAAAAAGGGCCAGGCTGGTGTAGTCGTGGTGGATGACGCGCTCGAGCGTGGAAACAATCCCCGGGAAGAGCTCCGGGAGTTCGCGGCTACTGATGAGCACGTTGTTGACTTCGAGAAGCACGCGGAAGCGGTCGCGCTCGCGCGCGAGCTGCTTCTGGTAGGCCTGGGAATTTTCCAAGTTGAGTGCGTTATCTACCGCCACGGCGACCTGGCTGGCCACGCGCTGCATGAATTGCAGCTCGTTACCAGTGATGTGCTGCGGTACCGTGTGCCCGAAGCATAGGGCGCCGAGGCGATGTTGCGCGGTGGTCAGCGGAATAATCGCCATGGAACGGACATTATATTGGCGCAGCCGTTGCATGAACTGGGGGAAGCGCGTTTCCTGGTCCAGATCGTCGATCAAGTACGACTGCTGGTTCTGCCAGACCCATCCCGAAGGAGAGTCCTCGATGGGCACTTCACTGCCGGTGTGCTTCTCGACCGGAATGCGGCTTTCCAGAATGTGCAGGCGCATGACGTTCTTCGCGGCGTCGTGAAGAACCAAGGTGAGGAAGTCGAAATCAATTACGGAATGGAGACGCGCGGCAAGATCATGGAACAGCGCGGGGAGATCGCGCTGCTGCGCGATGGCCTCGCTCACTTCGAGCAGGGCTTCGAGTTGGCGCCGGGAGTGCTCGAGCGGCGAGGTCTGCGGCACTTCTGGCGGAGAAACGAC
>Ga0126381_100004093_pt1 | contig 15838 bp, 17 predicted proteins | sample PanSoiMetPlot_28_FD_96465 | JGI IMG/M metagenome (GOLD analysis project Ga0126381, IMG submission 96465) | Tropical forest soil microbial communities from Panama - MetaG Plot_28 | ecosystem: Environmental > Terrestrial > Soil > Tropical forest > Bulk soil | place: Panama | collected 2016-02-17 | reverse complement strand
CGGCCGCCGGGCCAGCTTCACCAGCTCGACCCCGATCACAACGCTTCAGCTCCGCCCGGCCGGGCCTCGTCCGGCTCGCCCTCTCCCCCGGCCGGCCCGTCGATCCGGTCGGAGCCGGAACCGGTCACCGACAGCATCAGCTCCTCCAGGGAGCGGCGCTCCGCGCCGATCTCGGCCACCCGCAGCCCGGCGGTAACCAGGCGCGCGTTGACCGCGGTCGGGTCGGCCTCCGCGACCACCAGCCGGTCGCCGTCGCGCCGCTCGACGCGACCGTCCAGCAGGGCAGCGGCCCGGTCGGCGTCCGGGGTGGTCACGACCACCCGGCCCGTCGGCGCCCGCAGCTCGTCGAGGTCCTGCTGCAGCACCAGCCGGCCGTGGTCGACGATGCCGACCCGGGTGCACAGCTGCTCGACCTCGCTGAGCTGGTGGCTGGACAGGAAGACCGTGGTGCCCCCCTGGTTGAGCTCGGCGAGCAGGTCCCGGATCTCGCGGATGCCCTTCGGGTCCAGGCCGTTGGTCGGCTCGTCCAGCACGAGCAGGCGCGGCGCGCGGAGCAGGGCGGCCGCGAGCCCGAGCCGCTGGCGCATCCCCAGGGAGTACTTCTTGACCGGGCGGCGGTCCACCCCGCCCAGGCCGACCCGGTCCAGCGCCTCGGTGACCCGCCGGCGGCGGGTGCGGCGGCCGAGCAGGCCGCCGGACTTGCCCGAGGCGTCGATGAGCGCGAGGTTGGCCCGGCCGGACAGGTGCCCGTAGCAGGACGGCCCCTCGACCAGCGCGCCGATCTGCGGCAGCACCTCGGCGACCCGCGACGGCACCGGCTTGCCCATGACCTCGATGTGACCGCTGGTCGCGTAGACCAGGCCGAGCAGCATCCGCACCACGGTCGTCTTGCCCGAGCCGTTCGGGCCGAGAAAGCCGTACCGGTCCCCCTCGCGCACGTCCAGGTCGACGCGGTCGACGGCGAGCACGCGGCCGTAGCGCTTGGTCAGCTCGTGCGTGACGATCATGGCTGTTGCTGCTCCGCGATGTTCAGCAGGTCGTTCCCCGCGCGGATCAGCAGGTCCGCGGTGACCGTCCCGGTGAGCAGGTACACCGGCCCGCCGGACGGCGACTGCGCCAGCAGCACGGTGAGCAGCGGCGTCTGCATCAGCGCGCCGATCCCGTTGGACAGGCCGACCCCGCCCGCGCCGGCGTTGCTGGCGGCGTCCAGCGCGCGCTGGCCCACGCCGTAGGGCAGCGGCAGCACGGCGAACCGGGAGAAGCCGGCTCCGTAGGCGGCCACGTCCGCCAGGCCACCGGGGGACACGGCGCGGTCCATGCCCGCGATCCGCGGCGGCAGCATCGCACCGAAGCCGTTCGCGATCCCGGTGATGTCGGGCAGCACGGTGGTCGTGAAGCCGACGTCCGGGGCCGGGTCCGGCGTCACGGTGGCGAGCGAGGGACGGCGCTCGCTCAGGTCAAGGAACCGGGCGACCAGGATCGGCCGGGTCGCGCCCCGGCCGGTGACCGCCACCTCGACGGGCAGGCCGGTGGCCGGGTCGGCCCAGATGTCAACCGCACCGACCGTGGTCGCCGGCTCGTCCGGCACCAGCCGCAGGCCGGCCGCAGCCACCCCGGCCACCCGCTGCGACGGCAGCCTCGACAGCCGATCGGCGGGCGAGGCGTAGCCCAGCAGACTGCGGGCCAGCTCGGGCGGCAGCAGGTCGGCGGCCCGCGGCAGCCGGACCGGCTGCGACCCGAGGATCTGGGTCATCAGGTTGCTGCTGTAGTCCCACACGAAGGGCCCACGGCTGGTCTGGTAGGTGTCGGTCTCGCCGGCCGTGGTCACGACATCGGCGCGCCAGCGGCTGGGCGAGAGGTACCACGCCTCCTGGTCGGTGGTGCCGTCGAGCAAGCTGCTCACGTCGCCGAGGTCAGGCAGCTCGGGCAGGCCGAGGTTGACCGAGCTCTCCGCGTAGCCCTGGTACGGCACGCCGACCGAGGCCAGGATGCGCGCCCGCAGCGCGGCGGCGGGCAGCGGCGAGGCCGGCACCGGCAGCGCGCCGACGATGACCGGGAGCCCGCACAGCAGGCCGACACCGCACGCCACCACGAGCCAACGGCGCCACGCCTGGTACCGGACTACGCTCACGGGCGGTGGCGGCCGCGCGTTGTCACCACCGTTCCACAGTACGACGCCGAAACCGGCCGCGGCACTGCCGCGAGCCGGCGGATATCAGGGCCCCGGGGCGGGCGGCCCCGGCTGGTGGCGCCCGGGGTGGACAATTTCGTCCATGAGTGCTTCGCCGCTGAAGGTGCTGGTGACCGGCGGGACGAGCGGCCTTGGCCTGGCGATGGCCTCCGCCCTGGCCGCGGCGGGAGCGGCGGTCGCGCTGACCGGCCGGTCCGCCGCGCGGGCGGCCTCGGTCGCCGCGGGCCTGCCGGGCGCGGCCGGCCTCGGGCTGGACGTGCGGGACGAGTCCTCGGTGGCCCGGGCGGTCGACCAGGCGTGGTCACGGCTCGGCGGCATCGACATGCTGGTCAACAACGCCGGGATCGGCATGCGCACGGTCAACCCGCGCTTCATGACGCACCCGCAGGGCTTCTGGGAGGTGCCGCCCGACGGCTTCCGCGCGGTGATCGAGACCAACCTGACCGGCTACTTCCTGGTGGCGCGCGAGGTCACGCCGCGGATGCTGGCCGTCGGCGGCGGCCGCATCGTCAACATCTCGGTGAGCGATTCGACCATGCGCCGGGCCGGGTTCGTCCCCTACGGGCCGTCCCGGGCCGGCAGCGAGGCGCTGTCCCGGATCATGGCCGCCGACCTGCGGGACACCGGCGTCACCGTCAACCTGCTGCTGCCCGGGGGCGCGACCGTCACCGGCATGCTGCCGCCCGGCGCCGTGCCCGGGGGCCGGGTGTTCCTGGAGCCCGCGGTGATGGGCCCGCCGATCGTGTGGCTGGCTTCGGACGAGGCGGCCGGCGTGCACGACGAGCGCATCGTCGCCGCGGAATTCGAGCGCTGGCTGCGCGACCGGGAAGGCGGGGGGTGAGGCCGGCCGCCCGGCTCGGCTGCCTTGCCCGCGTGGTGGCGGCAGCGGAGACTGGGGATGGCCCGGCGAGGCATCAGCCCCCGGAACATGAGAGGTTTTCGTGCGGATCGGCAACCTTGACGGCCGGCTGGTCATCCTGACCGGCGCCGGCGCCATCGACGTGGAGCGGGCCAGCGGCGGCCGGTTCGGCGCCGACCCGCAGGCGGTGTACCAGCGCTGGGCCGAGTTCACGGCCTGGGCCGGGTCTTCCGCGGGCGCCGGGGCCGCGGTTGCCTACGACGCCGCGCGGCTCGGCGCGCCCGCGCCCGCGCCGAGGCAGTCGTTCGGCATCGGTCTCAACTACCGGGACCACGCCGACGAGTCGGGCTTCGGCGTGCCGGATCAGCCGAGCGTGTTCACCAAGTTCCCTAGCTGCATCACCGGCCCTGCCAGCGAGGTGGTCCTGCCCCCCGGCGGCCACACCGACTGGGAGGTCGAGCTGGTCGCGGTCATCGGCGCCGAGGCCTGGCAGGCCGCCGAGGCCGACGGCTGGAGCCACGTGGCCGGGCTGTGCGTCGGGCAGGACCTGTCCGAGCGGATCACCCAGATGGCCAGCAAGCCGCCCCAGTTCAGCCTGGGCAAGTCGTTCCCGGGCTTCGGGCCGACCGGGCCCTGGCTGGTCACGCCGGACGAGTTCGCCGACCCCGACGACCTGGAGCTCGGCTGCGCGATCAACGGCGCCCAGGTGCAGAAGTCCCGCACCAGTCACCTGATCATCTCGGTGCCGCAGCTCGTCGCCAGGCTGTCGGCGATCACGCGGCTGCTGCCCGGCGACGTCATCTTCACCGGCACCCCGGCCGGGGTCGGCCAGGGCCGCAGCCCGCAGCGCTGGCTGGCCCCCGGCGACGAACTGGTCAGCTACGTCGAGGGCATCGGCGAGCTACGGCAGCGCTTCGTCGCCGCGCCCGGTACCTGAGCCCGCTCCCCCGGGAGGACCAGCCATGTCCCTGCACCAGCTCACCTCGGTGACGATCGGGGTACCCGACGTCGCGCCGGTCGCCGCCTACTACGCCGAGTTCGGCCTCGCCGACCTGGGCGGCGGCTCGTTCGCCACGACCGACGGCGGCACACAGCTCCGGGTCACCCGAGCGCCGACGCGGCGGCTGATCAACCTCACGGTCGGCGCGGACGACCCCGACGACCTGGACCGGATCGCCGCGAACCTGGCCGGCCTCGGGCTGGCCTGCGTCCGGGAGGGCGGGACGCTGCGCGCCGAGGAACCGGTCGCCGGCTTCCGGGCCACCGTCGAGGTGCGCCCGCGGCTGGAGCAGCCGGCCGTCCCGCCGACCCCCTACAACGGGCCGGGCCGGGCGGAACGGACCGAGGACCGGGCTCCCGGCGTACTGCGCGACGGGCCGGTGCGGCCGCGCAAGCTCGGGCACGTAGTGGTCGGCTCCACCGACTACGCGGCCACCAGCCGGTTCTTCGCCGACGGGCTCGGGTTCAAGGCCAGCGACTACATCAAGGACGCCGCCGCGTTCCTGCGGTGCTCCACCGATCATCACAACGTGCTGGTGTTGTCGTCCCCGGTGAACTTCCTGCACCACACCTCCTGGCAGGTGCAGGACGTCGACGAGATCGGCCGGGGCGCCTGCGCGATGCTCGAAAGCCATCCCGAACGCCACGTCTGGGGCCTCGGCCGGCACTACGCGGGCTCTAACTTCTTCTGGTACCTGAAGGACCCGGCGGGCAACTTCTCCGAGTACTACTCCGATATGGACTGCATCATCGACGACCAGCTGTGGACGCCGGAGACCCTGGAGGGGGCCCGGAGCCTGTTCAACTGGGGCCCGCCCCCGCCGCCGTCGTTCCTGCACCCCGAGGATCTCGCCGCGCTGATGACCGGCTCGCACGCGCGGCCGTAGCCGGGCTCAGACCAGCCAGGAGCCGCCGACCGCGACCGCGGCGACCGACCCGGCCAGCCACAGCAGGACCCAGAACCCCCGCCCGATGTGGGTGATGCTGGCCAGCCTCTGGGCATCGGCCGCGTCCAGGTTGTGATCGAGTACCACGCGGACGCCGGACAGCAGCAGGAACCAGGCCACCCCATAGGCCGTGACGACATCGGCGCCCACCGAGGCATAGCGCGCGATGAGGTAGATCAACCCCCCGATGACGAGCACCGGGATGAAGCTGAACACCTTGCGCAGCACGAACAGCAGGATCGCGAGCAGGGTCAGGGTCAGCCACAGTACCGCGATGCTATGCCCGACCTCGATCAGCTTCGCCGCCCCGAGCCCGAACCCGCTCGGGCCGAGGTAGCCGACGAAACCAGCGGTGACGTTTCCCGCGGCCGAGCCTCCGGCCAGCTGGGTAGCGCCGGTAGCGTTCGCGTTCAGTGTCACGCTACGGACCTGCTGGCCGACGGCTGAGCCAGTTATCGCGTGCGCCCCCTCGTGCGCGATCGTGTTGGCGTGCCGCACGAGCAGCCAGATCTCCTGCACGCTCACCGCGGCTAATGCTGCCAGCCCGATCATCACGGAGACCGCGGGCGGCAGTGGCGCCTGGGTCTCGCCGATCCGGCTCAGCACAGTGTTCAGCGGCGGTGCGGGCATCGTGGTGTTCCCCCCTAGCCAGGCCGGCCAGGTCCGTCGCCGGACCCCTGGCGTGGCTCCCCTTATTGCAGAATCATCCTCGTTTTTCGCCCGGTGTCATCACCAGAGGCTGACGGCCGCAGCGGGCGCTGATCCGGTCCGTTGACCGGGGCCGGGTCCGGCTCCTACGATGCCGACTGTCGTCATGTCCGGAAGGAACCGCATGTCCGTCTTTGACCTGCGCCCGCGGCTAGCAGAGGCGGACGCGCCGTGACCTCATCGGGCAGCCCAGCGACCGCCATCGACGTGCACGCCCACCTGGTCCCGCCCGGCCTGCTCGACGTGGTACGGGCCGGCGAGTTCCCCGGCCTCACCGTCGCCGAAGCCGGCGACCAGCCCGTCCTGGCCGCCGGCTCCGACCGGGTCGGCCCGGCCGGGGCCGGCATCACCGACGTCGCCGACCGGCTGCACTGGATGGACGGCCACTCGATCGCGCAGCAGTGGGTCTCGCCGTGGATCGACCTGTTCAGCTGGCACGCGTTCGAGCCGTCCGACGGCAGGCGCTGGGCCCGGGCGGTGAACGAGGCGCTGGCCGACTCGGTCGGCGGCACCGACGGGAGGCTGCGGCTGGTCCCGGCCGTAGACCTGTCCGCCGGCCCCGCGGCGGCCGCGCACGACGTGACCTCCCTGGCCGAGCGGTTCGGCTCGCCGGCCGTGCTGCTGAGCACCCACCCCGCCGGGACGAGGTCCGTGGCCGATGAGTCACTCGGGCCGCTGTGGGCCCGGCTCGCCGACCTCGACCTGCCCGTGCTGCTGCACCCGCCGGTGAACGGGCCGTCAAGCGGGTACATCCCACCGGTGCTGCAGAACGTCGCCGGGCGGCTCATCGACACCAGCAGCGCGGTGCTGCAGCTGATGGCCGGCGGGCTGTTCGAGCGGCACCCCGGCCTGCGTGTCATCGTCGTGCACGGCGGCGGGCTGCTGCCCTACCACGCGTCGCGGCTGGACGGGCTGGTCCGGGCGGGCCTGCTGGCCAGGACCGAGATGACCGAGGCGCCGTCGGTCATCTTGCGACGGCTGTTCTTCGACACGGTCACGCTCGACCCGCTGAGCGTGGAGTTCCTGGTCCGCCGGGTCGGCGCGGGCCGGGTGCTGCTCGGCAGCGACGTGCCGTTCCCCATCGCGGATCCCGATCCGGTCGACACGGTCCGCTCGGCGGACCTGTCCGCCGAGACCAAGCGCGGGATCTGCTGCGACAACGCCCGGGCCCTGGCGTGGCGGGCCTGACCCGCGGTGAAGCCGGCCCCGTTCGCTTGCCACGCGCCCGCGTGGTGCAGCGGCTCGGCGCCCGCCACGGCATCCCGGCGGACTAGATCAGGACCCAGACCACCTTGCCGTGGCCCCGGCGGTAGACCCCCAGTCCTTGCTCAGGGCCTGGACCAGCAGCAGGCCCCGGCCGCGCTCGGAGTCCGGGTCGGCGTCCCGGCAGACGGGCAGCTCGCCGCTGCCCGTCCCAGACGCGGATGACGAGGTTGCTGCGGTCGGAGGCCAGCCACAGGCGGATGGCCGGTTCCGGCAGGCCGCAGGAAGCGCGGATGGCGTTAGTGACCAGCTCCGAGACCAGCAGCTCGGCCGTCTCGGCCAGGTCGGGCCGCCTCCATTCCCTGACCACCTGCTTGGTGATCATCCGGGCGCACGGCACGGCCGTCGGCCGGGCCCCCAGCTCCAGGTGACTTGTGAGTGGATAGCGCGGCGACGGGCGTGGCTCGGTGCGGCGGCGAGCAGCAGCCGTCGTCATAGGGCCAAGCCTGACAGCGACGGCCAGGATTTGGAGACCTCTGAGTCCCACAAGGTAACGCTGTGTGAGATGCCACGTATGCGGGCCGAAGATGAGACACCCCGGGGCGGCCCGTTATGGCTGTTGATCGTCGAGGGCAAAGCTGAGGTAGCGCTCCGCGGAACGCCGCACGGCCGCGGCGCCGTCAGCAGCGACCACGCGCCGCCACCAGGCGCCGTACACGCGGTCGAAGCGCAGCGGCGCGATCAGGGACAGCGCGCGGCGGATCGTGCGCGGCCGCTCCGGGATCAGGTTGGGATAGCTGTGCATGAAGCTGACCCAGCGGCGGTCCTGCACCACGGTGAAGATGTCGCCGGAGAACAGCGCGCCCTGGCCGTCGGGCCCGGCTGCCCAGTGCAGCACCTGGCCGCCGTCGAAGTGCACCCCGGCGTTGACCAGCGTCAGGCCGTCACCGATCTCGCGGGTGTCGCCGTCCCAGAAGATCACCGAGTCGTCGGGGCGGGCCACCCACTCGCGGTCCTTGGCGTGGATGTAGACCGGGGCGCCGAACGCGTGCGCAAACTCGATCATGGAGCCGTAGAAGTGCGGGTGGCTGATCGCTATGGCGCTGACGCCGCCGAGGCCGGCCACGGCGGCGGCGAGGTCGTCGTCGATGTAGCTGATCATGTCCCACAGGACGTTCCCCGACGGGGACTGGACCAGCAGCGCGCGCTGGCCGATCGCGGTCGGCGGCTGCGCGCCCACCCCGACCACGCCCGGACCCTCCGGCCTGGTCACGCCCTGGTGGCCGGCTTTCTGCAGCTCGGCGAGGGTCGTCCACTGCTGCCCGTCCCAGCCGACGTACTGGCGCTCGTCGAGGCAGATCGGGCAGTCCTGGCGCGGCCCGGAGTACTGGACGCCGCAGGTGGCGCAGATGGGCAGGTCGGCTTGCATGCTCCCAGGTATACCCGTACGCCGCGGCCGGGATCCGCGGGGGCCCGGCGGCCCCGGTAACGCACGGCCGGCCGGATGGCGCTGCTGCCCACGGCCGAGCACGGCCTGTCGGTGAGTAACACATTGACCACCCCGCCGCGATAGCCGCCGGACCCGGCCGTGGCCCCGGCAGCGGCCAGGCCCGGCGGTCACCGCGGTGCGACCAGCAGGGTCTGGATCGCGGTGCCGCACCGGCCGCGCACGTCGGAAAGGGCGGTCTCGGCCAGGCCGGTCCCCACGCCCCCGATCGTGGTGACCGCGTCGAGCAGCAGCCACTCCCCGGCCGGGTCGCGCGGCAGGATGACCGTGAGGTCGACGTTGATGAACAGGAACCGCACCGGGTCGAGGGCCGCGCTCACGCCGCTGCCCGAGTCCGCGACCAGCAGCGCGCGGCACATCGGGGATGGTTCCTCGCCCGGGAGCAGCGGGATCCTCGGGCGGGCCCAGACGGCCGCCGGGCCGGGCGTCTCGAAGCCGCGGCCCGCGACGTACCTCCAGTCGATGGCGGCCAGGTAACCGGTCGTGTGCCCGCCGGGAAAGGCCGGCGGCGGCTGCTCGGCCGGAATGGGCGGGGGTGGTGGGCCCGCGGGGGTGGACGGGCCCTGGCCGACGGGCCTGGCGATCCGCCAGCCGCGGACCTGCATGACCTCCTGCCCGTCGGCCTCCAGCACGGCCTCGAGCAGGGCCACTCTGCGCCCGGGCCGGACGGTCCGCGTCCTGAGCGTGATCTTCCCGACCGGCACCGGCCGCAGGATGTCGACCGCTACCCGGGCCAGGCGCTGCCCCTCGTCCGGCTCGTGCCGCTCGAGCGTCCGCGCGGCGAGCGCGGACGGCGGGCCGCCGTGCTGGGACTGCGCGCTCCACGGCCCCGCGGTCGCCGGGGTGGCCACGAAGCCGTCCGTTCCGGCAGGCTCAAAGAAAACGCTAGGCACGGACGGGACGTTACCCGACGTCATGGGGGTGAGAGCGGGCCGGCCGGACGCCGCTGGGCCGGCTGACGGGCGCGGCGCGGTTGGCAATGATAACGTTTGCATCGTTCTGGTAACAGCCGGGCCGACGGCAGGCGAACCGCCCCGGAGTCGGTACGATTCGTGCCGTGGCGCCGTCTGCGCCCGGCGTCGCGGGGGCGTTAGCTCAATGGTAGAGCAGCGGACTTTTAATCCGTGGGTTCTGGGTTCGAGCCCCAGGCGCCCCACCTGCGAAAACGTCACTCGTTGATCTTGTTTCGTGGGACGAGTGTCTCGTCCCACGAAACACTGCCTACCTTGCCTGCGAGCGGGTCATTCCATCACGCAGAGTGAGAGGCCTGGAGAGCGAGCGAAGCTGTTCCTAACGGACGGACCAGAGACCTCGTAGCAGCTTCGAGCTGTCGACGTTACCTACTGAGCCACCGATGGTCGGCCCGATCGCGCTCAGATCCGTCGCGATAGGACATTTGCCCGCGATAAGAACGGCGCTACCCCAGCCACTGCTCACCGCTTGTGCAATTGGCGGGCTCGCCGCGGCGTGGACCGGCCGAGTGTCCGTGGCCCGGCGTACGATCGGTCGGAACGCTGTTACGGGAGGCGTGCCTGGTGACCGCTCAGCCCACAGACCCTGGCCTCAGGCAGTTCGCATCGGACGCCCGCCGTGCCGAGGAGGCCGAGGCGCGGCTTGAGGAACTGCTCGACGTGCTCGAGGACACCGGAATCACTTCAGGCATGTCCGACGCGCAGCTACACCAGGTCCTGGGCGTCGTGCTCGCCGAACCACGGCACGGCGCGAGGCACCTGACCACGGATGAAGTTCGGCAGCGCCTGGGGCTGCCCCGGTGACTGCCCGCCGGGTAATCATCACCGAAGAAGTCTCGCTATCACTCGGCCGGTACTTGGACGACCCGGCAGGGCTTGCCGAAGTCTTGGACGCGCTCGACACCCTCGCAGATGACGCGCGACCGCCGGGGTCCTTCCACCGCGGCGAGTACCACCGGCTGAGGATCGGCCGCTACCGGGTTCTCTACGACATCACGGAGGAGATGGTCTTAGTCCGGCACATCGCGCGCGTCGCCGCCCGGTAGGCGTTGAGGGCCTGGACCAACGCGCGGGCGGTGTATCCCTCGGCTGGTTGCGGGAGCGGATCACGCAGCGCGAGTCCGCCGCCCGCGCGGTGCCGTGGCAGCAGTGGCGCCGGAAACACGACCTGCCTGTCCGAAATATGGTGACGTAGCGCAGGTGAGACGCATAGAACCGGGCGCGGGGGGTGCTGGATAGCTGGTCCTCGTGCGACCGCCGCGGTCGCCAGGGTGTCCGCTGGAGCCATGTTTAGGCGCTCAGCTGGGGAGAGGCGGCCAGATGGCCAGTATGTTTGACTGCGTGCTTGGCCGGTTGGGGTTGTTGGGCCCGCGGGGGTCGGGGCCGACGATCGCGGTTCCGTTGGCGGTGAACGTGAACGCGCCCGGGATCGAGAAGTGATCCCTGCGGCAGTCGGCGGGCAGCGGCTGGGACAGGCTGGTGGTGTTCCAGGTGCAGATGATCCGGGGGCCGTCGGTCAGGGCCACGGCGGTGAGCTGGGCGCCGTCGGGTGAGTAGCTGAGCGCGTAGCTGCCCGATTGGGCGAGCCACGAGGGTGGGCCGGGGATCGCCGCGTGCACCGGGTGGGCCGGGCCGGTGAGGCTGAACACGGTGAGCTGGCCGTTCACGGTGAGGTAGGCCAGCTGCGACCTGGCCGGGGAGAATCTCAGCGCGGCTATCGGCCCGGTGTCGCGGCCGATGGTGGCCAGGTGCCGGGGCGCCCGGGGGGTGGAGACATCCCACAGGCTGACGGCGTGGTGGGCGGCGGTCGTGGCCAGCGTGCGCCCGTCGGGGGAGAACGCGATCTGGTCCTGGGCGCCGCAGTTCCCGCAGGTGGCCATCGTGGGCGGTTGGCGGCGGCCGCGATGGTGGCGATCGGGTGCGGGGCGGCGGGGCGGGCCAGGTTCCACAGCTGCACGGCCTGGGGGTAGGCGACGGCCGCGGTGGGGTGGCCGGGTGCGTAGGCGATGCCCACGGCCGTGCCGGGGCCGGGCAAGGTGGCGATCCGCGCGGGCCTGGCGGGGTTGGCCAGCGACCACTCGCTGACCCCGGCGGGGGAGGCGGCCAGCAGGGTCTGGCCGTGGGGGGCGAACGCCAGCGGCGCCGCGCCGGGGAAATGGGCCAGCAGCCGGGGGTGGGCGCCGACCTGCCAGACCAGGTCAAAGCCGGGGGAGCCGGGGCCCGATGACTGGGCGGTGACGCCCAGGCGCGTGTCGGGGGAGACAGCCAGGCCCGCCGAGTAGTCGGCGGTCAATACCCCGTCGGTTCGCTGCTCGTTCCAGGCATCCAGGGCCAGCAGCCCGCCAACGACGGCGACCACGGTGGCGGCAGCGGCCGCTACCTGCGCGGCCATGCGCAACGGGCTGTCGGGGCCGAACCTGGCCGGGCCTTCGCTGCGCCAGGCGGGGTCGAGGCGGGCGCCGAGCGCGCCCAGCGCGAGATTGACCACGGTGCGCGGGCCCGACCGGCGCTCCTGCAGCAAGGCGAGCACATCGTCGCCGTAACGCGCCCGCCAGCGGCGCGGGTAGCAGCCGACCATCAGCCGGGACAGCCGGCCGGCCAGCCCGTTCATGCCAGCGCGATCCGGCGGCGGCCCACCGCCACGATCTGCTGCATGCTGGCCAGCTGCGCGGTCAGCACGGCCCGGCCGGAACCGGTGATCTCATACGGCCGCCGGCGGTCGTCGGCGGGCAGCGGCCGGACCCAGCCGCGGCGTTCCAGCCGGGTCAGCGCGCCGTACAGCGTGCCCGGTTCCATCTTCACGCCGCTGAACGCGGCGATGTCTTTCATGATCGCGTGACCGTGCCGCGGGCCGTCGGCCAGGCTGGTCAAGATCAGCAGGGACGGGTCGGCGAACCTGCCGAGATCGTCGAACTTCTGGTGCATCCCCCAACGCCCCGCTGCTACGCACCGATTAGTAAGCAACAATTAGTAGCGCCCGCCGGGCAGCGTGTCAAGACCCGATCCGCCCGAGCCGGACCCGCGGCCGGCGCCTCCCAAGTGTCTGCTAGACCCCTGTTAGCGGACAGCAGAGCATGGTCCGCAGTCCCGAGCCACCGCCGCGAGCGTAGGCAGGACCTGAACAGGCCTTAGATCCTGCTTTGGACGGCCTCGGGTTAATCTGCGCAGGTCAGCGCCGTGGGAAGTGCGGAACCGGCAGCGGTCGGGCTTGACCGCCGCTAGGCTGCTTCGCTGGAGCGGGGGTTTTCCCGTCAAGGAGAACCCGCAATGCGCAAGCTGATCACCGCTGCCGTGGCTGCCTCGCTGCTGCTCGCCGGGGGCCTGGCCGCCGGGGCCGCCTTTGCCCCCGCCCTGCCTCCAGCACCGCGACGGCCGGGCCGGTGCTGTACGGGTGCATCACCCATACCAAGCGGCTGATACTGGTGGGCAAGTCGGTGCCGGCCTGCCCGGCCGGCGATAGGGGGATCTCATGGCAGGGGCTCCCCTTCCCCACCCGAACGCCGACACCCACCCCGAGCGCCACCAGCCCGACGCCCACACAGGCGCCGGCAACCCCCACGCCGACGCCCACCCCGAGCGCCACCAGCCCGACGCCCACCCCGGCGCCGAGCGTTACGTGGGCGTGGTGCTCGACCTCAACTGGCGCATTCTTCCCCACCCCGGACGGCCGGTATGGCATCTGGACCGGCGAATGGGGCAGCAGCCTGCCCCAGCAGGTGTGCGCCAACAGCCAGAACGGCTGGCAGGCCACGTTCAGCGCCCCCGCCGGGAACACCGGCATCTTGACCTACCCCGACGTGCAGCTCAACTACAACAGCTCCCAGCCCGCGATCTCCGGGCTCAACCCCGCCGCCACCGTCTCGTTCTCCGAGAACATGAACCCCAACCCCGGCACCTCCGCCGAGGCCGGGTTCGACATCTGGGTCACCGGCACCGGGTGCAACCGGTGCGAGGTCATGATCTGGACCGACACGGTCAACCGCGGCACCGTCGGCGGCGCCAGGTTCGACAACGTGACCGCCTCCTTCTGCGGCCAGTCCTGGCAGCTGTGGCAGTTCGGCTCCGAGCTGATCTGGTACCTGCCATCCAATGAGCGCGCCGGCACCGTGTGCCCGGCGGCCATGCTCCAAGACCTCCAGTCGATCGGCAAGCTCCCCGCCAACGCGGCGCTGTCCCAGTTCGAGGACGGCTGGGAGATCGCCTCCACCGGCGGGCAGCACGAAACCTTCCAATGGACCGGGTACTCGGTCAACGGCCTCCCGCGCGGTAACTGACGGGCGCGGCCGACGCGCCGGTAAGGGCGGGCATCACCGCGTTTTCCGGCAGACGGGCGCGTGGACGGGCCTGTCAATTGACGAGGAGACCGCGCCGCTGGTGATCTCGATCTGTGCGCGACTGGACGGGCTGCCCTGGCGATCGAGCTGGCCGCCGCCCGGCCGCGCTCTGTGTCCCTGTGCAGCCTGGCCGACCGGCTGGACCAGCGGTTCCGGCTGCTCATGGGGAAGCCGCACCACCCCGGGGCGCCAGCAGTCGCTATAGGTGATCGTGCAGTGGTCCTATTCAGTGCTCAACCGCGCCGAGCAGCAGTCGCTGGTTCGCTGTCCGTTGAGCGCCCGTTGGCGGACAAGGCAGTCGTGGGTGAACATGCGGGAGCTAGTTATCAGTGGCTTCGCGTCCGGGGATGAGCTTGCGTCGGGAGGGCCGTGCGTGCTCGCGCGAGGCTTCCTGCGGTGGGCTCGGTGGCGTCTGGGGTATCGGTGACCGCCGTGCGCTGATGATTACCACCCGGGACGGGGATGGGGAGATGCCCGGTGATGGTGGTGCCCTGGCCGGGAGCGGACCGGATCTCCAGCAGGCCGCCGACTGCGGCGAGCCGGTCGGCCATGTTCCGCAGGCCGGCCCCCATCGGGGTGTGGCGGGCGTCGTAGCCGGTCCCGTCGTCGGAGACGGTGAAGGACAGGGTCCCGTTGGCTGCTTGCAGGCAGATCCGGGCCCGGGAGGCGTGGGCGTATTTGGCGGTGTTCTGCAGCGCTTCCAGGCAGCAGAAATACACCGCCGCCTCGGTGTCCTGGGCGAACCGGCCGATCCCGTCGGCCTCCACCGTCACCGGCAGGGGTGACTTGCTGGCCTGGGCGCCCAGCGCGGCGGCCAGCCCCAGATCGGCCAGCAGCGGCGGGTAGATCCCGCGGGCCAGGTCGCGCAGGTTCTCCAGCGCCCCCGCCGCGTCCGTCTTCAGCTCGCCGAGAATCTGCTTGGCCTGCGCCGGGTCCTCGTCGACCGTGGCGTCGGCGAGCTGGGCCTTGATGGCCAGCGCGACCAGGTCCTGCTGCGCCCCGTCGTGGATGTTGCGTTCCAGCCGCCGCCGCGCCTCATCCTGGGCGGTGACCAGGCGCTGCCGGGAGGCCCGCAGGTCCTCGATCAGCCCGGCGTTGGCCAGCGCCAGCCCGGCCTGGGAGGCCACATCGGTGACCAGCTGCCGGCCCGCCGGGCGCAGCGGCTCGTCTTTGGGCATCGTGACCGAGATCGCGCCCAGCAGCTCGCCCTGGTGCACCACCGGCACGCCCAGATCGGCCCCGGGCAGCGGCGGCAGCGCCTGGCCCTCGACCGGCAACGGGCCTTCGCGCGGGTCACCGCCTACGGACGCCTCCGGGTGGAGCTCATCGCCCACCCGCAGCCAGACCACCACTCTTTTGGCGCCGGTGCCGGCCGCCACGATCTGCGCCATCTGCGGCAGCACCTCCCCGGCCGCGTAGGTGCCGCCGATGCGCCGCGCGAAGTCCGACAACACCTGATACGGGGTGGCGCGCTGGCCGTACACGACCCGGTTGGCCAGCCGCCCAGCCCGCTGGCGGGCCGGCTGGAACGCCACCGCCACCACCCCGGCCGCCAGCGCCGTCAGCAGCGGGCTGCGCCGGTTGCCCACCAGCGTCCCTATCCCCACGACCAGGGCGGCGTAGACGGCGGTGATGAACACTGCCAGCGACCCGTATAGCACCGCCTTGCTGATCACGATGTCGATGTCATACAGCCGGTACTTCAGCACCGCGATCGCGATCGCCGCCCACAGGCACACAAACGCCAGGTTGCCGAGCACGCTCACGACCGCCACATTGGTCAAAAGCCCTGGGACCAGCGTCACGACCACCAGCACCGCGGCCGCCGCGAACCACTTCAGCTGCAGCCGCTCCTCACCCGATGACCGGGCGAACCTCACCACCAGCGCCGCGACGCTGACCACTAGCGCAGCGGCCATTAGGCAGAAGATCGCGGTCAGATTGGGCGCATTCCCACTCAACGAGACGAACGGGTGCGACCAGATGCGGGTGGCGTTGATGACCAAGGCCACCCGCCGCGACCGCGAACGCTGCACCCACACACCAGGCGGCCGGGCGCCACCGCCGCGACCGCAGATGCCCGGTCGGGAACAGCAGGAACACGAAGGCGAGCACGGCG
>Ga0126381_100004092_pt1 | contig 15841 bp, 13 predicted proteins | sample PanSoiMetPlot_28_FD_96465 | JGI IMG/M metagenome (GOLD analysis project Ga0126381, IMG submission 96465) | Tropical forest soil microbial communities from Panama - MetaG Plot_28 | ecosystem: Environmental > Terrestrial > Soil > Tropical forest > Bulk soil | place: Panama | collected 2016-02-17 | reverse complement strand
TGGAACCCCCGCCCGACGATATGATGACAGCGTGAGTAGCACCAAGCCCGCGATGGAGATCGACCTCACCAGCCAGGTGCCGCTGCATGAGCAGGTGGCCGCGGCGATCAGGCGCGCTATCGCCGATGGCGAGGCCCAGTCGGGGGAGCGGCTGCCGCCTGCCAAGGATCTGGCCGCCGTCCTCGGCGTGAACGCGAACACCGTGTTCCGTGCGCTGCGCACACTTCGCGATGAAGGCCTGGTCGAGTTCCGTCGCGGCCGTGGCGTCACCGTCACCGGCGTCGCGCCCCACCGCAGCGCGGTCATCACAATGGCCAGAGAGCTTGTCGCGCTCGGGCAGCGCTATGGCTACCAGCCCGAGCAACTGGCGCAGATCGTCAGGCATCTCTCCTGACCCGAGCGGCCTTTGTCGGGCTCGCGAATCCTCGGCTGGAAAACACATTGCGCCACACTTTGACTGCCTGTCGGCGCAGGCGTCAGGATATGCAATACACGTCTTGATTGCGCGGCAATCTAAGGCTCTCGGCGGTGTCAGGGGGGAGGAGCTGATCAGCGTGAACGGCGTGGGCATTCACGACATGCAGACCAAGTCGATCATGCCGGGCGGGGGAGTGGCGCGCAGGCCGCTGCACGTCATCATGCTGGCCGACTGCTCGGGATCGATGGCCGGGCCCAGGATTCAGGCATTGAACTTCGCAATTGGCGATATGATACAGCATTTCGCAGCATGGGAGCGAGAGCAAGAGAAGCGGATACTGATCCGGGCTGTGGCATTCGCCCACGAGCCTCGCTGGCATATCTACGATCCGATGCCAGCAGCGACAATGACGTGGAAGGCGCTGTCCGTTGCGCCAAGGGGCAGGACGAACATGGCGCCCGCCTTTCGCATGGTCGCCGAAGCCCTGGCCGCTGACCAGGCAAGCAGGGGCCTGCGCCCGGTACTCGTGCTGATCACCGACGGGCTGCCTACCGACTTGCCAGCTGACTTTGATGCCGGACTGCAGGCGCTGCTCGATGTCCCGGCCGGCCGGGACGCGATGCGGATAGCCGTCGCGATCGGCAACACGGCGCGTTCCGAGGCTCTGACCAAATTCATCGGCAACTCCAGCCTGCCGGTGCTCGTGGCCAGCGATGTCGAGCAGATAGCCGATCAATTGCATCGCGCCTCGCTCTGGGTCACGAATCCCAATATCAGGTCAGCCGGCTTTTACGGCGATGAAGCAGCGCCGCAGGTGCCGGTATTCCGTGACATTTCCGACGTGGTGCTGTGACATATGGCCGGCCATGACAGCGACAGCGACGCGACCGTGCTGATCGACGTCCCGGCGTCGTGGGAGACCTATCTGGCGAGTGCCATCGGCGCTGATCACGTGCGGGCAGGCACGCCGAACCAGGACGCGATCGCCGCGACGAAATTCGAATTTCCCGATGCTCCCGGTCTGCTGGCGTTCGCCGTGGCCGACGGCCACGGCCACGCGCGTCATTTCCGCAGCGACCGCGGATCCAAGCTCGGCGTCAAGGCGGGCGTGTCGGCGGCTAGATCCTGGGCCAGGCATCTGCCTGCCGGCGAGCCGATCTCCCAGGTCGCGGCGAGCCAGCTGGTGATCGACGTGGTCACCACATGGCGGGAGCTTGTCGCCGCCGACCTGGCGCAGGACCCGCTCAGCGACGCCCAGCTCGCCACGTTGCCGCCAGGTGATCCGGCCGAGATTCCGTACGGGGCGACCTTGCTGCTCGCCGTGCTCAGGCCGGATGTCGCCGTGCTCGCCCAGATCGGCGACGGCGAGATGCTGATTGTCCTGCCTGATGGCCGTCACCTCTCACCGATACCGACCGACATCAGGCTCGACGGAATCCAGACAACGAGCCTGTGCCAGCCCGACGCGGTGTCGGCCTTCAGGGTGGCGCTTGTCAACCTGACGAAGACTCAGGCATTCGCGGTCTTCGCCGCCACGGACGGGTACGGGAACGCCCAGGCCGAGGTCGACTGGCAGGAAGGCGTCGCCGCCGACCTGGTCAGGATGGGAAGCGAGTACGGGCTCGAGTGGATCGGCAGCCAGCTCAGCGGCTGGGCCGCGCTGTGCGCCTCGTCCAATGGAAGCGGCGATGACTCGACGGTCGCGCTTGCGCTCAACTCCACGGCCGTCCTGGTTCCGCCGGCCAGGCGGCAGCCGCGATCGGTTACCGACCCGTTCCACGACGACCAGACGCTGCCTAACCTCAGATCGCTAGAAGCAGAACGGACGCTTACCTTGCGCCACGAGTCACGCGATGACGACGAGACGAAGCCGTCCGCTGCGGTGCGGTCGCCTGGCTATGCGTTGCCCGGGCAGCAACCGTTGGCGCCAACCCTGCCAGCGCAAACCCTGCCGCCGCCAGGGGCCAAGGCGGGGTCGGGCTACGGCCCATCCTTCGCTGCGGCGAAGTCGGCGGTCGCACAGCGGCCCGCGCTGTGGCTTGGCGCCGTCATCATCGCCGTGCTCGCCATCGTCGCCGTCGTGTTGCTGTTCTTGCACGGCCACTCTGGCCGCTCGCCGGCGTTCCGCCCGAATCCTGTTCCGACGCACAGCTCGGGCAGGCCGACCCACCAGCCGACAGCCTCGCCGACGACCAAGCCGACAACCACCCCAACCGCCAGCAAGCGCGGCCGTCGGACAGCCACTCCGAGCGCGAAGGCGACGACGAGCCCGACGTCAGGTTCGCACCCATGACCGATCTGAAAAAAGGCGATCCCGTCTACATGCGCTCGGGCAGCGGACCGCTTTTCGTTCAGGAACGCCTGGGCCGCGGAGGTCAAGGCACGGTATTTCGGACCGAGCTCAACGGCCGCCAGCTCGCGGTCAAATGGTACCGGCCGTCAGCGAGCCGCTCATTCGATGACAAGATCCAGGCCGGCCTGCTGAAGCTGGTGGAAAGCGGCAGGCCGAGGAATCGCGCGTTCATCTGGCCCATCGACATCGTGTCGAGCCCTGGCAGGACGGGTTTCGGCTACGTCATGCCGATGATGGAACCTCGTTTCATGACGTGCTTCCAGATGCTCGCCAACGAACGGCCACCGGATTTTCACGTCAAGATAAAGATAGGCCTGAACCTAGTCGATGCCTTCGCCTCGCTGCACAGTGACGGGCTTTGCTATCGCGACATTAGCTTCGGCAATCTTTACGTGGACCCGGCAACCGGAGACGTGGCGATTATCGACAACGATAACGTCGGCACCACCGGGGAAGACGCGCTGATCAAGGGAACGCTGCAGTTCATGGCCCCCGAGGTGATGCTCGATCAGGCACCGCCACGCACCGAGAGCGACCTTTACTCACTCGCTCTCTTCCTTTTCTACCTGTTCTGCCACGGGCATCCGCTCGAAGGCACAGCCGTCGACGAGTCCTACAACTCCAATGAATCCGATCGGCCATCGGATCAGGAAGTACTGCTCAAGCACTTCGGCCGAATGCCCATATTTGTCTACGACCCGTACGACCTCTCCAACCGCCCTGCGCCAGGACATCCGGTCAACAACTGGTGGCCTGTCTATCCCAATTTCTTTCAGCAAATGTTCATACAGTCGTTCACGACCGGGATCAAAGACCCCACGCTGACCGGCCGGATTATCGAAAGCCTGTGGCGCAGGGCGCTTTACCGGCTGTCCGACAGTGTGTGGCAGTGCAGCACCTGCAACGCGGCATTGCTCTTCGACTCAAGCGACATACGCCGGCCGTGCTGGAATTGCCGTACTGTTCCGCCGAGCCCGCTGCTGATCAAGACCACGGGGTACGCGCTGGTCATCTACGCCGGCGCGGTGCTGACCAGCCGTCACCTGATGCTGCCAGGTCACGGCGACGAGCCGATCGCCGTCGCCGAACTCGACGACCGCCTTCCAGGCGCTGTGCTGCTGCGGAACGTCAGCGAGCACACCTGGGCCATCGAGACAGCAGGTGAAAGCATCCAGCGGGTCAATCCCGGCCACAAGGTTGTGGCGAGGCCGAGACGGATCAGGATCGCCGGCAAGGTGGCAACCATCGTCAGCGCGGCCGAAGTTTAAGGAGTTCACATGGACCAGATCTGGGACGCCGGAGGTGAGGCTGCCGCCGCGCTCGCGAACGTAGTCGAAGGCTTCGGCATGCCTGTGCTCGGGCGGCCGGACATGCTCGAGGGCCTGCTGAAAGACGACGTGCCGCAGCTGCCGCGCGAGGTCGCGATGCTGACAGAAGCCGCCCGCTTCGGCGTGGCCGACCAGCTCGCCGACCGGGTCCACCAGGGCGTCGCGGCGCAGGCCGCCGTCGCCATGCTCGCGAGCGACATGACCTCACGCACCGCGGTCGACGCGAACGGGGCGCTTTGGGCCGCTGGAGTGTTCGCCCGGGTGATCGGCTACCAGGCTGCCGGCCCGCCGATCACGCCAGCTCCCGACCTGCAGTCACAGGACACCGTGCTGCCGACCCCGGTACCTCCGCCGCTGCAGACCGTACCGCCGCCGGCGCCACCGCTGCAGACGACGGCCATCGAACAAGATCAAGCGCAGCCAGAGCCCATTCCGACCCGCATAGCCGAGGATGTCGCGCCTCCTACCAGGCTTCTTGAAGCCGGGCCGGGGCAGGGCGGCCAGACGATCAGGGCCGATGGATTCACGAGCCCGCCCGTCAGCGGGCACGTCCAGACGGGACCTCAGGGCGCGCCGGTCGCTCTCGTAGGCAAGGGCTTCGGGATCGCGGCGGCGCTTTGCATCGGCCTTACGCTGGTGATGCTGCTGTTCTCTGCGTACGCAGCCGAGACGCACGCCGACGCGGCACGAATCTGGGCGAGTCTGCTCCCGCTCGTCGTCGGCGGTGCCGCGATAGCGATCTCGACAATGCAAGGCAGACCTGGCGGCGCGAGCTTCGCGGCCGTGCTCGGGCTGAGCCTGCCAGCGATCTCGTACGCGATCTATGACGCCGCGATCGCCGCCGAGCAGACCGGCCTGTCCCTGACGAAGCGCCACGCGGTCGAGGGGACATCGGTCGTCGCGATCATCGGAGCGGTCATCGCGGCCTTCATCGCGATCGTCGCGCTCCGGCGCTGGCGCCAGCTCGGAAGGCAACGTCCTGACGGCTTGTCGGTGGTGCTGACCATCGCCGGTGTCTGCTTCGCGCTCGCGAACGTCTTCGGCCAGATACGCACGCCGCACTCGTTCGGCGGGGTGCTAGTCGGCAACATACTCGGGCCCGGCGTTACCGGCTGGTTCATCCTCTGGGGCCTGGTCTTCCTGGCGGTGTTCGCCCTACCGCCGGTGCTTGCCAGCTTCATGCGGCCAGGCTCGGCCGCGCAGCTGGCCATCTGGGCGGGCTGGCTGCTGATCGTGCTCGCGTGGCAGATATCCGACAGCCCGACCGACGGCTACGCCGCGGGCTACGGCCTGTACCTGACCTGGCTCGCCTGGCTGCTCGCGACGGTCGGCACCGTGGCGCTCGCCCTCCGCGGGCCGGTCGGGCCAGAGCCTGACGCCCAGCGGCTTGGTCCAGGTGCCTCGCCGCCGCGCTGACGTCGTTGGCGTCGGCGACATCGGGGTATGACTTGTGGCGTTGGTAGTGTCGGGCATGCGCGATGCACGCCGGCATCCGCGAGCATTTGGAGGAAACGTGGCTGCCGACCTGGCGAGCATTACCGGGATGACCGCGCCGACCGAACTGCTGATCGGAGGTCAGTGGTCGCCCGGCCGAGCCGGCGTGATTCCCGTGATCGACCCAGCGACCGAGGATCCGATCGCCGATGTGGCCAACGCCACCACTGACGACGCGCTCGACGCGGTCGCTGCCGCCCACGGAGCACTGGCCGGCTGGGCGGCAACGCCGCCCAGGGTCAGGGGCGAGTGCCTGCGCCGCGCCTATGAGCTGATGATCGCCGACGCCGACGCCCTGGCGAGGCTCATGGTGATGGAAAACGGCAAGGCGCTGCGCGATGCGAAGGCCGAGATCACCTATGCCGCCGAGTTCTTCCGCTGGTTCTCTGAGGAAGCCGTGCGGCTCAATGGCATGGTCACGACCGCGCCCTCTGGCGCGAACCGGATACTCGTGCAGCACCAGCCGGTCGGCGTGGCCGTCCTTGTGACCCCGTGGAACTTCCCGGCCGCGATGGCCACGCGCAAGATCGGCCCGGCGCTTGCGGCCGGCTGCACGGTCGTGCTCAAGCCGGCAAAGGAGACACCGCTTTCCGCGCTCGCCGTCGCCGCGATCCTCGCGCAAGCCGGTGTTCCCGACGGCGTGGTCAACGTGCTACCGACCCAGTCACCGGGGCCGGTCGTCGGCGCCATGCTGGCCGACCCGAGAGTCAGGAAGCTGTCGTTCACCGGCTCAACCGAGGTCGGCAGGATGCTGCTGCGCACGGCGGCCGACACGGTCACGAACTGCTCGATGGAGCTTGGCGGCAACGCGCCGTTCCTGGTGTTCGCCGACGCCGATATCGACGCGGCCGTCGACGGCGCAATGATCGCCAAGATGCGCAACGGCGGCGAGGCCTGCACCGCCGCCAACAGGTTCTACGTGCACGAAGCGGTCGCGGCCGAGTTCTCGGCCAAGCTCGCCGCCAGGCTGAGCGCGCTGAACGTCGGGCCAGGGCTGGCCGACGGCACCGACCTCGGGCCGCTGGTCAACGCCGACACCAGGGACAAGGTCGCCAAGCTGGTGCAGGCCGCGACCGACGATGGCAGCAAGGTGGTGACCGGCGGCAGCGCGCCGGATCGGCGCGGTTACTACTACACCCCGACCGTGCTCGACGATGTTCCTGTCACCGCCGGGATACTCAGCGAGGAGATATTCGGGCCCGTCGCGCCGATCGTCAGGTTCACCGACACCGACCAGGCGATCAAGATGGCGAACAACACCGAGTACGGCCTGGTTTCCTACCTCTACACCACCGACCTGCGGCGGGCGTTGCAGGTCGCCGAGTCGCTCGAAGCAGGCATGGTCGGCATCAACCGCGGTGTGGTCAGCGACCCGGCAGCGCCGTTCGGCGGCGTCAAGCAGTCCGGGCTCGGCCGGGAGGGCGGCCACGACGGCCTGCTCGAGTTCACTGAGACCAAGTACATCGCGGTTGACTGGTAACTGAGTAGATAGGTACTGAGACCCGCGTGGACAGGCGAATCTTCGGGCTGGAGAACGAGTACGGCGTTACATGCACGTTCCGCGGCCAGCGCAGGCTGTCTCCTGACGAAGTAGCCAGGTACCTGTTCAGGCGCGTGGTGTCGTGGGGCCGTAGCAGCAACGTGTTCCTGCGCAACGGCGCGAGGCTCTACCTGGATGTCGGCAGCCATCCCGAATACGCGACCCCGGAGTGCGACAGCCTGGTCGACCTGGTCACCCACGACAAGGCGGGGGAGCGGATACTCGAAGGCCTGCTCGTGGACGCCGACCGGCGGCTGCGGGAGGAAGGCATCGCCGGCGACATCTACCTGTTCAAGAACAACACCGACTCGGCGGGCAACTCGTACGGCTGCCACGAGAATTACCTGGTCGCCAGGCACGGCGAGTTCGGCAGGCTGGCCGACATCCTGATCCCGTTCCTGGTCACCAGGCAGATCATCTGCGGGGCAGGCAAGGTGCTGCAAACGCCGCGCGGCGCCGTGTACTGCGTCAGCCAGCGTGCGGAGCACATATGGGAAGGCGTATCGTCGGCGACCACGAGGTCGCGGCCCATCATTAACACCCGCGACGAACCGCACGCCGACGCTGAGCGCTTCAGGCGGCTGCACGTGATCGTGGGTGACTCGAACATGAGCGAGACGACCATGCTGCTCAAGGTCGGCACCACCGACCTCGTGCTTCGCATGGTCGAGGCAGGCACCGTGATGCGCGACCTGACGCTCGAGAACCCGATCAGGGCGATCAGGGACGTCAGCCACGACATGACCGGCAGGCGCAAGATCAGGCTGGCCAGCGGCCGCGAGATGAGCGCGCTGGAGATCCAGCACGAGTACCTGGCCAAGGCCCGCAGCTTCGTCGAGGGCAGGGGCACGGACAAGATCACCAGTCAGGTCCTCGAGCTCTGGGAGCGCGCGGTACGCGCGGTGGAGACCGAGAATCTCGACCTGGTGGCTCGCGATATCGACTGGGTGACCAAGTACCAGCTGATCGAGCGTTACCGGTCTAAGCACGACCTGCCGCTTTCCTCGCCCAGGGTCGCGCAGCTCGATCTGGCCTATCACGACGTGCACCGCGGCCGCGGGCTTTACTACCTGCTGCAGCGGCGCGACGCGGTCGAGCGGGTGTGCTCGGATCTGGCCATCTTCGAGGCGAAGTCGGTACCGCCGCAGAGCACGCGGGCCCGGCTGCGCGGCGATTTCATCAGGCGGGCGCAAGAGCGACGCAGGGACTTCACCGTCGACTGGGTGCACCTCAAGCTGAACGACCAGGCGCAGCGCACCGTGCTCTGCAAGGACCCATTCAGGTCCGTCGATGAGCGCGTCGAGAAGCTCATCGCCGGAATGTAGCGCCTCGGCTTACCCCGGGGCGGCCACCGACCTCGGCGGTTCTGCCCGGCGGTAGGCTGGCCGAACCGACCTACTCAACTATTTGGGGACTCCCATGCGACGTGTGGCCATGGCGCTCCTGCTCCCAACGGCAGTGGCTGTAGCGCTGGCCGGATGCGGAAGCTCAGCGTCCACCTCGACAAATAACACAGCCGTCCAGGTCTCTGGCACAGCCGGCAAGGCGCCCAACGTCACGATTCCGGCAAGCAAGCCGAGCACCAGCCTGGTCACCAAGACGGTGGATGCTGGCAGCGGTCCCGTGATCGCACCGAACGACTCCGTGCTCGCGAACTTCGACGTCTACCTCTGGCGTGGGAAGACGCACAAGCTGATCTTCACCAGCTACAAATCGACACCAGAGGTGCTGCCGGTCAAGGTGCTCAGCGGGCTCGAGACCGCGCTATCCGGCGCCAAAGTTGGCAGCCGGGTGCTGGCCGTGCTGCCGCCCAAGTACGGCTACGGCCCGACCGGCAACTCCCAGATCGGCGTCAAGCCGACAGACACGCTGGTCTGGGTAGTTGACGTACTCAAGGCTTTCTCCCCGACGCAGAGCGCGGCCGGACAGCACGTCACCGACGGGGGCGGCGCTCTGCCGAAGGTCAGCGCCTCGGTCGGCGCCTCGCCGCAGATCGCGATCCCGAAGGCTGCGCCGCCAGCCAAGCTGGTGGTGAAGACCCTGATCAAGGGCACGGGCGCGCCGGTGAAGGCCGGCGAGGCGATCGTAGTCAGGTACGTCGGTTCGATCTGGCGCACTGGCAAGGTGTTCAACGACAACTGGCCGTCGGTCGCTCAGCCGGCCACACCGCCGAATGTGTTCCAGCTCGGCCAGCTGATCCCGGCGTGGAACACCGGCCTGGTCGGCGTCCCCGTCGGCAGTCGGATCATGCTCGTCGTGCCCCCGGCTGAGGGCTACGGATCGTCAGGCCAGGCCTCGGCCGGCATCAAGCCAACCGACACGCTGGTCTTCGTGGTCGACATTCTCGCAACCGCAACCTAGAGCGGCGCCAAGCGGATCGACATTGCCGCCCATCACTCAGGCGGGTCGGGCAGATTGCCGTGCGCATGCTCGTCGCCCACGGCGTGATGTGCTCTAATGAGGAAGGCTTATGAGCCTCTTTCCGGATAAAAGGTTAAGTCGGAAGGACGGAAATGAAACCGTTGGCACGAGCAGCTTTGGCTGCGGCCGGGTTAGCCTCGCTGGTGGTTACCGCCCCGGCCGCTGCTCAGGCAAACGCGGCCGCTCACGGCCGCACGAGCGCTGGGGCGGTCAAGAAGACATACAGAGTCAAGGCGCGCAAGGACGGCAAGCCCAAATACCCGACGGGCCGCTTCAGAACCGGCCACGTCAAGGGGTGTCTACCCCCCCTTGTCGTCCTAGATCGGGAAGAACTCTGCGTGGTGCTCCCGGTCAGAGTCAGGGTCATCCAGCTTGAAAACGGCGTGCCCGATGGCAATGAGGAGACCTACACCTTCGGAGTCCAGCTCCAGGTAGGACTGTCCGCCACGTCGACGAAGCTGAATCTAGACGTTACGGCGGTTGGGCTCTCGGCTACCGGTGACGCACCAGAACTCGTACCCGCCGTCACCATCTCCTCGGTGTGCGGCCACCCGTGCCAGACGACGACCCCTCAGGTATTGGCAGTAGGCACGCCTGATCTTGCCGTGGGCGGCGCAAGCAATGAGGTAACCGTCCATGCCAGCCAGGTTGTCTGGCCGGAGCCGACGATCAACTTTTTCGCCGAATACGGCGGCGGCAGGTCAACCACGTTGTCGTGGCCCAGCGGGCGGCTCATCCGCTGCGATCACATGTATCCGACAGCATGGCGAAGGCCAGGCTGTGTGTTCCCCGTCTACAGACCGACGGTCAATATGTCCGGACTACACCACATTGCGAAGAACATTCGGAAGGTGCAAGGCAGGGGCATCCATGTTGGCCGACCGCTCGGTCCTCACCCACTGCACCGGACTACCAGCCAGCAGGAGGCGCATCACAACCGCCGCCTGGTGTGCCCGCCGAACCTCCATAGGCCCAAGGGGTACCAGTGCGACGAGTACCCGTTCGCATCGGCCTTCGAGGGCGGCAAGAAGCTGCCGCCGATCGATCGGATCATCGGATTTGTCCCGGCGACGGAAAACCGGCGGCAGGGACAGATACTCAAGCGCTTCTATGCGGACAACAGGCTTCTCAGGGGCGGCCCGGGCGACGCCTACTATGTCCAAGCTTGACCGATACGGATGGTTCGACGACTGGGTCGGAGCGTACCTGGATTGGGACATCACTCTTACCCCGGCGATGATCAGCTCTCCGAAGAGATTCCTTGAGTTGGTGGGGGCAGAGTTCCTCCCTTCCAAGGAGCCGTGCGGTCTCCCTGCGCTGGCCGACGAAGGCGACTCCGAGCACGTGCTGGTCGGAGTCGCGCCGGCGCCAGGCAATCCAGGCTGGGTCCTTGGAGCCGAGAGCCCCGCAGGCGTCAGTTACGAGAAGGTCAGCGAGCTTTCGGTCCCGGGTGTCGCGGTCTCTTTCCACTGCAATGAGGACAGCGGCGCGTGGTTCACGTGGGCCGAAGATGGTGACCTTCTCGTAGAGTTCAGCCTGACTGACGGGGGTGTCATCGACGGCAGCGACCCGGAGCGTTTCGTAGCCAAGATGCGCGAAGCCGGGCTCGATCCCGACGACGTGGCACATCCGTGCGCCGCTGCGGCGCTTCTTATCGAGATGATCACCGGAGTAACCATCACACCGGAGATTCTGGAGACGACTAAGTTCATCTCAGGATCCGTTCCGTTTCCTTGGTTCTGAAAATCCGATGCTGGCGGCGTGACGGCCGGCGGCTGCGGCCGCCAGGAAGTAGGCCGGGTCCTCGTCGAGGGCCCGGCCCATGGTGGATAGCGGGACCGGGCATGCGGCGAGTACCTCGCGCAAGCCTTCGACGCTGACCGTGATCAGCGTGTGCCTGGCGGCGAGCGGCTTGGCTGCTTCCATCACGCTGGCGCCGAATTCACCTGGCAGGTCGGGCACCACGACATCGGCCCTGGCCAGCGCGACCCGGCCGTAGGCGGTCAGGCTGTGGTGGCTGATGCCGCGGTGCCGCGGCCTGGCGTCCGCCTGGCTGATGCGCAAGCTGGCCACCGGCCTACCGCCGAGCACCGACGCGGCATTGACCGCCTCGCCCGACGCCACGCCGGAGAACCCCCACTTGGTGCCTGTGCCGAGGTTGCCTGGGCCTTGGGCGACGACGACGAGTTCGGCGCCGAGCACGTGCCTCGCCGCCAGCAGCCCGCTGTGCAGGGTGACCGCCTCAAGGTCGCCGCCGAACGCCTGCCCGACCGTGATCGTGCCGGCCAGCCAGCCGATGTCGGACAACATCGAGACCGTGCGCGAGAACCACGCGGGCAGCGCACCGCCGTCGAGCATGACGTAGGCCACTCTGGCGTGGCGGCCCGAGCCAGGACCTGTGCCGGGACCGGCGGACGCAAGTCTTTCCGAATGAAAGGCGGCCAGCACCGCGGGCAGGGCCGAGTGCAGATCGGCGACCACGACCGGAATGCCGTCGAGACTGTCGGCATCGCGCAGCGTCTCGTGGTGGGCCGAGCCCTGCTCGTCCGCGCCGAGCACGGTCGCCTGCATCGGCGTGTAGCGCGCCTTGACCAGGTGGCCAGCGCCTTGCGGGTCCGCAGGCAGCCGGTCGGGTATCGCGACGACCAGCGCGTAGCCGCCGGTACCTAGGCCGAGATCGAGCGCGCCGGTGTTGAGCAGCACCAGGTCGCCAGGCTCGGGCCGCCCGGTCAGTTCCGGGTAGGCCAGCGCGCGAACGGAAACGCCGTCGACAGCGACCTCTAGCTCTGCCGCGCCCCGCCACTCCCGCCTGAGGGCGACAACCTCGCCTCGGCGCCACTTGATCACCCTCGCAGGCTAGCCGTGTTTTCCACCGCTCGCGGTCGGAAGGTGTGGACAATACACCGTGTGCTCGCCCGAGCGCGGTACCGTCGATGCGGGGAACGGCAGTGCGGGCTGAGGGGTGCACGATGTCGAAGCAGAAGACCGAACGGCTGCTTAGTCTGGTTGTCTGCCTGCTTTCCTCGCGACGATATCTGACCGCGGGCCAGATCCGAGCGGCGGTGCCCGGGTACCCGGATTCCTTCGAGGCGTTCAAGCGAATGTTCGAGCGCGATAAAGACGAGCTTCGCGAACTTGGCATCCCACTCGAGACGGGCACCAACGCGGGAGCCGATGACGAGGTCGGCTACCGGATCTCACGGCAGGCGTACGAACTGCCCGAGATCATGCTTGAGCCCGACGAGGCAGCCGTGCTCGGGCTGGCCGCCAAGGTCTGGCAGCGGGCCGAGCTGGCCGGGGCGGCGGCCGGCGGGCTGCTCAAGCTGCGGGCGGCCGGCATCGACGCCGAGGAGTCCGACCAGCCGGGAATCGAGACGAGGCTGCAGACGCATGAGGCGGCCTTCGGACCGCTGTGGCGCGCGGTCAGGGATCGGCGCCCGGTGACGTTCGGCTACCAGGCGGCCGGCCGTACCGTGCCGCAGGCGCGCAACCTGGAGCCGTGGGGCGTGATGAACAGGCACGGCACGTGGTATGTGGCCGGATTCGACCGCGATCGCGGGGAAGAGCGGGTGTTCAGGCTGAGCCGGATCGACGGACCCGTCACGTTCACGGGACCGCCTGGCACGGTCGTCGTACCGCAAGACACCGACGTGCGGAAGTCTGTGCGCGACTGGGACGGCGAACCGCCCCCGGTGCGGACCGCCGAACTGCGCATTCGCTCGGGCACCGGGTACGGGCTGCGCAGGCGCGCGATATCGGACCAGCCAGCCGCCGACAACAAGGGCGGGGACGAGCAATGGGACATCGTCCGGACGAGGTTCTCTGACGCGGGATGGTACGCCGACTACATCGCGTCGTTCGGCGCTGACGTGGTCGTGATCGAGCCCGTTGACCTGCGCGAAGCCGTGATCCGCAAGCTCAAGGGAGTCCTGGCGTGACTGGATCGTCTACCCGGGCTGGCACCGCGGGGGGCTCCGGGGGGTCGCCCCACCGGGCTGGCACCGCCACGGACAGGCTGCAGCGGCTGCTTGCGCTGGTGCCTTACGTGGTCAGCCGCCAGGTGGTCGGGCTCGCCGAGACGGCTACGGCGTTCGGCATCAGCGAGCACGAGCTCGTCGATGACCTGAACATGCTCTGGTGCGTCGAGCTTCGCTCGCCGGACCCCTACTGCCCGATCGACCTGTCGTACGAGGGCGGGGAGATCATGGTCACCGAGGCCGAGTCGATGGACCGGCCGCTGCGGCTCGGTACCGACGAAGCGAGCGCGCTGCTGATCGGGTTGCGGCTGCTGGCCGACCTGCCTGGGCCGCAGGACCGGTCGGCGCTCCGGCGCACTATCGCCAAGCTCGAGGCCGCCGCCGGCGAAGCAGCGGCAGCGAGCGCGCAGGTCGCCGTGCACATGGACGGCAGAGCTCCGGCCGACGTGCAGGCGCAGGTGGCTGATGGGCTGCGTCGCGGCAAGCGCCTGCATCTGTCCTACTACGTGCCTGGCCGGGACGAGGCGACCGAGCGCGACGTGGACCCCATGCGGGTCGTGATCGTGCAGGGTCGCGCCTACCTAGAGGGGTGGTGTCGCCGAGCCGAAGCTGTCAGGCTGTTCCGGCTTGACCGGGTGCTCGGGCTCACCGTGCTCGACGTCGAGGCCGAAGTTCCTGAGCAGGCCGAGCACGTTGACGTGGACTCTGGGCTTTTCAGGCCGTCGGCTGGCGACATCAGGGTCGAGCTAGAGCTTGGGCAGGCCGGGCGCTGGGTAGCCGAATACTATCCATGCGAAAAGACGACAGAACTTGACGACGGCCGGCTGAGCGTCGTCCTGCGCACCCCGGATGTCCGCTGGGTGCGGAGGCTGGCGCTGCGGCTGGGCGAGGACGGCAAGGTGATCTCGCCTCCTGAACTGGCTGACCAGGTCACCAAGGACGCGGCGGCCGCCCTAGCGCAGTACTCCTGACAGGCTAACCGACGCGCGGGGCAATCCGGGTAGCCGGTTGCGACGAACCATCTGGGCCAGCTAACGCGCGTGTAAACTGAGCGCAGGGCAGCTTTGCGCGCAGCCGCTTCCCAAACGAATGGGGATTTGAGAATGAGTTTCTTTGACGCTCCGTGGCACTGGGTGCTCTTGCTGCTCGCTGCACTGGTGATTTTCGGCTCGAGCAGGCTTCCCGGTGCCGCCAAGTCGCTCGGCAGCTCCATAAACATCTTCAAGAGGGCGATAAAGAGCGACGACCCGTCGGCCGCGAGCGGCACCACCACCCAGGCCACCTACGTGCCCCCGCCACCGGCGCAGATCACGACCGAGCCGGTCTCCGGTTCACAGCAGGCGCAGATCGATGACCTGCAGCGGCAGCTTAGCGATCTGCAGCGCCAGCAGGCACCATCTGACGCCACGCCGGCTGGTGACGCGCAGCCGCACGGCCAGTCTTACTGAACCCTGGGCCGGTGATGTCCGAGTCGCAGGACAGCGCGGCGCCGAGCGCCGGTGACGGTAAGCCCCGTCGGCTTAAGACGCGCAAGGCGGCTAATCCTGAGGCCAGGATGCCGCTGATCGAGCATATCCGCGAGCTGCGGACCCGCTTGATCAGGTCGATGATCGCGATGACGCTCGGGATCATCGGCGGCTGGTTTCTGTTCGCGCCGGCGTGGAAGTTCATCACCCGTCCGTACTGCAAGCTTCCGCAAAGCCACCTCAGCCTGCTGGACTCAACCGGCAAGGCTCAGGCCTGCCACCTGATCGTTAACGGCCTGTTCGATGGGCTTCTCATCCATCTGAAGCTCGCGATCGTGATGGGACTGCTCATCTCCAGTCCGATTTGGTTGTACCAGTTCTGGGCCTTTATAGCCCCCGGCCTGCATTCGCGGGAACGACGCTGGGCCTACTTCTTCGGTGGGTCGGCGTTCCCGCTATTCGGACTCGGGGGCGTGCTCGCATACCTCGCGATGACCAAGGGCCTCAGGTTCCTGCTCGGTCTGGTACCGGCGAACACCATACCGCTGATCACCATCAGCACCTATCTCAACTACGGCATTGCGATGCTGCTGATCTTCGGGCTGGCATTCGAGTTGCCGCTGGTAATGGCGCTGCTCAATGTAGCCGGGATCCTGACTCACCAGCGGTTCGCCAAGTGGCGGCGAGGGATCATCTTCGGCGTGGTCGCGTTCGCCGCCGTGGCGACGCCGAGCCCGGATCCGATCAGCATGCTTTTGCTTGCGGTCCCGTGCGTCCTGCTTGTCGAGCTCGCTGAGCTGTTCGCCTGGGCCAACGACAGGCGCAAGGCCAGGCTGGTTGGCGC
>Ga0126381_100004091_pt1 | contig 15842 bp, 15 predicted proteins | sample PanSoiMetPlot_28_FD_96465 | JGI IMG/M metagenome (GOLD analysis project Ga0126381, IMG submission 96465) | Tropical forest soil microbial communities from Panama - MetaG Plot_28 | ecosystem: Environmental > Terrestrial > Soil > Tropical forest > Bulk soil | place: Panama | collected 2016-02-17 | reverse complement strand
TTCGCGAATGCCGCCACTTAAAGAAGCGCCCGACAACAGGTAGGAGCAGCAGGTCGAACGGCGGAGATTCCGGCGAATCGTCGTCGAGATCGTCTTCGAGTCCGTCGTGCGGCTCAGGCGAATTGGATACAGTTGCGGACACCTAATTCGATCGAACGCCCCTCACGTCCACCTGCCGCTCGATCTTTCTCCCATCGGCTAGCCTGATATGCAGCAATACAATCCAGTCGCCGCCCATGTTGAAGTTGAGATTTGTACGATAATCGCCTGGATTCGACTCGCTGGCTTGGGCAAACACAGGACTCATTCCTGGATGAGACATATCGGCCTCAGCCATGACTGTGGCATGAGTCACAGGATTGTGTGCTGCGTCCGCAAGCTGTACCGCGACTGTTACCGGACCAACGCGCGCAGGCTGAGGCGAGATCTGCGCTTGAACGGAGACTCCCGGCGCGGTATCAGTTCCCCGATGGCAAGCGGTCGCCGCGAGAGTGGTCAAGATCGCCATTGCAAGAAGCACTCTACAAAACTGAAGGGCCGCCATGAGGCGACCCCCGATCATACGCCCTTCAATCAAGTTGACTCCGACATAAAACCAGCGACAACTGGATAAATCAAGCTGCGCAGGACGCGCCTTCCTCAAGTTCGTCCTTGTACCAGGAGCAGGTGCAGGTGGCTTCTCGCGCTTCTCCCTTGGGCGGAAACATGTGATAGTACATGCCGATCACCATGGGAACGAAAACGACGGAGTTATAAAAAAGGTGAAGCTCCACGCGCGGGAAGAAGAACTGCAGCACACTGAACGGTACCGGCTTGCCCATCAGGTTATGGTGAAGCGTGGCTTGTCCGATCAGGAGCAGGTGCTCGATGTGATGCCAGAACTGGATAGCCAGCGCTACAGTCCACCAGGTCCGGCTGATGCCCGTGAAGCCCTTGCGCAGCACCCATAGGCCTATGAGCATCACGAGAGCATAGCTGTAGTGGAGAACCTCCGATTGGATCAGCCATGGATACCACAAGCCGAGAATGCCGTTTGCCTTCGGACGCGGCCACCCCATCACCCAGATCTGATAGGCCTGAACCAGGTGCTCGCCCCAGTGCGCGAGCACAATCGCCATGAAGACGTACAAAGCCCGCTCATGCCACTGCGAATTCAGCTTCTCGTAAAAGCTCTGCCTGGTTCCCGGAGCGACCGCAATGTGCGGGATGCTCGGATTAGAAGTTGCCATAGCGAAATGACCTCACCAGAGTGGGAAAACCGAACGCTCCCAAGCTACTGAATCTGAAGCTTCTGCGTCTTCAGTCAATCGATGGAACATTATCTCAAACTTTCGGTTGACCATCTTGTTTTAACTTTGGGTTCTGGTGCGGAGTTGTAGACAAAGATCAATCTAAAGTTGGTTGACCATCCCCGCCATCTGCCTTCATCTTTGCTGGAACCCCGTGCTCGGAAAGAATTCGTTCCATGTCTTGATTCTGCTGTAGGTTGCGCGAGTGCGCTTTTGCTGCCGACGCGAATTTGCGAGCATACGGCCCGAGCCCGCAAAAAATCAGTCGAAACAAAACCTGGATTCGCCGGCAAATCAACATAACCAAATCTTCGGAGGCAATTTGCGCCGTTTTGTTTGTTCAGTCTTATTGTCATTTCTCATAATCACCTTATCTTTAAGCGCCCAGACTCAACAGCCAACCAAACCCGCTCAAGCAGCGCAGAAGGCCCACCCTGTTACTGCCTTCGTTTACGAACGCGCTCGCGGGGTCGGCTGGGAGTGGTTCGAGGCACCTCCTTACAACAACTCATATGGATATGGCGAGTCTCTATTGCGTTTTGGGTTCTCACAAAACCTCGCTAAGTGGGACTGGAAGGTGGAGATCACGCAGCCGACGGTTCTGGATGCGCCGGCGAACTCAGTGAGCTCAAATGCCGCGCAGGGCCAGCTCGGCCTTGGCGCCAGCTACTACGCCGCCAACGGGAACAATTCGTGGCCTGTGGCGGCATTTCTGAAGCAGGGTTTCATTCGATACGATGCTGCGCCGGATCAAAATGTCAGGCTCGGCCGTATCGAATGGGTTGAAGGGGTCGAGACGAAGCCGAAGAATCCCACGCTGGCGTGGCTTCAGCCGAATCGGGTGGCGCAGCGGCTGGTCGGCAACTTCGGGTTCACTGTCGCGCAGCGCAGCTTCGATGGGATCGATGCCCACTACGGCCAGGGGAGCTGGGATCTCACCACTATGTTCGGCCGCGCGGATCAGGGCGTCTTCAACATGAATGGCAATCCCGAGATCAACGTCGACATCCAGTATCTCGCGTACACGAAGTCCGACTGGAGCGACCGCTTCCTGTGGCGCGTCTTTGCGATCGGATATCACGACGGTCGCACGGGTCTCACGAAGACTGACAACCGGCCGGCTGCAGTGCGCGCGACAGATCATCACAACATCCGCGTTGGAACATACGGCGGCGATTTCCTGACGGTGATTCCTGCAGGCTCAGGGCAGTTCGATTTCATGGGCTGGGGAGCGCTGCAAAATGGGCGATGGGGAGTTCAGGAACAGCGCTCCGGCGCGGCTGCCGTTGAGGGCGGATATCAATTCCTTCACGTGGCAAGTACGCCGTGGATTCGCGGAGGCTGGTGGCGAGGCACCGGCGACAACAATCCGAACGATGGCAAGCACGGTACGTTCTTTGAATTGCTTCCCACGCCCCGCAACTATGCGCGGACTCCCATCTATAACTTGATGAACCTGACGGATGACTTCATACAAGTCATTGATCGTCCAACGAAAAAGTGGGAGCTGCGCAGCGATCTGCATTGGCTGCAACTCACATCCGGCCACGATCTCTGGTATCAGGGCGGCGGCGCCTACGACAACAAAGTCTTCGGGTTCACAGGGAGGCCGGCTAACGGATCCACATCCTTTACCAATCTTCTGGACATCAGCTCGGACTGGCATGCCACTTCGCATTTCGACGTCAACCTGTACTACGGGCACGGCTGGGGAAAGACCGTCGTGAGGAAAATTTATCCCGCCGGGCAGACCGCGCAGCTCGCCTATCTGGAGCTCGTCTATCACTGGGATAGCCCGATATTCGCACACCACTAGACGTTAAGAGCGGTTCATCTGGTGGGCCGCTCTGTCTTCACACGCTCCCAGGTGCTACACTCAACGGTTTTCTACCGTTTTGAGGAGTTCCATGTCACCTGAAGCCATTGCCGTTGCCAGCCCGGCCCCTCTGACCCACCTGAATGATGATGAGAAGCTGTTTCAATCGAGCGTGCGCGAGTTCTCTCAGCAGACCATTGGGCCTCTGGTGCGGCAGATGGATGAAGAACAGCATTTCTCCGCCGATTTGTTACCACAACTGTTCCAATTAGGGCTGATGGGGATCGAAGTTCCCGAAGAATACGACGGTGCGGGAGGGTCGTTCTTTGAGGCGATCCTCGCGGTTGAAGAGATCTCGGCCGTCGACCCGTCTGTAGGCGTGCTCGTGGATGTTCAGAACACTCTCTGCATCAACGCGCTGCTGCGATGGGGAACGGAAGACCAAAAGAAGCGCCTTCTGCCGCGCATGGCCGCCGACACTGTCGGTGCGTATGCCCTGAGCGAGGCAGCTTCCGGCTCGGACGCCTTCGCGCTCGAGGCACGGGCAGAAAAACGTGGCAGTGAGTACGTGCTCAACGGGCAGAAGCTTTGGATCACGAATGCGCGCGAGGCGGGCCTGTTCATCATCTTCGCCACCCTCGACCCGGCGGCTGGATACAAAGGCATCACGGCCTTCCTGGTCGAAAAGGATTCACCAGGATTCACCGTCGGCAAAAAAGAGGACAAGCTCGGCATTCGTGCGTCCTCTACATGCGAACTGATCCTCGAAGACTGCCGCGTGACCGAAGATAATGTGCTCGGCGAGCCGGGTAAAGGATACAAGATCGCCATCGAGACCTTGAACGAAGGTCGCATCGGCATCGGAGCGCAGATGCTCGGCCTCGCCAAGGGCGCGTGGAACTGTGCCGCAAAATATGCACAGGAGCGTAAGCAGTTCGGTAAGGCCATCGCGGAATTCCAGGCGGTGCAGTTCTCACTCGCCGAGATGGCAACGGACATCGAAGCCGCGCGGCTTCTTGTTTATAACGCGGCACGGCTCAAGGACGCGAAGCTCGACTACGTGCGCGAGGCTGCGATGGCAAAGTATTTTGCCTCGCAGGTGGCTGAGCGGGTAGCCAGCCAGGCCGTCGAGGTCTACGGAGGATACGGATTCGTCAAAGACTACCCGGTCGAGAAGTATTATCGTGATGCCAAGATCGGAAAGATTTACGAGGGCACGTCAAACATGCAGCTCGCGACGATCGGCAAGCTTGTTCTCGGCGGCAAGCGCGGCTGAGCCTTCGTGATATCTCTGGCTTCGGGTAACCTAGGTCTGAGGTATTTTTCTCTGCGATGAAGGCGCTCCTGCTCTCTGAATACAGCAAGCTCGATATCACTAATGAGATGCCGCGACCTGTTCCAGGGCCCGGCGAGTTGCTAGTAAATATTGCCGCATGCGGCATCTGCGGCAGCGACGTGCACGGCTACGACGGCTCATCTGGCCGGCGGATTCCCCCCCTGGTGATGGGACATGAAGCTGCGGGAACGGTCGCCGAGATTGGTCCGGGAGTCCGCCAATTTGCCGTTGGCGACCGAGTCACTTTCGACTCCACGGTTTACTGCGGCGAGTGCGACTACTGCCGTTCCGGTGAAGTCAACCTCTGCGACAATCGCCAGGTCGTGGGTGTCTCTTGCGGAGACTATCGCCGGCATGGAGCCTTCGCCGAGTACGTCGTGGTGCCCGAGCGCATCGTCTACCGCCTGCCGGACGAGCTCAGCTTCACCGAAGCCGCAATGCTCGAAGCTGTCTCAGTAGCGCTGCATGCCGTGCATGAAGCTGCTCTTCGTGGTGGAGAGACCGCGCTTGTCGTTGGGTCCGGCATGATCGGCCTGCTCACTCTGCAGGCTGCCCGCGCAGGTGGATGCTCGCGCGTTTTTGTTGCCGACATTGATTCTTCGCGGCTCAAGCTTGCCCACGATATGGGGCCGGATGAGGTGATCCACGCTTCTGGTGCGGACCTCATCGCAGAGATACTTCGCCTGACCGGAGGCAAAGGCGTCGACGTTGTCCTCGAAGCCGTCGGACGCACCGAAACCATCGCCGCATCCATCGACAGCGTGCGCAAGGGTGGCACTGTCGTGCTCATCGGCAACATCACTCCCGAAGTAAAGCTGCCGCTGCAGAAAGTTGTGAGCCGGCAGATTCGCCTGCAGGGTACTGCGGCTTCCTCGGGCGAATATCCTGAGGCCATCGAACTCATGCGAGCCGGCGCAATCAGAGTCGGGCCGCTAATCACCGCTGTGGCTCCGCTCGAAGATGGTCCCCAGTGGTTCGAGCGCCTGCATCGTGGCGAGCCCAATCTGATGAAGGTCGTGCTGACTCCTTCCGCAAGTAGGGCAGGCGCATCATGAGCGAGCTCTTTGACCTCACAGGCCAGGTAGCTCTCGTTACCGGCGCCAGTCGCGGACTCGGACAGTACTTCGGCCGGGCGCTCGCAAAGGCGGGAGCTGATCTCATCATCACCAGCCGCAAGCGCAGCGACCTCTCCGAATTCGAGGCGGAGATCAAAGACCTGGGTCGAAAGGTCACGTCCCTCGAACTCGATGTTCGCGATCATGCCAGCATTCAGAAGATGGCTGCGGACGCCCAGGCCGCCGTCGGGCAGATTCATATCCTCGTGAACAACGCGGGTTGCAATGTCCGTAAGCCCGCGCTCGATGTCACCTGGGACGACTGGAACCTAGTTCTCGACACCAACCTTCGCGGCAGCTTTTTTGTGGCGCAGGCGATCGCGCGGCAGATGGTCACCCACGGGTACGGCCGGATCATCAACATCGGGTCGGTGACCAGCGTCGCCGGATATGCCGGGTTGGGGCCCTACACGGCCAGTCGGGGCGGTATCCGCCAGCTGACTATGAGCCTTGCCGATGACTGGGGCAGGCACGGCATTACCGTCAACTGCCTCGCTCCGGGGTGGTTCAAGACAGCGCAGAACCGGGTGATGTACGAGGATGCCGAGTGGGTCGAGTACCTCAAGGAGCGCATCCCCCTTAAGCGGCCGGGCGCGCCGAACGATCTCGACGGAGCGGTTGTCTTTCTGGCGTCGGAATCGAGCCGCTACATCACGGGACAGACGCTGCTGGTCGACGGAGGCATCTCCACGGGAGCGCTGCGCGCGACGGTAAAGGCGCGTTGAGCGCAATCACTCACGCGCGATGACCGAGCGGGCCGAACTCACGGTTAACCGAATTCCGCGCCGCCGATGGCGAATCGCCCTGCTTCTCGGCATCGGCGTACTGGTCAACTACTTCGACCGCGTCAACCTCACGGTCTCGCACACGGCTCTCTATGTCGCGTTCGGGATCTCAAACGTGACCTTCGGCTATCTCTCCGCGGCATACAACTGGACCTACGCGCTCTGCCAGCTTCCCATCGGAGTCATCCTCGACCGCTTCGGAATCCGTCGAATCGGGCGCATCAGCACCTTCATCTGGAGCCTCGCCTCTTTCGCCGCCGCGATCACGCCGAACATCGGAGGATTTTTTGCGGCGAGGCTGCTGCTCGGCGTAGGGGAGGCACCCGCCTTTCCGGCCAATGCCAAAGCCATCGGGTACTGGTTCCCACCCGAGGAGCGGAGCTTCGCTACCAGCATCTTCGATGCCGCGGCCAAGTTCGCTCCGGCTATCGGCGTGCCCCTAATCGGGATGCTGCTGTTGCGGGTAGGTTGGCGGCTCAGCTTCGCCGCGACTGGACTCATCAGCCTGCTCTACTTCCTGCTCTTCTACGTTGTCTTCCGAGATCCGAGGGACGATCCAAGGCTGAGCGATGTGGAGCGGGAATACATCGAGCGTCGCCGCTCGCTGGCAGCAGCGGGCGAGTCCGAGCGGGCGTCACTCGGCTATCTGATGCGTCAGCCGAAGGTCATTGGCCTGTGCCTCGGATTCGGGTCCTACAACTATGTCTTCTACTTGCTGCTCACGTGGTTGCCGAGTTACCTTTCCGCGGCATTGCACGTCAGTTTGGTGAATTCTTTTCTCTATACCGGGGCGCCCTGGCTGGTAGCGACCGCGACCGACCTCTTCGTCGGCGGATGGCTGGTGGATGCGCTCATCCAGCGGGGGTGGAACCCGAGCCGTGTCCGGCTCACGGTGCTCGTGGCCGGCACGGCGTTGGGGCTGGGGATTTTTGGCGCTGCTTTCGCTCACACTCCCGGTCAGGCGCTGTTCTGGATCAGCGTGTCGATCGGGGGATTGGCGGCGGCTGCACCGGTGGGATGGTCGGTGCCGTCGCTTATCGCACCGAGGGGAAGTGTGGGGACGCTGGGGGGCATTCTCAACTTCGCCAATCAGCTTTCGGGAATTGCCGCTCCGATCATCACGGGATATGTCGTGACCGCCTGGCATTCCTTCGCTGGAGCCTTCGGGGTGGCGGCGGCGTATCTACTGGTCGGCATCGCCGGGTATCTATTCCTGTTGCGCAGGATCGAACCGATTCGAGGAGAAGCATGACCATCCCCCCTCCCTCCGTTTAAGCTACTTCACAGATTCCATTGGGCTTAGCAAGGGGATGCGTCCGTAACCGTTTCAAAACAGGGAACTTGGGAGTATTCCATAGAAAACATGGGACTTACCGCAATTGATTGAAAGGAAGCCACCTGCCTGCAGCCGTTTGATTCCATGAGACTTAGCGAAAAACGAAAAGCTCGGCTTGATGCCGGGGCTTTCTAGTCTCTATTTCTATTATAGCTAGTTGAGAGAAATGTTCGGCCAACAAAGCGAGGAACAGGATCAGCCAATAGCCAAGCTCCTTATCTCGAGGAACGCCTGAGTCTCAGGCTTTCTTCGAGGCGGAACTTGAGGTTGGTTTCGGCGGGGACATTCAGCTTCTTGCCACGGGTTAGCGTCTGGACACCGGCACCGGCAGCGCCCCCGGCCAGAGCTCCTATAGCTGCGCCTTTGCCGCCCCCAGCAAGGGCGCCAATGATCGTGCCTGCGACTGCACCACCACCGACGTACTTGGCAGTGCGCTTATTCTTGCCGACTCCTTCTTTTTGGGAGCCGGGCGCGACGTCTTCACTTTCAATGGTGTACCGCTCGCCGCGTACCGTTACCGAGCGCAGATCAATCATCAGGTCGTTGGAATCGCGGACAGCGGCGAGCTCAGCCGGCGAACCTCTAGGGATCAGTACGTGGCCATCGCTATCGACGATGTCGTCACTCACTCTTCCGGTGTACGTGCGCGAAGTGTCGGCGTTCTGGGCGTCCGCACTGATTGCCTCATCGGTGCGGACGGTGATTTCGGTGCCGCTGGGAATCGTCGCGTGTTGCGCGACCAATGCGACAGGTGTGCTCAACATTGCAAGCAGGAGCGCTGCGGAAAGATGTCTCATCGTGGGACCTCGTGGGTGATGGTTCAGACTTCTGTCTATTCGATGAGATGCCGGTCGGGCTGGATCCACTGCCGGGGTATGCCGAGGTCTGAGGATTAGGCGAAGGGAGCCCGAAATCTATAAAGGCTTCCACACGTGAGGCTTGCAAACGAGGCGTGTGGTACCCACACACGGTTGTTCAGGCCCTTCTTTACCTCCCGTCGAAAAACGGAGGAAGACCCGGTCTTAATCCATTGAAATCGTTCGGCGACTTGAAAGCGTTTATCAGCTACTATTCCTTCGATCAACTTCCGTCTTGCTCAGGAGACGGCTTGATGGCAGACGAGTCACAGACCGCGTTCATCAGCTACTCGCGTGAGGACTCTGAGTTTGCGTTGAAGCTCGCTGGAGATTTGAAGGCTGGCGGAGCGGCTGTGTGGCTGGATCAGCTGGATATTGCTCCGGGCCAACGGTGGGCGCGGGCGGTTCAGGATGCCCTGAACGAATGCCCGCGGATGCTGGTAATCCTGTCTCCAGCTTCCGCAAGTTCTACGAACGTCGACGACGAAGTCAGCTTCGCTCTCGAGGAAAAGAAGACTGTCATTCCCGTCATATATCGGGAATGCAAGATCCCGTTTCGGCTCCGGCCCTTTCAGTATGTCGATTTCAGAAGTGACTACGATGCTGCGCTAAAGCGGCTTCTGCGAACGCTGCCTGCCGAATTGATTCCCGCGTCGGCGGAGATCCCACCGACCGTTTTGGGCCAGGTGCCGCAGGAGCAGTTAGCAGAGTCGGAGCGGAGGGAAGAACAGGTTCAGGAGCAGCCCTCAGCACCAAAACAACCTATTTCCGCAACAGTGCACGAGACCCAAGCTTCTAAAGAGCGAGAGCACGTTCTTCCGAAAGGGCCGGAGCAGATCGAGAAAGCAACGGAGGTTTGGGAGCACAAGGCGGGGGAACCTCCGGAACCGATTACCTCGAACGCAGAATCCGCCTCGGCGAAACGCATAGAGACGGTCATCCCAGCGAAGATCCGGGCTGTCCCGTCGCCAGAATCCGAACCGCGGGAAGATCGCCATGAGGCAAGAAAAGAGGGACGCCCCGTTGGGGAGAACCAACGAGCGCGCGCCTTGAATTCCTCCGTTCCAGCCCGACCGGAGATGGAGAATGAGCCTCAAATGGCTGAGGAACAGGGCGATCTTACGGTGGAACGGGCAGACCTGTACGGACAACGTACTTCTGCCCCGATTGAGCCGGGCCACGCCCCGGCGGCAAGCGACCAGCGTGAAGCGCTCTTGCGACAGATTCCCAGGCAGCCGGTATGGGTGGGAGTTACCGCTTTATGCGTCATTTTGCTTGCGGGGCTGACCTGGTACTGGATCTCGCTGACAACGCGTAGCTGGAAGCCGCAGAAAAGCGGAACCAGCGAATATCTCAACTCGGTTTTCTTCACAACCGATTTATCTGGTTGGGTGGTGGGGAGTTCCGGAGTGATCCTGCACACGAAGGATGGAGGGAAGACATGGGAGCCTCAGAGCAGCGGCACTAACGAACGGTTGAGGTCAGTCGTTTTTAGCACACGAGAGTCTGGCTGGGTAGCCGGCGACGACGGTCTCATACTGCACACGGAGGACGGGCGCACTTGGAAACCGCAGACTAGCGGCGCCCCTCAGGAAAACCTCGTATCAGTATTTTTTTCTACACCGCAATCAGGGTGGGTGACGGGCACCAACGGCACCATTGTTCACACCGAAGATGGTGGGAACACGTGGAAATCGCAAGTCAGCGGCAGTAAGAGCTGGCTCTGGTCGGTGGTTTTCCCCACGGATAGTTCAGGATGGATCGTTGGGTATGATGGAACGGTTCTGCACACCGATGACGGTGGCAATACATGGAAGAAGGAGGATGTTGGCACGAAAGACCGCCTCATGTCGATTACATTTTCCGCCGCTCAATCGGGGTGGATCGCGGGTCCAATCGAAGCAACATTTCACACTGACGACGGGGGTCTTACGTGGAACAAGCAAAACAACTCCATTGCCAACTTAAATTCCGTCTCTTTTGTATCGCCGAAGTTGGGCTGGGCGGCTGGCTACGGGGGCACGATCATACACACGGACGACGGCGGCGCCAGTTGGAAGGAGCAGGCGAGCGGAACGCATGCCGTTTTGAATTCCGTCGTCTTCACCACGCCGCACCTTGGTTGGGCAGTTGGCGAGGCCGGGGTGATCCTTCACACGGACGACGGTGGAGGGAAAGTGAAATAGGTGATCGATCAGGCTGTGGAAACACCACAAGGCCGGGACGAATCCCGGCCTTTGTCCTTCTGAAAGTTGATCTTAGGCGGACTTCTTGGTCGCCAGAGCCTTGACGCGAGCGTTCAGGCGGCTCTTGTAGCGGGAGGCGGTGTTGGCGTGGAGGACGCCTTTCTGCACGCTCTTGTCGAGCGCCGAGGCGGTTGCCTTGTACTGCTCGCCGGCAGCCTTCACATCGCCGGCGTGGATGGCCTCGCGTAGCGCGCGCAGGCTGCCACGGACACGGCTCTTGTTGGCGCGATTGACCGCAGTGCGCTTTTCGGTTTGACGGACGCGCTTGAGCGCGGAGACATGGTTTGCCATGGTGGTTCTATAAGCTCTTTTCTGGAATATGGGATGCAGGCAATTTGACATCCCCTGCAACAGATAAGTCTACGGGATTACAGTTGTTCAGGCAAGGGTGAAGAGGTAAGGATAGCTGCCGGCAAAGTGCCTCCTTTTCTCTAACATTTTAGAAATTTCACGAGCTTCGGGATGACTTGACGGGGTGCTTCTTCCATTAACCAGTGTCCTGATTTTGGAACTACCACTCCCTCCACTTTCTTTGCAACCAGCCGAGCCTGTTCAATCAAGGATTTGCCCGAAGCCTTTTCTCCCGTGAGAACAAGCATCGGCATCATCAGGCGCTTTTTTGCAAAGCGGGCGAAGTCTTTCGCGTCCTGCTCGAACGCGCGAAAGTATTCAAAGCCGCTGCGCATGCCCCCAGGCCGGGCATAGGCTTTGGCATAGATCCGGCGGTCGCCTTCTGGCACCGAATGTTTTACGTCGGCGGCGAAATCATTCCAGAAATGCTCGAAATAGATGCGCTCTCGGCCATGCACCAACGCGAGCGGTGTTTTGCCGTAGAAATGAAAATGCCAAAGGTCGCGCAGAAGCCAGACATCACGCCACTTCCCTACACCCGGCAAGAAAGCATCCATGAGTGCGATTCGCTCTACCTCGCGCGGATACTGCGCCGCATAGGCGTACGCGACCATCAAGCCGATATCGTGGCCGACGATCTGGATGATCTTGTAGCCAAGCTTGCTTACCAGTGCGTGGATGTCATGCACCATCGCGGCCTTGGTGTAGCCATCGGTTGGCGTTGAAGATTGGCCGGCTCCGCGCAAGTCAGGGGCTATGACGGTGTGGCTTCCGGCGAGCTTCGCCATCAGCGGCCGCCACATGTGGCTGGTCTGCGCGTAACCATGCAGCAGGACTACAGGATCGCCTTTCCCCACGATCAGGTAGTGGATGCGCACTCCGTTGACATTTGCGAACCGGCTTTCCGCGGCTCCGGCAGATATAAGAGATCGGGATGCGTTACGCGTGGGCATAAGGCAGTCTAAGTCTCCACTCGACGAAATTGCCAATCAGCCGTCGCGCTTCATTGTGACGACCCTGGCAGAAGCCGAGACGCCCGTAACGGTGTGAGAATCCTCAGTCACTGATGCCAATAATCTTTCGCGCTGAGGCCAGATCGTCGCCAGCCCTGAGGCAGTAATCGGCGACGTCGGCGCGCGATATCTTGAAGCCGAAGGCGGGCAGGTGGCCTTCGCGCACCCGGTACTTCCCACTGTGCGGCTTGTTCGTCAGTTCAGGTGGGCGGACGAGGGTCCAGTCGAGACCGCTTCTGGAGATGATCTGTTCCATCGCGGTGGCATCTTTGACCACACTCGGAAAGAAGAGGCGACCGAAGAGATGAGCTGGCGGAAAGATCGTGTCCTTGAAGAGGAATGCCGTCGAAACGACGACAGCGCGCCGGACGGCGGCCTGCTGCATCGCCCGAGTCAGTGAGGCAGCAAAGTCGCGCAGCAGGTTTGCGTCGGACTTCGCGATCGGTAGCCGGGGTCCGAATCCTGAGAGGATGGCATCGCAGCCACGAATGGCGTTGGCGAGTGCGTCCGGGTTTAGCGGGTCGCCTTGTTCGGCGTCGACACGGCCGTCGAATGATTTGAGCCGCGCTACGTTCCTCACGAACGCCTTGACCTGATGCCCGCGGGCAATCGCCTGGCGGACGATCTCGATACCCACGCCGCCGGTCGCACCGAGTACAGCAATTCTCATCGCTCTCTTCTCCCTTGGATGTCGAGCAGGCTCACTGTGCCGTAACCGGCGGCCGTGGCGTGCTCCACTCGCGCACTTCGACGGTGACTCCATAGTGCAGGCCGGGGTGGACGCGGGCGATCTCAAGGGCCTGGTCTTTGCCGGGTGCGTCGAAGAAGACGATGTTGACCAGCGCAGGATCGCTTGATCCGTTGCGGGTGACGACGTCGCCCTGCTGTTGTGAGAACTCGGCTACGGTTTCTCCGAAGGCTCGCGGATCGAGGGTGATTCCTTTCTGGTTAACGGTCTTGACCCAGGTCTGGATCTCCGGCCCGCGGCGCTGCACTTCTTCGGCAGTAAGCGGACGAGTGGCGTGAAAGATGAGGGCATAGTGCTGCATCGGCTTCTCCTTGGGACTGGTTGTGGCGCTCTGAGAGTGGACGGTTGCGCAGCAAAGCATGAGCAGCACCAGTCCGACCAGCCAGCCTGTGCTGCGGCGAAGGGAAGTTCGAAGTCCATGTCTCATGCTTCGAACTTAGCCAAGCGAGGGCGGTGGCTACTTGTAAAAAGTCGGCAGATTGCGGGGAGCCGTGGCGCGGAAGAATTCTTCGGGAGCCTGCCCAGTGAAGAGCCGGAAGTCGCGAACCATGTGGGGCTGGTCGAAGTAGCCCGCGTCATAGGCGATTTCGGTGAGGCTTTTTCCCGCGTCCCACAGCCGGCAGACGTTCTGCAGGCGCGCCAGGCGGCTCAGGGTCTTGGGGCTGGCGCCGACAGCGGCGCGGAAGTGGCGTTCAAGCGCGCTCTGGCTCATGCCTGCGCGGTGGGCGATGACAGCAACGGAGGCTCGACCACCCGAAGCGCGGATCATGGTGACGGCGGCTTCAATCTGCGGAGAGATGCTGCGTGCGGAGTTGCCGTTCTGGCGTTGAATGCGGCCGAGTAGAAAGCGCTCGACGGCGAGGAACTGCTGATCTCGCTGGTGCGTGTCGGCGAGCAGGTTCTGGATGCTGTCGATCTCGCAGGGTGGAAGCACTTCGTCGAGGGCAAGGGTCTGGTTATAGAGAAGGTCGACGCGGTCGTGGAGCACCGCGGGAGCGCCGGCCTCTGTGAACCGAACGATGATCATCAACGAGTGCGATGCATGCTGGACCACGCGGGCCTGTTGCTGGAGTCCGGAGACGACGGCGTTGGGAAGAACCTGATCGCGCAGGCATCCGTGGCCGGACTGGCGCAGGACGACGGTGAGCGTAGTTTCGGGTAAGAGAACCTGGGTTCTGGGGCGATCAGATTGAACCCAGAGGATTTCCCTCACATAGCGGCGTAGTGGCGTTGAAGGCTGCCAGGCGAAGTGACGCGGCTCGCTCATCGGGTGTCGTTTTGGATGAGCGGCGGTGCAGGGAGGATTCGTCGGGAGGAAGAAAGTCCCGGGCTGAATCTCTCCTATTGAGAATCCCCACTCCCCTTGACATTCGACCTGAAGCGGGTATAGTGTCAGGTCGAATGTCGACTAGAGAGCCAGACGCTCAACTCGAGCTGCTGCAAGGCACGCTGGATCTGTTGATCCTCCAGACGCTGGTCTTTGGCCGTGCTCACGGCCACGCGATCGCGCGCACAATCGAGCGGCGGTCCGAAGACGTCTTGCAGATCGGGCATGGCTCCCTGTATCCAGCGCTTCAGCGTCTGCTGAAACTCGACTTCATCGTTGCCGAGGACGGCATCTCCGAAAACAACCGCAAGGCCAGGTTTTATCGATTGACCCCGAAGGGACGGAAACACCTCTTCGCAGAAACGTCGCGGTGGGAGCGCTTCTCGAATGCAATCGCGCGCATTCTTGCGCCGGCGACCGAAGAGAACTCATAGCAAGGGTTCGAGCATGTTTGGCTGGAACAAACGTCGAAATCAGCTCCTCCAGGAATTCGAGAGCCACATCGAGATCGAAACGCAGGAGAACATCGACGCCGGCATGTCGCCTGAAGAAGCTCGACACGCGGCATTGAGAAAGTTTGGCAACATGCTGCTGGCTGTCGAGCAGTCGCGCACCATCTGGGGCGGAGTCTGGCTGGAGCGACTGGTGCAGGATTTCCGCTATGCCGTACGCGGACTCAGGGCTGCTCCGACCTACACCATAACCGTCGTGTGCACGCTGGTGCTTGGCCTGGGATGCGTAACCACCATGCTGGCTATCGTCGAGTCGATTCTGCTGCGACAGGTCGCTCTGCCACATGCAGAGCAATTGGTGCAGATCTATGCCGAAGATGCGCCCAATGGAACCTATGCTTCGGCGCACGCGCTGTCTTATCCCGCAATCGACCAGTTGCGTCGCGATACTCACTCCTTCGCCGGCGTGAGCGGACGCAATACGATGGTGCGCCCGGTCGATGCATCCGACGGAACGCGCATTACTGTGCTTACGGAGGTGACGCCCGACTTCTTCCAGATGCTTGGCGTGCCGGCGAAGCTGGGCCGTTTGATTGGCCCGGGCGATGCCACGGCGCCTGTCGTCGTAGTCAGCGACGAATTCTGGCGTGAACGGCTCCATGCCGACCGCGCCGCAGTCGGCAAAGCCATCAAGGTCTCCGGCCAGCTTCGCACCGTGATCGGAGTGCTGCCGGCGGGATTCCATATTCCTGAGGTCACAGGCGGCCCCGTGGTTTATCTGCCTGTTTCGCTCAATGCAGCAGGCGAAGATGAATTCAAGATCGAGTCGGCGGCCACTCTCGCCCGCCTCAAGCCCGGCGTCTCCATGCAGCAGGCGCTCGCGGATGCACAAAGCATCTTTGCTCACATCGACAAGAAGCATGCAGAACAGTACAGACATCTGGCGATGCGCTCGTATCGGGATCTGGTCGTCGGCGACATGCAAAGGCCGTTGCTCGCCCTGTTAGGAGGCGTTGGTGTACTGCTGCTGATTGCCTGCGCGAACACGGCTAATCTGCAGATTGGCCGTGCCGCTGGCCGCATGCCGGAGATGAACATCCGCTCTGCGCTGGGCGCGAGTTTCGGGCGCCTGCTCCAGCAGTTGATAACAGAAAGCATTCTTGTTTCATTG
>Ga0126381_100004090_pt1 | contig 15842 bp, 13 predicted proteins | sample PanSoiMetPlot_28_FD_96465 | JGI IMG/M metagenome (GOLD analysis project Ga0126381, IMG submission 96465) | Tropical forest soil microbial communities from Panama - MetaG Plot_28 | ecosystem: Environmental > Terrestrial > Soil > Tropical forest > Bulk soil | place: Panama | collected 2016-02-17 | reverse complement strand
TGCGTTATGAATGCGAGAGGTTCCAGTTGTTCAGTTTCCCCGCGTGCACCGGCCACCCCAGAACACCCGCCACGATCAATTTAGCTGCTGCTCGTGATCCGCTGTAATTCGCGAAACTCTTGTTTTCGACAGCAGTGATAAGGTTCCAGCTCTTAAGCGCCAACGATGCCAAGCTGAGCGCAAGCACACCCAAGGAGGAACTGGCCCGGGGCCTACACCAGCCCATGCGGATCCTCCAAGGCGAGCGCGATTACCAGGTAACCATGGACGACTTCAGCACCTGGAAGACGGCGTTGGCCGGCAGGACCAACGTGGAGTTCAAATCCTATCCGAGGCTCAACCACTTGTTCATGGAAGGCGAAGGTGTCAGCTCGGACGAAGAACATATCAAGCCGGGACACATTTCCGAGCTAGTTGTGGACGATATTGCGAATTGGATCAAACACCAATGATCGCCAATAGATCTCAAAACCCTCCCCCGTGGAGGTGCCCCTGGTGCCAAGCTCTGGCACGTGACCGGAATGCACCGTGACACCATGGCGTTCAAGTAGGCGTTTCATTACCGTGACTGGGATGACCGCATCAGGACTGTGGCACCCGCACGCCGAAGTGGAAGGCCAACGCCGCCTGCCACTCCGCTTCAGATGTCAGCGACCTTTCTTCCCGCCTGTCGCCGTTCGTCGTGATCAGCTTCATTTCCGACAGTGTGATACGCCCCTCGGGGGTAGCTCGGCTACACACGCGCTTTCTCGTGAACGGAGATTGCGGCGAAGTCTGGTGGTAACGGCACATCTCCGCAAATTCTTCCAGTCGCCTTGGTTTTAGAGCGAACAAGTACTGGGTTTCCCAACCATCTTCCCCATCCCGCTTCTCCAGTCTCAAAGAATCGCACACCTCGACAATGCGAAACCACTTTCCCTGTTGCGCCTGTTCCACACCGACCTGAAGCGGAAGGGGATCGACAAAACAGTCGCCAAAACCTACGTCGGCGATCCACGGCTCGTTCAGGTCAACGCGCAGGGTAAGGTGGTCAAACTCCGGGGCGTCACTTCCATCCGCAAGTGGCGCACGAGCCGACAGCAATGTCACCTGAAATCCCAGAGCCTGGAGCAGCATGGAAAGAGCTCCGTTCAGTTCATAACAAAATCCGCCTCGATTATGTTCGACGATTTTGCGGACAAAGGCTTCCTGATCCATTCGGATTTCGCGTCCCCAGCCGATGTCAAGATTTTCGAAAGGTACGGAGAATAGGTGTGCGCGATGTATGTCTCGAAGGGTATCGGCGCTGGGCGTGCGCGATCCCGAATACCCGATCCTTTTCAGATAGGCGGTTACGTCCACCATGCTCTCTTGATCAGCCAGAGCCAGCTAGGATTCACCGCGTCTCCCGATCCCGCACCAGCACGAGCTTCCTGTTCTCCGGCTTCAGGCCGCATCACTACGCTAACACGTTAGTTGTTGAAATATCCCGACTACAGTCATTTTGACTTCGATTTTGGAAGTAATAGTTCAGAACATGGACTGCGATCTCAAAACACGCTGGCTTCCATATTGATTCCGAACAGGTACCAAATACGAAGTTGGATTTTGCCGAAGTCCCCGCCAGGCCCAAAATGCAGAGATCCCAACCTGGCACACTGCCTCCAAGCAGCGGGAGTGTCATGTTTGGCTGCTGTGGCAACAATAACTGCCTTGTCGCTAACCAGAACGCTTCTTCGATCGTCCAAGCGAAAAGTGAAAGGAACCTCAACCCGAGTATTTACGTATTGAGGTGACGGAGTAGTTTCGTCGATAAACAGAATGCACGAGGGCCAGGAGGCTGCCTCGCACGGTTTGGCGGCCACGGAGAGCAGTCTCCTGCAGCAGGCGAGAACGCTTTTGCGTGCCCGTTTGCTTTCCCGAGCCTGCATTGTAGGTCTTTCGGGACAAAAAACAAGACCCACGGATCGACACAGGATCGCCCTAGCCGATTCCGGCGTTCCGGAAGAAAGAAGAGGGTTTGTGAACGCACATTGGTATTCGACACTCCTTGTGCTATGCCTGATAGAACCGGTCTTAGGTCAATTAAATCCTCATAAAGTGCTTAACGACGCACAAGTGCTCGAAAACCGAGGAAATTTCGAAATGGCCGCTGAGTACGCCAAGCTTGCTCTCGATTCCGGCAAACTGAGTGGTGCCGAACTGGGCAGGGGGTACATGATTCTGGGACTCTCCAGCCAGGAACGAGGAAAATTCATTGACGCTCAAATCGCCTTTGAGCACTCATTGCGCATTCTGAAGCACGATCGCGAACACGTTGAGGACTACGCCTCGGCACTTGAAAATTATGGCGGACTGAATCTGGAGTTGGGGCAACTTGACGTTGCTTTACCGATGTGCCGGAAGGCGCTCCGCCTGCGCCAAAAGATTGGCGACCATACGGGGACGGCACTTTCCCTGATGAAACTGGCGCAACTGGCGCTGGCTCGAAACCGAGTCCGCGAAGCGCACAAATATTTGCAACAAGCGTCTTATCCGATACAGACCGCAGCTGACATTACGGACGACGATAGAGCCTTTTTCGCTGAGACTCAGGGGTCCTTGGCCATGGCCGAGCACAAGGCATCGGCTGCGATAGCGCTCTATCAGCATGCCTTGGAACTCCTGAAGCAATGCCGCGGGGAGCAATATTGGCGCGTGGGTGGGGAATATGTTTTGCTGGGCTACGCCAATGCGGAATCGGGGGACTCGAGCGTCGCATTGGCCGACATGCGCAAGGGCTTGGCCATCCTTGATAATGGGCTCGGAAAGGGCAACCCGAAATACCTGGTGGCGGAACTCGCTTATGCTAAGGTGCTCGATCGAATTGGATTGCGAGTTGAGGCAGCTCAGGTACGTCGCATGGTGGAACGTGCGCGCAAAGACCAGTCTGGCAACCAATGCGCCGGATGCACGATTAGCGTAGCTGCATTCCAGTAGGACACAGGGTTTCGAGGGAAATGCTCGTCAGCCTGGCGTAACATCCCCATTTCACTCAGTATCCCCGGGCCAGGGGTTTTGAGTGCGAACACCGTTTTCTTCAATCAGCCGAGCGCGCCTGGCCATAACAGCCTCGTTACCGGCAAAACGAGCAACGCCTGTTCTCACCTGGGATGTTTTGTGGGATCATCGAAGATCAAATTGGAATTTGGGGGACACTCGTGAAAGTATGCCGAACCCTTGCGATCAGTGTTCTGACCTCCTCATTAATTTGTAGTTGTTATGCCACTAGCGAAGACGAAAAAAATCTTGAAAACACACTCCGAAACATATACGAGCAAAAGCTGGTGTCCCTTCGCAACCCCTATTTCGGCAAAATGCTGATCTTCGATTCCTCTGGCGCGCCGACGAATCGGGTTGTTGCGGGGCCATGGTCAACGTGTGGCTTACTGCGGGTACAAAAACTCAGGGTCGGCAAAGATGGGGTATCCAAATTTCCCCTTTCAACCTTGAACAGATCAAGGGAAGTCTTCCCAAGATTTTTCAAGGTGGCAACTAATAGAAAGGGTGGCCGCTTACTGGAGGCCCACGACCTACGATTTAGAGGCACGGCAAAGCACTCCCAATGAAGCTGTTGGGTACTTGGAGGGCAATCGCCCAGTGTATTTGGTAAATCGGGGCACGGTCACCTACCCAAAGGCGATTCGCACGCCTGACCCAGAGTACACAGAAGATGCGCGGCACAATCGGATAAACGGAACGACGATTTTGTCCGTCGTTGTGAATGAAAAAAGGCTTTCCGGAAATGTTGAAGATCGTTCGCGGTCTTGGAGGAGGTTTGGATATTCAGGCGCTCGTAGCAGTAGCTAACTGGGAGTTTGATCCCGCGTTGATGGCGGGGAAGCCGGTTGCACCCTCATTAGAGTTGAAGTCCAGTTCAAGTTGGGTTGAGGATTGCGATAAGTCGCGACATCACACAGCTCGACCCGATCATGGATTTTTGGCTGTCGCGAAATCCCGATAGCGCAAATTGACGAAGGGGGGAAGGAGTTTCAGCATCAAAGCCGCCAAATCGGCTAACCCCTTGGGGCTTTGGGATTCGATACTTTGTGTGCCGTCTCCGCCCCAAAAACAGGCAAGTTCGGATCGCCCAGCAAGCCAATTTGTTTGAGTACGGAAGCCTGATCCCAATAGATATGCTCGTGTGCGAGCTTGTCTCCACGGAAATGGACAATAGCAACGAGTGGCACCTCAACCCGCCGATTGGTCGGAGCAATGCCGGGCAACATCCACGGCATCTCCTGGCTATGAGTGAACCTAAAAATCATTTCATCCACGATTTGATCTTCTCCGACTGTACGTGAGATCGGAGTTAATGTCGTGTCGGGCGGCATGGTAGGGATGAAATCGCGTGAGTAAAACTGACGAAGCGCGTTCTTGCCATTGCCGCCAGTCATCACAGGAATGTGGTTTACGTAGGCATCATCGACCATAGTGGCGAGCGTGGCTTCCGTGTCTCGTGTAGAGAACTCGTGTTTTGTGTGCTCTTCCCAAACGTGAATGAGATTTTGTTTCTGCATGGGCGGCATTATAGGCTCTTGGTGCTGGTCGCAGTGTTATCCAGAGCGGCGGCTCAAGTGTTGCGAAATCGCGATGTCGCTCATCTAAGAAAACTGGCGTTCCCTCAAATTCTGTAGGGCGGGGGTTTAATGCCTTTGTCACGCAAATAGATTTCGGCCTGCCCGCGATGATGTGCCACGTGTATGTACATAGCCAGCAACACCTCGCGACCGGAGAGGCGACCATCGGGGGAATTGTGCGCATTCCTGAGCTGTTCCTCGCTCAGTGAAGAAATCACGCCAGAACAATAGTCGAAGGAGTCGCTCAAGAATTTGACCATGTCGTCTTTCATGGTGGGCGATGGCAGTTTCGGCGTATCAGAGTCCCTCAGGCCAGCACAAAACTGATAGTTGGTGGTTGCGATATGCGACATCAGTTGCCCGAAATCCATCGACTCAGGGTGTGGACGAAAGCCGTACTGACCCGGTGGCATCGCCTTTGCCACCGCCACCGAGAGCCGGCTGAGAGCGGAAAAATGCTTTGCGTATTCTCCAGCGGCACCAGCCTGTGCTTTGGCTGCGTGTGCCGTTGCGAACCACAGGCAACCCAAAAATATCGAAACCGCAGCTTTACGAGAGAACATGAGACCTCCTGGGTACATTGTTACGATCGGGCATGAAGTTTGGACGGCCCCAAGTACAGCTTTGTTAGCAGGAGCGTTTTGGTCCTCACGGTCGTCTTGCGGCTTTCGGCTTGCTCATCGGGAAGTATGCCAACTGAGCTTACTCTATTTCGATCAAAATGCTGCTGGACGGGGATTTTGAACGTTATCGCCGTTACAATCAAAGCGCCTTGTGGCAGGCATTTTGAGGATTATGGACAAGAACGCCATTCACAAGCCTTAACTTCTTAACGCGTTGTTAACACCGCCTCTGTTAGCATGGATTTGGATCGAAAATGCCTTTTCGGAGGTGTTTATGATTCCCTTCACATCCGCTGTTCGTAGCGGCCTCACCTGGGCGAAAGTTCCACGTACTCATAATTACGAACTGATGCTGAATAACGAAAGTTTAGGCACATTGGCGCGTCCCAGTTGTTGGTCACCGAGATTTCTGGCGGAGACGCGCAATGGCCGTTGGGCGTTCCGCCGCGCAGGATTCCTCGGTACGGGGGTGGAAATCACGGATGCCGATTCGGAGCAACTGATCGCGAGCTTCAAGTCGTCCTGGGGCGGAGGTGGCACGTTGATCTTTACCGATGGGCAGAGGTTTTACCTAGAGTACAAAGGCTGGTGGCATCCCGTGTGGACTGTGACCACGGGTGATGGTCAGCACGTGCTACAGCTGCACACCAGAGACAAAACAGTCGAGTTGTGTACGAGTGCAGCCGTGCCCTCGATCCGATTGTCTCTCCTCACAATGTTTGCTTGGTCCCGCGTGTTACAAGCCGATGAGGACGCAAGCGCTGCTTCCGTAGCCGCAGTCGTGGCGGTCGTGGGGTAAGAAAACTTTCCATAATGGAACAAAGAAGCGGATTGTAATTGCCCCAAACATGGTCGATTTCGTGTTCGGCCAAGTGAAGCGCATTCGATTCTGGCCGGAACTGTTGCCATCGTTTGCGGCTTACCATTGATGGGTTTGCTTGTTCTTGGCTTCAGATCATCGTGGCTGGGGAACGACGACTGGGCAAGAACGGGAATACCCTAATTCTGAAAAAGCTGGCCATGGTTGGAAAGTGACGAAAAGATGCGGCGGGTGGTGGATCTCCTGACCTCTAGCTGTCGCGCTGTTCTTCCTGGGCCTGCTGATGTTGTACTCCCTAGCTGATGCTCTGTTGGCCGGAGTCTGGCACTGAAAACTGCTGCACAAAACTGCTGCACCTTTGCTGCACAGAACACCCACAACGCCCCAGAACACCCGCCAGTGTCCTTTAATATTCGACAAGATACCCGCCAAACAGAGTCTCCGCTATAATTCCCCGAACGATGGACTTTGATCAACTAGTCACATTCATGGAAGTGGCGAAGCTCGGTAGTTTTTCTCGAGCCGGGCAAAAGGTCTTTCGATCCCAATCCGCAGTTAGCGCACAGATACGCCAGCTGGAGCAGTCCTACGGCGATCGTCTGCTTGATCGCAGCGGCAAGGATGTGACCTTAACGCCTGCTGGCCGCGCGCTGTTCGCTTACGCCGAGCGCATGTTGCAGCTGAGAGACGAATCACTGCTCGCGGTTGCTGACCAAGGCAATACGCCGCGCGGAACCATCACGGTCGGGGCGAATGAGGCTACTTGTTTATATGTTTTGCCGGATGTTTTCGCCAAATACTGTAGCCTCTATCCCGGCGTGCAAATCAGTATTTACCGCAATTTCAGTTACAAGATCGTCGAGAAACTCGAAAACGGCTCGATCGACGTCGGCATCGTCACCATGCCCGTGAAGAGCTCCAATCTAAAAGCCCACCCAATCTTCCGCGATCAACTGATGCTGATGGTCAGTCCGCAGAGCCCCCTCGCCAAGCTTGAGATAGTGCCGGTGAGCGATATAGCGAAGCAGCCCCTGCTCATGCCTAAGACCGGCTTCAGCCGCCGCCTGATGGACAAACTCTTTCGTCCTTACCAAGCGCACCTGCAGATTCGCATGGAACTGCCCAGCGTGGGCATGATCAAAAGCTTTGTTGTCGCGGGTTTGGGAGTTTCGATTATCAGCGCCAGCTTTGCCCGTGACCAGGTTCTGGCGGGGCGGGTAAAGCTGATCCCGATTAAAGGCGAAGAGCTATGGCGCGAACTTGGCGTCGCCTATCGCCGTGATCGTACGCTTACGCGAGCCACTACGACCTTCATCAGCACGGTGCGGCAGTCCGCGGCGGTTTCGAAGTAGAAGCCTTGTCCCTCGCAGCCAAAAACCTCGCCCAGACTTGCTGGTCAATCTCCCGTTTTCCCGCGGGAATAAACTCCTTGAACCCTGACCATCGATTCAGCTCTCTGGCGCGACGGCAAATCCTTTACTTGGATAAGTATCGAGGGGGTCCGGCGCAATCGTGTATTGCGGTAGTGGGTGGTCCGTCCGGTAGAAGCTGCGCCCCTTGCGCTCGTGACCGAGAGCAAGAACCGTAATCAGCAGAGCGATGTTGACGGTTTGAAAGCCAGCTAAGGCCCATGCGTATCCAAACTGTGATCGCAGGGCATATTCGATCGAGTTGACCGGGGACGCAATAAGGATCCCGAGCTGATAGGCGAGACCGGGCAGGAGGCCGCGCGTCTGGTCAGGTGACAGTTCATTGAGGTGCGCGGGTATCACCCCCCAAGCGCCTTGCACCCCGGCCTGCATGATGAACGCGGCCGCCGCGAGAGCCAGCAAAGGGCCGGCAAACGCCCAGGCGGGAATCGTTGCAAGCGAAAGCAGGAGCGCGGCGATCATGCTGCGCCTGCGGCCAATCCGCTCGGAAAGCTGTCCGAAGATGATAGCTCCCGCGATGGCCCCGATGTTGAAGCAGATGACGATGTAGGAGACCGATTTTGCGCTCGCTGCGTGCACCGACTTTAAGAAATCGGGATAAAGATCCTGCGTGCCGTGCGAAAGGAACATCATGAGCGTCATCATGAGCACCAGGTAGAGCGCGGCTTTCCAGTGCTGCCGGACAACCCCGAGGATGGCTCGAGTGGTTGGTGCGCGGTGCTGTTTCCAGGCTTCGGACTCGGGGACCTTGGAGAAAATATAAAGCGCGAGCAGCGCTGGGGCACCCCCGGCCCAGAACATGGCCCTCCAGCCCCAGAGCGGCTCGATGAAACGTGCGGCCAGCGCCGCGAGCAAATAACCAATGGAATAACCGCTCTGCAACATCCCCGAAAGAATGCCCCGCCAACGGACGGGTGCCGCTTCCATCACCAGTGACGTGCCCACGCCCCACGTGCCGCCCATACCGATCCCGTAGATCGCGCGCAGGACCAGGAAAACGGTGTAGTTGGGTGCAAATCCGCATAGGAGCTCGATCACAGAAAAGAAAATCACGTTGGCCATCAGCGGCCGACGACGGCCGTAGCGATCCGCCAGAAGGCCGAAAATCACTGCGCCTACCGGGCGCATGGCCAGGGTCGCGGTTATGGTCCAGACAATATCGCCCTTGGTTACACTAAACTCGCGGGCCAGCGAGTCGACCAGAAAAACCAGAACGAAGAAATCAAATGCATCCATCGTCCAGCCGAGGAACCCGGCAGTGACGGCGTGCCACGGGCGAGATTGTGTCGGCGAGGCGGCGGGGACAGCGGACATAGTCGAGTTAGGAGAACACGGAATCTTCGGCGATTGCAAACATCCTTATTGTGGGATGGAGCGAAAACTATACCACCCAATGCTTTCGAATTCCGGCACTGCCCTACGGGTAGTTTCCGAGTTCAGCCGTTTTCAGGAAGTCGAAATTGCCAGATGGGTTTAACCGCAAGTTGAGCACGCGCCTGGAAGCCACCATGACGTTGTTCAGATACCACAGATTGATATAGGGCAAGTCCTCGGCGAGGATTTCCTGAATGTGGGCGTAGTTCTGCTTGCGGGCGTTCTGATCCAGCTCGGCGCGCCCTTGGGCGATTAACGCATCGACACGGGAATTGCTGTAGTACTGGCGATTCGCCCCATTAGGAATGATTTTGGAGGAGTCGAAGGCATATTCAAAAATTTCTGGATCCTGATTTCCTCCCACCCATCGCAGCGAATAGGTCTGAAACTCTCCGCGGGTAACATCAGAAAGGAAGGTCGCGGGTTCAAAGCTGCGAATATCGAGCGCAATGCCGATTTCGCGCAACTGCTGCTGAAATACCGCTGCGATGGTGCGGGAGGTTTCCTCGGTCGAAGTCTTCATCTGCAGATGGAAGCGGATGCCGTTGGTTTCGGGATACCCGGCTTGATCGAGAAGTTGGCGAGCGGTTTTGGGATCATGCGGATAATGCCGCACATCGCCCTGGTAGGCCCAGCTCTCCGGAGGCAGCACGCTGTCCGCAGGGCGCGCAAAGTCCCTCCAGATGTAATGAATGATTGGGCCCGTATTAAGCGCGTAGGCTATGGCTTGGCGGATGCGAACGTCTTTCAGAATCGGATCCCGCAGGTTGAACGCCATGTACTGTACGCGAGTTCCGGGCCCCGTGAGGACCTGGAGATGCGGCTCGCGTTTGAGCGTCAGCACCATGTCGGGAGCTAACTCAAGCCCGAGGTCCGCGCTGCCCTTGCGCAACTCCAGCGCGCGCGTCGTGGTATCGGGAACAACCAGGAAACGCACCCGCGCGAGCTTGGCTTTTTCGCCCCAGTAGTTGTCGTTTCTTCGAACTTCTACATAACGATCCTGTTCCGCCGAAACGAAGCAGAACGGCCCGGAGCCGACCGGATTGCGGCTGAGCTCGCTCAGGCTGCCATAGGGAACTATGCCCATACCTTCGCCGCCGGCGAGATTCCACAACAGCCCGGACCAAGGCTCTTTCAGATGGAAAATTACCGTGCGCTCATCGGGCGCATCGACGTGATCGACATAGCGATACGAGCTCCTCTTGGGCGTGTGAATCTTCCCCTCGAGAACCGAGTCGAAGCTCCACTTCACATCGCGCGAGGTCAGGGGGCGACCGTCACAGAACTGCACGCCCGGATGCAGGTGAAAAATGTAGGTCTGGGGCCCCGGAATCTCCCAGCGCTCGGCCAATCCGGGCACTACGTTCAGCCGCTCATCGCGGGTGAGCAGGTTATCGAAGAGCAAACCGCCGATGTCTTCCGACTGTGCATCCAGCCCAACCCGGGGATCGAGATTCGTGGGGCTGAATTCGATCATCATGACCAGCGTGTCGGGATCGGGACGGTGCGCGCAGGAAGACAAGAGCAGCACCGAGGCCAAACCAATAAATCCGCAGACACTTCGGATCTTCTCAAACCACGCCGACGACGGACCACCGATTCCGGACACCTTCAGCTTCACGGGCACTCCGCTGCCATCTCAGAGAGGGTAGTCACGGTCCTCCAGTTCCGCATGGTAATGGGAACCGCGAGGACGCGGTCGAGGGGGTGCTTCCACAGGCTGCTTCCGGAAACGCCATTCGGGAAATAGAGGTAGATCTCCTGGCCCACATGGCAAATCTTGTCTGGCTCGAGTGTCAGTGACTCGAGCTTCCGAATCGCAGCCGGCGAAGGAGCTTCACGCGCGAAACCAACATGCAGTTTGCTCTCGTCGAGCGCTCGCCGCAGCAGCGGATTGCCGGTTACGATCCGCTCCAACTCCTGTTTGCTCCGGATGATGATATCGGACGAAAAACCAAAGTCGCGGACGATTTGTTCCTCTAATTTCTTGCTCAGCGCTTCCGCTCGCATTTTCCCGGCACGGAAAACAATATTGCCGCTCTGAATGTAAGTCTTCACCTCCTCGAAGCCGAGGGATTCGCACGAGGCTCGCAACTTCTCCATCTTCATGCGCTTGTGCGGGCCGATATTGATCCCGCGGAGCATGGCAATGTATACGGGCATAGACTCTTGGCTTCTACTTCCAGCCGATCGCTTCGAGGTCTTGTCCAAGTATCTAACCCGGAAGCTAACCGCTGAAAAGTTTACGGATACGAAACTTTTCCCAAAACCGTATGCCGTCTGGCGCCGGTGGCTGCCGGCACATTCGAGGGTCTGCGATTCCAGGTCTCGAATGCGAGCACGGCGAAGGCAATCGCCTCCTTCGCGTCCGAAGGAATGCCAAATTCATCGGCAGAGTGCAGTCGAAGACCCAACGCGTCAGCCTCATTCGCCAAGCTGGCCATCAATGTGGGGTTCTTGGCTCCGCCACCGGACGCGATCAGTTCGGAGAAGCGGCCCTGGGGCAGAACGTATCGGCGTACTGCATCCGAAATCGAACGGGTCGTCAACACGGTTGCAGTTCGGATGACGTCGGCCTTTTCGACCCGTGCGCCTCCGCGTTTGCCCGCTTTAACCGCGGCGGTGCGGGTATGGCGCCAGAATTTCTCCGCAAATTCGTGCCCGAATTCCTCTCGACCCGCAGTCTTCGGCGGCTTCCGGCGGAAAAAACTCAGTCGCAAGAATTGCGAGACCGGGCCTTCGAGCACCCGACCGGCGGCGGCAATTCTGCCGTCGCGATCGTAGGGCTTGCGGAACAACTTCTGGGTCATAGCATCGATCACCATATTCCCCGGCCCGGTGTCGAATGCGATCAGGTCATCCGGAGTCGCACCCGCCGGGATGGCGGTCACGTTCGCAATCCCGCCGATGTTCAGCGCGATTCTCCCGCGGCCATCATCGCGGTACAGCAGGTAGTCGAGATAAGGCACCAAGGGCGCACCCTTGCCTCCCGCCGCCATGTCCGCGGGGCGGAAGTCGCTCACGACCGGGACTCCCAGCCGCACCGCCAGCACGGCGCCTTCGCCGATTTGCCAAGTGACGGCAAGCTTTCGTCCGAGGAAAGGGGCAAGTTCGCCTTGGTGATAAATGGTTTGACCGTGGCAACCAACGAGGTCTGCTTTCAATTGAAGCTTTTCCTCGGCGTTGCGCACCGCATCAGCAAACAACTCAGCCAGCAGGAAATTCAGGCGCGCAAGTTCCGCGACGCTCGCAGATTGCGCATTCATCGATCGAAGGACGCAATTCCGCACCGAAGCGGGGTAGGGAAATGCGGCATGGCCAAGAAGCTCAAGGCCTCTAGGAACTTTAGGGTTTGGGTTCTCGAGTCGCACCAGGGCCACATCGATACCGTCCGCCGATGTGCCGCTCATCACCCCGGCCACGATCATCGGCCCGCACCTGTTGTGAGCTGGCGCAGGCGAATCTGTTCGCTGAACTCCCACAACTGGCGCGAAAGCCGTTCAATCTTTTCCTCTGTAGGCGCGGGCACTGGGCGCAGCCGCTTTGCGTGCTTGCGCTTGAACGCCGCAATTCGCCTGGCCGATTCCGCTGCCCTTCTGCGGAACTTTGGGTCGCGCTCCGAGGCCCGCACCAATGCCTCAAAACCGGCTTCGATATTCTCCTGCTGATGACAAATCAGCGCGAGATCTCCTCCGGCGCGAATGAATTCGGTGGTGGCCTTGTCGACCGGCGCGGCTTTGAGCACTCCTCCCATTTCGAGATCATCGGAGACGATCAAGCCGCGAAAACCAACGCGCCGCCGCAGCACATCGGTGATCCATTTTTTCGACAAGGATGCCGGCAATCGATCGCGGGTCACAGCCGGATAATTCGCGTGATTGATGAGCACCATGGGCAGGTCGCGCTTCACGGCGCGGTAGGGAACGAGGTCCTGCTTCCAGAGGGCGGCGAAGCTTTTGTTGATCACCGGCAAGTCGTCGTGCGAGTCGAGATTGCCTTCCCCTAAGCCAGGAAAGTGCTTTCCCGCTCCGATTACCCCCGCCGAGCCGAGCCCGCTCAGAAATCCCCGCGCATACCGCACCACCTGCTGCGGGTCCCGAGACACGGACCGCGAACTCATCACGTTGCGCGAAGCGTCCAAGGCGAGGTCAAGCACGGGCGCGAGGTCGAGATTGAATCCCAGAGCGCGGCAGTTTCGGCCAACGATTTCGCCATGCTTGCGAAATAATTGTGCCTGCGCCGAGGCGAAGACCTCGGCGGCCGCCGGCGTGGCGCCCAGCACCGTGCGGAAGCGGTCGACGCGACCCCCCTCCAGGTCCACGGCCGTGAACAACGGCTCGCCGACGGCGGCCTGGCAGTCCTTCAGCAGCTTGTGCGTCTGCTGCGGATTCACGATATTGCGGGCAAAAAGGATGACCCCGGCGGGCTGCACGCGATAGAGCAGATCAGCCACGAGCGACGACATTTCGGTTCCCTCGAAGCCGATCACGAGCAATTGCCCGAGTTCGGCGGGAGCCGGCAACTTTTGCTTCGACGGACTCATAGGGAGGAATCATTAGAAGAATATCAAGATTAGCGGCGAATCCAACCAGGCGGGTGTTTACTGAATCTGCTTCTTCAACTCGGCAAGCAGGTTCAAGGCTTCAAGCGGAGTGAGATGATCGAGGTCTACTTCGCGCAGCCTTTCGAGTACTGGCTCTGACAAGGGCGTAAAGATGGTGAGCTGAGCAGAGCGCGGCAAAGGCAGGTCGCCTGACGATAGTTGCGCGCTGACCCGTAATTCTGCGCTTTCATGCTCCGCCAGCACCTCGCGCGCGCGGCGCACGACTTCGTCGGGCAGGCCGGCAAGCTTGGCGACCTCGATGCCGTAGCTGCGGTCGGCGGCACCGGGTGAAACCTTTCGGAGGAACACAATACCCCTGCCCGTCTCCTTTACGGAGACGTGGTAGTTCTTCACTCCGGAGAGCTGCTCGGCCAGTTCCGTGAGCTCGAAATAATGCGTGGCAAACAGCGTCTTGGCGCGGGTGCGGGCATGGAGATACTCGATGGCGGCCCATGCAATGGCCAGTCCATCATAGGTTGCCGTGCCGCGGCCGACCTCATCGAGAAGAATGAGTGAGCGCGCCGTGGCGGTATGCAAAATCGCCGCGGTCTCGGTCATCTCGACCATAAAGGTGGAGCGCCCGCGCGCCAGATTGTCACTGGCGCCGATACGGGTGAAGACGCGATCCACGATTCCGAGCCGCGCCTTTTGCGCGGGCACAAACGATCCCATCTGCGCGAGGATCACGATCAGCGCCGTCTGCCGCAGGTAAGTGGATTTTCCACCCATATTCGGCCCAGTCAGCACCAGAATGGTGTGCGTGGTCCGGTTGAGATAAAGGTCGTTAGGCACAAAGCGCTCGGAGGAGGCCAGGTCTTGCTGCTCGATGACCGGATGGCGCGCGCCCACGATTTCGATGTCGGCGCTATCGTCGAGCTGCGGCCGGCAGTAGTTGCGCAACGCGGCCATGTCTGCGAAGGAGGACAGAACATCGACTTCGGCCAGGGCCAGCGCGGTCTGCCGAATTCGCCGCGCCTCGCCGGCGATAGCTGATCGCAGCTCGGCAAAAATCCGGCGCTCGATTTCGACAATCTTTTCCTGGGCATCGAGAATCTTGGCCTCGTACTGTTTCAGCTCGGGCGTGGTGAAACGCTCGGCATTCGTCAGCGTCTGGCGGCGTTCGTAGTCGGGAGGTGCAAGGTGCAGATTGGCTTTGGAAATCTCGAGATAATAGCCAAACACCGAGTTAAAGCGGACCTTTAAAGATTGGATTCCCGTGCGCTGGCGCTCCCGGGTCTCCATTTGCGCCAGAAACTGCTTGCCATTGCGGCTGAGCTCGTGGAGTTCGTCGAGCTCGGCGTCGGCGCCGCGCTCGATGACCCCGCCTTCGCTGAGTGAAATTGGCGGCTCGGGAATGATCGTTTTCTCGATGCGCTCCGAAACGTCCCCAAGCTCGTCCATCCCGTCATGGAGCTGTTGTAACCGAGAAGAGGCCAGCGGTCGCAGGGCACCCCGAACCGCGGGGATTCTGCGCAACGATGCCGCGAGCGCGAGCAGATCGCGCGGGTTAGCCGTCTCCAGCGTGACCCGGCTGAGCAGTCGTTCGAGGTCGAGCACGCCTTCGAGGGCGTGTCGCAGCTGGTCCCGGGCAATGGTTTGTTTCACCTCTTCTTCGACCGCATCCAGACGGCTTTGGATCTCCCCGGCGTCGATCGAGGGCCGAAGCATCCAGGCGCGCAGCAGGCGCTTGCCCATGGGGGTGACCGTCGCGTCTAGGCAACGAAAGAGGGTGACGCCGGAGTCGGTGCCGGCAATGAGCGGCTCGATCAGCTCCAGGTTGCGCACGGTTACCGCGTCGAGTACCAGGCAATTCTGGCGCTCGTAAAACCCGATTCGGTCGACGTGGTCCAGGGTTCCACGCTGGGTGCTGCGAACGTAATACAGAATGGCACCGGCAGCGGCAGCCGCTCGAGGTTTACCGGAGAGGCCAAAGCCCTCGAGCGAAAGCACCCCAAAGTGATTTTCTAAAAGCGGGATGGCGTGGTCGGGGGCGAAAACCCAATCGTCGAGGGGTGTGGATGCCCAACTTCGAACGCCCGGGACGGGAGCGGGCGAGGCACTCGCGGCTCCACGACCTGAGAGTTCGAGCAGTGGCGCCGAGCTCGAGTAGAGCACTTCCTTCGGGCGCAGTTGTTCGAGTTCATCGTGAATTCGCTTTTCCGCGCCGTCGCCGGAAAATTCGGTTGCGCGAAACTCGCCGGTTGAAAGATCGAGAGCTGCAAATCCCGCGTACTCGCCACTGGTCACCACTGCGGCAAGGAAGTTGTTCTCTTCCGAACTCAGCGAAGAGTCAGCCGCCGTGCCGGGCGTCACAATCCGCGTCACCTCCCGCCGCACCAGCTTCTTGGCCAGGCGCGCGTCCTCCATCTGGTCGCAGATGGCGACCTTGTAGCC
>Ga0126381_100004089_pt1 | contig 15843 bp, 11 predicted proteins | sample PanSoiMetPlot_28_FD_96465 | JGI IMG/M metagenome (GOLD analysis project Ga0126381, IMG submission 96465) | Tropical forest soil microbial communities from Panama - MetaG Plot_28 | ecosystem: Environmental > Terrestrial > Soil > Tropical forest > Bulk soil | place: Panama | collected 2016-02-17 | reverse complement strand
TGGTACTGGGAAGTTTTGCCTTTTGCTTTGGATGCCAGCTTCTCCAGCCCGCGAATAGCGTCGGTCGCCAGAACCATGGCGCCCCTGCGAACGCCGAGCGACTCCAGATTGCGTCGTATCAGCGCGGCCGCAGGCGGGTGATTTTCGACAAACACTAGTTCCGAGGCGCCGCGGCTCAGGGCCTCAATGCCGATCGCTCCGGTGCCCGCAAAAAGGTCAATAAATCGCGAGCCCGCGACGTCTGGCCCCAAAACGTTGAACAGCGTTTCCCGCAACCGGTCGCTGGTCGGGCGAAGCGCCATCCCCTGCAAACTCTTCAGAATGCGGCTGCGATAAGTTCCGGCGATTACCCGCATCCTACCCCACTTTCGCCAGATGATACCGGCGCTGCCACTCGCCCGGGAGCATCCGCAAAACGCGAGCGAGCTCCTCTCGCTGGGTTCGGTCTTCGACCAAAGCGAACGCTTCTTGGCGCGCGAGTTCGAGCAGTTCCCTGTCACGGAGTGGATTCGCAATATGAAAACCGAGCTCCCCGGACTGACGCGTGCCAAAAAATTCTCCTGGCCCTCGGAGCTGCAGATCGGCCTCGGCAATCTCAAACCCGTTCGAAGTACGCACCATGGTGTCGAGCCGCGAACGCGCTTCCTCGGTCATTCGAAACGGCGCCACCAAAATGCAATAAGACTTTTGCGCGCCGCGCCCAATGCGCCCGCGAAGCTGGTGCAGTTGCGCGAGACCGAATCGTTCCGCATGCTCGATCACCATCACGGCGGCGTTCGGAACGTCCACGCCGACTTCCACGACGGTCGTCGTGACCAGGATTTGCACTTCGTTTTTGTGGAAGCGCTGCATGACTTCGTCTTTTTCCTCGCTTGAAAGCCGCCCGTGCAGCAGGCCCAGTTTAAGTTTCGGAAAGACTTCCTTCGAAAGGCGCTTGTATTCGTCGATCGCGGCCTTCAGTTCCAATTTCGATTCTTCGATTACCGGATAAACGATGTAGCCCTGGCGTCCGGCCGCCACTTCGCGGCGAAGCGATTCCCACACGCCGGGGAGGTGCGGCTCGCCGGTGACCCGCGTAACGATGGGCGTTCGCCCCGGCGGCAATTCGTCCAGCACGGAAACGTCGAGGTCGCCGTACAGCGTGAGCGAAAGCGTGCGCGGAATCGGTGTGGCCGTAAGCACCAGAACATGTGGTGCATGGCCACGGGAAGCCGCTTTATCCATCAAACGTTTGCGCTGCAGCACGCCGAAGCGGTGCTGCTCGTCGATGGCCACAAATCCGAGCCGCGAAAACTGAACGTTCTCTTCAATCAGGGCATGCGTGCCGATGACCAATTGCGCTTCGCCGGAACGAATGTGTTCGAGCGCCGCCTGCTTTTCGGCAAACTTGAGCCCACTGATAAGCAGCTCGACGCGATAGCCGGCTTTGCCCAAAATGCGCCGCGCGGAGAGAAAGTGCTGGACCGCCAGGATTTCCGTCGGTGCCATCAACGCTGCTTGCGTGGCGTTTTCAACGGTAATGACCGCCGCCTGCAACGCGATAATGGTTTTCCCGCTGCCAACGTCGCCCTGCAACAGGCGATTCATCGGTACAGGTTTCTCGAGGTCCGCGACAATTTCCGCAAGCACGCGTTTTTGCGCTAGGGTCGGCTTGAACGGCAAAATGCGTTTCAACGCCTCGCGGATGCGATCTTCGCGAACGCGGAAAGCAATGGCGTTTTCCTTCCGCGTTGCCCGGCGGTCCAGCCCCAGACTGAGCTGATACAGAAAAAACTCTTCAAAAATCAGGCGCTGCTGCGCGGGAGAGCGAAAGGTGTTGAGCGCCTCGAGCGATTCTGTCGCCTCAGGAAAATGCGTGCGTACCATGGCCTCGTCGCGCCTCGGAAACTTGAGCCGCGCCCGCACGTCTTCCGGCAAAATGTCCGGCACGCGTGGATCGACAAGCTGCACGGCCATATATAACGCGCGGCGAATCTGCTTGGAGCTGAAAGTACCGATGGCCTCATAAATCGGCACGATGCGCCCCACTTCGGTGGAATCGAGCTCATCGCCGTTCAACAGTTCAATCTGTGGATTGATCATTTCCAGGCGGGCAGGCCGCAGACGGTCGATTTCCACCTTGCCGTGAAGAATCAAAAGCTGCCCCGGTTTCAAGCGACCCTCGAGATAACCGCCATGAAAGAATTTGCAGGGCAGCAGTCCTCCGGCCTCGTCTTGCACCAGCAAGTGATAGATGGCGTCGCGACGGAAACGCATGTTTCGAAGCGCTTGTCCGCTCATCACTCGCGCACGTATGGTGTAGGTGCCATTCGGCTGGATGTCTTTGACCTGCGAGAAGTGAATGCGGTCCTCGTAACGAAAAGGGAGATAGCCGAGCAAGTCTTCAAGAGTGTGGATGCCGCGCTCAGCGAGCAATTCCGCGCGCTGCGGCCCGACGCCCTTGATCATGCGCACATCAGTGCTGAGGCTCATCCCCATGGCTTACTCTTTATATCATTGCAGGCCAAACACCACCGCCAGGCGCGAAAGCTTGCGCCTCGCCCTTGCGTATATATAGAGTGAGAAGTCCCTGTCTGAGGGTGCGTCCAAACCAAGACCATGGAGGGCTGAGTGGCCGGTGATCGCCTGACCAGTTCGGAAAAGCGCGCGCTGCTTCTGTGGGTGGCAGCGGGAATTGTCGGGCTGCTTTTCGCTTATAAATACTTTTTTCAGGCCTTCCCGGAAGCTTCCGTCAATTTTCAGGTTTCACGGGAAGAGGCCCTGACGCGTGCGCGGAAATTTGTCACCGGCCTCGGTGAAAACCCTACTGGCTACAAATCTTCCATTATTTTTGACGTGGACGAGGATGCCAAGGTCTACCTCGAACGCCAACTGCCTCTGCGTGAAGCCAACCGCATGATGTCGTCGGAATTGAACATCTGGTATTGGGAAGTCCGCTTTTTTAAGCCCCTGCAGGAAGAAGAGTTTGAGGTGCGGGTGAGCCCGTCGGGGCAGATTGTCGGTTACGACCACAAAATCGAAGAAGCCCGCGCGGGAGCGTCGCTCGACCGCGACCGCGCGCAATCCGCCGCCCAAGACTTTCTCGGCGCAAGATTGGAAATGGACCTTCGCGGCTGGGACGCCCTTCCCGAAGAAGCCAATTCCAAAAAGAAGCCGAACCGCACGGATTGGACTTTCACCTGGGAGAAGCACGGCTTCCGCGCGAAAGATGCGCCCTATCGCCTGCAAGTCACCGTGCAGGGCGACCATATCGGACGAAGCGAGGAAACCCTTAAAGTTCCGGAAGCTTGGGAGAGAAGTTATCAACGCCTGCGCTCCACCAATGACACCTTGGAGCTGGTTTTTACGGTCCTTTACATCGCGTTGCTGGTGGTAGCGGTGTGGTTCGGAATCAGGCTCACCTTACAGGGGCAGACGCGCTGGCGCGGGGCCATTTTGCTGGGGTTGCTGGTGGCCGCGCTTCTCTTTTTGCAGGGTCTGAATGAATGGCCCCTTTGGGGCGCCGGTTACGACACGAGAGTCTCCTACGCAAGCTTCCTCGCCGGAAAAGTAGGTAGCGCCTTTTTGTTGGCCGTTTTTTCCGCGCTGACCATCACGCTGGTGCTTCCTGCCGCCGAGCCGCTTTATCGCTCTTCTTGGCCGGAGCGTTTGCGGCTTTCGAACGCTTTCACGCTGCGCGGATGGCGTTCGAAAGAATTCTTCTCCGCGTCGGTCGTGGGACTCTCGCTGGCCGCCGTGCACATTGCCTACGTGGTCGGGTTCTATGTATTGGCCAACTGGCTGGGCGCATGGGCCCCGCAAGAAGTTAATTATCAGGAATCGGTAAATACGCTGTTTCCGTGGATCTCCGGCGCTGCCATTGGCCTGCTGGCTGCCACCAACGAAGAATTCACTTTCCGCCTCTTCGCGATTCCTTTTTTCCAGAAATTCACCAAGTCGCGGTGGGTGGCGGTCATTGTTCCCGCATTTCTCTGGAGTTTTCTGCACAGCAACTATCCGCAGGAGCCCGCCTATGTCCGAGGCATCGAGATCGGGCTGATTGGTATTGTTGCGGGAATCGTGATGTTGCGATGGGGCATTCTGGCGACGCTCATCTGGCACTACACGGTGGACGCTTCGCTCGTGGGTCTTTTTCTTCTGCGCTCGAATAGTCTTTATTTCAAGGTATCTGGCGTGGTGGTCGCCGCCGCGGCCTTTGCGCCGCTTGTTTTCGCCGGCGTTTCCTGCCTCGTTCGCGGTGGATTCGAAGCGGACGAGGATTTGCGGAATCGCGCTACTCCGCCGCCGAACTTGGACCTGGCCCTGGCGCCGCCTTCCGGCGCTTCTGCCATCGCGCCGGGCCGCTATGACGCACTGTCCGCCAAAATGGTGGCGATTCTCGCGGCGTGCCTGGTTTCCGGGTCGCTTATCGTTTGGCGCCTGAAGCCGGAATCCATTGGCGATTATCTGAAACTCTCCGTTGATCCGAAGACCGCGCGCGCCAAGGCGGACCAAATCCTCCGAGGGCGCGGAGTGGATCCGAGTTCGTACAAATGCGCCGTGATCTTCGCGGATATCGTGGATCCGGTGACGAACGAATTCCTTCGCGAACGAGTGGGAATCTCGCGCGTCAACGAAATCTACGCCACCGAGGTGCCGGGAGCGCTTTGGCAGGCGCGTTATTTCCGGGATGGCCAGCCCGAGGAGTTCGCCGTCAAACTCAAGCCGGACGGCTCCCTTTTTGCGTTGCAGCACAAAATTGCTGAAGACGCGGCTGGCCCGTCGCTCAAGAAGGAAGAAGCAGTGTCGCGCGCGGAAAAGTATTTGCGCGAGGAAAGAAGACTGGATTTGCGTCAGTGGACACTTCTCGAAGCGGACTCCGAAACGCGCCCGCATCGTGTCGACCATCTGCTGACCTGGCAACGGAACACTCCGCTTGATTCGGTCGCTCCCGACTCCCTCGGCACAACGAACGGGCACGCCTACGAGCGCGTCCGGGTGGCCCTGCTCGGTGATGAAGTCACCGACTATCGGCGCTCCTACTTTCAGCGTTCCGGCTCCGCCGATGAAGATGAGCCCGCAAGCGAGGGGTTCAGCAGGTACATTAAGATTCCCGACGACTGGCGGCGCAAGCAGGAAGAAGCGACGCTTCCGCGTGAAACTCTTTCGATTGGGCCCATGGTCTTGCTCGGCGGCTTGGGCCTCACCGCGCTGATTCTCTTTTTCACAAATCTGCGGTCTGACGCGGCCCGCGCGATCCCCTGGAAGCGTCTTTCGCTTTGGGCCGCCTGGGCGGTCGTTTCTTTTTATGCGGTTTTTGCCTTTGGCAACCGCATCCCGAACTTTCTGAACGCCTACAACACCGCTATTCCTTACAAAACAATGCTGGGGGTGCTTGGCATTACCGCCCTCCTCGGAGGCCCGTTCAGTTTTGGGTTGCTGGTGCTGCTGTTTGGCGTTGGCTGCTATTACGCAAGGGTGGCGTTTGGAGAACAGCGCCTCACGGGTTGGGGAGGAATGCCGGGAACCTACTACCGCGACGCGCTTTCGATCGGCTTGGGAGGCAGCGCGGGGTTGCTGGGCTTGGAACGGCTTCTCGCAACGGCTTCGATGCACTGGCCCACGGTGCATCGCTTTTTCGATGCTTCCTTCGGCCAGGATTTCGATGCCCTTCTTCCCGCCGCCTCGATCTTTGGGAGCACTCTGCTCAGTGGTCTTAGGATGACCGCCTATGTAGTGATTATTGCTTCTTTTGTTGCCGCCAAAATCAAGGGAGCCTGGCTTCGCGCGCTGCTGTTTTTTCTCGGCGCGCTGGCGGTGGTCGGTGGAAGCTGGGGCAGCCCCGCCGATTTCGTGAAGCAGTTTCTCGCACGGCTCATACTTCTCGGCATTCTCGTTTTCGGAGTCCGTTGCGTCATGAGGTTCAACCTGCTGGGATGCTTCTTGGTCGTTGCAGGAACGTCGCTCGTTACCGGAGCCGCCGAACTCCTGGCGCAGCCGAACGCGTTTTACCGCGGCAATGGCTACGCCGTTCTGCTGATGTTGGCCCTGCTGTTTGCCTGGCCTCTCGCGGCATGGCGTCTCAGTTCGACAAGCGTGGCCGGACCCTCCGCCGCTTCCGCGGGGAACGCCTAGGCAACTTACCTCCATTCCAAGCCATCGATTACTCGATCAAGGCCCTGTGGTGGCCGAACCCGGGTCTTTTGGTGCCGTATTCAGAAACAAAATCCACAGGGTTGACGTTGTTATGGAAGGGGAGCTACGCTCACGCATTGGGTATCGGTCCGTCCAATTGGAATGATACCGCGGCCGCCAGCCTCAAACAGGAGCGCCGAGTTGTGCGCTAACCTGTTGTTCTCAAATCACTAAGTTGGCCCCGCGCGAAGAGAAAGCGAATCATGCAGCTCCCCAGATGGGCTTTAGCCTTGGCCAATGATAACGGTTGCTCGGGCAGCACGAACGCCCTAGCCTCGGTGACCTCTTTGCCCAATCTTGACGAGCGCGCTCTGGTGGCGGAAGCGCAAGCGGGCAACCGGGCCGCTTTCGAGGAATTGGTCCGCCGTTTTGACCGCGATGTCCTGCGCCTCGCTCTCAACCTGATGAAACGCCCGGAAGATGCCCGCGACGTTTATCAGGAAGCCTTTCTCAAGGTTTACCGCAACCTTCACCGCTTTCGCTTCGAATGCAGCTTCTACACCTGGCTTTACCGCATCGTGACCAACGTGTGTCTCGACCACTTGCGCCGGCGGCAAGCTCGCCCTGAGGATCAAGCGCCGGAACTCGTCGCCGGCCGTCACGAAGAAGGCATCACCGATTTTTTTGAACGCCAGCGCGAGCATCGGCCCACATTGGACCCGGAACGCTCGATGATGGGCCTGGAGATTAAAGCACGCATCGCGCGCGCTATGGAGCGCCTGTCGCCCCGCGAGCGCGTTGTTTTTGAAATGAAGCACTACCAGGGGCTGAAGCTCCGGGCCATCGGCGATGCGCTCGGCACCACCGAGGAAACCGTGAAAAATTCGCTGTTCCGGGCCACGCGTAAACTCCGCAACGAACTGGGAGGCCTGCGATGAGCTTGGAGGAGAATCAGAAGCAACTGAACTGCAAGGACGTTGCGCCTCTTCTGGTCTTTTATGCTTGCGAGGAAGTCAACGATAGCGAACGCGAGCTGATCGAAACGCATCTTGCAACTTGCAAACCCTGCCTCGAGCAGCTTGCCGACGAAAAAGCATTTCACTCCACCCTGGTTGCCGCCCCGCAATCGGCCGACGAACTGGATCGTTCCGGAATCCTGCTTTCGCAATGCCGCAGTGAACTCGAAGAGGCTTTGGACGATCTTTCGGCGCCTCCGCTTCAGGAACATTGGCGGCCATTTGGCTGGCTGCGCCGCTGGATGGCTCTGCGCCCGGCTTGGAGCGGAGCTATGCTGGTGCTCGTCGGAATTCTCGCTGGCGCGCAGCTCGTTCCGTGGATGCAGCGGAATTCAAATAGTACCGGCCAGGCCGTGAATGTTCGCGCTCCGCAACTGCTCACTCCCGAACAGCTTCGCGACATAAAGATCAGTGGCGTGAGCTTTGCACCATCTTCTGGATCCGATGCTCCCACCGTTCGAGTGCAAGTCAACGCCGAACAGCCGATGGTGCTCACGGGTAATCCTGACGACGCGCGTATGAGGCAGATTCTTACCCAGGTTGTCGAAAACAGTGAGCGTTACGATGCGGGAATGCGGCTCGATTGTCTGGATGCGCTTAAAGCTGCTGTGCGCGACTTGCAAGTACGCAAGGCCTTGCTCAGCACCGCGCGCACGGACCAAAATCCCGCCGTGCGCATGAAGGCTTTGGAGGCGTTACGCGAGGCCGCGGGCGAAGATGATGTTCGCGAGACGATTCTTGCTGCGCTCGAGCACGACTCCAATCCCGGTGTGCGTGTGGAAGCCGTGAACTTGCTGGTGAGTTCGCTCGAAAGGCAGGCTCCGGACACCGGCGCGGCCCCGGAGACGCCGGAAGCGCCGGTTGCAGCGGCAGCGCCTTCCCCCGGTGGGCCAGGCAGCGAGGATTTCGAGCAGGTCGTCAAGGTGCTTCAGGAATTGCAGCGCCGCGACCCCAACCGCTATGTACGGCTGCGCAGCGCCGCGGCTCTGCGGCAAATCGGGCCGCGCGAAGTGCAGTAGCCGAGAGCGTAATCCGCCGGCCAAAAGTTTATTTTGCGATGAGCTTGAATCTCGATCGAAGGATTTGTTTCCGGGCGCGCCGCTCCGCGTTGCTCTGGACGCTGGCCGCAGTTTTTTCGGCTGCGCAATTCTCTCCCGCCACCTTCGCTGCGGATCCGAAACAACCCTCGCCTTTGCCGGAAAAACCCGGGGACCCGGGATCTCCGCGCACTTCGATCAGTCGCAGCGGGGTACTGCCAACCAGGGAAGGGTTGACCCTGCGGCTGACTACCGATCTCGGCTCGGTCAACCTCACGCAACTCGAGCCCGGTGCTCCCCCGGTAGTGCGCTATACGGTGCGCGTCGAAACGGACGCGCGCGGAGCCGCCGCAACGCAACTGCTAAACAATTACGCCCTCAAATACGGGGCTTCTTCCGCGGGCGTGGAAATCGCCGGATTGCTCTTTCCTCCAGGGACGCATCACACCAACGCGCAGTTCTGGGTGCAATTCGAAATCGCTGTGCCGCGCAATTACAGCGTGGAGATTCACACGGACGCAGGCGACATCTCGACCGGAGATATTGGCGGCACCGCCTTCCTGAAAACCCAAGGCGGAAACATTATTACCGGCCAAATCGGTGGCACCGGAGTTCGCGAAGTGTTCCGCGGCCGTGCCGTCGCCAAGCTGGAAACCGAAGGCGGTCACATCAAGGTGATGGGAGTAACCGGGGACCTTTCGGCATTCACCGCTGGCGGCCACATCAATGTCGGCAACATTAGTGGAGATGCTTCGCTGCGTAGCGGTGGTGGACACATTCGCGCGCGCCAGATTGGCGGACGCGCCGACTTGGAAACAGTCGGCGGCAATATCACTGTTGGACGGGCTGCCAGTTTCGTTAGTGTCCGCACCGGTGGCGGCCAGATCGATTTCGGTGAAGTGCGGGGCTCGGTCCGGGCTCAGACCGCGGGCGGGGGCATCCACGTCATCTACGTCTCCGGGCCCATGGAAGTGGAATCGAATGGAGGCAGTATCTGTGTGACCGGAGCCTCTGGTGCAGTTCAGGCCGCCACTTCCGGCGGCAGCATCACCGCATGGATCAATCCAAGCGCCCCCGCGGAAAGAGGCATGGTGCGCCTGGAAGCTCCTTCGCAACTCGCGTCCGGCACCGGCGACCTCATCGTGTATCTTCCGCGGAACCTCGCCGCAAATATAGACGCACTCGTAGCCAACGGCACCGGCCAGCACATTGAAGCCGATTCTGCTCTGCACCTGACCATGCAGAGTCCCGTAAGCGGACTAGGTCAAGTCCATGCAATGGGCGTTTTGAATGGAGGCGGCGCTCCGCTGAAGCTGCGAACCACCGGAGGTAAGATCCGGTTGCAATTTATGGACTCCCAGGCTGCGCTCCGAGAATCGCTGTGGGATGAACAGGTGGATCGCCTGAACAAAAGGCTCGTGGAGGTTGGGTTTCCTCCTGTAACCTTCGACCGTCCCTCCGAGTGGCCGGGAGCCATCATAGAGGGCCATACCCGCCAGGATCAGAGCAACCAGCAGTTCGACAATGGCGACGTCATCGAAAGATGGATCAACAGTCTGGAACTGGCTTTCTGGGGAAGCATAGAAGAAAAGCCCGATGAGTTTCTGAAACGTCTGACTTATCGCCCTTCTCCTGCCTATCCCGTCCTTGCTCAGCGCGCCGGAGTCCACGGCGTAGTTCTCCTCCAGGTAAAAGTGACGAAGGATGGGCACGTCGAAGTCCAAAAAGTTTTGCAAGGTGAGCCGGTCCTGGCCGACGCCGCGATTGATGCCGTGAAGCGTTGGCGCGCGAAATCCGGATGGATAAAAGGAAAGCAGTGTGAGGTGACCTCGACAGTCAAATTCGATTTTCAATTGCCGTGAGCGATCTTCTCCTGGCAATTGATTTATTTCGTCCTCGGCCCTGGAAAACTCGATTCTGCAGATTGCAGTTCAAGGGGGTAGAACGTTATGTTACGTCACGGTTTCCGCGCGACGGTTTTTTGTTTTTGCTCTCTCCTAGCGGCCTCTCTCGGAGTCGTTCCGAGCTACGCCATCAGCAAAGACTTCAATCAGACGGTTCCATTGCAACCCTGCGGTACGTTTGAGCTGCAAAACGTCAATGGACCCGTCGACGTTCAAGGATGGGACCGCAACGAGGTGGAAATCCATGCCGTCAAGACGGCGAAGCAGCAGGAATCCGACCTCGAGCGCGTTTCGATTGAGGTGAGCGCGCGCCCGGACGCCGTCGCGGTCACTACGCGCTACCCCCAGAACGAAGGCGTGGAAGTCGCCGTGGAATATACCATTCACGTTCCGCATCGGGTTCACGTCGAACACATTGGCACGGTCAACGGCACGCTGCGCATCTCGGGCCTCGATAATGTGGAAGATCTGCATACCGTGAACGGAGACATCGAAGTGTTCGAAGCCGGAGGCAACGTCCGCGCCCACACCACGAATGGAAACGTGCACGTGGAACTTGCGCATCCCCCCGACAAGGCCGGAGCCACGGTCGAAACCACCAACGGCTCGCTGGTGCTGGCCGTGCCTTCGAATCTCGAAGCGGATGTCGAGGCGCGCTGCCTCAACGGCAACTTCTATTCCGAGCTTCCTATGACCATGGAGAGCACCGACCGTCCCCGTGAAATGCGCGGCAAGCTGGGCCGGGGTGGCGTCCCGATTCACCTCCGCACGGTGAACGGGGGCATCCGCCTGATTGTCCTGCGCTCGAGCGTCTGACGATTTCCCCGCTGCTGCGTCTAAATGCCGAGGAGGGTGGGATGACAATGAACAAGCGCAATCTTTTAATTACCGGAGGGGTCGCGGCACTCAGCCTCGCGCTGATCGCCTTGCCCGCGCCTCCTGCCAATTCTCAAGCGCCGTCTGCGGATGAATCCGTCACGGCCCGACTGGCCGAGCGATTGGCTCAGTTGCAAGCAAAGCTTCAAGGACGCCAGGACGAAGTTGCCGCAAGGCTCGCCGAGGCGCACGCCAGGTTGGCGTCGTCGCAAATGGCGCTCGCTCAACATCGCCAGACCCTCGAGCAACTCGAAGCGTTTCCAGCTTTGGCCGGTGACGACGATCAGGATGGCGTCAGCGTCCTCCTGGACGCGGAAGGCTCGAGCTGGCTTGGCGTCGAGCTGCAGGAAGTCACAAGCGACACTGCCAAACAGTTGAAGCTTCCCGCCGAGCGCGGCGTCGTTCTCAGCTCCATCGTCTCCGACAGCCCTGCCGCGAAAGCGGGCCTCAAGGAAAACGATGTGGTCACCGAAATTAACGGGCAGCGCGTCGAAGGCGCAGCCCAATTTCGGCGCATGATTCGCGAAATCCCAGCTGGCCGCGCCGCCCAGATCACCGTATGGCGCGATGGGCGCGCTCAAACCATTAGCGTCCCTCTGGGAAAAGCCGAAGAGCGCCGCCACTCTCTCAAGATGCTTACTCCGGCACCGGGCGCTCCTGGGAGCTTCGCGTTCGCCATGCCGGAAATTCCCATGCCGCCGATGGAATGGAACGGCACATTGATGATGGGTGGCCAGCCGCGGCTCGGCATTGACGCGGAAGATCTCAACGGCCAGCTTGGCAGCTTCTTCGGCGCTCCCGATGGCGAAGGCATTTTGGTTCGCGACGTGACTCCCGGTTCGGCCGCCGAAAAGGGCGGACTCAAGGCCGGGGACGTCATCACTTCGGTCAACGGCGAGCGCGTTCGCACCGTCGGCGACCTGCGCGAGAAGCTTGCCGCCAAGCACGAAGCGAAGGACAAGGACAAAGATCAGGCCGTCAAGCTCGGCGTTTTCCGCAACAAGAGCGAAGTTTCGCTCACCGTCGAGTTGCCGACTCCGACCGCGCGCACAAAGCGCTTCATTTCGCATCGCACAAACATCTAGGACGTTCGTCGCAGGTTTCTGCTAGTCGAAGGAGCCTCGCTTCGGGAAAGCGTGATTCCCGAAGCGGGGCTTTCCTTTTGCGGAATACTCTCGAAGGACATCGGTCGAGGTGCGAAGTCTCACCGCTTTAGCGTTCCTTACGCATGGATTCGAGCGCCGCGTCGAAAGCGGCGTAATGGTGATGGCGCTCTTCCGGCTCATTCAAGGCAATTCCTTTGTGTTCGACCCACGCATGCGCCTCCAGATTTCGGCCCTCTTTGCGGACTCCGACACGCAGTTCCGAACCGATACCCTGCCGCCCCAGCAGCCACCACAGCGTCAGAGACTTGACGAGGCAGGAAGGATGCACCAGCCCGTGCCGGTCCGCGGCATTCATCATATGCGCGGTCAAAGCGATTTGCTTGCTGAGGGAAACCGAATCGGTTTGCGGGGTGACGCTTGAAATCGTTTTTCGAAGCGTGGAACGCGTCGCATCAAACCCGCGAAATCTCAAGCTTAGCGCAACCAGGGGCAGCATCACGAGAGCCCGCAGGAGTAGCGTTTGCGCCGCCCGTTCGAGCGCGCTAAACCGCCGCAGGCTCTTGAGCATCAGCAGGCAAGACTTGCAGCAACCCGTGTTCCACGAGGTGGCCGAGCAATGCGGCAAAGTTTTCACGAAGCGTTTCCGGCTGAACGTCGTATTCCGCCAGGAGTTCCTGGTAAGCCGCGTCAATGTTGGGCGAAGTGGTCACCAGTTGCCACATGCGAGTGCCGGTTTCATCCAGGCCGAAGTATTGTTCCGTTTCGAGGTTCAGCAGAACGGCTTCCTGATCCAAAAGCCGCACCAGCACGTGCGTCGGCGCGGCGGCTCGGTCGTTGAATGTCAGCATCGCCACAACTCCTTTTCCCAGCCCAAGGCGCGCATTCTGCGGCAAAGCGGCGGTTTCGCGGTTCGAAAACTATTCTACCGGCGAATGTGCCAGTTCGCCACGCATGGAGCACCGAGGGCCCGTAGTCCGCAGCGTTCGTTCATCAGCAAAACAAAAGGCCGGCTCGCTGCAGGAACCGGCCCGAAGATGAACAAACAGGTCGTTAGGACTTCTTCTTCCTGACGTTGACCTTCGTTTCGATGCCCGCGCCGAGCGCTTTCAAATCGTTCAAGCCTTGCTTTGCCTGCGCGCCCCACGGACCGTTGGGATCCAGCTCTTCGGCCTTTTCATAGGCTTCGACCGTGCCTGGCGCGAGCTGCACTTCTTCCTTGTCTCCCACTTTCTTTGTCGTCATCTTCATTAACAATGATGCGCCCAGCAAATACCAGGCTTGGGCGTTTTTCGGATCTAGCTCCGTGGCCTTCTGCAGCGGCTCGATGGCGTCGGCAAGGCGGTTGGCATTGTACAGGCTGATTCCGAAGTTCCGCCACGCCGTTGCCGCGTTCGGCGGATCGAGTTCCGCACTCTTGCTATAAGCTGCTTTCGCTTCGTCGATTTTCCCGGCGCGCGCCAGAACGTTCCCGAGGTTGTTGTAGTACCCCGGCACGTCCGGCTTCGTGGCGATCGCTTGCTGATAGGCTTGCGCGGCTTCATCGTTGCGCCCGGCGGTGTCGTAGGCTTCCCCTAGCTTGGCCCACAGCAAGTGCTGATTAGGATCTTTCTCGCCGGCGGATTCCTGTGCCGCTTTGTATTCCTTTGCTGCCTGCTCGGCAAGATCGTTGACCTTCTGTTTGGCGGCATCGCGTTGGTCGGCCGGCGCTTTTTGCAAATCCGCTTTCGCCGCCTTTTCCTGTTCGAGGATGGTATTCCCGGCTGTGAAGTGAGCTTTCATTCCCTCGAACTTAGCCTTGGCCTCTTCGTTCTTCTTCACCTGCTCTTGCACCGCCGCGCCCTGCTTGCCCATGATTTCCTTGAAATTTGCATCGGCTTTGGCTTCCGCGCCGCTCTCGACGCGCACCTTAGCCAGATCGTAGGCCTGCTGCTTCTCATTGGGCGGAGGAAAAGCGGTGATCGTGACGGTGTAAATGCCGGGACGCAGACTGTTGATGGTGTACTTGCCATCGTTGTCGGTCTTGGCCGTCAGTTTCGCGCCTTGTTCGCTCGTCGCTTGTACCGTCAACCCAACCCAGGGCTTTGCATTGATGTCCAAAATTTGTCCGCTGATGGATCCCGTCTGGGCCGCCGCGCGCGGCGCGGATGCCAAAGCGAGCGCGGCCACAAGAATTGCGGTTAGCACAAAAGACTTCGTTAGAATCTTCATGCCCCATTCTCCTTTTTTTGCGAGGGAGCTGGCCCGGGTTCCCCAGACCCTTTCCCCATTATCTCCTTGTCCCCAATGGATTCCAAGTTTACCTGCGGCAGTCAGGCCCGCTGGAGCGCGTCGCTGAAAGCGCTCGCCGGTAGGGAATCGGGTCCGTCGCGCCCGCCTCGGCAAACGCCGCCAAACGCAAAAGGCAACTGTCGCACGCGCCGCAAGCCAGGTCTTCTTCCTGATAGCAAGACCAGGTCAGATAGAGCGGCGCTCCCAGCTCCAGCCCGCGCCGGATGATTTCGCTCTTTTTCAAGGCGATGACCGGCGTCAAGATTTCGATTTGGGTTTCCGGCCGCGTTCCCACTCGGATCAGTTCCTGAAAAGCCTGGTAGTATTCCGGCCGGCAGTCCGGATAGCCCGAGCTGTCTTCCGCCACCGCGCCAATGTAAATCGCGCCCGCACCGATTGCTTCCGCCCAGCTCACCGCTACGGAAAGAAAATGCGCATTGCGAAAGGGCACATAAGTCACCGGAATCGCGCTGCCGTGCGGCCCGGGCGCACCCAGCTCGTTTTCCGGCACGGCAATCCTTTCATCAATCAATGCGGACCCGCCAATTGCGCGAAAATGATCAAGCTGCACCACCATCCGCTCGCGCACGCCGTAGAAATCCGCCACCTCCTCAAAGGCCCGTCGCTCGCGCCTCTCGGTTCTCTGTCCGTAGCCGGCATGAAGGACCGCAATATTCCCGGCGCCATGCCGCTCGCGCGCAATGGCCGTGCTGACACACGAGTCCATTCCCCCGCTCAGCAGCACCACCGCTTTTCTTTCATCGCCCATGGAATCGTGTTTCTTCCTTGCTTTCTTTTGTCCTTACTTCATTACTTCCTTCCTTACACACCTTTCGTCGCCGGATCCCAAATAAACTTGTGCAACTGAAGCCCGAGCCGCACCGGCAACCCGTCCGCCAGGATCCATTCCGCCAGCTGCCGCAGCTCCAGCCCGGGCCATTTTCCCTCTGGATCTTCAAACACCGGCGAAAACAAAACCTCTCGGACGCGTGCCAGCAGTCCGTGTTCTCGGGTGAAATCGCTCGCAAATTCGTAATCGCGGCGCGTCGAAAGCACGAATTTGACCTCGTCTCTGTTCGTCAGCTCATCAAGGTTGCGCATTTCAAACGTGTCCGGCTCACCCGAATCCGGGCATTTCACGTCTACAATCTTGATGACTTCTTTTGGCAGCTTTCCGAGGAAGCGTTCGCCGCTCGTTTCGATCATCACCGTGTAGCCCGTGGCAAGCAGTTTTTCCGCCAGCGGATAAATCTCCTCCTGCAACAACGGTTCCCCGCCTGTTAATTCCACGAGCGCCGCCGCTGGGCTTTTGAACGGCCCGCCTGCCGAGGCCGACCGCGGCGGTCGACCCGGCTGCCGCCCAGCCAACTCGTCAACCCGCGCCACCACCTCTTCCACCGCCATTTTCTTCCCGCCGTGGAACGCGTAGGCCGTGTCGCACCAGGTACAGCGCAAGTTGCACCCTGTCAACCTCACGAAAATACACGGCAAGCCGGCGCGTGTGCCCTCGCCTTGGATGGAT
>Ga0126381_100004088_pt1 | contig 15846 bp, 9 predicted proteins | sample PanSoiMetPlot_28_FD_96465 | JGI IMG/M metagenome (GOLD analysis project Ga0126381, IMG submission 96465) | Tropical forest soil microbial communities from Panama - MetaG Plot_28 | ecosystem: Environmental > Terrestrial > Soil > Tropical forest > Bulk soil | place: Panama | collected 2016-02-17 | reverse complement strand
TCAAGCTGCACCTTGCGGGAGAGAGCCGCTGGTCTCCACAACGCGGCAAGGGCGCCGGATCCCCTTACGAAGAACCACGCCCCAAACAAGCCGATAAATGGAAAGAATGGAATCGTGTCCGGCGAACTCTGAAAGTTCAGGATGCAGAAAGCCAGATATATTACAGGACAGATGAACAAAGCGTCTCGGTACAGGTATGCGGACTGGAGGCCTTGGCCTCTCAGCTTTTCCATGAGCCTTTCGTAGCCATAGAGCAGCATGCCTGTGAAAGCGATAGGGATGAGAACGAAGTCCTGATCAAACACGCGCTCACGCAAGACCGATACAAGGTCCTGCCACGCCTGGCGGCCGGGGCGCAGACCAGCAGGCATGAACACCTTGTAATCGTAAGTAAATGCCCAGCTCCATAGGTCACCAAGCGCGCCACGCCATAAAAAGTACATCAACACTACCGCAAGGGGCAGGATAGCCCCGGCGATCACCCTCGCAGCACGCAGATCCCGCCAGGAGGTCAGATACCGCGAGAACACAAGGACCGCTGCTCCCGCGAACAGAAGACCAGGCTGCCAGCATAAGCACGAGAGCATCGAGCAGAAGCCCGCCCAGAATGGGTAGTCCAGCGCGACAAACATCAGAGCCGACATCCCAAACACCATCATGAGCAGCTTGGGTTGCGAGCCCTCGATAATCATCAATGAATAGCGAGACGGAACTAAGGGTATGAGAAATGCAAGGATCGCAGCCAGCCTGCTGGCAAAGAATCGCGTTGCCACCATGGCGGTCAGCATCGACAAAACGCCCGCCAGCAATATGTAGACATAGCGCACCGCGAGCACGTCCTGGATGCCGAGGCGCCTCCCGGCCCACATGGCCAGGGCGCTCAGATACATGGCACCCGGACCCTTGGGATCGATGACATCCCTGTAAGGAACCTGACCGCGCAGGATTGATTGGCCGATGTACTCGTAGATGGCCGGATCTCCCCGCTCTGGCTGGCTGAGAGGCCTGTACAGAAAGCTAACTGCGATCGTGATGCAAACAGCAGCCGCAGGTATCAACCATTGCGAGCCCATCAGGCCTGGTATGACCCTGACTACGAACGAACGGGCAGCGGGCAGCGGCCCTTCAACAAAAGGTTCCGCCGCAACTTCATTCGACCCCCTTTCGCTCGTCAAAACCATAGACAGGCAAGCAGGCGACATGGTAGATTCTACCTATGCCGTGCTTCAACAACCAACCAGTTTCAAGCAGGAACAGCGGACTGATAAACAGGAGCAGTGGATCAATAATAACTATATTAAGGCACAGTGGAAAGAGTACGGCGAAATCGAACTTCTTATGAGAGACTTCAGCTTGATCTAAAACGCCTATTGCCCCGATAGGCCCGGCGGCGTCCAATAATTCTCCCTAAAAAGAACGCCAAAGAACACGCTTTGATGTTGCCCGGTGGTCCGGGACCAGCGTAAACAGACCAAGGAACGGGAACTGTTCTTGCTGATCCGCGCTTCGAGCATGCTGGAGTCGTGTGAACCTGTGCCAATAGGGATTGGGAGGCAAATCATGAAAAGAGCTAGCGTAGGTCCAAGGTTTTTGCGCGACTCGCGATGCTGGAAAGCGGGCTCAGTTCTGCATCGGGCTCGCCCGGTGGCACCGGCCGTCTTTTTTGTGGCCTTGTTGATGTTCGGGGCATTACCCGCTAAGGCGACCGATCTGGCTAATGACACAATCAGACTGGACCTGGAAACCACTTCAGAAGGTATCCCGACAATTGCAAGCGCAACCTGGAAGGCATCAGGGAAGCAAATCTTTGCCGACGCCGGTCTCGCGGGCGACCTGGCCTCCTGGGTTCCCGATTCCCTGCTGCCGGCTCAGAACCAGACGTTTGATCCCGCCGTCTGGTCGATTTCCTCGGCCGACAAATTCATTGTCGCTAAGGCCAGCCTATCGCTGCCGAGTTCGCTGAAAGTCACCTGGGTCATCGAGCTGGCAAAATCGGGCTCGTTATTTCGATTGCATGTCGACTACGAAAACACCCGTAAGAAGCGTATGCCAGTTCAATGGTTCCCGGCGTGGTCGGCCTCGTGGACGGTACCTGCAAACCCGGACCAGATTCGGTGGTGGGATGCTCTCGCTTACACGCCTGAGCAAAAGCCGGCAAACAAAAAGGCAAACGTAAGCCTTTTCAGCCATCTCTATAGCTCCGCTGCCAGAGACGGCGGATCCCTGCCGTACTGGGTCGTTGATGGCGCGTGGGGCAAGCTATACTTCGGGCTGTCGTGGTCAGGCGGATGGCAGGCTCAGATTAATTCCAAGCGAAGTATTCTGAGGTTTTCAGTCAGCCTGCCGCCGGAAGAGACCGAGCTTGTGCTGGACCCGGGCGAATCGGTTGAAGGCCCTAGACTGGTCGTTACTCCGACAGTGCACACTGACAATCTGTCAGGCCGCCGGTCCTGGATGTTCCAGCGTTCCCAGTTGGGCAATCAGCTCTATGGCGGCCCGGCTCCTGCTTTTCCGCTGGCCTACAATCACTGGTACGCGGTCAGAACGGATGTAGATCCCGTTTTCCTCAGAAACCAGATCCAGGCCATGGGGCCTTACGGATTCGACGCTTTTATAGTGGATGCCGGGTGGTATGACAGCGCCGGGGACTGGCTGCCAGACCCCAGCAAGTTCCAGCCGGGCGAACTGGAGTCTATACTGCGATCCGCCAAGTCCGCTGGTGCAACACCAGGCCTGTGGTCTGCACCTCAATATGTGCTAGGGCAAAATAATCAAGCGCCCGCAGGCATATCAGATCCCGGCTCTTTCAATCCTCTCGTCGACGGATACCTGCTTGACCTTTGGAAAGGTGACTACAAGACTCATCTGCTGGATCACATTCAAACTCTGACCCAGCGATTCTCGATTGGCTGGTGGAAATACGATCAGCCGATATTTGACGCGGATGCTGGCTCCGGCGCCATGAGAACGGTACTGGCGTTTCAGACTGCCCTCAGGTCAGTGCGCCGCGCCAACCCCAATTTAATCATCGAAAACTGCCAGGATGGCGGACATATTATAAATGAGCAGACTCTGTTGACTACCCAGCATAGCTGGTTGCTCGACGTACCGGGTAATGATCTGCCGGATGCCCGCAGCAACATCCAGGTGGCACTTGGAGCCCTCGAAACGGTGTTCCCCTGGGCGGCGTACCGGTGGACCAACAACCTCGACCAGCATCAGGATGATGACGAATTCACCAGGTACTACTGCCGGAGCGCGATGGCCGGCGTCTGGGGAATCTCATCGGATCTGTCCAAGATAGGCGACCATCAACGCAGCGTCGTTCTGAAGGAAATCCAGAATTACCGGCGGTTGAACGGCATCAAGAAGTACGACCAGTACGACATCGTGCAACCGGCCGATGGCGCCAATCTCGCGTCCGTAACCTACTACGGGAAGAAGAACCAGGAAGCCTCAGCGATTGTTTATCGTTGGAGCGGAAAGGACGCCTTCACTCAAGCAATTTGGTTTAAGGGACTGGATAAGTCGATATCGTATGTCATTACCGATGCTGATACTGGTGTGCAGACCACGATGAGCGGCCAGGACTTGAGCAAGCAAGGCTACTCGCAGTCGTTCTCGAGCGGGCAGTTGTCGGCGCTGCTGTTCGTCGAGCCTGCTACACAATAGGATTTCAAGCGGACTGAAAACATCAACGCGAGCCGTGAATTGCACCAATGGGCGCCCCAACAGTCGGGGCGCCCATCTATTTCTGAGTCACTACGGTTTCTGCCCAAACAGCTCGTAGCCCCCAATTGAGGATTTCGTATAACGGTGCGAGGCCCAGCGCACTAGATCCTCGCCATGATTGACCTTCCCCAGCCGCGTCAACGAGACAATTTGCGGTGCCTGCCGGTCCATCTCGTCCATAACATTTTGGAATGATCCGCCGTACCATTTGTTGGCAATAAAATCATCCATGCCCCAGTCGACAAAAACATACGGGTTCAAATTGGGTCTGTCTAAAAGGACCAGGATCTCGACCGACCCGTGGACGTAGATCCTGCCGTCAGGACCCAGGGCGTCTCCAATCAGCTTGATGGCGCGGTCCTGGTTCTTGAAAAACCCTTTTCCACTCCGCCAGGCGACCATCCCTTGTTCGAATGCTGCCGCCAGCATCAGGACTACAACCAGAGCCGGAATCAACCGTACCGCTTGTTGAAACCGACGACTCGCGACTTTCAACCCGAACCTCCTCACGACTTCGAGCACGAAAAAGGCAAAGAATATCCCCGCAAAAGGGAAGAACAATACAAGGTCGGGACCACCCTGGAAATTGACGAAGCAGAATAGGAGATAGACCACAGGCGGAATCGCAATCGCGTCTTTCAGGGAATCGGGCGGACCGAGTTGCCTTGAGGCAAGCTTGTGTCGGATCATCTTAACAACAAAAATCACCCAGCCGGCGGCGGCGACTCCGAACGCGAATATAAGAGGGCCGAGAACTCTGTTTGACACCTTGAAGAAGTGGGCCACCGCTTCAGCCGGAGGCTTCGCAGCACTCGGTCCGAATACACCATAGTTGTACTCGAAGGCGTAAGCCCAAAAGTACCGTAGCGCTCCGAGATGGGCCAGGTAAGCAACTGTAACAGCCAGCGGCGCGGCAGCCCCAAGGACCAATTTCAGGGCTCGCCCATCGCGCCACCGAGTCAGGTAACCCGACATCGCAAGAAAAGCGGTCCCTGCAAAGAGCAATCCGGGCTGCCAGCAAAGGCAGGAAAGCATTGAAAAGACACCGGCCCATACCGGTCGGTCTCGCCTGACCATCAATAGCGCCAGCATTCCAAACAGGATCATGGAAAGCTTTGGTTGGGCCCCCAGCGCCATCCATCCCATGAAGCTGGACGGCATCAAGATGAAGAGGGTGGCCATGATCCCGCCCGTCTTATTCTCGAGATACTCCTCGGCCACCTTGAATACCGCCACCACCAGTGCGGCAAGCATTAACCCATGTGCGAGCCTGTCCGCCAGGACATCGCGAATCCCGACCAACCGGCCCAGCCACATTGCGGCCACGGTAATGTAGTAGCTTCCGGGTCCCTTGATGTCGACTACATCTCGGTAGGGAACCTGGCCTCGAAGAATGGACTGTGCGATGTAATCATAGATGGCCGGGTCCCCTCCAACCGGCTGCTCGAGCGGCCTATACAGTGTGAATACCGCCGCGCAGGTCAGAATAAGAGCGCAATAAAGGTAAACTGGCTTGCTGCCGAGCTCTCCTGCTAACCACGTCAAGTACGAAGCCGGCTTTTTTGATCGTTCTATTTTTTCAACTACCTGCACTGCGCTAAACCTTGCAAGGAAGCAAACTCATATGAATAGATTCAAAGGCGAAGCATAATAGAACCTGCAACACCCCTGCATGTACGAGTCACCAGCAGCATTGGGGAGTTTGTCTGCACTGAGGTCCCGCACTGGGACATCAGCATCCCAACACGGAATTGAGTCATGGATCTCGATCGAGCAGCTTCACGATAGGCCGTGTTCCATGATACACATTGTTAATTGGCTTTACCACCAGGGATGAACGACAAGACCAGACATTGGGTGAGGCGGAATCTCGACCTGGCGCTTCCAGGCCTGGTTGGCGCAGCGTTTGCCGTCGCGGCCGCCGTGCGCCTGGGAACCTATCCCGTTTACGAAACCGATGAATCCTATATACTCCAGGTGGCCTACGAGATACTCAATCGCGGGAGGCTGGCCCTGCCAATGTATCGCTTTCTGGGTGGTAATATCGACAATGTCTGGCACTCATTTACGCCATTGTACTTCTTTTCTCTCGCCGGATTCCTCAAGTTATTCGGCTTTGGAGTGCTGCAAGGCCGGGTCTTCAATCTGATCGCGGCGCTCTGTTGCCTGACCATGGTGTATTTGATTGGCCGGCGCCTGTTCAATTGGAAGGTGGGTTTTATCGCCATAGTATTTGTTGTCTCGGACCCAACTGTGCTCCAGCGTGCGCGAATGGTCCGCAACGATTACGCTGCTGAAGCCCTCGCCCTGCTCGCCTTTTACCTGTACGAATTAGCTGAGGAGCGAAAGACAGCCCGATACTTTGTCGCCTCCGGACTCGCAGCCGGAGCGGGCATAATGTGCCACCCAAGCATATTGTACCTTGTCGCCGCGATAGTGGCGCTGATGCTGCTCAGGCGGGGCTGGAGGTTCTTCAGAGAAAGAAGGGCTTATCAATTTGCCGCCGGAGTCCTGGCAGTGTTGTTGTACGAAGTTGCCTATGACGCTCTTGACTACAAGAATTTGCTCCTCCAGTACCGGGACGACAACCTCCACTTTGGCATACTGTCGATCAGCGGTCTCTGGAATAATCTTCTTGAAGAGCCGACGAGATACATCAGATGGTATCGGATCTATGATGTCACGTTTCAAACCGTACCGCTGACCCTGTTACATTTTTTCCAATTCCTGATCCCAGCAGCTCTCATCTATCTTGCTGTCAGAACGGTTCGAGGATACCGGATCGGTCACACCATCAACGAACCCAGAGTCCGGCTGTTGGTTGTAACCCTTGTCGCCGTGCTATTCCTCGCTTTCATTCTTCATAAGGCCGGCTATTACAACATTCACGTCATTACGTGGTTTAGCCTGTGCGCCGGGGTATTGTTGTCAGACGGGCTCGATGCCCTGTGGCGATCAACGGAAATGGCTCGACTTAGGCCCGTCAGGGTGATCGCAGCCATCTGTATTGCGTTGCTAATGGCCGCTTATGCGGCATTGCTGGCGCGCCAGTACGGGCGTTATATCATCGAGGCCCGGAATCCTGACGCTGCTTCATCGGCCGAATTCAAAGCCGTTCTTGCTTCGGTCGTTCCGCCGAACCTTTGTCCGGTGGCAGTCATGGCGCCGGTTCTTTGGCTCTCGTTCCCCGACAAAGACCAGTGCTTCGCAACTCTGGAAAGACGCATGGCAGAGGCGGTACATATGGACGGCCAGGACTACGCCCTGATCATGAGGCCAAAGTCAGCGGAACACTGGGCCTGGGATTTGAGCTCTAGCCGCCACCTTCTGGCTGAGCTGATCGAGACGCCTTACGGAAACTTCAACGTATACTATACCGGCACTGACCGCTCTTATCTGTCGGCCTCTCCCAGGCGAATCTATTTCTTCGGGCAATGGAATGGGCATGCTACCCAGGAGCAAGTCGATACCGCCCCAGTGGTCTGGACTGCCGGATCAGACGCTCCATTGACGCCAGCATCCCATCAACTTGATGGTCTCGACGGTCACAGTGCCGTTTTCTCCGATACGGCGGTTCCCGAACTTCCCACGACCATCCAGCTCAAGCCCAGAGCGATTTACAGCCTCGAATTCAACGGGTCCCTTTCCCTAGCGGCCTCTGAGATTATCGTCACCGAGGCCGAGACTGGCCACCGCCTCAAGCTGATCTCTGTCATCGCCGAAGACGGCAAGGCTGTTGCTGCGGATGTGTTTCGAACATTGGGAGGGGACCATGTCTCGCTCCAGCTCCTTCGGCCAACCAATCAATCCGCGGATCCGCCAGCGCGATTCACCAACATCAAAATAAAGGCTGTCGCCGATATTGACAACCATGCCGGGGCAACCCGGGCGAGCGCGGCCGGGTACCAGGGCTCCGGTTCTACCCCGATCGATCCCCAATAATGCGAGAAATAGCCGCGAAATCAGTAAATGAATCCCGGCCAGGTCGCCGCCCGTTCGTAGTTCCGCCTTTAGGCGGCCCGTTCGCCCGATGGCCCGTCCAAACCTCGGCCGCTGCGGCGTTTTTGCTCGTGATCGCGCTGATGATACTCTCGCGCCAAATCGGAAGACCCGAGGCCGGCGACTCGGCGATCTGGGACTACGTGGCTCAGTCGATAGTGCGGGGACAGGTACCCTACAGAGACGTAGTCGAGATCAAGCTCCCCGGTGCCGCCTACCTGAGCGCGATGGCGATTTGGACCGGCAAATTATTCGCAATCAGAGACCTGATCGGGATACGGCTTCTGAATTTCGCGATGGTCGGTGCACTTGCCGCTCTCACTTTTTCGGTCGCGGAGCTATACCTCGGCAGCAGGCCGATAGCCATCATCTCATTCTTGATTCCGCTTACCTCCCAACGATTCGTCGAGTGGATGGCCGAGGGAAGCCAACCCAGACTTCCGATGATAATGTTCGGAATGCTAACCCTGTTGTTTATCGCCAAAGACCGGCCGTTTCTGGCCGGGGTCAGTTCAGCACTGTCCTGTATCTGCTGGCAGCCGGGCCTGCTCTTCGGGGGCGTAGCCTTCCTCATCTTCTCGAAATACCTGACTGCCTGGCGGGACCTCAGAGCCCTCAAAGTGCTGGCCGGCACAGCCCTGCCCTTGGCTGCTCTGTTTCTCTATTTCGCCAGGCTCGGCGCTGCTTCGGACTTGTGGTCGTGGACTTTTGCTTACACTTTCAGCGTGTACGCCCCAGCTGGCTTCAGGGGCTTGCTTGGCAATGCCGAGCACATTTGGAATGTCACAACCCGGGTTCTCGGTCCGGGTACTATCTTTCTGGCTCTGGCCGCGATCGGCTACCTTATGATGGCGATCGAAACCCTTCGCACCAGAAGAGAGGACGGCGCCGGGCTTGTGGGCGCAACGAACCTATACACAGACGCGCTGCTGATTGCACCCCTGGTCTATTTCCTCTTTTGCCTGATCGACTTCAAGAGCGCGAGTTACTTGATACCGGCAATTCCGTTCATCGGCATCTTTGGCAGCCTTGTTCTTATTAGGCTTATTCGTTACGTGGCAGCTGTCCGCTTCGGACAGCCGTTCATCTCAGGTCGTTCTGTGGAGTGGCTCGCGGTCGTGGCAATTCTGCTCCTCGCGATCGCCAATGCCGCCCGAGCCGGTCTTTCTGGTGACCGCGGTCTGGATCAGCAGACGGTTGAGTTCCGGTCAATATCGGCTCTGCTAAGCCCTGGAGATCAGATCTACGTCCACGGCGCGGTCGAAATACTGGCGGTTCTCGATCTACCTAACCTGAACCCTTACATCTTCCTGGATAACCGCAAAGACGAGTACCTGGCTGCGCGCACCCCCGGTGGGTTTCAGACGATCCTCGATGCGATGGAAGCAAGGTCCCCTAGAGTCGTGGTCCTCTCCAGTTTGAATCGTATCGTTCATCGCCAGGAATTCGAAGCCTGGGTCGGAGCTCATTATGTAAGGAGCCCGTCGGTCAGCCGTGAAATTGGCTACGATCTGTACCTGCGCAAACCATAGTGTTCCGTGTCATTGAACAACGAGGCTGCGCGTGCGAACCCCGCAGTTCCTTGATATCTGCCTAACCTCAGCTAGCTGCCCTTGTTAAAGCTGCTGTTGCGAGCCGCCCGTCGCAATGAATACTCTACGGATGCAGGACATAAACCATCTCGCGGCTGCCAGGTATCGGCATCGATCGCTGCACGTGCGATCCGTACTGCTTGAAAAACTCGGCCAGACTGGATTCGGTAAAGCGGTCTGGCTGGTCTCCAGACCCCGGGTTTGTCAGCAATCGGCCGGCGAACCTCAAGATCGGATTGTCGCTCGATGCCAGATTGCGGACCGGCTCGGCGATGATTACTTGCAGCAGAGCCGCAGAGAGCATCCGATCAACAACCCGAGCAGCATCGGGCAAGAAATGGTACAAGCTGGCCTGCATCACAACATAGTCAGCTCGCGGCAGAGGCCGGTCCTCGCGGAGGTCCCATAACTGGCCGCTCGCACCACGGCTATTGAGGCTCCTGATAAAGACAGAATTGATGTCGAGCCCTTTATATCGAATTCCCTTCTGCTTCAGGTACCTGGTGAACAGCGTCGCTGGCCCGCAACACACGTCGAGCACGCTCGATTCGGCGCTGATCAAATCTGCTATGGTACGGTAGCGGGAGTCGTAGTGCCGGCCATAAAGGACTCGCATAGCCAGCTCGTAGCCGGGGCCCGTCCTATAGATCAGGCTGGTTGCCAATGTTTACTCCTGGTCGGACCCCAACGCCACGACTGGTGTCGACAGGAAGCGAGCTTTTTCGGTTCAGAACTTCCCTGATTGCGGTTTGCGGCTTGTTGTTGACTCTCAAGAACGTTCGCCCCGTGTACTCGCCCAGGATGCCAAAGAAAAACAACTGAATGCCTCCAACCAGCAGCAAAGCGACCATCAGCGAGGCCCATCCAACAGCGTAGGGATGAAATGCCTCCGGATAAAAGAGCTTGTATAGAATAACCACAACAGCAAGCAACAGTCCTAATACAGCGAAGCCTAGCCCAAACCAGGTAACAAGTCGCAGCGGCCTGACAGAGAATGAAAAGGCGAGCCTGCCCCACACCCTGACCGATTTCCAAAAAGTATAGTTACTTCGCCCGGCATACCGCGAAGCGTGTTCAGCCGGGATTTGAGCCATTCGGCTCGTGACCTGAAACAACAGACCATCTATGTAGGGGTGTGGACCATCGTACCTGCAGATCAAACCGGCGACTTCACGGCGAATGACCTTGTAGGGCGAAAGGTAAATGTTTTTCGGCTTGTCGATTACCCATTCCGCAACTTTGCCGTTGAACCAGCTCCCTGCATTCTTCCAGAGCGATTGGCGCTTGGCGCTAAAGTCGGCATAGACAACATCCGGGCCCTTCTCGATTTCGGCGACCATTATCGGCAGATAGCGCGGATGATGCTGGAGGTCGTCGTCCATAATGGCTATGTATCTGCCCCGAGCCAAACCAAGGCCAGTAAGGATCGCATTGTCCTGGCCAAAGTTTCGTCTGAGGTCCACGCCAACGACGTTCGGGTTGGTCTCGCAGAGAGACTCAATCACCCGCCAGGAGCCGTCAGGAGAGCAATCGTTGACGAGAACGGTCTCGTAAGCAAGGCCGGTCGGAACCACAGACTCATCGATGGCAGTCACCAGGGCCTCAAGGCAATCCTCGCTGCCATAAACCGGCACGACTATCGATAAGTAAGGCTCTGGTTTGCTTTGGCCAAACTCCATCGCTCTATCTTAATAATACAGTATTCCCCTTGTCGAGCGGGCTGTTCTGCACTTAGTCCGCGACGCAGCGGCGAATCAGGCTACCGCGACCTAAGGAAAACAGTGATCTGGTCGACGACCCTGCTTTGCTCCGGCTCGGTTAAGTCGTTAAAGAAAGGCAGCCTGAGGAGCCGCGCGCTCAAGTCTTCGGTAAGAGGTAAATCGCTCTCCTTGTAGCCGAACTTCCTGCCCATAGGCGACGAGTGAAGCGGCACATAGTGGAATGTCGCTCGAATTCCAGTTTCCTTCAAGTGAGTCAAAAGCCCGTTGCGAGTGTCCCGGTCCGGCAGAAGAATAAAAAACAAATGGTAGTTGGTCGAGCACCCCTCCGGCGTAACCGGCAGCCGCAGCAAATGCTCGTCGGCCAGGGGGGAAAGGCCCGCATAGTAATAGTCATGAATCTCGCGGCGGCGGTCGCTGATAGCATCCATCATTTCGAGTTGGGCGTATAGAAAGGCACACACGATCTCGCTTGGGAGATAGGACGACCCGACCTCGACCCAGGTATATTTGTCTACCTCGCCGCGCACAAACTTGCTCCGATTCGTGCCTTTTTCTCTGATGATCTCAGCCCTCTCCAGCAATTCCGGGTTGTTTATGCACAGGGCTCCGCATTCTCCTGCCACGTAGTTCTTGGTGTCATGGAAGCTGTAAGCCCCAAAGTCGCCAAACGTGCCGAGCGCCTTCCGATTGTAGAATGCGTTGACTCCCTGTGCTGCGTCTTCGATAACCATAAGACCATGTTTCCGAGCAAGGTCAACAATCCCGTTCATTTCGCATGAAACGCCGGCGTAATGAACCGGAACGATCGCCCGGGTTCGCGGTGTAACTGCTCCCTCAACCAGTCCCTCATCGATGTTTAGAGTATCAGGCCGAATATCTACGAATACCGGCGTTGCGCCCAGTTTGACGAACGCATTCGCCGTGGACGAAAAGGTGAATGATGGAAGGATGACCTCGTCACCCGCCCCAACTCCGCTGAGGATGGCAGCCATTTCGAGGGCGCCCGTGCAGGACGGCGTCATCAGCACCTTCCTGATGTCGAAACGGTCCTGGAGCAGCCGTGCGCAACGCAGCGTATAATGCCCATCAGCGGAGAGCTTTCGGTCCTCGATAATTCGAGTGATGTATTCGATTTCTCTACCTGTGATGAATGGCCTGTTGAACGGTATTTCTCCTGGCATCCCCCCCCTAACTGACGAGAGCTGACCTTCGACAAGCGAGGGACCTCCGCGCTTGCCGTTTGCCTCCCGTCACACCCGAAGCACCTGAATTCGCCTGTAAACGAGCCTACTCAATCCATTTTATACTACAAACCACTGTTCGGGCGACTTCGACACACTCGAGACCACTGGTGACCACGCGATAAGGGGCGACATCCCCAGGGTGACATTCTCCGGGACGTATCCTTGATAAGGTTGCCCGCAGCACCCTATAATCAACTACCAAAGTTGGGTTGAACACCTATATTTGCTCAGCGCTATTCCCGCAACAATATGGTTTACGCAGCCGAAAGCAAAGCAGCACCAGCCGTCAAGACGCGCCCGGGCCTGGACAAGCTTTGCGACCTCGTTCTCATCCCTGTATTACTGGCAGGGTTTCTTGCCGTAGCGGGCCAGCGAATCGGCAGTTTTCCGCTCCCCGACGACGGAGACGAGTCGATGATCCTGCAGGTCCCGTACGAGATACTGAACCGTGGCAAGTTTGCGTGGCCGATGTATCGCTACCTGGGTGGAAATATCGAGAACGCGTGGCACTCGTTCCGGCCCGTCTATTACTTGATGCTAACCGGATTCTTCAAATTGTTTGGCTGGGGACTGACTCAGGGCAGAGTCTTCAATTTGCTTACCGCCGCAGCGGCTCTCCTGCTGGTTTATTTGATAGGCCGGCGCCTCTTCGATTGGCGAGCGGGTTTGGCCGGCGTTGTAATGCTCGTATCCGACCCGATCTTTTTCGAACGCAGCCGAATGATACGGAACGAATACCCCGCAGCGATGTTCGCGCTCCTGGCTTTTTACCTCTACGAAATAGCTGCGGATCGCAAGTCGGGTCGCCTCTACTTCGCGTCAGGCCTTGCGGCCGGAGCGGGTGTGATGGTTCACACTAACCTGCTTTACATTCTTGTCGCGATTCCCTTGTTGATGCTCTTTCGCGAAGGCCGCGGCCTATTCACGCGAAAGCCCCTTTACCAGTTCGGAGGTGCGGCGCTGGCTGTCATGGCCTATGAGGTCATCTACGACATCGTTGATTACAAGAATGTTCAGGCTCAATATCACGGCGACCGCGCCCATTTCTCGGTCCACTCGCCTTTCGACCTGCTGAGCAATCTGATCATCGAATACCGCCGGTATGCGTCCTGGTACCACGGAGGAGAACTTATATCCGCAATATCGCCTCGCCTGCTCCACTGCTTCCAGGGCCTGCTCGTTGCGGCTATTCTGTATCTTATTTGGATTGCCGCCCGGCGCATTAGAAGCGGGGATTTAATGGCTGATGCCAGGGTGCGGGTACTGGTTGTGACCACAGTCGCCGTGTTGTTCCTGGCTGCAACCACCGGACACAAGCGGAAGTACAACATCTATCTGCCAAACGTCACGCCGTGGTTTGCTCTCTGTGTCGGCATTCTCGTCCACGATATGCTGGAACTCTTATCGTCGCCGCGCGTGACGTCCTGGCTGGCCCGGCGATCATTGCGCACGGCGGCGCTGGCCGCGCTTTGGATCGCAGTTGCCGCCTATGGGTTCTTGTTAGCAAGACAGAATTACCGGTACTACAAAGAGATAACCCGGCCCGGACATGCGTCCTTCGCTGAATTCGCCGCAGTATTGCGTGATATCGTACCGCGTGGCGTTTGCCCGATTTCCATCACTCGCCCGGTAATATGGCTCGCCTTTCCCGAATCAGATCGCTGTTATGCCACCTATGAAGGGCGCATGGATGTGCCCAGTGACATAGCCGGGCAAGAATTCGCAGTGATTGTCCCGGCCGGTCGCGAGCCCGAGTGGCCGGCTTCGGTGCTGGACAGCTTTCATCTTATTGGAGAAATGGATGACACCGCCTACGGAGACCTGCGTATTTACTACGCCGGCAAGAACCCTTTGTATACCAGCCTCCGCCCCAGGCGATACCGGTTCTCCGGTCTGCAAGCGGGCTACAGTGCCCCAACGAACTAGGCCCGCTACAACAATGCGCGACTCTGGGCTGCCCCTGGCCTGCATGTGTTTACGACGTGAGCGAGAATCCTGTATAAGATCATTCATATGCCTGAAAGCGCTTGGCCTCCGTCCTCTTTTGCCAGAATGCGAGAATGGCTCCGAATCGAACTCGGCGGAAGCGGTGAGCGTGCGCCCGATCGTCGACAGCGGCCCTGGCTTTCGGCGGCTCTGGCGTGCCTGGCAATCTTCAGCCTTAGCATCGGGGTCAGAGCCTTCCACTGGCAGGACAGCCACCTGCTTATCACAAGGTCCACAACATCCCTGATGGGAGTGTTCAATCGGTACCGGAAGGAAGCTGATAGAATCCTGGCCGAGGGCGCCATCCTTTTTCCCAGCGAACGGCCGGCGCCGGGTGATGCGCGTATGCTCGCTCATCCGCCCGGATATTCTATCGTCCTGGCCGGCATCAAGTGGTGGTCTAATCGTGTTTACGAATCACTGTGGATCATTCAAATTGCCGCGGACGGTCTTGCAGCGGTTTTGGTCTTCCTGATCGGCTCAGAGCTATTTCGGCCGCGAATAGGTTTCATCGCTGGAATGCTTGTGGCGATCTCGCCCCAACTCGCCTATTACTGCCTGCTCTTGACCCCTGATTCGGCGGCGGCACTGCTGGTGGTGACGTCAGTATATTTCTTGGTGCTCGCCGTAAAGCGGTGCGGGCTTATTTACATTATATGCTCGGGACTGTCGATTGGGCTCTCATGCTGGTTGGGAGCAAATGGAATGGGTCTCGTTCTGCTTTTGGGCCTGATGGCTCTTATGCTATTGCCCAGGGCAAGACGGATTCGATATTCACTTGCCCTCCTGGCCGTGGGAGCATTCACTATATCGCCGATTACGATTCGCAACCTGATTTCTTATCATCGATTCATCCCGATATCCATTCAGGCCGGATTGAGCCTAGCCGAGGGAATCGGAGACTTTGATCGCCAAGGCAAGCTCGACATGCCCCGGAGTGATGAAGAAGCTCGCGTTAAAGATGTCGAATGGTCCGGACGGGACGAATATGGCAGCAGTCTTTGGTACCCGGACGGCATCGAGCGCGATCAGGTCCGGCTGTCCCATGCCCTCGCGGTGGTCCGCTCTAGACCTCTCTGGTTTCTCGGCATAACGCTGAAACGCGCGGCATTCATGTTGAGGTACAACGACTCGGCAACTTATGGATGGCCGCAAGATTCCTCGGTCGTCGGCACGATTCAGACTCAGATTCCATTTAGTAGCACGCTCGGCTTCGAACCTCGCCAGACCGCCGACCCGGCCATTAAAAAGGTCCTGGTCTATCAGGGTCAGGTCATCGACGAGGCAGCAGCGCTGTCAGCGGCGTCTACTCCAATATGGTCCGCCTCGCCATCCGAACTCCTTGCCTCGGGCCGCTCCCTATCAGCGGGCGCCCGCACGAGCCTTGAGGAAGGCGGGCATGTTCTGGCCATATCCGGCGATAGCTCGGACTATTCCAACCAGTTTGCATCCGGGCTCGTTGCGATTGAGCCACACACCGATTATATACTGATCATTAGAGTAGCGGCTTCGCAGGGAACGATGGCAGTCAAGGTGATGAGCCCGGACATGAAAATAGCCCTGGCTTCAGCC
>Ga0126381_100004087_pt1 | contig 15847 bp, 19 predicted proteins | sample PanSoiMetPlot_28_FD_96465 | JGI IMG/M metagenome (GOLD analysis project Ga0126381, IMG submission 96465) | Tropical forest soil microbial communities from Panama - MetaG Plot_28 | ecosystem: Environmental > Terrestrial > Soil > Tropical forest > Bulk soil | place: Panama | collected 2016-02-17 | reverse complement strand
GTACGAGCAGATCACCCTCGGCGTGATCCTGCTACTCGCGGTCGGCGGCGACGCCTGGTCACGCCTGCGCACCACCTAGCCCCGTACCGCCTAGCCAATGCCCCCTGGCGATGCGGCCCACGCCAGCATGTCAAGAAGCCGCAGGTCACTCAGTCTTCGAGCGGCTTGCTCCGCCAATGGCGCGCCGGTCGTTGCGAGCACCTGGCGAAGCACCTGCAGGCCTGTTTCGCTGCCGAGGATGTCCCGTCGTATCGCTTCCCAGTGGAGCGTCCTGAACATGGCAAGGGATGCCCGCTTGGACCCCACGTCGATGGCGGCCGCCCGGGCAGCTGTCCGGTAGAACTTGGTGAGGTAGCTGTCGAGTATCGGGAACAGTCCCGGCCTCATCAGGTAGAGCACTTTGCTGATCTTGGCCGTGCTTACGTTCGCGGGCCTGGCATCCCAGAAGTGCTCCCAGAGGACCGAGGCTCGGTCGTACAGGCCGTCCACAGCCAGCGGATCAGCCTGTTTCAGCTGCGCATCGAGGGGGATCGCTGCCCAGGGCGCAGTGGTTCCCCGGTCGATGAACCAGGCGGCCTCTTTCGCGCTGATCCGGGAGCCCATCCACGGGGATCTCGTAGCCCGTATGAGGTCACCGCTTATCTCAGAGAAGGTGGCAGCGTGGAAGTCATAGTGACTCACAGTGCCGCCGTGCTGTTCTAGGTACTCCATGATGGCATGAGCCGGGTTACGGACGACGTGGCCGGCGACAGCTATGGCAGGGGACTGAACGGCAGCCATCGTTCCTCGCAAACCCATCGGGTAGTTGCCTGCTTGCCCGCGCTGGTGAAGCGGCACGCTCAGGCTAGCTCCCGGATATTCGGACCGGTGACCTTGCGTGCCACGCATGCCGGTTTCGCCTGACGTTGCCGCGCTCGATCCGGTTACCCGCAGGTCGGCCGACGCGGTGCAGGCACAATCCGCACGGTGAGGTCGTGCGACCCAACGCTGAGAGGCAGCTCCCAGGCCCAGGAGATCAGGCGTGGACGGCGCGATGGGGCGGTTCTATCAGTGGTATCGGCCATAATCCGGCCATGAAACTGAGGCGGCTGCGAGACGGCGACGTCCTGGAGGACGGCGACGTCGTGCTGGTGCGCGGGGGTGAACTCGACCCGGAGATCCTGTCCGAGGACGCGGTGCGCTACCACAGCATCTACGGCGTCTACGGGGTTTCGGTGTTCGCCGTTCGCGACGCCACCGTCGATGAACTCGCCCAGCAGGCACCACTGGTCCGCTTCGATCGCCTGAGCCTGCTGACGGTCAGGGATGTTCTTGCCGCGGGGATGAGGCTAGAGCCGACCGGCCGTAACCCGCGTCATTTCACGGTGGGCTTTGATGACGTGGAGTCCGGTGTGCAGCGACTTGTCAGCTGTGCGCACCGGGTCGTGCCGAACGCCTACCACGACGCGTAACCTGGTTAGCGGAGGAACTTTGATGGACGCGCGCATCGACCTGGTAGCCGACCTCAACGACGAAGACGATGAGGGACTCGGCTGGTCCACGCTGAACGATGCCAGTGACCCCGCTCGCATCCGTCCCGGGGTGATGGTGGTGGCTGGGAACCGTCAGGCCCAAGCGGTGGTCCGGGTGATGGCTGTCGATGACGACGGGCAAGTCCATTTCGCCGTCCTGCCCGGGTCCGTGGCGAAGAACAGCCACCTCATCGGCCGCGCCCTGGCCTGAGCGCCTGCCAGGTTCCAGCACATCGCCTGGGAACCACATCCTTGGGAACCGCTTCCCGGACGAGATCCGAATCCCGGTACAGCGACCCGCTCGTCGAAAGGCGCGCGCCGCGACAAGTGACCCCGACGTAAAACCACGGTTCGTTTCGCTGAATCGCTTTTTTCCCGAACGGACTGTGCTTCCTCCATGCGGTCCGTGCCGGTTTCCGGCCGCGATGCCGGCGGGCCGACTTGGCCCGTGGTTTCTCGTTCCACCAGGCGGTATCCGACATGATGAGAGATGGGAAAGGCGGTATCGCCTTTCAGCCGGCGGAATAGCTGGGCGACCGCTAGGCGGGCGATCTCTTGCTTGTCGGGGGAGATGGTCGTCAGCGAGGGAAAGCTGTACCTTGACTCTTCGATGTCGTCGAAGCCGACCACGGCGATATCGTCAGGAATCCGCAGCCCACGGCTGAGGATCGTCCGCATCGCGCCGATGGCGAGTAGGTCGTTGTAGCAGAACACCGCATCGGGCGGCTGCTGTAGGCCGAGGAGTCGCTCCATGGCCGCGGCGCCGCTGCTGCGGTGGTAGGAGGGCGCCGGGATGACGAGTGACTTGCGGAACGGCAGGCCGGCCGACCGTAGCGCCTCCCGGTATCCCGCGGACCGCAGCTGGCCTGTTTCGCCGGGGGATCGGCTCTGATGCCCGATCGCTCCTATCCTCCGGCGGCCGAGTGCAATCAGGTGGGCGGTCGCGTCCCTGGCGGCAGCCACGTTGTCGATTCCCACGTGGTCGTAGGGGCCGTTGGCGATGTGCTCGCCAAGCAGGATGACCGGGATGCCGCCGGTGTTGCGCTGGAGTTCTGCGGTCCCGAGCCCGAGCGGGCTGAAGATGAGGCCGTCGAACAGGTGACCACGCTCGTTTTGTCGCAGGAGCTCTCGCTCTCTGCCGGGTTCGCCGTCGGTCTGCTCGATCACCACCGTGTAGGAATGCTGGGTGGCTTCCTGGATGATGAATCCGGCTAGTTCGGAGAAGTACGGCACGCTCAGTTCCGGCACGGCGAGGCCGATCATTCCTGTCCGGCCGCGGCGAAGGTTCCGGGCTGCCAGGTTGGGCTGGTAGCCGAGTTCCTCGATAGCTCGCAGTACGCGCTCGCGCACCTCCACGGAAACCAGCGGAAACTCGTTGACGACGTTCGATACCGTGCGCGGTGAAACCCCTGCGCGGCGGGCGACATCACCTTGCGTCGCGGCCACCTTCTGCCCTCCAACACGTACGCGGTGCTCTGGATGATATGCATCGCCGCGTCACTGCGGCGAGGGCAGCCCAGGGGCGCGCCGGCACGGCTTCCTGAGCGATGCTATTGCATCGTAGCATGCGACGTGGCATGCTACGTGGCAAGCCGCTAGTACCACCCGCTTGAGCAGGGTAAACCACAGGAGGTAGTTCTGCGCGTGGCAGTGATCAAGCTGGACCTCGATCGTGTCCTCAGCCCGGTAGATCGCCGGATCCTGGGTGGTTTCACCGAACATCTCGGCCGCTGCATCTATGGCGGAGTTTTCGACGAGGCGTCCCCGTTGTCAGACCCCGACGGCTTCCGGACTGATGTGCTCGAGGCGGTGCGCCGTCTCCGCCCGCCGGTGCTCCGCTGGCCGGGCGGGAATTTTGTCTCCGGTTATCACTGGACAGACGGCATCGGCCCGAGGGAGAGCCGTCCGCGGCGGATGGACCTGGCCTGGCATGCCGAGGAATCCAACCGGTTCGGCACGGACGAGTTCATGCGGTTCTGCGAACTGGTGGGGGCTGAGCCGTATCTGTGCGTGAACATGGGTACCGGCACCATGGACGAAGCTCAAGCATGGCTTGAGTACTGCAACGGCACGGGCAACACCGAGTGGGCCAATCGGCGGCGCAGCAACGGACGCGAGCTGCCGTACGGAGTCCGCTACGTCGGCCTTGGTAACGAGATGTGGGGGCCGTGGCAGATTGGGCAGCTTTCTGCGGAGGACTACGTCAAGCAGGCACGGCAGTACGCGAAGGTCCTGTCCTGGACCGATCCCGATGTGGAGCTCGTGTCGTGCGGCGAAAACGGCTGGTCGGACTGGGATCAGGTGGTGATCCCTGGCCTGGCGGAGTTTGTCCGCTGGCACAGCATCCACATCTACACCGGCAGCGACGAGTACTGGACCAACGTGCTGGCGCCCCACCAGACAGAGCGGGCGGCCCGGATTACCGCGGCGCTCATCGAGAAGGCCCGCTACAACCAGCGGATCGCGCACCCGATCCACATCGCTTACGACGAGTGGAATGTCTGGTTCCGCGAGCGCGAGGGCATCGACGGCCTGGAAGAGCGATACAGCCTGGCGGACACGATCGCGGTAGCAACGTACCTGCACGCGTTCGTGCGCAACGCGAGCGTTGTCAGGATGGCCAACCTGGCGCAGCTCGTCAACGTCATCGCCCCCATCGTGACCAGCCCCGAAGGGATGTTCCTGCAGGCGATCTATCATCCGCTACGGCTGTTCGCGGACCACCTGGGAACGGTGTCACTCGACGTCAGCGTCGAGTGTGACCGGCATGAGCTGGCCGAGGCGGAACTGCCGGACCCGTGGCCGTACCGGGTCGCCGACCTCGGCCCGTTCCCGGTTCTCGACGCGATCGCCACTCATTCCGGGCCGGACGGCCACCTGATGCTCAGCGTGATTAACCGCTCGCCCGACCAGGACGTCACCGCCGAGATTCGTCTCACGGGCTCGCTCCCGGAGGGCCCGGCGTCCGTCGAAGAAGTCAACGGAGCCGACTGGAAGGTCACTAACTCCTTCGCGCAACCCGATGCGGTCACCGTGCGCGAGGCATCGATCGACAACTTCGGAAGCGGCACCCGTTACCGGTTCCCCGCACATTCGGTCACCGTCATCACCGCTGCCCGCGGCTGACGAACTCCGGCGCCCGCTGCGTCACCCCCTGGAGGAACAGAGATGATCCATCACAAGAAAAGACTGACGGGCGTTCTCCTCGGCGCCCTCGCCCTCGGCCTGGCCACTGCGTGCTCATCGGGCGGCGGATCGGCCCCGTCATCAAGCAGTGGCAGCGGCCACGTCACGCTGACCTACTGGAACGGCTTCACCGGCCCGGACGGCCCCACGGTCACGAGGCTGGTGAACGAGTTCAACAAGACGCACCCGAACATCACCATCAACATGTCGATCATGCCCTGGGACGTGTTCTACCAGAAGCTGCTGCCCGCGCTCGCCGCGGGCAACGGGCCGGACCTGGTCGCCATGGACAGCTCACAGCTGCCGCAGTACGCGGGCAAGCATGTCTTCCTGCCGCTGACCAGCTACTACGCCAACCCGGCCAATGACACGGCCGCGCTCGTCCCGGGGGCGGTGGCCGCGACCAAGGCCGGGGGAACCGAGTACGCGGTGCCGGCAAACTTCGCGCCCATGATGCTCTACTGGAACAAGACGCTCTTCTCCAAAGCCGGCATCTCCGGGCCGCCGGCGAACTGGACACAGTGGCAAAGCGACGCGGTCAAGCTTTCGCACGGCGGGAAGTCGCCCCAGTACGGCATCGCGCTAGCCGAGAACAACACGGTCCCCATGTGGCCGGTCCTGCTGTGGGGGAACGGCGGCGGAGTAACCAACTCGGCAACGACTGAGGGAATGCTCTCCGACCCTGCCTCCGTCAGCGCGGTCTCCCAGTGGGCCACGCTGGTCCTCAAGAACGGCATCGCGCCACAGAACCTCAGCGGCGCGGACGCTGACAGCCTCTTCCAGGCGCAGAAGGCCGCCATGGAGATGAACGGCCCCTGGGCGACCACCGGGTACAAGACCGCCGGCGTCAACTTCGGCCTCGCGCCGATACCCGCCGGGCCGGCAAAGGCGGTCACGCTGGCTGCAGTGGCTACCATGTCGCTCAACGCCAAAGACACCCCGGCCCAGGTCAGCGCGGCAGAGACGTTCTTCACCTGGTGGAACTCCAAGAACAGCCAGGTTGACTTCGCGGTGCACACCGGGTTCGTGCCCACCCGGGCTGACGTCACGGCCAAGGAACTGGCAGCGAACCCGGACGTCGCCCAGTTCGAGAGCGTCGCGTCCACCGCACAGCCGTACTACCTCGGGACGCAGTACACCAACATCGAAACCAACACCTGGGAGCCCGCGATCGAGAAAATCCTGCAAGGCGCGCCCGTAGCCTCGACACTCGACGGGGCAAACTCCCAGATCAACGGGTACCTGGGCGGATAGCGCCGCTGATGATTCGGTCCCTGCCGCGCCGGAGCGGGCTCGTCGCCCGGGTGTCCTACCCGTTCGCGACGCGCCCGCGCCGGCGCAGGCTCCTGATCGCCTATGCGTTCATGCTGCCCAGCATGGTCGTCATGGCGGCGTTCATGTTCTACCCGCTGATCTGGGCCTTCGTACTGTCGCTGAGCAACTACTCGTTCTTCGGAACCTCGCAGTTCATCGGTTTCGGCAATTACACCCACCTGTTCCACGACCCGCAGTTCTGGGGCGACCTGCGGAACACGATCTACTACGCGGCCGTCACCACACCGGTTTCTGTCGTTCTCGCGCTCGGCCTCGCGCTGCTGCTCAACCGACGCCTGCTGCCGGCCCGCGGCGTGCTGCGCGCTGCCATCTTCCTCCCGGCCGTCGTATCACTGGCAGTTGCCGCCATCCCGTTCCGGCTGATGTTCACCCCCTCCATCGGCCTGATCACCTACTGGCTCGCCCAGATCGGCGTCCACAGCACCGACTGGCTAGACAGCACCACCTGGGCGATGCCCGCGGTCATCATCGTCGGCATCTGGAAGAGCGTCGGCTTCTACATGGTGATCTACCTTGCCGGCCTGCAGACGATCCCGCCCGAGTACTACGAGGCCGCCCGCATCGACGGTGCATCGGCCTGGCAGCGATTCCGCTCGGTCACGCTGCCGCTGCTGAGCAACACGACGATGTTCGTCACGATCATCGCCCTGATCGCCTCGTTCCAGGCGTTCGACCAGATCTTCGTGATGACCCAGGGCGGTCCGGCGTTCAGCACAGAAACCCTGGTCATGCTCATCTACCGGCAAGGCTTCCAGAACTTCCAGATGGGCTATGCCTCCGCGATCGGCTACGTCCTCGTGCTGATCATCCTGATCTTCAGCCTGCTCCAAATGAGGTACTTCAACCGCCGTGCGATCCGTTACTGAACAGCCGCTGCGATCCGCAATCAGCGGCCTGCCCAAAGCACCGCCCGCCCGCAGATCGGGCCGCAAGGTACTCGGTACGGGCTGGGCGCTCGCCGTCACCACCGCCGCGGCGCTCATCGTCGTGTTCCCGCTCGTCTGGGTGTTCGCCACGTCCATCAAGCCCGAGGCCGAGATAATCAGCTCCCGGCCGGGACTGTTTTCGCTGTCGGTTACCGGCGCGAACTACGCAGCCGCCTGGAGCGCGATCGATTTCCCGCGACTGCTGCTCAACACGGTGATCTTCGCCGGCGGCGTGACGATCCTGTCACTGACCTTCGACTCGCTGACCGCCTACGCGCTCGCCCGACTCGACTTCCCCGGCAAGAACATCATGTTCGTGCTCATCCTGATAACCCTCATGCTGCCCTTCCAGGTCAACCTGGTACCGCAGTTCCTGCTGCTGTCCAAGCTGCACTGGGTGAACACATTTCAGGGCCTTATCCTGCCGCGAGCGACCAATGCGTTCGGGATATTCTTCCTGCGCCAGTTCTTCATGACCATCCCGAAGGAACTCGAAGACGCCGCGCGGGTAGACGGCGCCTCCGACTTCAAGATCTACCGCAGTATCGTTCTGCGGATGTCCCTGCCGGCGCTGCTGACGCTGGGCCTGTTCCACTTCATGTACAACTGGAACGATCTGCTGTGGCCGCTCATCGTCAGCACGAACTCTTCCATGTACACCCTGTCGTCAGGACTCGCGCTGTTCCTCGGGCAGCACGTCATCGAGTACGGCCTGATCACGGCCGGATCGGTGCTCGCCATCGTGCCCATGGTCGTCGCCTTCCTCCTCATCCAGCGCCGTTTCGTCGAGAGCATCGCGACATCCGGGCTCCGGTAATCGCGCTCAGGCCCGGTGTGTCCCCGGTCGGGACGGCGACGAACCGCAGCTCGGCGTCGGCCGCCGCCCCGAGCTCCAGCCGGCCAGCTGGCCGCGCATGTCTCCATCGGGAACGACACCGCTGGTTCGCGATGGTCCCCGTCCCCTGCTACCGGTGCCGCAGCTGGATGTCTCCGGCCGCTAGACTTCATGGCATACGGGCTGTAGCGCAGCTTGGCTAGCGCGCGTGCTTTGGGTGCACGAGGTCGCGGGTTCGAGTCCCGCCAGCCCGACATATCGTCGCGGCGACGTTTTGACGGCAGATCCGTCCGGACCGTCCAGGCATGAACTTGGCGCAGTAGCGTTACGGGCGTGTAGTGGGCACGGGGCCGCGCTCGTGGCCACAAGGGGAGTGCTGTATGAGAACTCTTGCTTCGACGATACTTGGCGTTGCTGTCCTGGGGCTTATGGTGACGGCGTGCACGTCGTCCGCCTCTCCTGCTGCGCCCTCTGGCACCCCGTCCGCTCCCACCGGGTTGTCCAACAGCTCAGCACCGGTCTCGATCACGCTTTCGCCGGTAGCGCCGGCCACCGCCCATGAGCTGGCCGCGGCGGCCAGGCTGATCAGCAAGCGCGTCGCCCAATCCGGCCTGCCGGTACTTTCGTCCGCGGCGGGTCATGCGGGTGCGGCCACGGTCTCCGGGCGCAACGTCGTCCTGACCGGGCTCGCCGCCGACAAGACGGCGCTCGAGGGCCTGGCCGGGATGGGGGTGCTCCGCATCCGGCATGTACTCCTGGAGGAACCTGCTGGCGGAGCGGCGAGCGGGGGCGCAACCCTGGTACAGCCCAGGGTGCTCAGGCTCTTCCGCAAGCTGGTCTGCGCCCCAGGCGAGAGTGATACGGCATGGCAGCACGAGGTTGGCTACACCACGCCCGCGGACTGGAACGACCCGACGGCGCAGGTCGTCTCCTGCAGCAGCGGCACCAAGTACGTGCTCAGCGCGGCCACGGTCCTGGGACAGGAAGTGACAGGGGCCGCGCCCGCGCCGTCTCAGCCTGGCGGCCAGTCGGCCGTCGCCCTGACGGTCAACAACGCGGGTGCGTCCGCGTTTGGCGCGCTGACCACCCATCTGTACAAGACGTATTACTCCGGCTTTACCAAGGGGAATCAGAACGACATGGCCCTCGACCAGGTCGCTGTGGTCCTCGACGGCACCGTCCTGTCGACGCCGGTGACCAACGCGCCGATTACCGGCGGGCAACTGGAGATCACCGGTAACCCTCCCGCGGGCCTCACCCGCGCGGCCGCCAGCGAACTCGCCGCGGAGTTGCGGGACGGCCCGCTGCCGGTTGCGTTCCGGATCGCCGGGACGAGCACCTCCAGCTAGCCGGCGGCCGGGCAGTGTGAGCCGGCGGTCATGAAGCAAGCCCGGCGGTCATGAAGCAAGCCCGGCGGTCATGAAGCCAGCAGGGTGTCGGCGATGCTGCTCGCCCAGGCGCGGATGTTGTCCCAGTCGCGGAAGTCGCCCTCTTGGACGCGGGTGGCTGAGGCTATGGCCCGTTCGGGAAAGCTGAGCTGCTTCTTCACTAGCTTGCCGTGAAGACCTGGTGGTCGCGGGCCTTGGTGCTCCGGAGGATCGTGCTGACGTTCACGGGATTGTCGGCGGGCTTGGCCGGCTCGCCGACCGGGCCGCTGGAAAACAGCCAGACCGGCCGCGCGGCTAGCGCGCCCGCCTGGCGTTGTGCCAGCTCGCGGCCGGGTTTCATCCACCGGCCCAGGTAGACCGCGCTGCCCAGCACCACGGCGTCGAACTGTTCTATCGGGCCGGCCTGGGCGGGTGGAACCACCGTGACCTCCAAGCCCTTCTCGGCCAGCACATTGGCGATCGCCTGGGCGATCTCACTGGTTGCCCCGTATTTACTGGCCGCACTGACCAGCACTTTCATCGGGACCTCCCTCCGGCGGCGCCGCGGTCACCTCGATGAGCTCGAAGTCCCCTTCGGGGAGTTCCCAGATCGCCCGGGCTACATCCGCACGCGAATCGACGCGCTTTCGTGCCCGCCCGGCATGATCGGCGTGCTAGCGGGCAGTACGGCCACAGGCTCAGCCGGGTTCCGGAGTGATCGTGCGTGTGCGGGCTATCGGCTTGGGCGTGTATGGAGGTGCGCGGCAGGAGGATGGCCATGGGTGATGAGCTCTCTGTCACGGTCCGCCGCGAACGCGGCGTCGTGATCGCGGAGGTCACCGGAGATATCGAGTTGTCCACGGTGGCCGGGCTGCGGGAACGCCTGTTCAGGCTGGCAGACAGCGGGCAACCGGTGATCGTCGACCTTAACCGGATCACTTTTATCGATTCGGCCGGGCTCGGAGTCCTGATCGCCGCGGCCCGCCGTGCCGGCGAGCACGGCGGCAGCCTGCATGCGGTCTGCTCCCGGCCGCAGACCCGTCAGCTGCTGTGGCTGACCGGGGTGGACCGCCGGATCCCGCTGTCCGCCACCGTGGACGGGGCGCTGATGGTCCTGACGGCATCCCGCGACGCCCCCGGCTAGCGGGCGCCGAGTGACGGAGGCTGCTCCCTTCCCTGCTCCTGTGGCTTCCCGTAACAAGAGCCCTACGCCGTCGCCCGGCGGAACAACAGCCGGGTGATGCGCCTGGCCGGGGCGGCGGGGCGCGCACGCTGGCGGTGCGTTATCCGGGCCCGCCGCAACTCAAGGAACAGGCGGTCCCGCTCGCCAGCCCGCTTTGCGTCGTCCTGGCTGGCCTTCATGAGGGACTGGTGGATGGTCATGGCCCGCTCCTTGCGACGGCTCAATGCGAAGGCGACCCGCCGCTGCCAACCCAGGATCGCGTCTGACAGGTGCCAGTGTGTGCACGCCCGCGTGGCACCCGCCATCCGTCGTTCTGCGGATACCCAGACCTGCCGCTGACGGAGTACAGTCCAGCTGGGGCGGCGGGGCTGCCGCTTTCCCTGCTGGCCGAGCTGAAGGACCAGATCCCCTGCGATGAGCTTGATTTCGACGGGCATGACGCCGCCCGGCAAATCTACGGGTTTAGCCAGGCCGTCCCGCGCGACGACGGCAGCGGGTTCGACTCGCAGCTGTACTGGAAGCTCTACTGGGATTCAGTCTGCTCCTACCCCGACCGCACGGGCGATGTGCGCAGCGTGACGAAGCCTTCGGACTTCTACTCGGTGCGGCAATGGCACAGCACCGCCGTGTACACAGAATTGTTCCGGCCCGTGGGGCTGGAGCACGACCTGCTGCTGTGCCTGGTCGCTGTCGGGCACACCAACCGCCAGCTCGCCCGGCGGCTGGGCATCTCCGAGGGGACCGTGCGCACGCACCTGGAGAACATCTACGCCAGGCTTCAGGTATCCAGCCGCGCCGCCGCAGTCACCCGCGCCTTTCCCGATCAGGCAATCAAGTGAGCGTTATCCCGGCCGTGACCGTTGCGCAGATGCGGGAGGTCGACCGGATCATGGTCGACGAACTTCACATCGAGTTGCTGCAGATGATGGAGAACGCGGGGCGGTGTCTGGCTGCCCATACCCGCGGCTGGCTGGGCGGGCAAGTAACCGGACGGCGGGTCGTGGTGCTGGCCGGAAGCGGCGGAAACGGTGGCGGGGGCCTGGTCGCGGCACGTCGCCTGAAGATCTGGGGCGCCGCCGCCGCGGTGGTTCTTGGCCAGCCCTTGAGTGAAGTCCGGGGAGTCCCCGCTCATCAGCTGGACATCCTGAGCCGCATGGGAGTCCCGGTGTGGACTGCGGAACAATCCCCGCCCGGTGCGCTCGCGCAGGCTGACGCGATCCTCGACGCCCTGATCGGCTACAGCCTGCAAGGACCGCCGCGGGAACCCATCGCATCGTTGATCCGGGCGGCGAACCGCGCCAGTTCGCCGGTCATCGCCCTGGACGTCCCGTCTGGGCTCGACGGGGATTCTGGCCGTGCCTTCGACCCGACGATCACAGCGGCGACCACCCTCACTCTGGCCCTGCCCAAGGCAGGGCTGCTGCGGCCCGCGGCCCGCGAATGGGTAGGCGAGCTCTACCTCGCGGACATATCCGTGCCCGTTCAGGTCTATCAGCGGCTCGGCATCGAGACAGGGCCCGTCTTCGCCGCGTCCGACATCGTGCCTGTTCCGCTAGATGCCGGCGGAGAGCCTGCCTAGTTGCTCGCGGATGATGGCAGGTCCCCGGCCCTGGCCGGCCGGGCGGTCCGTCCCGCGTACTCGCCGAAGAACTGGGCCGCCGCCTGCTGGATGCCCAGCGACCACGTCGGGTATGCGTGGGTCGTCTGGGCCAGCCGGCCGGTGAACATCCCGGCCCGCATCGCCAGCGCCAGTTCCGCGATCATCTCCCCGGCCCGGCTCGCCTTGGACGGCACGCGCCCAGTGAACGTGCACTCGCCGCCCGATCTCCCCCTCCGATACCAGCAGCGGGCACCGTGGTGTCAACTGCGTGAAGGCTGGAAATGGCGCTGAATCTGGCGTGCGTAGTAGGTCTCCCAGGGTTCGCCGGGAGCCTCGGCCGTGTACTGCTTGTCCAGGCTGACGAGCATGTAGATGAGTTCGCTGCGCACAGGCTTTGCTTTCAGCAGGTCAGGCAGCTCCGATAGGTTGATGAGCCACTGGGCGTACCAGGAGGCCCAGTCATCGTCGGCCCCGTCGACGATCCGGAAAACACGATGGTGGGTCTCGCCCACCTCATGCAGCAAGCCGCTGATCTGCTCCAATGTGTCCGCCATCTGTTCCTCCTAGGTGCTAAGACCAAGGCGATGTGTCCACGCTACCGAAACTCGCTCGCACGGTCGGCACAGTGTGTAATGACCGTCGTTCCCGGGCACCATCAGCATCATCGTCAGGCTGGACCATCGGTGTGCCTGCTGTGTACCCCAGATCCACCTGCGGCCACGGCACCAGGACGTGATACGCCGGGGAGGGGAAATGACAGAACGTGGTCGCGACGTCGACGTGATCGTGATCGGCATGGGACCCGGCGGGGAATACGCCGCGAACACGCTGGCGGAGGCCGGGCTGGTGGTGGCTGGGGTAGAGGACCGGCTTGTCGGCGGTGAGTGCCCGTACTGGGGCTGTGTCCCGTCCAAAATGATGATCCGGGCCGGGAACCTGGTCATGGAGGGGAACCGGGTCAACGGGATGGCGGGCACGGCGCACGTTCATCCCGACTGGGCGACGGTGGCACACCGGATCCGCGAGGAGGCCACCGACAACTGGGACGACAAGGTGGCCGCGGACCGGTTCACCGGCAACGGAGGGATCCTGGTCCGCGGCCGCGGGCGGATCAGCGGGCCCGGAGAGGTCACCGTGACCCCCGCGGGAGGTGCCGCTCCGGACGGCGGACAGGTGCTGAGGGCCCGGCGCGGGATCGTGATCAACACCGGCACCACGCCGGCCGTGCCGCCGATCCGGGGGCTGGCCGGCACGCCGTTCTGGACCAACCGGGAGGCGATCGAGGCCGAGCGGATCCCTGGTTCCCTGCTGGTGCTCGGCGGCGGGGCCATCGGCGCGGAACTCGGCCAGGTCTACGCGCGGTTCGGCAGCCACGTCACGGTGATCGAGGGGGCGGACCGGCTCCTGCCCATGGAGGAGCCCGAAGCCGGGGACATGCTGGCGGAAGTGTTCGGCCGGGAGGGCATCCAGGTGCGCACCGGCCAGCTTGTCAGCGAAGTCGGCCACGACGGAAGCAAGTTCACGGTCGCGGTCACCAGCGGCGAGCGGCTCACCGGCGACGCACTCCTGATCGCCACCGGCCGCCGGACGGACCTGGCGGCGGTCGGCGTCGGCGCCGTCGGCATCGACGAGAAGCTGCACGCCATACCGGTCGATGACCACCTGCGGGCGGCGCCGGGCGTGTGGGCACTGGGAGACATCACCGGTAAGGGCGCGTTCACCCACATGTCCATGTACCAGGCGCGGATCGTGGTGGCCGACATCCTCGGCGAGGCCGGCTACCCGGCCGAGTACCACGCCGTGCCCCGGGTCACCTTCACCGACCCCGAGATCGGCGCGGTCGGGCTGACCGAGGCGCAGGCCAGGGAGAACGGGCTGAGCGTGCGCGCGGGCAGCACGCAGATACCCGAGTCGGCCCGCGGCTGGATTCACAAGGCGGGCAACGACGGCTTCATCAAGCTGGTCGAGGACGCCAGCACCGGGGTGCTGGTTGGCGCCACGTCAGCGGGCCCGGTGGGCGGCGAGGTGCTCAGCGCGCTCGTGGTCGCGGTGCACGCTCGGGTACCGGTGCAGACCATGCGGGAGATGATCTACGCCTACCCCACATTCCACCGCGCGATCGAGGCCGCACTGGCCGACCTGAAGTAGGCCTTGCCGCCGGCCGGGGGAGCGAGATGGTTTACAACGACGTGATCGAGAAGATCGGGATGGCCATCGACGCCGCCGGGGTCGTGGTCATCGTGGCCGGCGCAGCGATCACGTCCGTGGCCTGCGCCGTCCAGCTATCTCGGCGCGAGCGCGACGTCTACCGGCTTTTCCGCCAGCGGCTTGGCCAGACCATCCTGCTCGGCCTGGAGTTGCTCGTGGCCGGCGATATCGTCCGTACCGTCGCCGCCACGCCCAGCCTGACCAGCGTTGCGATACTGGCGGCGATCGTCGGCATCCGCACCTTCCTTAGCTTCTCGCTGGAGGTCGAGATAAACGGGCGATGGCCATGGCAGAAGGGCGACAGTGCTGCCAGGCCCGGGTGATGGCCCAGGCCGGGGTTATCAGGGTTCACGGCCGTCGTGGGCGAGCGCTTCGTAAAGGAGGAGGGCCGCTGCGACCGCTGCATTGAGGGAGTCGCTGATGCCTAGCATCGGGATGGCGGCGACGCTGTCGGCGGCGGCCAGCCACTCCCGGGCAAGGCCGCGCCGTTCGCTTCCGACGACGATGGCCAGCGGGCCGCGATAGTCAATGTCCCGGTAGGAACGACTGCCGGCGGGATCGGCGGCGACGATGCGAAAGCCGCGCTCCCGTAGCCACCGTCTTGCTGCCGGGCGGCCAACGGCGACCACGGGCATGGCCAGCGCGGCACCCATGCTTGCCTTCAGGACCAGCGGGTGGCTCAGCCCGAATCCCTGCTCAACGACGAGCACCCCCGAAGCCCCGGCCGCGTCAGCGCACCGGATCAGCGTTCCGAGGTTGCCCGGTAGGTCCCAGCCGTCGGCGATCATCACCCGGGTGCGGCGGCCGACGCGGATGTCGCCGAGCGTCCGCTCGCGGGCCCGGCCGAGGGCGGCGATGCCGTCCGGGCCATCCCGGTCGACAAGGCGGGAGAGAACCCTCTCGCTCACCTCGTACCCCTCGGCGCCCAGGCCCACGGCCTTCCCTGCCAGGGCCAGCCCCGCCGCCTGGAGCAGCGCCGGGCAGGCGAAGACGGTTTCGAGCCGAACCCCGGCAGCCATGGCCCGCCGGATCAGCCACGTGCCCTCGAGGGCCACCGCGCCCTGAAGACCGCGGCTGGCCGGGTGGCGCTTAACGGCCAGGAACTCCCGGACCCTCGGATGCTTGAGACCTACTGGTATCAGAACTGGGCGATGCGACTTGGGCATCGCGTGCCTCCTGGCCTGTCAAGGCAGGAGGACTCAGTGCGTGCCGGAATTCACCCCGCGGCCGGAGGAAGGGTACGCGCCGTGTCTCCCGCCGCTTCCTCCGACGCATTCAGGAAGCGGCGGACGCCAAGGGTTGGCGTTGTCGCCTTCGTTCGCAGCCTGCTCACGCAGCTGCAGCCGGGCATAGGCACCCGCCCAGGATAGTGAAGAGCGCCTGCGGTCCGCTCCTTATTTTCCGGCCGCAGGCACATCGGCTCGCAAGGCCCGGCAGCGGTTATCACGCGACAGCCGAGCACGTGGCGATGGACTGAAAGCCGGCGGCCGTGGATGCTGGCTCTTGTGGACAGGAGCGCGAGCGGTGACGGCGACGGTCCCTTCGCCGTGCCGGCTGTGTACCGCGGAGCAGAGGGAAGGCCCGGGCCGGTGTTGTTCACCCTCGACGTCGATGGCGAACGGTTCGCCATTCGCCGAACTGGAGACGGCGGCACTGGCTACGACTGGCTGAGCGGGCCCAATAAGGGCTACGGATT
>Ga0126381_100004086_pt1 | contig 15849 bp, 10 predicted proteins | sample PanSoiMetPlot_28_FD_96465 | JGI IMG/M metagenome (GOLD analysis project Ga0126381, IMG submission 96465) | Tropical forest soil microbial communities from Panama - MetaG Plot_28 | ecosystem: Environmental > Terrestrial > Soil > Tropical forest > Bulk soil | place: Panama | collected 2016-02-17 | reverse complement strand
GGATACGTCGCAGCGCGGTATGGGGCTTGATTGGACGTTGGCAAGGCAGTTGATCAACCGTAGCACCAAGGCGGCAAAGTCCGCAGGCGGAGGAATCGCCAGCGGCGCAGGAACAGATCATCTGGACATCACGCAGAGCCTCACCGTGAAGGATGTATTGCACGCGTATGAAGAACAGTGTACCGCTGTCGAATCGGCAGGCAGCCGCATCATTCTCATGGCCAGCCGCGCTTTGGCCCGTATTGCCAAAGGGCCCGAAGATTACGCTTACGTATACAGCCGGCTTCTGGAGCAAGCGAAAGAGCCGGTAATTCTCCACTGGCTCGGGCCTATGTTTGATCCGGCACTCGAAGGGTATTGGGGGAGCAACGATCTTCCTGCGGCCATGCGTGCCTGCCTCGACGTTATCCATCAGCACGCACGCAAGGTAGACGGTGTGAAAATCTCTCTGCTCGACGCCGATCTGGAAATAGCGATGCGGCAGGAGCTTCCCCCTGGCGTGCGCATGTTTACCGGCGACGACTTCAACTATGATGCGCTGATCCTTGGAGACGACAAAGGATACAGTGATGCATTACTCGGGATCTTCGACGCGATTGCTCCAGCCGCGGCGCTCGCGCTCAGTGCTCTGGATCAGGGGGATGTTCAGCGATACCATGCCTTGCTGAATCCCACAGTGGCGCTCTCGCGCCATATCTTTCAGAAGCCGACCTTCTACTACAAGACCGGGATTGTCTTTCTGGCATGGCTCAATGGATTCCAATCTCACTTCCGCATGGTGAGCGGCCACGAGAGTGCCCGGTCTGTCGCGCATCTGTGCGAACTGTTTCGGCTAGCCGACTCTGCAGGCTTACTACGAGATCCGGATCTGGCTGCCGAGCGCATGCACCTGACGATGGCGATGGCAGGCATCGCGCAATGATCGACCGCATGAGCTTCAACCAAATTACCTTGGACCCTTGGTCTTTGGAGCACTGCGTGCGCGAGTGCGAGCGGTTGGGAATCCCTTTTATCGCGGCCTGGAGGCACAAGCTGAAGAATTGCAAGGAGTCCGCACGCCTGATCCGCAACGCCGGCCTGCGACTTTCAAGTTTGTGCCGTGGGGGCTGGTTCTCAGCCCCCTCCGAGGCAGAACGTCGAGTGAAGATCGAAGACAATCGCAGAGCAATCGACGAAGCAGCGGAACTAGGTTCCCCGCTGTTGGTCATCGTCACAGGCCCCGCGAATGGACAAACTCTTGATGACGCTCGGGAGCTTGTCGTCGATGCTCTCGAGGAACTCGCCCCTTATGCCGCAACTGCCGGAGTCGCTCTCGGAATAGAACCGTTGCACCCGATGTTCGCAGCGGACCGCTCAGTCGTGGTCACGCTGAGGCAAGCGAACGATATGGCGGAGAAGATCGCCCATCCATCCATCGGCGTAGTGGTGGATGCATTCCATGTATGGTGGGATCCGGAGGTCTATAAAGAAATTGCACGCGCCGGAAAGAATATCCTTGGCTATCACGTCTCGGACTGGACAGTACCACTGCCCGGCATCCTGACGGGACGCTCCTTGATGGGCGACGGCGTCATTGAACTACGTAGGCTGCGCGAGGCAGTCGAGAGAGCCGGATACAGTGGGCCAATCGAAGTTGAGATCTTCAACGAAGCCCTGTGGAAGAACGCTGATCACGGCATGTTGGAACTCATCTGCGAGCGCTATCGCCAGCATGTTCTTCCCTGAGTGTGAGAAGAGACGTAAAGTAGCTGATACGTTGAATCCTCGGTGAGAGGAAGAACAGATGCTTTTGCAGCCGTCAAGGGTAATTTCCGATCTCGAACAACTCCGCTCCCTGACATCCGACACCAACGGTGCCCAAAGACTCGCGTGGACTCCCACGTGGCTCAAAGCGCGCGCATGGTTTCAGGACAAGGTAAAGGTCCTGGGCCTCGAACATCATCTAGACGCTGCCGGAAACTCATGGACAACCCTGCCCGGGGAATCGGATCGTTCGCTGCTTCTGGGCGGGCACCTCGACTCGGTCCCCAACGGAGGCTGGCTCGATGGCTGCCTCGGGGTCCTCGCAAGCTTTGAAATACTGCGCAGCCTTCAGGAGGAGTACAAAGGCCGCCCTCCCCTTACGATTCGCCTGGTTGACTGGGCAGACGAAGAAGGGGCGCGGTTTGGCCGCAGCCTGTTTGGCTCATCCGCATTTGCCGGCACTCACAGCATTGACGCCGACCGCGGCCGAACGGATCGCGATGGGATCCGCCTTGAAGATGCCCTGAGGACTTGCGGCATCTCTGTCGACAAAATTGGAGATGCTGCCATCGAGCGTCGGAACGCAGCCGCCTACCTCGAACTCCACATCGAGCAGGGCCCCGTCCTCGAATCAATGCAGTTACCTCTCGGAGCCGTGCTTGGAACGAAAGGAGTCGAACGCCACGCGATTACGTTCCTTGGTCAGGAAGCTCACTCTGGCTCTACGCCGATGGCGGTGCGGCGAGACGCCCTGGCTGCCGCAGCAAAGCTGGCACTTGAGATTCGGCCGATCACCCGCAAGCATTCCGATTCCGTTGCCACCATGGGCAGCGTCAAAACATTCCCTGGCATAGTGACAGCCGTAGTTGGCAAGTGTGAGACCACCCTGGACATGCGGGACCTGGATGCCAACGTCCTCGCATCGATGCTCTCGGAGGCACACACAGCGAGCGAGCGTTTCGCCGACGACGAACGATGCACGGTCGAGTGGTCAAAGATCTGGAACATCGAGCCGATCCCATTCCATGCGCGACTAATCAGATTCTGCGAAGAGGCGATTCGAGAGACGGCGGGCACATCGCACAGTCTCCCGTCGGGACCACTACACGACGCAGCCGAGGTCGCGAGAGCAGGCATTCCTACCGTAATGATGTTCACTCAGTCGCTCGCTGGCCTGAGTCACAACAAAGGGGAAGATACGAAAAAGGAGCACCTGGAGTTAGCCGTGCAAGCCTATGATCGCCTTGCTCACAAAACATTGAACTGGTTGCTTCACGGGCAGAAATCGGCTGATTCCTAAGGAAGCTGGCAGAGCTGTCATCCATACAATCAGTGCGCCACCCGCGTCTTTTCTGACACGATTCAGTCCGCGATGGTGCATAATGATCACTCCTGAGATGCGGCGCTGAGGAGGAACATACCACCCGTGATCCGACGGTTTCGCACCCTCGCTTTTCAGCCGGAAGGAGAGGGGGCTGCATATGAGTGAACGAACCTCGTTCCGGATGCAGTTCTCGACACAGCCGGAGATCGCTGCGCGATTTGAAGACATTCATCCGCCCTTTGACAGCCAGGGTGCAGCAACCGTCGAGGCAAATCGCTGTCTCTATTGTTTCGATGCCCCGTGCACGGCTGCGTGCCCCACCCATATTGACGTGCCGAAATTCATTAAGAAGATCGCCAGCGGCAACCTTTCTGGTTCGGCTCGAACCATCCTCGATGCCAACATTCTGGGAGCAAGCTGCGCTCGAGCGTGCCCGGTCGATGTCCTCTGCGAAGGCTCCTGCGTCATGCACCGCTATAACAAGCAGCCGATTCAGATCGCCCGTCTGCAACGGTTCGCTGTGGACTGGCTCCACGCTAGCGGCAGTCCGCTGCCATTTGAGCCCGGCGCAGAGACAGGCCGTTCGGTAGCGCTCATCGGTGCCGGCCCTGCTTCACTCTCCTGCGCGGCCGAACTTCGTCGCAGGGGAATTCGAGCAGTGATCTACGATAGCCGTCCCTTACCGGGGGGCTTGAACACATACGGAGTCGCGGAGTACAAACTAACCCTCCCCGACAGTCTGCGGGAGATCGATCTCTTGGCTCAACTTGGCGTCGAGTTTCACTTCCACCAGCTGGTGAACTCAAATTCCCTGGCGCAGCTTGAGAGAAGCAACGATGCAATCTTCCTTGGTCTTGGTCTAAGCGGAATTCACCGGCTCGGGATTGCGGGTGAAGATCTTGCCGGAGTGACGAATGCTCTCGATCTCATCGCAGGCTACAAATCAGGAACGATCACAAAGTCTCCCGCACGGGTAGCCGTCATCGGTGCAGGGAACACAGCCATCGATGCCGCGATCGCCTCCGTCCGGCTGGGAGCCACTGAGGTCCACTTAGCATATCGGCGTGGCAAGGAAAGCATGTCCGCCTTCAGCTTCGAGTACGACCACGCCAAACAAGAAGGGGTAAAGTTTTTATGGCACGTGCAGCCGAAAGCGATCCTGGGTTCCGGCGCCGTTGAAGCTCTCCAGCTCACGCGCCTCATCGCCACAACGGATGGTACTCTGATCGACCAGGCTGGCTCAGAGTTCCTGCTTCACACCGATCTCGTTGTCCTCGCGATCGGACAAGGAACCCACGTGTCTTTCCTTTCCCACGGCGACCAAAGTCCAAAGATTCAGCTTGAGCACGGTCGTATCCTCATTGATCGTGCGACTGGCCAGACCTCGAATCCAATGTACTTCGCAGGCGGTGATTGCACTAACGGAGGGCGCGAGGTCGTCGATGCCGTCGCCGATGGAAAGCGCGCAGCGATCGGGATAGCTGCGTGGTTGGAGGCCAAGCATGAACAAGCCTAAGCCAACGCTCGAAACCACCTTCGCTGGAATCAAGTGCCAGAATCCATTCTGGCTTGCCTCGGCTCCGCCAACGAACTGCGGTGAACAAGTGATGCGCGCCTTCGATGCAGGGTGGGGCGGAGCAGTCTGGAAAACCATCGGCGAACCAATCACCAATGTAAGTTCGCGCTATTCCTCCATTGATTGGGAAGGCCGTCGGATGATGGGTCTTAACAATATCGAACTCATCTCCGACCGTCCCATTGATGAGAACCTTCGTGAAATCTCCGAAGTCAAGCATCGCTATCCCAAGCACGTTGTCATCGCATCTCTCATGGTGGAGAGCAAACGCGACAGCTGGCACGACATCGTGCAGAGAGCTGAAGATGCCGGTGCCGACGGTCTCGAACTCAACTTCGGCTGTCCGCACGGCATGAGTGAAAGAGGCATGGGCTCCGCTGTCGGACAGGTCCCTGAGTACTGCGAGCAGATTACCGCGTGGGTGAAGGAAAAGGCCCGCACTCCCGTCATCGTCAAGCTGACGCCAAACATCTCTGACATCCGCATGCCCGCCCGCGCCGCCAAGCGCGCCGGAGCCGATGCGCTCTCAGCGATCAACACCATCAACTCCATAACTGGCATCAATCTCGACACCTTTGAGCCGAACCCAAACGTCGACGGCAAGAGCTCACATGGTGGCTACTGCGGACCTGCGGTCAAACCGATTGCTCTCAACATGGTTCAGCAGGTTCAGGCAGACCCCGCGGCTGCGCTCCCGCTTTCAGGTATAGGGGGCGTCGCCTCTTGGCGGGACGCAGTGGAGTTTATTCTCCTCGGCTGCGGCACCGTTCAGGTCTGCACTGCGGTCATGCACTATGGTTACCGCATCGTCGAAGATATGAAGGATGGTCTGCTCACCTGGATGAGTGAGAAGGGCTTCTCATCGATCGACGACTTTCGCGGCCTGGCCTTACCAAACGTCGTCGACTGGAAGCATCTCAACCTCAATCACAAAATCGTTGCACGCATTCACGAAGATCTCTGCATCGGCTGCCAGCTCTGCTACACGGCGTGCTGGGACGGAGCCCATCAGTGCATCCACCTTGACCGTGCCGCGCCGACGCCTGACACCTCCCACACACCAGCCATGGTCGAGGCCGAATCTGCGCGACGCATCTCGATGACTCCGATTCCCAAGCTCGACTCAGGCGCTGCCCGCGGATCAAGTACAATCACCCCGCTCGAGCGAATCCCGCGAGTCGACGAAGGCCACTGTGTCGGCTGCAATCTCTGTTCATTGGTATGCCCGGTCGAGAACTGCATCACCATGGAGCGCGTCGATAACGGGATGCCCTCCGAGAGTTGGGAGCAGCGCACCACCTCAGGGAACCTCTCTGAACGGACGCGCGAGGTCATGAATACGAACGGATAGCGAGGTCCGAAGAAGCACCATGGGAACCCTGATTCAGAACGGAACAGTCATCAGTGCGAACGGCAGGCATAAAGCCGATGTCCTGATCGAGGGCGAGACCATTGAGCAGGTGGCGCCGGGTATCCGGCCTGAAGGCCATACGCTCATTGACGCCAACGGGCTCTTCATAATGCCAGGCGGGATCGACGTGCACACGCACCTCGACATGCCCTTCGGCGGCACGGTTTCTGCGGATGACTATAAAACTGGAACCATCGCGGCTGCTGTCGGTGGCACCACAACCGTAATCGACTTCGCTCTGCAATCCATTGGCCACCCGATGCGTGAAGCATTCGACCGATGGCGCGCAAAATCACGGGGCAAAGCCTGCATCGACTATGGGCTCCACATGGCAGTCACCGACCTCGGTGGCGGCGACTGTTCGCGTGGCCTGCGCGAGATGGAGGAGATGGTCGCCGAGGGAATCTCCTCATTCAAGCTATTCATGGCCTATCCCGGCGTCCTCATGATCGACGACGGATTGATGTTCCGCGTCATGCAGAAGGCAGCGGCCCTCAATGCGCTCTGTTGTGTTCACGCCGAAAACGGCAGCGCCATCGATGTCGTTGTCGCGCAGATGCTCGCCGAAGGCAAAACCGCGCCTCACTTTCATGCACTTAGCCGTTCTCCAAAAGCCGAGGCCGAAGCAACACATCGCGCCATCGCGCTCGCGGATATGACCGGAGCCGCCGTCTACATCGTCCATCTCTCCAACGAGTACGCCCTGGACGAGCTCAAGTTCATGCAGGCCCGCCAAGCCCGCGCATTGGCTGAAACCTGTATTCAATATCTCGTCCTCTCTATCGAAGACCAGATGCCAGGCAAAAGCTGGGACGAAGCTAAGTACGTCTTCACCCCACCGCTCCGCGAGAAGCGTCATCAGGATTCTCTCTGGCGCGCTTTAAAGGAAGGCGCGCTCGCAGTCGTCTCAACAGACCACTGTCCCTTTCGCTTCGCTGATCAAAAATCTCTCGGCCGCCATGACTTCTCCAAGATCCCCAACGGCGGCCCGGGAATTGAGAACCGCCTGCAGATACTCTGGCACTTCGGGGTTAACTCCGGCCGCATTACGCCGGAACAATTCGTGGAGTTATCGTGCACCGCGCCCGCTCGTATCTTCGGGATGTCACAAAAAGGAGTCTTAGCGCCAGGCAAAGATGCTGACGTTCTTCTCTGGGATCCAAACGCCAACTACACTATCTCCGCCGCGACGCAGCGCATGGCCACGGACTACAACATGTTTGAGGGCTGGAAGGTCCGCGGTAACGCCCGGCACGTTTTCTCGCGTGGCGATCTCGTGGTGAAGGATGGTCAGTGGATCGGCGAAGTCGGCCGAGGTCGATTCCTTAAGCGTGAAGCAAATGCAGGAGGACTCGCCTAGTGCGATCGGCTGCATCTTCCTCCATGCTCAATAAGATCGTAGACGCCGACCCCCGCCTCTACAATCTCGATCTCGCTCCAACCCCGCCAGAGCGCCGCACTTGGACAATCTACAACTACATCGCCCTCTGGTTCTCGATGTCGATGGAAGTCACGACGTATATGCTCGCATCGTCCCTGATCGCCGGCGGCATGAACTGGAAGCAGGCTGTCTTCACGATTCTCCTCGGCAATCTCATCGTTCTGATTCCGATGATTCTTAATGCCCACGCTGGCGCAAAGTACGGCATTCCGTTCCCCGTCTTCGTTCGCGCCAGTTTTGGCACCCGTGGGGCGAACATTCCTGCCACGCTGCGAGCCATTGTTGCCTGCGGATGGTTCGGCATCCAGTCCTGGCTCGGCGGTCAAGCCATCTATGCAATGCTCAACGTACTTTGGCCTGCAACCGCTTCGATGCCGTCGGTCCTCTGGACTTGTTTCCTCGGCTTCTGGCTGCTCAACATGATTGTCGTCTGGCGTGGCGTCGAATCCATTCGCTTCCTGCAGAGCTTCTCAGCACCCTTCCTGTTCATCATGTCGTTGGTCCTGCTCTTCTGGATGCTCCACAAGGCGGGCGGCTTCGGGCCTATGCTTGCTGCACCCAGCCAGTTCCATTCCACTGGAAGCTTTCTGCGCTTCTTCTTCCCGTCGCTGACCGCGATGGTCGGATATTGGGCCACATTGTCGCTCAATATTCCCGATTTCACGCGCTATGCAAAAAATCAGGATGCTCAGATTGTTGGACAGGCGTTCGGCCTTCCAGTAGCCATGGCGCTTTACTCCTTCATCGGCATCGCCGTTACTTCGGCATCCACAGTCATATTTGGTGAACCCATCTGGTCTCCAATCACGCTTCTCGGCCGATTCCATCAGCCATTCATCGCGTTCCTCGCGCTCATCAGTATTCTCATCGCCACGCTTAACGTGAATATTGGCGCCAATGTCGTGTCTCCATCCAATGACTTTTCGAACCTCGCTCCGCGCTACATCTCGTTCCGCACTGGAGGCCTCATCACCGGCTTTCTCGGCTTGGCGATGATGCCGTGGAGGCTCATGTCAACCTTCGGTTCCTACATCTTTGGCTGGCTCGTCGGTTATTCTGGCCTGCTCGGGCCCGTTGCCGGAATCATGGTGGCTGACTACTTTCTCCTGCGTAAAAGAAAGCTCGATTTGTCTTCTCTCTATCGCAGCAACGGAATCTACGAATATTCAAAGGGCATCAACCCCCGTGCGGTGGCCGCGCTTGCATCTGGAGTTCTACTGGCGCTCAGTGGCGTCGTCCTCAACCACCTCGGCATTGGGCACGACTGGACGATCGGCGGCTACCCTATCATCAGTGTCCTCGTGCTTCTGTACGACTACGCATGGTTCGTCGGATTCTTCGTTGCTGGCGCAGTCTATCTCGCGCTCATGCGAAGCCACGTGGCTTCCAAAACTCTTACATCGAAGGCCCGCGCAAGGGAAGCCTGAGTTCGGCTCTGCATCCGGCGTGCCCATCGGCACGATTGGCAAGTTGGACCGATCCCCGATGCGCCTGCGCGATCTGCTGAGCGAGCACAAGGCCGATTCCCGTACCGCTCGGTTTTGTCGTGTAAAAGGGCACAAAGAGATTACTTGGATTCGAAAGCCCAGCGCCGTTATCAAGCACGGCTATGACCGCATCGTTCTCCGGGATCTCCCATGTCATCGTGACTTCGGGCGAATGACCTGCTGAATCGGGGCCCAGTGCTGCGTCGACCGCATTCCGGACAAGATTGATCAGAGCCTGCTGTAACTGATCATCGTCTGCGATCAGAGTTGCGCTGACGCCTCGCCTTACCGTAACGGGGAGACGAGTCTCCAGCCGTGCCACGCGATCGATCAACTCTTCCAGCTTCACAGGTGCGAGTTTCGGAGCAGGGAGCCGCATCAACTGGCGATATGCCTGCAGAAAGCGATTCAGCGATTCGGCTCGGTTTTCAATGACCTCCAGCCCACTCGCAAAGTCCTCGCGGTCCTCCCCACCGAGACGCCCCGCCCCGAGTCTGAATCGCAAACTTGCGGCAATCGATTTGATCGGCGTTAGCGAGTTGTTGATCTCGTGCCCGAGTACCCGAATCAGCCTCTCCCACGCCTGTCTTTCTTCTTCTCGTAGCGCTGCGCTAACGTCAGCAAGTACAAGGAGCGTGTGGGGTACACCCCGTAATCGAAAAGCCGCCCGCTTCACCACCCATCGTGCTGTCTGCTGCTTGCCTTCAAGCGAGAGTAAATCATCATCCTGAGCATGCAAGAGGTGCTCAAGTCCTAACTGTATTGCGCTCTGGCCAAGCGCCTCGTTACTGCGAATCGCCAAGGCACGCTCAGCCGCTGGATTCAACAGTTTCAGTGCGTGCTCAGGGTCAAACGCAAGCACCGGAGATTGCATCGCGTTGATTACCCGTTCTACCAATGCCATCGCCTCCAATGCACCGGCACGCTGCGACTGCAGCATGGACGCAAGGGAGTTCACTTCAATCGCTAGATCGCCAAGGGCGTCATTTCTCCTGGCTCCCCTTGCGCGGAAGGAATAGTCATCTTCGCGTAGTGCCGCGACTACGTTGGCAAGAGTCTGCAACGGCTTCGTGATCTGCTCGACAATCACTGACACAACCAGCGCCCAACCAGCCACAAATACGAGCAACAGGAGAACCAGCACCATCGAATCGACACGATGCGCGAGAACAAGCCAGCCTAAGAAGAAAATGGGAGATCCCATCAGCCAGAGCCACAGCCGCAACCTGCGCTCAAAACTCAGGCGTCGTCGCGACCTGCCAAGCGAAACTCGCGTCAGACTGCGCGCCTCTGCCGTTCTTTGTTCAGAGGCCATATTTTTCCATGCGGCGATAGAGTGCACCTCGACTCAGGCCAAGTGCCTCTGCCGCGTGGCTCACATTACCTTGGGCGCGAGCCAGCGCCTTTCGGATCAAAATAGCCTCGACCGTTTCGAGACTCATCTCATCCAGATTTGCTCCAGTACCCCGTTGCGAGGTGAGACCGAGGTCGGCCGCTTCAATGCGCTCACCACGCGACATCAGCACCGCGCGCTCCACGGTATGGTCCAACTCACGCACATTCCCTGGCCAGCCGTGTTGAAGCATCTGCTGCATCGCGCCGATCTCAAAGCCCGCCAACGCCCGCCTGTAACGAGCAGTGTAGCGAGCAAGAAAGTGTCCAGCCAACAATGGAATATCCTCACGGCGTTCACGCAGTGGAGGCAAGCTGATTTCAACTGTATTCAGGCGAAAGAGTAGGTCCTCACGAAAGCGGCCTGCACCGCATTCGGCTTGAAGGTCGGCGTTGGTTGCGGAGAGCATCCGCACATTCACTTTCTGTGTTTTCGAAGATCCGACCCGTTCCATTTCGCCCGTCTCCAGCACGCGCAGCAGCTTAGCCTGCTGCCGCACAGGAATATTCGCGATCTCATCGAGAAACAGCGTTCCACCATTGGCCAGTTCGAAGCGTCCTATGCGGTCCGAGCGCGCATCCGTAAATGCGCCCTTCACGTGACCGAAGAGTTCGCTTTCAAAGGTCCCCTCCGGCAGTGCTCCGGTATTCACTGCAACTAATGTTCGGCTTGAACGTGATGACAGCCGGTGAAGTGTCTGCGCCACGACTTCCTTGCCCGTTCCATGCTCGCCCGTGATCAATACGTTCGCGTCCGATGGACCCACCCTTGCCATTGTCTCGACGACGGGACGCATAGACGGTGCAGATGCAATGAAATCCGGTGTCCCCGTAGTTCTCAGAATCCGGTTTTCCGCTTCAAGCCACTGTGCCTTCTTCTGGCTGCGGTGCAACTCCATTTGGGTTCGCAGCACGCTCAGCAACCGCGCATTCTCCCACGGCTTCTGAATAAAATCCCCAGCCCCCCGCCGCATCGCCTCAACCGCAAGCTCAATGTTTCCCCATGCCGTCATCACGACAACAGGAAGCTGTGCATCAATCTCCCTGATCTGCGTCACGAGGTCGAGACCCTCCTGTCCCGACGTCGTATCGCGCGTGTAGTTCAGATCAATCAGAATCCCGTCGAAGCTCTCATGGGCCAATGCCTCCAACACGAGCGCCGGCGTTCGGACCATCTCAAGTTCATACCCCTCCGGCTTCAATAACAAACGCAGCGCTTCAAGGATATGCGGCTGGTCGTCGGCAACGAGCAGGCGGCATGGGGCCTCGACTCCCGTTGTGACTGCCTCGTTGCCTAGCCCTTCCGCCACCATGTCGACCCGCTCCCGCTACTGCCCATTCCGAACCACACCTGTTCTGGCAGATTCTATCGAAATATTGTGCGCCTCCAACGTCGTACCTACAGCGCGGTCCAACTCAATCTTGGACTTTTGGTAAGCGGTCATCGCCGCTACCAGGGCCGACTCTGCTGCCGAAAGGTCCCGGCGTGCCATCAACGTCTGATAGTTCGACCCAGCACCGAGCTCCTGCTCTTTCGCCGTAATCTCGAACGTCTTCTGAGCCAGGTCGCGCGCCTTACGGGCAGATTCCACTCGAGCTTGACTCTGCTCAAGTGCATACTGCGCATTTCTTACCTCAATCCGAATCTGCTTCTTCAATTGCTGCAGTCGAAGCTCCGCTTGTCGCGTCTCCAACTCCGCTCTGTATTCATCGGACTTCGCAACACGATTCCGAATCGGGACGTTCACCGAAACCCCAACGTAGTAATCGGGCGCAGAATTATTAAACGCGTTGTGCACCGCGCCCGACCAATCTGTTGGAGTATTTGGCACAACATCAGACAGAGGGTTCTGTTGTCCAGCCAGTCCTGTACCGCCATAAAATCCCGCTACAGAGACCGAAGGCAGCAGGGCGTTTCGCGCCGCGTCTCGGCTGATTCGTCGATTGTCCAGATCGATGTCCGATTCGGTCAACTCAAGTCGGTCGCGTAGAGCCTGCGCAATGATGTCCTCCGTAGGTCCGGTCGTTACGTCGCTCTTCAGACCGCTGCTATCCGTCGGCCTCACCGGCATCGCTTCCAAGATGGGATCGTCGAGGTTCTTCGTCAACGCATTCTTGATCAGCAGCTCCTGAAACTGCAACGTCGTTTTTGCAATAGTAAGGTCCTGCTCGCGATTGGCGACCTCGGCTTCATCCTTCATCACATCCATTGCCGGGATGGCCTGCAGTTCGAGCTGTTTACGTCCGCTTTCCAGCGTCTGTCGTGCAAAATCGAGCGCCCGACTCTTCACCTGTTCGTCTTCGTAAGCCGCAACCAGGTCCCAATACATGTTCGCGATTTGTGTGACCGTTGTAATCACCTGCAGCTTAAAGGCATCATCGGAGATCTTTTTGTCGTTCTTTGCAATTCGGTAATATCGAAGATTCGGTACAAATCCAAACCCTGCCAACAGCTGTTGCTGCAGTGCAACGTGATAGTACGAGTTGAGTGAAGGGCTCAGAAGGTTGTTCGGACTGTTCGACGTCTCCCGGCTATTTTGAAAGGTGAACGAAACGGTTGTGCCCGTAGGGAATGCCTCCGAAAAGCCGACGTTGCCGTTCGTCGTATTCTGCTGCAACGTCGGTGTTCCATAAATGGATGTATTCGAAAGAGGCTGGGTGAAGTGCTCGTTATTCAGCGATCCGGTAAGCATCGGATCGAACAAGGGAACATTTGTGCCCGTGCCGAGCGTCGATTGAACAAGACCCGACGCTCCCGATCCTGCCCCACCAGCGCCGCCCGAAGTTCCACCTGCACCTGCGCCGGCACCGCCTGCGCCAAATCCGCCCACGCCGCCACCCGGAGTATTCTGTACCACGCCGGTATTTACGCCGCGAAACAGTCCTCCTGCGCGAGTGCGCAAAACGTCAGCCTCGGCGATCGGAATGTTGTACCGTGCGATCGCAAGATCGAGATTGTTCTCCAAGGCGAGCGTGATCGCATCATTCAGACTCAGCTCCAGCACTCCGTCGCGAACCAGAGCGTCGATCCTCGGTGTATTGGCAAGGTTCGGCTGTGGCACTTGAGTCGCGCGATAAGCATTGATCGGATTGCTCGAGTGAGGAATATCCAATCGCAATGCTGGAGTGGCCGCATTCTGGGCCATGAGTTGGGTGCTTATCAGCGCAAAGGCGCACGCACCGCGGAGGAGAGAAGCGTATTTCACCCTGTTACCTCCGGGTGTGCAGTTTCAACCACACGCGCCGTGTCCGAGTGGACCCAGCCATCCCGCAACTCAATGGTCCTCGTGCCGTAGGCCGCATTCGCCTCCGAGTGTGTCACCTGCACAATCGTCGTGCCCTCCTCATTCAACTGCCGAAACATCTCCATAATCTCCTTCGCCTGCTTCGACTGCAGGTTTCCAGTCGGTTCATCCGCTAGCAACAGCGCCGGCTTGTGAATCATCGCTCGAGCAATCCCTACAAGTTGCTGCTGCCCGCCCGAAAGCTGATGCGGATACAGGTCTTTCTTCCCCACAATCTGAAATCGATCCAGCGTATCGGCCACAAGCGCCAGGCGGTCCGAGCGTGGGATGTCTTTGTACGAGAGTGGAAGGTCGATGTTCTCCGCCACCGTAAGGTCATCCAGCAGGTGATAGCTCTGAAACACCATGCCGATCTTGCGTCTTGCAAGGTCCGCCCTCTGTTTGCGGTTCATCGTGTGTACGGCCTCACCCGCAAAGTCAAACTCGCCCCGCCACTGGTCATCCAGCATCCCCAGAACATTCAGCAATGAGGACTTGCCCGCGCCAGATGGCCCCATGATCGTGACAAACTCCCACGGATGAATCGTCAGGTTCACCCTGCGAAGCACCCACGTCTCCATATGCCCAGCTTTGTAGCTGCGTTCGACATTCCTCAGTTCGATCATGTTCACTCCGTTCGCAGCGCCTGCACGGGATCCGTCGATGCTGCCCGGCGTGCCGGAATCAGGCCAGCCGTGCATGCTGCAATTGCCAGCACAACAATGGCTCCCAACAGGACCGTCGCATCATGTCCACCGACGTTATAAAGCTGCGACTGCACAAACCGCGCGCACATCCACGCCACTGGAATTCCAATCGCGAGACCAATGCCCGCTTGCACCATGGCCTCGCGCAGCACCATGGCGATCACGCTGCCGCGATTCGCTCCCAGTGCCATTCGCACACCGATCTCCGACGTCCTTCGCGCAACCGAGTATGCCGTCACGCCGTACAGGCCGACCGCGGCAAGCAGCAGCGCGAGCAAACCGAACATCAGCGTCAGCCGAGCCATTAGCCGCTCCTGGTTAAACTGACCATGGATCTGTCCGGCAAAGGTGTTGTACCGCGTCACCGTGAGATTTGGGTCGATGTTCGCCAGCGCGCGGCGTATCTGCGACTCCAACCCATCAATCGTTCCCTTCGTCTGGAGCATGATCGCGCCGGCGTACAGCGAGCGGATATCATCTTCCGGCTTCGTATGCGCGACTTGGAGCAAGGGCCTGAAATACATTGCCCGCGTGGGGCGTCGCAGATTGTTGTACTTGATGTCAGAAACGACACCCACAATCTCCCAATCTCCGGAGCTCTCCACACCAGAGATCCCGAAGTGAACGCCGATCGGGTTCTCTCCGTGAGTGAAGAACTTCTTCACAAACGTCTCGTTCACCACAACTACGGGAGTAGAGGTTGCCGTGTCATGCGCCGTGATTCCGCGCCCTCGGAGCACGCGATGTCCAACGATGTCGAAGTACTCTGGCCCGACGCGCAGCCATGAGGCGCCATTGTTCGCGTTCGCCCCCGGTTCAGGTCGTCCCTGGATAAACACGCCCTCGCCCCAGTTGTTACCCTCAAGCGGCGTATAGAGCGAAAGCGCAGTTCGCTGCACTCCCGGCAGCGCACGCATATTCTGGTCGATCTTGTCGTAGAGTCCTTGCAGCTGCTCCGGCTTATAACCCGCATTCTCCGGGCTGAAATGCACAACCACACGATTGTCGGTAATAACGCCGAAGTCTTGGTTCTCGAGCCTGTTCAGACTCTTCGCCATCAGGCCTGCGCCTACCAGCAGCACGAGCGAAAGGGCTGCCTGCAGGATGACCAGCGAGCGCTGCACCCAGCCCGAGCGGTCGCTCGTCGTCCGGTTCGAGCCGCGCAGCGCATCGGCGGGCTGGGAATGCGAAGTCACCCACGCCGGGGCTACGCCGAAGATCAGTCCTGTCAGCAGGGAAAGCCCAAATGCAAACGCAAGCACAGGCAGCGACGGAGTGGCTGCAATGGGGAGGCTGACTGCGTCCGGAAAAGCCATCGCCAGCAGAACCCGGCTGCCGCCATAAGCGACGGCAAGTCCTGCAATACCTCCCAGGCATGAAAGCACGATGCTCTCCGTCAACATCTGACGGATCAGCCTCGATCGCTGCGCTCCGAGCGCCATGCGAATTGAAGTCTCCGCACGCCGCGCCAATCCCCGCACAAG
>Ga0126381_100004085_pt1 | contig 15853 bp, 14 predicted proteins | sample PanSoiMetPlot_28_FD_96465 | JGI IMG/M metagenome (GOLD analysis project Ga0126381, IMG submission 96465) | Tropical forest soil microbial communities from Panama - MetaG Plot_28 | ecosystem: Environmental > Terrestrial > Soil > Tropical forest > Bulk soil | place: Panama | collected 2016-02-17 | reverse complement strand
GTCTGGGCTTCAATCTGAGACTTCCAGCCTATGCAAGCGTCGGCTCATTGTCTGCGGCCAAGTAAAACGCCCCGGAAATCCCCAGTCGCGCGAAGAAACAATCATTTAGACCGATGCCCTACCGTCTCTCTTCCATCAGCTCCATAAATTCAATCAATGCAAGTAACGCACCCCAGTGATAGAAGCAGTCACTATTCGACACATCATCACCGTTACCTGTGATCGCATTGTAGTTTTCATGCACGTGCCCATGGGCGCTCCATTCCTTCTCAAAGAGCTCCATGGACTTTCGCGCGAACTCCTTCCGTGCTGATACTTGCGAGTAGTTCCGGAGTCCCAGGTAGACTAGATAATTCATCGGTCCCCACACACGTCCGCGCCAGTAGTTCTGATCCTTGTATGCCGGATCGTCGCGCGCAATCGAAGGTAAAATCCAATCGCCCCAAAACTCGCTTGGATTGAGCAAGTGTTCCTGAATCATACGGTTGGCCTGCATCGGTGTTGGCACCTTAGCAAGCAGCGGGTAGAAATTGGTGGGTGACAGCCGCCTGTTAAAATCTCCGCTAAGCAGATCCTTGTTAAGGAAAATACCGCGCGTTTCATCCCACATCGTCGTTAATGTCGCGCGGTACTGAGCAGCCCGTTGCCGGAGCTCCTTTGAGTCGTCGAGCTTTCCCAACGCATCGGCGATCTCCGCTAAGGCGTCGCAGTCTGCGACGTATATGCTCATTAAGCCGACATCGCCAAACCGCATCTGATGAGTTGCCACATCATAGGTAGCATCGTCATACATTGGAGAATTATCCAGACCCGACTCAAACGTCGAACCCTGTAGCGTCCCCCCTGAAGGATCGTCAAGATTGCGCGACTCGTTCTCCACATCACTGCCCCAAACCAGATATCCCTGCATCTCGCGATATTCGGCCCACCAGCGATTCCATGCTAGCAGCGGTGCATAGGCATCCTCGATAAACCACCGATCATGAAAGCGTCGATAGAGATCAAGTACCGTGATCGCTCCGACCGGCGGCTCCGATCTATCTGTGCTCTTCCAACCGCCCGCGCGCGCATAGTTCGGGACGAACCCCCGTGGAGTCTCTCCGCGGAGCGTCTCTAAAGCATTCGCGTAAGCCAGGTCGCGGTCTCCGATAGCCGCCATCGATGCTGCAAAAAACGTATCCCAATTGAAGATTACGTAGCCACCCCAACGCACGCTCCACGCTCGGCTCACCGGCGATAAGACGCGCTGCTCCTCTGGCTCGTAGATTGTGTCCCAGCCAAGCGTCGTTTCAATGGCCTCCGCTGCGCGCGCGCTCGATCCCAACTTTCCGAGCAACTGACCATACGCCTCTCGGGCCCGATCGATGATCGAGCCAATCTCCTTTACGTTCCGCATGTGCCCCGTGCTGAGCCCAATCGGCTCACTCAACTCTGCTGAAAAATAAGGCCCCGTGACCGGCGCACCCACGTACCGCGAATTCCTACCCCCGAGATAGACCTCTACCTTCCCATGGCTGCTTTCCCCCTCAATGTGGTCACCCAATTTGCGAGCAATCCCGTCCAGCCCCCACAAATATCCGACCGAGAACACTACCTCCGGCGGCAATGTCCCGGCATCCGTGCTGGGCGTCAGGGGTGAAATAAGCAATACCTCGTCGGCGCCGTCGTGCGCGCTTTGAACTTCCAAGTTGTGCCCGCGCCACGCCAGTCGCAAATCTGTGTACCGTCCATCCCAGGCGTGTGGACCAGGAAATACCTGCTCCGCGCCCTTGCTACGTCGCGCAATTAACACCTTGTCCAAATATGAATCCGATCCTTCCGTCGTCCTGTGCTTCACGCTGATTTGAATCGCGAAACCATCGGGCAAGAGCACGTGAGTCATCACGCTATTTACGTCCCACGTGTTCCAACCTCGCGCCAATTGTCGCTGAACTTCCTGGTACTGCGCGGACCGTGGAGCTGCACACGCGGGTATAGGCCCCAAGGAAAAACAAACTATTCCCGATAGAACCATCATGTCGAGCGGCGGGCGCATATAAACCCCTAGTTATTCTTTCTTCAGGCAGTAACTATCGCCCCGGCGGAGCCGGGGAATCTCCTATTTTAGTTTAGTTCGTGTCGGACCTTGGGCAAGCTCGACGTTCCACGCTTCCGCCGCCCGACGGACAGCAGTCCGCCTTCGTTTCTCGCTGGCCTGCATCTGATGGCAACTGAGGCGCCAGCCGCATGAGGGGCGCTTGCGGCTGTCCAGGTCGGTCGGGTGCTACTGCTGCCGCGCTCCCCGTGTTCCCGTCGATCTCTAGGGTCGTCACCCGGGATATCTAAGGACGGGGTGCGACCGGGTGCGTCGTTTTATCAGTGAAATAGATGCAAACGAACAGTAGCAAGATCCGACCTCGGCCCACCTCTGCCGTGAGCATCAGTGCCGGTTCAAGCTTATGACGAGGGCTCCATCACGGCCCTGGCGCAATCCAGGCTGGCTTCTTTTTGTCGAGATGTCCAAGGTCTCGAATATGTCCTCATCGGCGAAATACGCCTGCGCATCCCGACTAATGGGTTGTCACACGAGAGTCGAATGAGGGGTAGATAGCCGCTGGTATGAGACGAAAATCGCGGCTTCGTTTCCAACTGAGACGCAAAACCGGGCGCGAACAAATTAAGATCGCCTGACGAGCTATGCCGCATTTCCTATCGCAACGTTTCAGCCTTCACGGCGACGCTTGCATGCAAGGATCCGGCACCCATTGACATCACGTCATCTGAGCGATACAAATACCTTCCAGCAAGTCGAATCTGCGCGCTTACAATGAATCGATTATCCGATTTCTTCGGTGCCGCATTCATCATCAGTTCGCCAGAACGGCCGATAGGCTGCGTTCGATTAGAAAAGAAATAGCCTTCGTCGGCGGGACATGGGCTCCCAGGTGTTCAGTTCTTTCCAACCCGCCGCTTGGCGGATCGGGCGAACTTCAGCGATGCAGCGATCCGGAGGTGCTTCCATTCTCATCTTGAATGTCTTCAGCAGGCTTAGAGGCAAGGGAGCCAAAGCGTACCGATCTTGGAAGACGACGTCACCTTCGTGCCCTCACTGCCATGCTTGACCTGTCTGCTCCTGCGAGAAGACTTCATGCGAGAAATCTTAATCGACGGCTGCTGCCGGATGCAGGACGCGCGTAACCCATGATGCGAGTATTGATTCTAGCGGACCAATGCAACCCTGAGTGGCCATCGCTCCCGGTCGTGGGATACAAGGCAGCACGCGCGATTGCGGACCATGCCGATGTCGTTGTGGTTACGCACGTACGCAATCGAGCCAACATCGAGAAAGTGGGGTTCGGTCGTGCGATAGTCCACTACGTTGATAATGAGTACGTCGCTCGACGATTGTGGAAATTCGCCACGTGGCTGCGCGGTGGGACACACATTGCATGGACCACAGCCATCGCTCTGTCCTATCCGAGTTATCTTGCATTCGAGTGGGAGGTGTGGAAGTCGTTTCGCGGGGAGCTTCGGGGCGGCCGATTTGATGTAGTTCATCGCATCACGCCGATGTCCCCGACATTGCCGAGTCCCATGGCGAAATGGTCGCCCATTCCCTTTGTACTCGGGCCATTGAATGGTGGACTGAAATGGCCGCAGGTGTTTCGCGCCGAACTGGTGGCACGCGAGCGGGACTGGCTCTCATACGTTCGCAGCGCGTATCGCGCGTTTCCCTTTCACGGAGCGAGCTACGCCAGATCCGCGGCGGTACTTGCGGCATTTCAGCATACCATAGATGATCTGCCCAGAAAAGCGCGCGCGCGAGTTGTTGAGTTTCCAGAAATTGGTGTCGACCCCGATGTCTTCGGGAAGGTCGCCGAGCGGCCCTGTAGTAAGCGAAGGACCATATTGTTCGTTGGCAGACTCGTTCCCTACAAGCTGCCACAAGTTGTCGTGCGGGCGTTCGCCGATTGTCCTGCACTTCGCGGGCACCGTCTTGTCATTGTCGGCGAGGGTCCTGAACGTGCTGCCATCGAGGCGTTGATTCAAAGCCGTGGTCTCGGCAACGAAGTTGAAATGCTCGGCTGGAAGACCCAAGCGGAAGTTGCGGCGTTGATGCGGGACGCCGACATATTCGCGTTTCCCTCTATTCGCGAACTTGGCGCGGGCGCGGTCGTTGAGGCGATGGCTTGTGGGCTAGCATGTGTGGTTGTCGACTACGGTGCCCCGGGCAGGCTCATTGATGCGGATCGCGGGATTAAGGTTGCGGTTGGAAGCCACGAGGAGCTAGCTCGTAGCTTTGGGGAGGCGCTGGAGAGGCTTGTATCTGACGAACATACCATAAGACGCCTCGGCGCCGCTGCCCGTGAACACGCGATGCGTTTCTATTGCTGGGACGTGAAAGCGAAGAAAATGCTCAAAGTCTACGAATGGGCTTTGGGTCGCGGGGCGGCTCCCGATTTCTGGAGTATCGAATAGCGGTGTACGCAGTTCAAGTCGACCCCCAGTGCTGCACAAACCCGTGGCGTCCACCACTGATCAATCGCGTCGAGGGAAAGAAATACGCAAACAATTGGACGAAAGCCCTACCCGGCCGGTGTCGACCCCGACGCTCCGGCGGTTGATCACGAAGTTAGGAAGATAGAAGCGCACCGCAGGCTCTAGCTCTGCTTCAGTCAAGAAAGTGACGAGCACACGCTCGATCACGGCCTGGCGATAACGAAGCGCGACGTAGCGGAACAATGGCCGGATCGCGGCCAGTCGAGCGTTACGAGTGCGGACGCCGTTTTCCGGTTGGCGCTCGAGGTGGTCAAGGCAGGCGCCGACCAGCGGCGTATTGAAGTCGTCGATGTTCAGCTTCGAGGGCTCCTTGCCGGGCTGGGCGAACGCAAAGACGGAGCGCTCGCAGGGTATCCCGATAGGCGGCGATTGTATGAGGGTTGGCTTGACGCTGATCTATGAGGCGGTCCCTGAAGAACGCCGGTAAGGTCGGAGCGAGCGCGGTCATGCGCCACCTCCGAGGTGACGCTCCAACCGGGCACCGCTAACTCCAGCAATTCCGGAGCAGCCGATGATACCAGTATGTCCTGCCAGGGTCGACGTGGCTGAGGTAAGTCGAAAGCCGGGCCAGCCGACTTCTGGCCGCGGTAGAAACGATCCGTAGGGCGAGCAAACTTGGAGGCCCGGAAAACTATTAATATCTGCGGTCTCGAAAATACACCCTGCGAGAAGCTGCGATTCGCGGGATAGGCGCGGGGAGCCGACGCATGTTTTCCGGGGAAGGCCGACGACACGGGCGGGAAACGGAAACCTCCCGCCTAGAGCGGAGCACGCTCGATTTCTATCCCAATGGTCCGCTGCAATCGACGTGATGGCGGTTGGAAACGTCCGTGGTTGCCGATTTGCGCCGCCCTTAGCGAATCTGTCGCTCGTAGCCGCGCAGCTCGCCTCGCTGAGCATTTGGCAGTCAGCGGGCCGTTTCTCAAAGACGCCAAAGTGTTTTTCCGATAAGCTGACGTGGTACACACTACGGGCGATGCGGAGGTGAGTCTTGGCGGTCAACGACCCGAATGCGACCTATGGCGCTTCGGATGATCGAGGCGTTCGATCCTAGGACTGCGAAACAGCAGCATCGGACCGCCAGCACCGTAGCTTACCTCGTACGTACCAGAAATCCTGCACCAACCGTTGTGCACGCAGGGCGCCATAGTGACTGTCTCGGGCACCAAACAGCTTCGCAACGGATCTTGCGGTGGCGTCACAAGCCAGTAAACTTCATCATTCAACGGAAATGTTCTGAGTTCTTGATTGCCCGCACGACCACTCCACACTTTGCCGATACACGATCCTTCATCTGCCATACATTGGCTGGAATACAGGCCTAGCCAAGTCGCGATGGCTGCACCGAAGAGAATGTGCATGATTTTGACTCCATGCGATGAGGTCAAAGCAGACGTTCAATAGGACGTCGACAGGTTGCATACCGGATGCTCGGTCAGGCGCGCCGCTCCAAACCCGCGGCGGGAGACCTCATGGTCCCAGGGCTGCGAATTGGTCCCCTACTCACTGGATTATCCAATCAGGTTGCGATCGGATTGCAGAGACTGAGGATCCGCCGCGCTCGCGCGCGGAGGAGTGCTCGCAACAGCGCCCCCACGGCGCCCAAGGTGAGCGTCGCTCTAATATCGCCAGCGCAGCATCCGATCAGTGGGCCGTGGCGTCTCGTGTTGCCAAGTATGCTGAGTGTTTTTTGGCTCTCGCACGAATGAGTTGCGGCAAAGCTCGCGCTCGTCGGCATTTACTAGGCAAAGACGCTAAAAAATCAAAATAGAAAGTCACTAGAAAACTATGAGCACTTTCCAATCCAGCATCGCACTCTTACAATAGACGACGAATTCGCTCAAAAAGCAAGCAAAGCTTTAACCGTTCTGTTTGTTAATCAAAGAGCGAGTTTATGTGCATTCCGCCCACGCGCCCGCTGTGTCGAAAACGGGAGCGCGGCGCACGCCCAGTGAATCGAAAATGGCGGGCCGAACATTGGCCGCCACACTGCTCTTTCATCAAATCCGGTTCGGAAGTTCGAGAAGAGCCCAAGCCCGTAATTTGGTTTTGACATGATGTCGGAATGGACGTTTCAAATCGTCGTCGCGGACGACCGCATGCGTCGCGGTCCAGCCGGAGACATTTCACCGCGAAGAACCTTAGCGATAGCTGCAGTTCGTTGATGCTCGTGATGCGCAAAGCCGCTTGGTGCCAGAATTACGTTGTCATTGGGGTAAGGATTACCGATATTCCCTGCCGAATTGCTATGTCGGATACCGTACACAACGCCTTCCTGAGGGTACTTTTTTAGCCGACGGGAACTTCGCGTTCCCGCATCGGTTGCTAGTTTGCCCCAACGGCGAGCCTCGCGTCCGCCCCGGATCAGGCGGAGAAGGTGGTGCTTTGTCTCGCGAAAAATCCGTACGTTTTCGCGTTAATGATCAGATAATGGCAGCTTGTCGAAGCGGCTAGAGACACGCAAACAGAGCCATCGACTTTGCGAAAACCTGATGCTTCGCACGATTGCACCGTATCCATTCTTCGAACAGGAACCGATCCTAATCGCGAGGGACCGGGCCGCTGACATCACTGATTTCGCTTGGGTCCAACGCCAATATCCCATCATTCTTTTCTGCGCTCTGCTCGGCGCTCCCCAATACACCGCGCATACCAATTTGATTATCGACGCGCGAAAGGGGCAATTCTTCCAGCAACAATCGATTCTAGCTTACGCACCGATCGATACGAGCTAGATTGACAGTCAGGTTAAAATCGCAAAGTCAGAGAATGCCGCCAAGACGGTATCAACGATCGTCATTTAACAGAGTTTCCAGAATTTTCGACGCGATTAGATGGTACGACGTAATCAATAAAGGCCTCGAGATGAAAGATTATTGGTGAATGTGGCGGGCAAGTTCCGAGAAATTCCGTCGTGATCGAGGAACGAGGCAAGTTGAAATATCAATGGCTACGAAAACCCGGGGAGTGGCTAAAGCTACCCAAGCAATGCAGCCTTGATTTTGGGCGCGCTGGGACTCCGGACGGTTAGCCGGCCAAGCAAGCCCCTCGAGCATAAGGGATTGGTTCGTGAAGTGGGTGGTTTTTGTCCTCGGTTTAGCGGGCCTACTTCCGCTCGCAATATGGTTGCACCGCCGCCGAGCGTCGTCTCCGTGGATTTGGATGCTCATTGGAATTTTACCATTCCTGCTCAGCGCTGGCCCGAGATTGCAAATCGCTGTCATTTCATGGCCGGGGTGGCCAGGTATGACGAAAGGTATGGAAATTTCCGCGTTAGACTTGCTTGCCGTGGCTATTTATCTTGGTCTAGGTCGATCACGCCACCCGCTTCCATTTCGATTTTCACTGGCTTTCTATCTTTTGACTGTACTGCTCTCCACCTTGCAGGCCCAGGAGCCTGTTGCAACAATTTTTTATGGATGGCAACTTGTGCGGATTTTCTTTGTCTATATGGTCGTCGCGCGAGCATGCGAAGATGAACGCGTTGCTGCCTGGCTCATGATGGGTATGGGAGCGGGCTTGTACGTCGAGGCTTGCTTCGTGGTCTGGCAGAGATTTGCTTTACATTTTTTGCAGACGCCTGGGACCTTCACTCACCAAAATGCCCTTGGGGTGATCGCGAATCTCGTGGCCCTACCCTACTTTGCGCTACTCCTAGCTGGCAAGAGGGGCTGGTCACCTGTCGCGGTCCCGTTGGTCAGTAGTGTGATCGTAGTGCTTACCGCTTCGCGTGCTGCACTTGGGCTCGGAGTTCCCGGCTTCATCTTTGCATTTGCGCTTTCGCTGGTACGAGGGGTAACCGCTCGGAAGGCACTAGTCGCCCTGATTGGAGTTGTTGCAATTACGATAACTGTCCCACTGGGTCTTTCATCTCTGGAAAACAGGTTCAAGTACAATCCACTGCAGGCAGACTACGATGAGCGGGCCGCGCTTCTGCATGCGGGGGAAATGATGTTCTCGGACAATCCGAACGGGATTGGGGCGAACAATTTTGCCTTAGTTGCCAATTTGCGGGGCTATGAAGATGTCGCTGGCGTCGCGCCAAGAGCCGAAAGCAGGTCAGCGCTTATTCATAATATTTACTGGCTAACCGCAGTAGAGACTGGATACGTTGGCCTTGCCGCCCTTTTGCTTTTGCTGCTTCGGCCGCTGATCGTTGCCTTTCGTTGTGGTTGGCGCAATCGAGGGGACCGAAGAGGTGATTTTCTCCTCGGTTTTGCAACGGCATTGCTTGTTTTTTACATTCATTCTTATTTTGAGTGGATTTTTTTCTCAGATCAAGTCCAGTATTTGTTTGCTATTACGATGGGAATAATAGCAGGCGTAGCTCAGCAGCTCGGGTACTGGCGACCGAGGGTGCGGCTCCGAACTGATCAACGTTCTCTATATAGAGTTGATCGACCCCAACGCGGGATATGGCATGTTCCCGAAAAACAAGCGCCGTCGAATCTTTAGGTCGTGGTATATCAATCACAATACTGATTAAGCGAAAAGTGCCTCTTGCGCCCTGCGGACAAATCACGGCGGTACCGTAGACCTGATCTCGATTGCGAATCAGATAACGTGTCATGTGATGGAAATGCCTTTATGATTCGATGTGTGATTGACTTCTATTATTGACGCGCTCGAGCGCGATGCGCCCATACCGCAATGCAGTGCGCTTAACCATCAAGCGCCACCGAGAAACTCCATAACGAGCCCACCACCCGTCATCCTGAACCTTCCGGCACACGTGCTGGCCAAGGACGTCGTCGTGCGAACCCATAACCTCAATATCTACGACTAGCTAAAGGAACCGTCCGATGACGAGCAATCCGGAAGCGCTGCTCGCCCGCGCCAGGGCCCTGCGGTTCCATGGCTTGCTGGCCTCCGCCAGCGAGCAGTGGGTCACCAAGCTTCTCAGGAGGAGAAAGAACGAGCACGTCGCAGTCTTGAGCGTCGGCTCGGCGCCGCCCGTGTCGACCGTTTCAACCCTTGTGCTACTTCGATTGGAATTGGTCAAAACGCTGCAATCGTGCCGCCGTCGAAGCGATGATGTCTCTCGACTTTTTCAAGGACGCGACCAACGCAATCTTGGTGAGACCCAATGAAATTGGCAAGCCGATACTCGTCAAAAATATCGCCTATCACGCCCTGATCAATGGTCACACGCTTCTGTTTCCCACTGCTGGCGAACTGCTCCGCAGCCTCGCCACGCTTGGTAGCGATTCGGCTTTGCGTCGGCGTTTGCGTTATAAGTCTCCTCGCTTGCTCGTTATTGACGAGATTGGTTACCCCTCGTATTCCAACCGGCATGCTGATCTTCTCTTCGAGCTCGTCAGTCGACCCATGAGAAAGAGCTCCGTAGTGACTACCAACAGGTCCTTTACCGGATGGCGTGGAGTCTTCCCAAATGCGTACCACGTGTCGCTAGTCGACCCCTCATCGACAATGCTTGAGATCCTCGTGATCGACGACGAGTCCTATCGAGCCAATGAAGCCCGCGAGCGATCCGAACAGCGCGTACGCAAACGCCACCTACCTGACCCTCTTCTCGTCCCTACTGAAAGGGGCCCGTCGGGGCCCCTTTCGCTTTGTCCCAGCTCTGCAGTCGCCCCCTGGTATCTTGTGCCGTCCGGCGCGTAAATCGCGCACGAAACCAGCACAGTTCGCTTATGGGGATTGATGCGTTAACCGTTTCTGTTTTGTGAGCAGCCAAATGGGGCATTCTGTGATTCCGTCCGCTCGGTTGGAAGGGTTTTGGAACCTCTGTGGGGCCGCTACGTTGTAGCCTTTGCGCGGGGTCGAGATGTCGCGGTAATTTCAGACCTCCTGACATAGGGCGTTGCGAAGTGTCCGGTTTAGGCGTCTGGCGAGCGGGGACATGTATGGGTCCACACCTCCAGATGCGAAAAGGCCAGCGATTTCAGCCACGGAAATAGGGGCGTGTCAGCAGATCTGAATTTTGAAGTGGGGATCCAACGGGCTGAGGAGAGATCGATGTCGAAGCCTTCGCTCCTTTTTGCAATAGCATTATTCGTGTGCCCAATGACGAACTCGTTGTGGGCGCAAGAGAGAGGTGCACCTCTTGACCCGTATTCGCAGCCGCGACCATATCCAGACGACGCACACATTACGTTTCAGTGGAACTACTCATGTCAAACCCACAGTTGTTCATTCGCCTGTCACGGAACAGGTGCCGCTAGCAGAGTAACAAAATTAGATATCTACCTAGGAAAGATTCCTAACGAGCCTGACAGTCACGCTCTGTACTATAGCTTTGCTACCGAATACGCTCAACAGGCCACTGGGTTCGCCTTGGGCGGTAAGTTGACACCGTTAACGTGTCAGATGATTGGCCTGAAGTTGGACTATTCTGGTTCCGCCGAAGGGGAATTCGTCGCTCACCAGCCAGAAAAATGAATAACAATTCAAGAAACCGGACGCTGAAACACCGGACCACAGTAACCACTACCAGCGTATAGGGCGAACATTGTCGCTGACACGTATCGCCTGCTTTTTTGCTGACTGACGAAGAACTGCGGAGCAGTTGACTCCCGTTGAACGTTGGTACCGGATCCTCAATCACGCCCTAATAAAGTACCTGCAACTACGCCCTCCGCCACTCCTCCAGCGCGCCCAGCGCTACCCGTTCCGGGTCGAGAACCGGTCACCGATCAGAGCGCCAACTCACGGATTTGGATCATTGGCGCTTGATTGTGGACTGGTCTTACTCCGTGCGTCGGTCGGCAACGTAACTCCCTCGTCGCCCGGGTCCAGTTCCGCTAGCTCGACACTTGGCTGCGCGCCCATTACTCGATCCCGCTTAACGCAGCCGCGAGGCCATATAGGCGGCGCCGAGGTACGCGATCGGGCCCGGGGGCCTCTGCAGGGCGGTTTCCGGGGTGTTCCTGGCTCTCCCGCTGACGGCGCGCTCTCGCCTCCTCGCATTGCTTGCGTCGGTCGTTTCCCCTGCAAGTTTGTATTGAGCAGCAACATCATCCAAACAGACGATTGACTGTCTGGGAACTGGTTCGAAAGCACGCATCAGGTGGCAGCGTCTCTGGACGGAATGCCGGCCGTAAGACCAACGCGAGGGGGAACGCGAGACGCTCACGGCGCTGCGTGGGGTTCGGAGGGAGGGGGGCCGTTTGAACCAATTAGGGCTCCCTACCAAAAACTTACTCCGACTTGCTGCGATCAGTTCGGATCCATTCCGAACTAATCTTGCCGAGCACCAACTGACTATAAATTGTCAATTTCCCGATAATGTAAGGTATCGTCCACAAAATCGCGCCAGCCGGCAAGACATCGCGACCACACTTGAACCAAGCTAGGAAAGTGGCGATCGCGAATGCGAAAAGGCTAGCGATATTGACGACAAATGCCACCGACGAAAAGCCCAAAGCGGCAGCCAATCCACTAACTCCAATCATCCCAAGTATCAATATTCCGAGAAGAGACAGCGGTGGCACCACTAGATCAAGCGCTAGTGCCAAAAGTTCCCAATTGCGGTGTATGAAGGCGTCAATAAGCAAGCGTGGAGCAGTTCTACGGATCGTATCTATATGGCCATGCTCCCAGCGTTGTCGCTGAGTTTTCGCTCCCTGAACCGATGTTGGAAACTCGCTCATGACGCGAGCCGACGGGCAGAATAAAGGGGGGTGTCCGGCCAAAGTTAAATCCAATCCAAGGATGAGGTCCTCTACAATGCGTCCATTGCCGAGGTTGGTTGATCTAATAACGCGCCATGGAAATGCCATCCCGGTCCCCATTAATTGACAAGGAAGACCTACGGCCTTGAGTCCAAGTGGACGTATCCAGTTCTTTACGCGCCAAGCGAATTCTGCAACTTGATAATTGATCTTTGACTTCGGCCCCGTCATCAGGTAAAGCGCCTGCGTAGGCCGGCCGGTCGACTTACAGCTGAAAGCAAGTCGTTCCATTGCACCATCCGCGAGCCTACAGTCGGAATCGATCACTACGACAATTTCGGGTGCGTCCAAACTGAGATGTCGAACGCCCCATTCGAGAGCGTACCCCTTGCCTATCCTCGTCGCGTCATGCCGCTCGATGACCTCAACACCTCGCGCCGCTGCGACAGCTGCCGTGTCGTCTGTGCAATTATCTGCCACGACAAGTAAGCGGTCGCCAGAGAGCAATTGGCTCTGAATGTCCGCAAGTGTCGGAAGCACTCCTGTGCTTTCGTTATGCGCCGGCACCAATGCAGCAAGACGCGGACGAGGACCACGATTGGGCAGCCGGGTGCACGGCCGCTGAGGTAAGGCGATTGCTGCAACGACCTCAAGAGAAAACACCCCGACTGAAGTCGCCAGGAGAGCCGCGATCATCATCAATAAACAGTTAACTATCGTCTCCATAGTTGAAAACATCTCCATTTACTATGTCTGTTTCGATTTCCCGCAGAGCTTAACGCTGCCCACTCAGCTATGCTAGCGCGTGACCAACGTTGATCCACGGGCGCATCCGTGCGCATTCCACGCAGTTAGCTGGAATCGCATTGCGATAGCCATTTCCAGACGTGACGATCATAGATTAACGGTTGGTCATGTGTATCATTTTGACGTTCGACGTAGTCCGAATTCGTATGGAGAAACAGGGTAGTAGTGGTTGAAATTGGTGCCAGGTTCTCAGGACGGCGTGGCGGTAGCGAGATTAAGCTTCTATCTTTCGAGGCGGAAACGCGCTGGCATGCCGCCGGTTCATCATCTTGAGATTGCTCTCGCGGCGTCTGAGCGCCGCGTTTATCTCCGTCTCGTTTTCTCCATTATCCTGGCTTCGGGGACCATGACGGGACCTTGTTCCAATATTGTCAGAATTGAACAGCCATGGTAACACAAGGGAGAGTTGCGTCCATATCGAGCAATTAATCGCCGACTTCAACCAGACCACGGCTGCTGGACTATAACCGGAAAATCTCTCACGGCCCGAGCCGAAATGAGCGCGCTATTCGGCTCGACAGGACTGCAGTTCAAAGCTGCCGCGGCAATGCCGGCAAAATTCGAGCTGGAACTCCTAGCGCCGTGGTGCCGGCGGGGACGTTGGAGATCACAAGAGAGTTTGCAGAGATCGTCGCGCGATCACCGATGGTGACCCCGCCAATGATGCTCGCGTGGCATCCGATAAAGACGCTATCGCCGATGGTGGCTCCGCCAGGGATAGGTCCTTGCCCGATGGTGCATGTATGAAAAATTACGCAATTAGCTCCCATTTTCGTATGTCCATGCACGCGGATGGAACCTATGTGAGGTATGAGCAGTCCCGGGCCAATTTCAGCCTCCGGGTGAATACGAATTTGTGTTATCATCATAACTAAATGGTTTGCGATGCGTAGTCCCAAGTGCACGGGCGACCAGATCCACCGACGGCGACGATTTCGGACGACTTTTTGAAGCCGATAGAGGACCAGCGCAGCGAGCGCCCAGATTCCTTCCGCACCATACCACCTATGCATCTTGTAGCGCGCGATATCCGCCTGGCAGGCCTTCCATTGGCTATTACCCGCCCACTCTTTGACTGTAGTTGGGTCATATTTCATATCTTGGTTCCGCGCTTACGTTCGGGAAGGCTAGGCGACTCAGTGCAAATTTTGTTACCATAGAATCGCAGCTCGTATCACCTCTTTCGAGCTCGAGCAGCGGCGCGCGAATCTCGGCAAAGGCGATAATCGCCATTGTTTTACTCGACTCTCGATCCCTCCAGGACACGTGTCCGGCGGATTGGCGACATGAGTGGTCGCATCGGGAACGAAGAGGAGCCGCGGACGCCCGACTACCAGAAACAAGCGAGACGTAGTTCAAACGATATTTAATCCGGTCTGGTCGCCGGAAGACGCGTATCCAAATGCACCGTTCATCCCTCGATACGATAGTCACATAAGGCCCTTCAGCAATTTCCTCAACGTTCTAGGTAGGATCCACCTTCCGGTGTGGCCAAGAAGTTCAGAGAATGTGGGATGACCGTGGCGTACGGCCTCCCAGGGGATTCCGAAGAAAGCGGGCCAGTCCCGTTCCCTCCGCGCCCAAGTGCTGAGGGTAGATAACAGAAAGCTCGCGTATGGTCGGGGCCCCACCAGCGCACGAACGGAATAAAACCACTTCGCATTGTTGCGCCAGGTTACGCCTTGACGACTCAGTCGCTCGTCTCCAGCGTCAGAATGCCAGATGGCAAGCGGCTTCGGAACGAACGCGAGGCCAACGCCTTCAAGGACGGAGGCCCGAATTAGTAAATCCCATTCGTCATGCGGAACCGTTCGCCACGGCACGCGGGTTAATAACGCCTTGGTGGTCATCAGTGTGGACGTCTGGAGACGAATTTCGCCCCTCTCCGAGTTTTTCCTGAGGAACAGGTATTGTGCGACCGACTCGGAACTGCTGGGCTGTCGGCGGGGCCACTCGATGTCGCCGCTGGCAGTTTTTTCAATGAGACCGCAAGAGACAAGCGGATGCGTCCACCTCGACGCGCGACCGGCTTCCAGCTGACATTCCAACTTTGTAGGCAACCATTCGTCATCGTCATCCAAGAAGGCGACCCAGGACCCGCGAGCTTCACTCACTCCAATGTTACGCGCCTCCTGGGCGCCCACCGATTTCTCAAGGCTGATAACTCTAAGACGGGGGTCGTCAATCTGCGCCAACACCTGAAAAGTCTCCTCGTCCGGCCCGTCGACGACGACGATAACTTCGAGGTTGCGCAATGTCTGGTTGAGGGCACTCAACGTCGCCCGTGGAACAAGCTTGGCCCGATTGCGGGTAGGAATAATAGCACTAACCTCCGCCTCAGATTGCATCACTTAGCGAGCCTCTGGCCAGAATCAGTTCCAAGGGATGAGTGCCATTTCCGGCACACCATAGATCCGAGCATTGCGTGTTCGAATTTGACCATCTCTCTCCTACCATAATGTCACCATCGCTCGCGACGCTTGATGAATCTTCCCGCGCCCACAGCGAACTCAAACCAAGGGTGCGAGCTCAAACTCCATTCGCCCAAATAGGTGACCGGACGGCCACCCGAACCAAGCTTAAAGTAATCGATTGAGTCATAACGACCCGGCCCTATTCTGCCGAAGTCGAAGGATCGCACCCCGGATTGACCGAGGTGCTTGAGGATCGAGGCCGCAAGGAAGTGCGAAGCTGATAGGCTTCGGCCTTCCGCGCCGGTTCCCGCCACGTAGTCGATCGCGACTACTCCCGAGACGAAAATCAAGCGCATGCTGACCCGTCTACCGTCACGGGAAGCGAAGAAAGCTTGCCAGCGTGAATCGCGCGCCAAGGTTTCAAGCATGCGCGCATCCACTTGTTCAGCTACGCCCTTG
>Ga0126381_100004084_pt1 | contig 15855 bp, 11 predicted proteins | sample PanSoiMetPlot_28_FD_96465 | JGI IMG/M metagenome (GOLD analysis project Ga0126381, IMG submission 96465) | Tropical forest soil microbial communities from Panama - MetaG Plot_28 | ecosystem: Environmental > Terrestrial > Soil > Tropical forest > Bulk soil | place: Panama | collected 2016-02-17 | reverse complement strand
GTTACTATTATCAGCCGACCGTGGTCGACCAGGTACCGGCGGACGCCTCGATCCTGCGCACCGAGATCTTCGGGCCGGTGGCGCCGATCGTCCGGTTCACGTCTGAAGCAGAGGCCGTGAACTGGGCGAACGACACGGAGTTCGGGCTCGTCTCCTATGTGTACACCAAGGACCTGGCCCGCGGGCTGCGGGTGTCGGAGGCGCTGGAGGCCGGGATGGTCGGGCTGAACCGCGGCCTGGTCTCTGATCCCGCCGCTCCGTTCGGCGGTGTCAAGCAGTCCGGCATCGGCCGGGAAGGTGCGCACGAGGGCCTGCTCGAATTCACTGAGACGAAGTACATAGCGACGAACTGGTAAACACGCGGACTACGTTCGGCCCAGCCGGAGGTTGCGCGGATAGACTGCGATCCCTATGGGCGGTATGCGGACGGGCGTCGGGGCCGTCGCGCCGGGGTCCGGCCTGAAGGTAGCAGCGGAGGCGCTGGCGCCTGCGCGGAATCGTCACGGGGGGCAGCGGCGGACGGTGGGCGCTTACGTGCTGGCCGCACTGCTCCTGTTCGCGGTCTACCTGCGGCTATCCATGACGCACGGGCTTAATGCGGACAGCGCCAATATCTTGCTGATGGGCCGGGACCTGCTGCACGGACATTTGCTCCTGCATGGGTGGTTCGCCTCGGACGTTTCGTTCTACACGACCGAATTGCCGCAGTACGCGCTGCTCATCGGCATCTTCGGCATGCATGCGCAGACCGCGCATATCGCGGCGGCGATGACCTACACGCTGACCTTCGTTGTCGCCGTGCTGCTGGCGCGGGCCGGTGCACCGTCCCGCCGGGTGGCGCTGGTGCGGACGCTGATCGTGGGCGGGCTCATGCTGGCGCCTTCGCTGGGCCTCGGGGTGTTCGCCCTCGACCTGTCTGTGGGCCACATCGGCACGTCGATTCCGCTGATGCTGACCTGGTTGCTGCTGGATAGGGTGGAGCGCGGCGGGCAGCAGTTGCGGCGCTGGTGGGTGCCAGTGGTGACCGCTGTGCTGCTGGCCTGGGTGCTGATCGCCGACCCGATCGTCCTCATCGTCGGGATCGGTCCGCTCGCCCTGGCCGCGCTGGTGCGATTCGCTCAGGGGATCGCCAGGCCCGGTCAGGGGTCCTGGCTCGCGCGGATCCGTGCGCACTGGTACGAGCTGTCGCTGGCTGTCGCGGCCGGCGCCGCCTACCTGTTTTCCTGGATGTTCGAGCACGCGCTGCGCGCCCTCGGCGGCTTCCGGGTCAACGCGCTGCCTTTCTACCTGACCCCGCTGCACGACCTGCACAACAACGCCCCGGCCGCCTGGAAGGTCCTGGAGATCTTCGGCGCGAACTATGAAGGGCTCAGCGGGTTGCAGATGCTGCTGGCCTTCCTGCACTTGGCCGGCGTCTTCGTGGTAGTGCTGGCGGTCCTGGTCGCGGCCTGGCGGTACCTGCGCGGGCTGGGGCTGGTGGAGCAGATCCTGGTCGTCGCCATCGTGGTCAACGTGGCGCTGTACATGCTCACCAACGCGTCCGGGCTGGCCGCGCACGAGGTCGCCATCATCGTGCCGTTCGGCGGAGTGCTAGCCGCGCGCCTGCTGCCGACCCTGAAGCCGCGGTGGGCGCGAGTCCGGCGGCCGGTTTCCTTGGCCGCGCTCGGGGCTGGCGGACTGGTGCTCGCCGGTTACACGGCCGGCCTCGGCTGGGAACTGACCCAGCCCACCCAGCCGATGGCCAACATCCACCTCGCCTCCTGGCTGAAGGCACACCATCTCACGTACGGGCTCGGCGGCTACTGGGGATCGAGCAGCGTCACCCTCGACAGCGGCGGCCAAGTCCAGATCCGGGCACTGATGCAGTACACGATGAAGCGTGACCTGTGGATGTCCAACGAGATGTGGTACGGGCCGCGCAGCCACTACGCGAACTTCATCGTGCTGGACAGCCAGCCGGGCTACTTTTCGCACTGGGAGCCGCAGACGCTGATCAAGAAGTACTTCGGCACTCCGGCGCAGGTGTACCACACGGGCCCGTACACCATCGAGGTGTGGAACAAGAACCTGCTGCCCGAGATCCCGTAGCGACGGCTGCTCACACGTTCGGCACTTTCGATCCACGGTGCGGCCTCGGTTCGGAGTTCCGTTCGGATGGTTGTGACAACCACCCGGTTCTATGCGGGTGGTTGCCACAACCATCCGGGCCGCCCCGCGGACAGACCGGACGTAAGCGGCTGGAGGTGCCGCGGTGGGACGGGGCGGGGCGGCGCGGCGCGCCAAGGTACGGGGCGGCGCGCGGCGGGCTGCGACGGGACGGCGGCCGCGCACTCTCAGGACCAGAAGATCCGGCGGCTGCCCACCACGATGAGCGCGGGCAGCGCCCAGGCGGCGGCCACCGGCAGCAGCCACGCTACCGGCTTGTTCAGGGAGTGCCTGGTCAGGCGTACCCCGGGCATGCCCAGCAGGACGACCACCGCCAGCAGGTAGACCTCGACGAACGAGCGGAGGTCGGCGTTGAGGCTGTTCCATGTGGTCGGCGTGACCACGAGGATCTCGATCAGGAACCCCACCAGGGCCACCCGCTCGTGCGCCGGCCCGCGGGATCGCCGCAGGCAAGCCAGCGCCATGGCCGCCACGACGATGAGCACGGCGAACTCGAGCAGCCAGATGTCGGTCCAGGTGAACTCGGTCCAGCTGAGGTTGTGCAGGTTGTTCCTGACCGCGTCGTAGGCGGCGATGAACGGGGTGCCCGCGTTCCGGTCGTCGTCGGCGTCCAGCGGGAAGCTTCCCGTCACGGCCCGCACGACCACCTCCCAGGTGATGAACGCGGCCGCCGGCAGCAGCCAGGCCAGGTCGGGCCGCCCGATCCGCTGGCGGCGACGGCAGATCGCGACGAGGCGTACCGCGGCGACGGCACCGGCGGCGACGATGACCGTTTCCCTGGTCAGCACCCCGAACGCGAGCAGCACCCCGGCCAGCACGCTGTGCCGGTACCGGATGGCGAGCAGCCCGGCGAGCAGCAACGCGCAGGCTACGGGTTCCGCGGTGTCACGGGAAACGCTGGTGAGCAGGCCGAAGTAGGCCGGCAGCAGCAGGCCCCAGGCCGCATGGTGACCGCCCTGGCGGGCGAAGGCGCCGCCCAGCCAGCCGATTGTCCCCAGGGCGGTCACGTTGACCGCGACCAGCATGACCGGGACAAGGGCAGCCTGCCCGGCCGAGGCCAGCCAGGTAAGCACCGGGTAGCCGATCCGCATCAGCCGGTAAGGGGCGTCCAGCGAGATCCCGTAGGCGGTGTGCCGCAGGTTCGCCGGGTTCAGGGCCAGCCGGTAGTAGAACTGGCCGTCGTAGCCTGAGCCCGGCCTGATCCCGATGCCCGGTGCCAGCCACATCCGGCCGGGGGTTGTGAAGGTGCGGCCGACCAGGATCCAGCTGCCGATGTCGCCACGGGACCAGCGCTGCCACCGGGCCAGCGCAAATCCGAGCGCGCCCAGCAGGGCCGCGAGCCCGGGAACCAGCGGCCGGTCCAGCCAGCGGGCCAGCGCCTCCAGGCAGCGGGCCAGCGACCCCAGGCAGCGGACCAGCGTGCGGTCACGCGGCCGGGCTGGTATGGGCGGCGGGCTACCGGGGTACGCCGGTTCCAGCTCTCGTACGGCCATGCTTCGTCCCTGCGAGAAAACAGACGGCCCGACCGCGCCAGGCCTGACCCAGGACATGCCGCCCTTGTATGCGCTTATCGGGGCAGAGCGTACAGAAGTAAACAGCTTCCACGCAGTGAGCAGGATTAGTGCTTCCTGGGAGATCGTAAAGAGTCGTGACGGGGCGAAAACGCACCTAGCCGCTGGTCTAGCGGTAAGGTGGAACGCCAAGTCAGTGGCGCCGGGCCGCCTGGGACGAGATCCCGGATCGCGGACGAATTTCCAGACAACGCTCAGCCGGAGGTAGACGTTGGTTGACCGGGACGTGGTCGTGATCGGGGGATGCGGGCACGTGGGCCTGCCGCTCGCCCTCGCATTCGCCGACAGGGGCGCCAACGTGGCGATTTACGACGTCAGCGAGGCGGCCGTGGCCGCCGTGAACGCGGGCAAGATGCCGTTTGCCGAACCGGACGCGGACGAGGTCCTGCGGCGGGTTCTCGAGCAGGGACGCCTGCACGCGTCCGCCGACCCAGCCGTGGTGGGTTCGGCCGAGCATGTGGTGGTGGTCATCGGCACCCCGGTGGACGAGCACCTGAACCCCGACCAGACCGCGATCCCCAAGGCGCTGGGCGGCTGCGCCGGCTACCTCAGGGACGGCCAGATCCTGATCCTGCGCAGCACCGTCTTCCCCGGCGTGACCGCTCTGGTGGAGAAGATGGTGGCCGGGCTCGGGCTGCAGATCGACGTCGCGTTCTGCCCGGAGCGCATCGCCGAGGGCAAGGCCATGACCGAGCTGTTCGAGCTGCCGCAGATCGTCTCCGCCCGCACCGCGGACGGCGCCGAGCGCGCGGCGAACCTGTTCAGGAAACTGACACCACAGCTCGTTATGATGACTCCGGAAGAAGCCGAGCTGGCGAAGCTGTTCACCAACGTGTGGCGGTACATCAAGTTCGCCACCGCGAACCAGCTCTACATGATGGCGAACGAGCGCGGCCTCGACTTCGAGCGGATCAGGCAGGGGCTGGCGCAGGACTACCCGCGGGCGGCGGACATGCCGGCCGCCGGCTTCGCCGCCGGGCCGTGCCTGTTCAAGGACACCATGCAGCTCGCGGCGTTCAACAACAACAACTTCCCGCTGGGCCACAGCGCGATGGCCGTCAACGAAGGCATGCCGCTGTACGTGGTGAGCCGGCTCGAGCAGAGGTGCGACCTGGCGTCGATGACCGTGGGCATCCTGGGCATGGCGTTCAAGGGCGGCTCGGACGACATCCGGTCCAGCCTGTCCTACAAGCTCAAGCGGATCCTGACGTTCAAGGCCGGTCAGGTGCTGTGCACTGATCCCTACGTGACCACGGACCCGAACCTCACCTCGCTCGACGAAGTGCTGGCCAAGGCCGATCTGCTGGTCGTAGGCGCCCCGCACCCTGAGTACCGGAAGATCAGGACCGACAAGCCGGTCGCCGACATCTGGAACATCTTCGGCGACGGTGTCCGTATATGAGTGAGGAGCCGAGAGTCTCGCTGGTGGTGCCCGCCTACAACGAGGGCGAGCACGTGCTTGGCGTGCTTGACCGGCTGTTCGAGTCGGTGAAGCTGCCGTGCGAGGTACTGGTCGTCGTCGATTCCCCCGACGACACCACGGTTCCCGTCGCCGAGCAGTACGCGGAAAAGGAGCCCAGGCTCAAGTGCCTGGTCAATACGTACGGCCGCGGCCCGGCGAACGCGATCCGGTTCGGCATCGACAACGCGACCGCGCCGGTGGCGGTGGTGACGATGGCCGACGGCTGTGACGACGCCCGGCAGATCGACGAACTGGTCCGGCTGGTCGAACGCGGCGTGGCGGTGGCCGCGGCGTCGAGGTACATGCCCGGCGGCCAGCAGGTCGGCGGTCCGGTGCTCAAGGGGACCATGTCCCGCCTGGCCGGGCGTTCGCTGAGGATGTTCGCGCACGTGGGAACCCGGGACGCGACGAACTCGTTCAAGGCGTACTCAACGGAATTCGTCCGGGAGGTCGGCATCGACTCCAGGGACGGGTTCGAGATCGGCATCGAGCTGACCGCTAAGGCCAAGCGGCTGCGGCGGCCGGTTGCTGAGATTCCCACGATCTGGCTGGACCGCCAGGCCGGGGTGTCGAACTTCAAGGTCGCGAAGTGGGTGCCCAGCTACGCGCGCTGGTATCGTTTCGCGTTCGGTCCGGCGCTCACCCCGGAACAGGTCCGCGAGAAGTCACGGAAGAAACAGAAACAGGAGAGCTAATTCATATGGAGCAGGTTCTGGTCAGCGGTTCCGCTGGCTTCATCGGCGGGTACGTCGTGGAAGAGCTGCTGAGGCGCGGCTATGCGGTCGTGGGCGTTGACAACTTTTCTAAATACGGAAGGGTCAAGAAGTCTTACGACGACAACCCGGACTACCGGCTTGTCGAAGGGGACGCCCGCGACGTTGAGCTGCTGACCCGGCTGCTTGAGGACTGCGATCACTTCATCGCGGGCGCCGCGATGATCGGCGGCATCTCCTACTTCCACACGTATGCCTATGACCTGCTCGCCGCCAACGAGCGCATTATCGCCTCGTCCTGCGACGCCGCCATCGCGGCCCACAAGAAGGGCCGTCTCAAGAAGGTCACCTACCTGTCCTCCTCGATGGTCTTCGAGAACGCCACTGAATGGCCGTCGTACGAGGGCCAGCAGCGGGAGATACCGCCGCCGCTGTCTTCCTACGGGTTCCAGAAGCTCGCGGTCGAGTATTACGCCATCGCCGCCTGGGACCAGTACAAGCTCCCGTACACGATCCTCAGGCCCTTCAACTGCGTGGGCATCGGGGAGAGCCGGGCCCTTGGCGATGAGGAGATCCTGTCAGGCAACATCCAGCTGGCGATGAGCCATGTCGTCCCCGACCTGGTGCAGAAGATCCTGAAGGGCCAGGACCCGCTGCACATCCTCGGCTCGGGTGAGCAGATCAGGCACTACACCTATGGCGGCGACCTCGCCGCCGGCGTGGTGACCGCGATGGAGCACGCGGACGCGCGCAACGACGACTTCAACCTGTCCACCGCCCAGAGCACCACGGTGCGGGAACTCGCCGAGGTCATCTGGCGCAAGGTCAAGGGCAACGACGTCCCGCTCCAGTTCGTGCACGACGAGCCGTTCGAGTACGACGTGCAGCGGCGTGTGCCGTCGACGGACAAGGCCAAGCGCGTACTCGGCTTCGAAGCGACCACCTCGCTTGACGAAATGCTCGACGAGGTCATCCCGTGGATCGACCAGGCCATCAAGGCTGGCACCATCTGAAACGTCCGGCTTGGACGTGGGCGGTTCCGTTCGCCGCGTTGTTCGCGCTGCTGTGCGTGCGCAACCGGTTCCTGTTCACCGCCAGGCTGTACGAGCAGGGTGATGGGGGCGCGAACTCGATCCTGATCGCGCAGGCCAAGCACTTCACCCTGCTCGTCGGCAACTATTCCCGCGAGGGATTCCACCATCCCGGCCCTGCGTACATGTACGCGCAGGCGGCGGGGGAGTGGCTGCTGCTGGATGTGCTGCACGCGGTGCCCACCGCGTGGAACGCGCACATGCTCGCGGTGTTCGCGCTGAACTGCGCGTTCGTCGCGATGGGCGTCATGGTCGTGTACGGCTGGACGCGGTCGGTGGCCGCCGCCGCGGCCTGCTTCGGTGTCCTGCTCGCCTTCATCATCTGGTATCCGTGGATCGCGACCTCCGACTGGATGCCGAACATGTACGTGCTGCCGTACATGATCTTCGTGATCGCGGCGGGTTCGGTGGCGGCCGGTGCGGCGCGCGACGTCTGGATAGTGACGCTGTCCGGCTGGCTGCTCATCCACGGCCACGCCTGCTTCCTGCTGTTCGTGCCGGCGATCACCGCGGCGTCGGTGGCGATCGTGATGTGGCGCTGCGGCTGGCGCCGGTGCCTGGACCTGTTCCGTTCCCGGCCCGGCCTCTGGATCCCGGTCGCGGTGATCAGCTTCGTGTTCGCGCTCCCGATCGCGGCGAACCTGGCCCTGCACTGGCCAGGCAACTTCGGCGATTACCTGTCTTACGGCAAGTCCGGCCGGGCCGGCGGGCACGGCCCGCGTCAGATCCTGGACTACCTGCTGTGGTTCTGGTGGCCGCACGCGGGCGCCTGGCTGGTCCCGATCGCCGGCTATGCCGTCGCCGTCGTGGTCAGCTGGTGGCTCGCCGGCGGCGCGCTCAGGAGGTTCCTGCTCGCGCTCCTGGTGATCAACCTGGTCTCCACCGTGGTGCTGATCGCCTACGCCGCGATCGGCATCGACTACCTCTCCGAGTACTACATCGCTTACTTCTACTGGTCCGCCCCGCTGGTCACCTCGCTGGTCATCGCCGTCGGCGTGGTCCAGGCGCTGGGCCGGCCGCTGGGCCGGCCGCTGGGCCGGCGGGTCGCGCTGGCCCTGGCCGCGGCGGGCGCGGTCGCCGCCTACGTCGTGCTGGCGCTGCTCCCTTCCGCCCTGGCCAGCACGAACGACATCGACAACTCGCTGCCGTCCGCGGTCGCGACGCTGGCCGCGCAGGCGCACGGCAAGATGATCGTGCTGCACATCCAGCACCCGGCCTGGGTGCCGGTGACCGGCTTCCTGGTCCAGGCCGAGCGCACCGGCGTGCGCGTCTGCGTCGACGACCCCTGGTACGCGTTCCTGTTCACCAGCCCGTTCATCTGTACTCCCGCCCAGGCCGCGACCGGGGCCGGATACTGGTTCTACGACCCGTCCGCCCCACCCGGCGCTCAGGTCCTGCTCCGGTTCAGCGGGGTGATGGTTGTGCCGGCAAATACTTAGATTTTTCTCATAACTACGTGTGGTTCTTCTCACGGATTTCCCAGCTTCGTTGGCATGCCCATATCCTTGGCCGCTGTGACCACTCGCACGCTCGAGCTCACGCCGGCGTGGGGCTCCGCGCCGGCCCGGCTGCGCGCCACGTGGCGTGCTTCCCTGATCGCGCTGGCGGTCGCTGTCCTGTTCTTCGTGTACTGGCGCGAATCCCTGTCCGCCGCGGCGAACTCGGACAGCGCGGCGAGCGCGCTGCAGGCCTGGGACATGCTGCACGGCAACGTGCTGCTGCATGGCTGGTGGATGTCGGACGTGTCGTTCTACTCCACCGAACTACCGCAGTACGCGCTGCTGGAACTCGTCGGCGGGTTCGGCACCTGGGTCGTCCACGTGGCCGCGGCGATGACCTACACGCTGATCGTGGTGCTGGCGGCGCTGCTGGCCAAGGGCCGTTCGAGCGGCCGTGAGGGCCTGGCACGCGCGCTGCTGGCCGCGGGAATCGCGATGTCGCCGCAGGTGAGCGGGGCGCTGATCATGCTGCTCGGCCCGGACCACACGGGAACGGTGGTCCCGGTCCTGGCTATGTGGCTGTACATCGACCGCGCCCGCCCTAGCAGGTTCGTCCCGCCCGTAGTCTGCCTCCTGCTGACCTGGATCATGGTGGCCGACTCGGTCGTGCTGTTCACCGGCATCGTGCCGCTGGTGGCGGCGGGCGTGGGCCGCGCCTTCCGGCCGCACGCGGAGAGGCGTCATGAACTGTCCCTGGCCGCCGCCGCGGTGCTCGCCGCCGGACTGGGCACGCTCATCCCCAAGGTCATGGTGTGGCTGGGCGGCTACCAGGTCTACCGGTTCCAGACCCGCACGATGCCGCTGGCCAGGCTGCCGCACGACGCCTGGGACATGGCGCAGGCGGTGCTGGAGCTCTTCGGGGCCAACGAGTTCGAACCTCACTCCCCGGTTGAGGCCGTCCTGGTCGGGCTGCACGTCGCCGGCGTGATGCTCGCGCTCGGCGCCCTGGTCGTCGCGGTCAGGCGTTTCTTCCGCGAGGACACCATCCTCGTCCCGGCCCTGGCGGTCTCCATCGTGGTGGCGCTGGGCGCGTACCTGATCAGCATCCACTCCAGGAACCTGGCCAGCATCCGCGAGATCGTGGCGGTCATGCCGTTCGGCGCGGTCCTGGCCGGCCGGCTGCTGGCCGTCCCGCTGCTGACCACGTCGCTGGCCGCCTGGCGCCGCGGTCCCCGGCTGTGGCTGGTTCCGGTGGCGGCCGTGGTCGTGGCCGGCTACCTCGGGGCGATGGTGTACGGCGCCAGCCGCCCCGCGGTCCCGTCCGCCAACCAGGGCCTGGCCACCTGGCTGGAGCAGCACGGCCTGCGCGACGGGCTGGCCGCCTACTGGGAGGCGGGCAGCGTCACCTTGGACACCGGCGGCCGGGTCGCCGTCAGCGGCGTCATCACCGGCCGCCACGGCAGGGTGATCGGCTATAACTGGGAGACCGACCTGTCAGAATACGACCCGTCCCGGCACACCGCGACGTTCGTCGTCACCGGCGGGCCAGCGGCGGACGTGCCCCTCCCGGGCCTGGACCAGGCCGCGCGGCGTACCTTCGGCGCGCCCGACCGCGTTTACCGCGTGCAGAGCTACACCGTGCTGGTCTGGACCCACAACCTCCTCCGCGACCTCCGCTGACCCGGAAACGTCAGATGTAGAGGATGCGGCGGCGCAGGACCACGGCCAGGGCGGGGAGGGCCACGGCCGCGACGGCGGCCAGGCGGTAGGTGTTCAGGTACCGCTTCGGGGTGGCGAGCAGCAGGATCAGGGCGAACAGGAACGGCTCGATCAGCGAGCGGCCGTCGCCGAACGTGCTGCCCCAGATCAGGCTGGACAGCAGGCCCAGCTCGAGCACGAAGAACACGAACGCGATCCGCTCGTGGATCGGCGCGGTGGTTACCGCGATCACCGCGAGGCCGGCCACGACGACTATCCCGAGGGTGACATACTCCAGCAGCGAGATGTCGGTCATGCCCAGGTGATCGGTGGTGATATGGGCAAAGTCGTACCGGAGCGCGTCAATCATGGCGGCGAACGGCGTGCTCAGGTTCCGGCTGTTGTCCGTGAGGACAGGGAACTCGCCCTTCAGGGCGACCCGCGCGGCGAGCTCGACGATCCCGTAGGCCACCGCCGGCACCACCCAGGCCAGGTCCGCCAGTCCCGGCCGCTCGCGCCGCCGTACGATCGCGTAGAGCCGCACGAGGGCGATGGCCGCGGGCGCGAACAGGATGGTTTCCCTGGTGATGGCCCCGAAGGCGAACGCGGCGCCGCTCAGCACCCAGCGGTTACGGCGGTAGGCGAGCAGTCCGGCCAGCAGGCAGGCCTCGGCGAGCGGCTCGGCCGTGTCCCGGCCGATGCTGATCGCGAGCCCGAAATAGGCGGCGAACAGCAGTCCCCACAGGGCATGGCGGCCCGAATCACGGGCGAACATGGCGCCGAGCACGGCCATCAGCGCCACGCAGATCAGGTTGACCGCGATGAGCGAGGCCGGCACGAGATCGTGCTGGCCGAACGACCCCAGCCACGAGACCAGCGGATACCCGATCCTGGTGTACCGGTACGACTGGTCCATCGTGATGCCGTACGCGGTCTTGCCCCAGTTGAAGGGGTTGAGCGCCAGCCGGTAGTAGAACTGCCCGTCATAGCCGGCCGCGCCGGGGTCGGCGATCATGAGCCCGGGCGGCAGCTGGTCGCGATGGGTGAACCCGAAGTGCCCGGAACCCGCCACGACGAACAGGCTCAGGTGGCCCTTGGCCCAGACTTCCAGCCGGGCGATCACATAGCCGAGCCACGCCAGGAACGCGATGATGCCCGCGACGACGGGGTGGTTGAGCCTGGACAGGAGCGATGACGTGGGCTTGTGCGTGGACTCAGGCGCGTCGGGCGTCGAAGTGAGTTGCAACCGCGGGCCTCCACCATCGCATTTCAGCCATTGCGCAAGACTGTCTAAGCAAATCCTGAGCAGAAAGCGAGCAGAATCTGGTCTGTGCCGTTCGCCGGGCACGTCCAGCCTGACCAACGCGCCAAGCTTACGCTGCGACCGGCTGCGACGCTGCCAGGCTACGCTTTGACAGGCCCAGATTAGTAAAGGACGTGGTAAAGATCGTGCCCAGCGGCGGAATGCCTGACCGGCGTTTCTGGGCAAAACCGGCATCTGGGTCGGCGACCATGCGTCGCCGCCTGATCGCGGGTTCGGTCTTCGCCCTGCTCGCGGCCGGGCTATTCACCGTGTACCTGCGGGTTTCGCGCACGTACCCGGAGAATTCCGACGAAGCGAACATCCTGCTGATGGCCTGGGACATGCTGCACGGGCACGTCATGCTGCACGGCTGGGCCGTGTCCGACGTGTCGTTCTACACCACCGAGCTGCCGCAGTACGCCTTGCTCGAGAGCTTCCTCGGGTTGCACTCCGACACCGCCCACGTCGGCGCCGCGATGACCTACACGCTGGTCGTGCTGCTCGCCGCGATCCTGGCCCGGGGCCGCAAGGACCAGGTCGACCGCGGTGAGGGCACGGTGCGGATGCTGCTCGCCGCCGGCATCTTGATCGCGCCGCAGCTGGGGGTCGGCGTGTTCATCCTGCTGCTCTCGGTCGGGCACATCGGCACGGCCGTACCGCTGATGCTGGCCTGGCTGGTGATAGACCGCGGCAGGCGACGCGCCCGGGAGGTCGTCGCGGTCGGTCTGCTGCTCGCCTGGGCTCAGGTCGCGGACCCGCTCGTGCTCGTCGGCGGGATCATCCCGCTCGCCGCGGTGTGCCTGCTGCGCGTCTTCCGCGCCTTCCCCGGCGTGCCCCGCGAGGTCGGCCGCACCGCGGGGCGGCGGGCGCTGCTGCGGGCCCGCGGCTATGAGCTGGCGCTGGCGCTGGCGGCCGTGGCGGCCTACCTGGCGGCCCTCACCACCCAGGGCCTGATGCACTACAACGGCGGCTACCGCGTGCATTCGGTCGGCTACGGGTTCGTGTCCCCGGCGCAGTGGCCGCAGCACGCCTGGGTCACCATCCAGGGCTGGCTCGCGATGTTCGGCGCCTGGCCGGCCGGCTCCGCGACGGACATCTTCTTCGCCATCGTGCACATGATCGGCGTCGCGCTGGTGGCCTGGACCTTGTGGCGGGTCGGCCGGCGCTTCTTCCGGTGCCCGAGCCTGATCGACCAGGTGCTGCTGGTCGCGATCGTGTTCAACGTGCTGCTGTACGTGCCGAGCACGCTGAGCAGCTCGACGGACCTGAACGCGCGCGAGTACGCCATCGCGCTGCCGTACGGCGCGGTGCTGGCCGCCCGTACGCTGGCCCCCGGTATCAGGTTCAGCCTGCCGCGGTGGGCGACGTGGGCGTACGGGGCCAGGCGGGCCGAGTGGGCCCGGCAGGTGATACCCGCCCTGGCCGCCGTGCTGGGCTGCTACCTGGCCAGCCTCGGCTACGCGGCGGCCCAGCCCGCCGCCCCGGCCGCCAACCAGCAGCTGACGGCCTGGCTCGCCGCGCACAACCTGACCTATGGCATCAGCGGGTACTGGCAATCCAGCATCGTCACGGTGGACAGCCAGCAGAAGGTCGTGATCCGCGCGGTCTATCCGTGGAACCTCCAGCGGGACTGGTGGGAGTCCAAGCGCTCGTGGTACTCGGCCGGCACGCACACGGCGACGTTCCTCGTCACCCAGAACCAGCCGGGGTTCTTCAACTACTGGGAGCCGTTCGTGAGCCCGGCGTCGACCTTCGGCCAGCCGTCAGGCACCTACCAGGTCGGCCCGTACACGGTGTACGTCTGGTCGCGTAACCTGCTGAGCTCAGGGTGACGTACCGGCGTCCAGCCCTGGCCCTGCTGACCGCGGCGGGACTGGCCGTCCTGTTCGCCGGGTACCTGCGGCTGTCCAGCACCGTGATGGTGGGCTCGGACGGGGGGACGATCACCCTGCAGGCCTGGGACATGCTGCACGGCAACGTGCTGCTGCATGGCTGGGCGCTCTCCGACGTGTCTTTCTACACCACAGAACTTCCCGAGTATGCCCTGGTGGTACGCCTGAACGGGCTCAGCCCCGAGGTGGTGCACATCGCCGGCGCGCTGACCTACACGATCCTCGTGCTGCTGGCCGCGCTGGTCGCCAAGGGCAAGAGCACCGGCCGCGAAGGGACGGCCCGGGTGCTGATCGCGGCCGGCATCATGCTGGCGCCCGCCCCTGGCTTCGGCACGAGCACGCTGCTGCTGTCGCCCGATCACTACGGCAGCACCGTGCCGGTCCTGCTGGCCTGGCTCGTGGTGGACCGGTGTTCGGCCTCTTCTTCCGGGGGGAAGCCATCCCCCCGGACCCCCCTGGGCTACGTTCCGGTGGCCGTCGGCGCGATCCTGGCCTGGGGCCTGGTCGCCGACCCGCTGGTGGAGGTCACCGGCGTGACGCCGCTGGTGCTGGTCTGCGGCATCCGCGCCGCGCAGCGAGCGCGCAGGAGCGAGCCGTGGGCATGGGAGGTGTCACTGGCCGTTGCCGCGATCGCGGCGATAGGGGTGTCGGCGCTCGTCTCGCTGCTGATCCACGCCGCAGGCGGGTTCGTGACCAGCCCGGTGCAGACCGGTTTCGCCGGTTTCGCCGCGCTCCCGCACAACGCATTCCTGGCTGGCCAGGGTTTCCTGCTCCTGTTCGGTGCCTCGTTCATCGGCGGGCAGCCGGCGAACATGCTGTTCAGCGTGCTGCACTTGGCCGGGGTAGGCCTGGTCGCCGCGGCGCTCGTCGTCGGCCTCGGCCGTCTGTTCCGCCGCGAGGACCTCTGTTGGCCCGCGGGGGGACGACCCCCCGCACCCCCCGAAAATCTTGTGGTACCGCTCCTCGCCACCGGCATTGTGCTGAACATCGCCCTGTACGTGGTCGGCCGCTACCCGATGGACCCGCTGTCCACCAGGGAGATCTCGGCGGTGCTGCCGCTCGGCGCCGCGCTGGCCGGCCAGGTGCTGGCCGCTCCGCTGCTCAGGGCCAGGATCTTCCCCGTCCTCGGTGCGGTCGTGCTGACCGGATACGCGCTGTCGCTGGCCGTGTACTCGAGCCAGCCGCGGGTGCCCGCGCTGCACCAGGACCTGGCGGGCTGGCTGGTCGCGCAGCACCTGACCGCCGGCCTGGCGACGAGCTACTGGCTGGCCAACATCACCACCGTGGACAGCGGCGGCCAGGCCAGGGTCCGGTGGGTTTCCGCCCTGGACGGCGCGGTTACCAGGCCGCCGGAATGGGAGACGCGCGCCCAGTGGTACGAGCCGGGCACGAACAGCGCGGATTTTCTGGTCACCGACGCCACGCCTGGATCCGCGGCGTGGCGGTCCGCGCTGGCCGCGGCCCGCGGAACCTTCGGCCAACCAGTAAGTATCCGCAGGTACCGGCAATATACCGTGATCAGCTGGAAGCATAACGTCCTGCCGTTTCTCCATTGAAGCCGCCGCCACCCACGGCGGGATGCTGTTGTCTCGGCCGGCGGGGACGTAGCCTGAGCATGTGGACCGGCGCATATTCGGGGTTGAGAACGAGTACGGGGTTACCTGTACCTTCCGTGGACAGCGGCGGCTGTCGCCGGATGAAGTGGCGCGCTACCTGTTCCGGCGGGTGGTGTCATGGGGGCGGAGCAGCAACGTGTTCCTGCGCAACGGAGCGCGGCTCTACCTTGACGTGGGCAGCCATCCGGAGTACGCGACCCCGGAGTGCGACAGCGTGCTCGACCTGGTCGCGCACGACAAGGCCGGGGAGCGGATCCTGGAGGGGCTGCTGGTCGACGCCGACCGGCGGCTGCGCGAGGAAGGCATCGCGGGCGACATCTACCTCTTCAAGAACAACACGGACTCAGCGGGCAATTCGTACGGCTGCCACGAGAACTACCTGGTCGGCAGGCACGGGGAGTTCGGGCGGCTGGCCGACATCCTGATCCCGTTCCTGGTCACCCGCCAGGTCATCTGCGGGGCAGGGAAGGTGCTGCAGACCCCGCGCGGCGCGGTGTACTGCGTCAGCCAGCGGGCCGAGCACATCTGGGAGAGCGTCTCATCCGCGACCACCAGATCCCGCCCGATCATCAACACCAGGGACGAACCGCACGCCGACGCCGAGCGGTTCCGCCGGCTGCACGTGATCGTGGGCGACTCCAACATGAGCGAGACCACGACGCTGCTCAAGGTGGGGTCCACCGACCTGGTCCTGCGGATGATCGAGGCCGGCGCGATCATGCGCGACCTCACCCTGGACAACTCGATCCGGGCTATCCGCGAGGTCAGCCACGACATGACCGGCCGCAGCCGGGTCCGGCTGGCCAGCGGCCGCGAGATGTCCGCCCTGGACATCCAGTACGAGTACCTGAACCGGGCCAAGGACTTCACCGACAAGAACGGCGCCGACGCGGTGAGCATGCGG
>Ga0126381_100004083_pt1 | contig 15859 bp, 13 predicted proteins | sample PanSoiMetPlot_28_FD_96465 | JGI IMG/M metagenome (GOLD analysis project Ga0126381, IMG submission 96465) | Tropical forest soil microbial communities from Panama - MetaG Plot_28 | ecosystem: Environmental > Terrestrial > Soil > Tropical forest > Bulk soil | place: Panama | collected 2016-02-17 | reverse complement strand
CGGTCAATGGCGGCAAAATCAAGAGCTTCGAAGCCGCCAAGGTCATGGGCATGCCGGGCGTAAAGAAGGTGGTGCAGGTCGGCGATACCGGAGTTGCGGTGATCGCCGACACCTTCTGGCATGCCAAGAAGGCCATCGATGCCCTGCCGATCGTCTGGGATCCGGGCGAGAACGCCAAGGCTTCGAGCGCCACGATCGCGGCGTTCCTCCAGACCGGCCTTGATGCCGATCAGGCCTATGTGGGCAACAAGGCCGGCGATGCCCCCTCCGCGATCGCGGGCGCCGCCAGGAAGGTCGAGGCTGTCTACAGCTATCCGTTCCAGAACCACGCCACCATGGAGCCGATGAATGCCACGGCCCGCTATACGGCCGACCGCTGCGAGGTCTGGGGCCCGAGCCAGAACGGCGAGGCGGCGCTCGCCACCATCATCGAGGCCTCCGGCCTGCCGGCCGCGAAGTGCGACTTCTACAAGGTCATCCTCGGCGGCGGCTTCGGCCGGCGCGGCCGCACCGATTACGTCAACCAGGCAGTGCTGATCGCCAAGCAGATGCCGGGTGTGCCGATCAAGATGATCTGGACGCGCGAGGAGGACATGACACATTGCGCGTTCCATCCGATCACGCAATGCAAGATGACGGCGGGCTTCGATGCCGACAACAATCTGACGGCCCTGCATATGCGCATCTCCGGGCAGTCGATCTCCGCATCGCTTGCGCCGCAGAACCTGCAGAACGGCCTCGATCCGGTCGTCTTCCAGGGATTGAACCCGGGCGGCACCGAAGGCACGTTCGGTTACAACGTTGCGAACCTGCTGATCGATCACGCCATGCGCAACACCCACCTGACGGCGGGCTTCTGGCGCGGCGTCAACGTCAACCACAACACGATCTACGTCGAATGCTTCATCGACGAGCTCGCCCGTGCGGTGGGCCAGGACCCGCTTGCGTTCCGCCGCAAGCTGCTCAAGCCCAAGCATCTGGCGGTGCTGAATGCCTGCGCGGAGCGGATCGGCTACGACAAGCCCCCGCCGCAGGGCGTCTTCCGCGGCATGGCGCAAAATCATGCCTTTGCGAGCTATGTGGCCGCGATCGCGGAGGTCTCAATCACGCAGGAGGGCCGCGTGAAGGTCCATCGCATCGTGGCGGCAACGGATTCGGGCTATGCGGTGAACCCGGCGCAGATCGAGCGGCAGGTTGCGGGCTCGTTCGTGTACGGGCTCTCGGCGATGCTCTACGGCGAGATCACCGTCAAGGACGGCGCCGTCGAGCAGAAGAACTTCGACACCTACAATGTGATGCGCATCGCCGAGATGCCGCAGGTCGAAACCATCGTGATGCCCTCGGGCGGCCCAGTCTGGGGCGGCGTCGGCGAGCCCACGATCGCGGTGGCGGCACCCGCGGTGCTCAATGCAATCGCGGCCGCGACCGGCAAGCGCATCCGCTCGCTGCCGCTCAAGAACACCGACCTGCGGCTGGGCTGATCCATCCGGGAGCGGCGGCGAACCGCCGCTCCCTCTTTGCCCTCCGGCGTGAAAATCTCACCCGTCGCAGCACGCCACTTGCATGGGGCGCTATTGAAGGCACATCAACCGTCAGCATGGTGCAGATCGCTGCAGTCCGAGGCGCGCCGCTACTAAGCTAGCCCATGGTCGAGTGTTCTCGTCGCCGCGGCGCGATCTTGCCGTCCGCTCATCCCGGCGTGCTGGCAGTTGCCCGTTGAGCAAGCCGACCCCCCAACTGATTAAGCCCCCATTTGTGGGCAAGATCGGCGGCCTTGGACCAGGTTGGCGTCTGGTCCCGCAGGACAGGGATGGGCGCTGAGGCATTCATCGTCGCGATGGACCGATACAGCCGGAGCGCTTCGGCCTGGGCAGGAAAGAGCCCCGCGGCCAGAATCGCATCGAGGCTGCCGTGCCGGCGCAGCAGGTCGGCTGCGCCCTTGGGGCCGACCCCACGAGCCCCGGGAATCCTGTCGGATGGATCGCCGCGCAGCGCTATGAAATCCGGTACCTGGCTGGGATCGACGCCGTAGCGTTCCCGGACCTGTGCCGGGCCGATGCGCGCCATCTCGCCGGCACGGACTGGGAAAAGGATGGTCGCGGCCTCAGAGGCGAGCTGAAACGTGTCACGGTCGCCGCTGGCGACGAGCACCCTTCCGCCGCGCCGCTCTTCCGCCCCAACCGCCGCTGCCAGGAAATCGTCGGCTTCGTAGCCCGGAGCCTTGGCATTCGCAAACCCGCAGACCGCTACGAATTTCGGCAGAATATCAAGCTGCTCGATCAGCGAGTCGTCGAATTCGCGTCCGCCCTGATAGTCAGGCAATTTTTCGTGCCGCTCGGTTGGCACTTCGAGGGTGTCCCATGCCGCAAGCACCGCGCGCGGCCGTTCCGCGTCGTAGAGGCGCAGCAACGCATTGGCAAACCCAACGATGGCGCCTGCGCCTTTGCCGTCCATGCGCTGAATGGTCTTGGGGAGCGCGTGATAGGATCGGTGAGCGAAAGAGTCCCCGTCGATGACCAACAACGGGCGGCTGCTTGTCCTGCGCTTTGCGATCCGAGGAGGCGCTCGTTTCCTGGGCTGGCTCGAGCTCGGCGATTGAGATGATTTAGAGTTTGGCGCCACCTGGTTCGCCCTTCCTCTGTTCCCGCAACGGCGTCTCAAGGCGGCGAAACTGAGGTCCTTCCGGACAGCGGCAAGCAGGACCACACCCTGAGTGTATCGAAGGTGCTTCATGCCTGCTCGCGGAAAACGTCAAGCGCTTTTTTGTCGGTGCGCAGGCCGAGGAAGGCAGGATGCCGCATCTCGCCTTCATTCGTCCATTCCGTGAATTTCACTTCGCCGACAAGCTTCGGAACGAGCCATGTGGTGGCGCTCTCGTGCCTGACTTTTTGGTCAAAGGGCTTCGTGTCGGTGCGCAGCGGCTGCATTGTTTCAAAGACCGATTTCAGGCCCCTCTGATCGAAACCAGTTCCGACATGCCCCACGTACACCCAACGCTTCTTTGCGTTGTCTCGCACCGCAAGCACCAGCGAGCCAAAGTGCTTTCGTGATCTGCGCGGCTCAGTGTAGCCGACGATCACCACCTCCTGCTCAAGCACGGCCTTGAATTTAAGCCACTCGCGCGTTCTCATGCCCGAGTAGTAGAGTCCGCCCGCACGTTTGGCGATGACTCCCTCCTCGTGCGCTCGCTGCGCCTTGCCAAATTCCCGTTTGCCGTATTCGGCAACGTGCTTGCTGTAGCGCAGCAGCGGATCGCCGGGCAGCAGCGCGTTCAAGATGTCTTTACGCTCAAGCAACGACTTCTTGCGGATGTCCTTGCCGGCGACGAAGAGCGCGTCGAAAACGACATAAAGCAGCGCTGCCTTCATGTTAAGGGCATTTTGGAGGAGCTGGAACCGGGAGCGCCCATGCGCATCGAGCGCGCAAATCTCGCCGTCCAGGACACATGAACCATCGATTTTTTGAATCGCAGGCAACAGCACTCCGTACTTTTCGGTCACGTCGATGCCATTGCGCGACCACAGTCGCACGACACGCCCGCGCTTCTCGGTGACCAGGCGAAATCCATCCCACTTGGTCTCGAAGACCCAGTTTTTGTCGTCGAAGGGGTCATCGACGAGCGTCGCAAGCATCGGTCGGAGCGCGGGATTCATGGCTAGAATCTTGGAAAGTCGCGGGTGATCTTCAATATCTCCTGCTTTGATTTGCTTGAAAACCCGCTGGAGCCGCGCCGAATGGCGGGCGCTAATCCGATTCGGCAGCCGTGGGGAATTGGTGGGACGGTCGCTCCTGGGGGCACAGCCGACCAGATTTGCTCAATCTGAGTATATTCCGTTTTGACCCAGAGTCGCCCTCGCCGGCCCTGTTTGGTTTCAAATGGTACAACGGAAGGTAACAACGGGTAGAGCGGACGAGATATCACTCCGGCTTGATGTTCGCCGTCCGGATTACCTTGCCCCACCTCTCGGTTTCATTGGTGATGAGCTTGCCGAAATCGGCGGGCGAACCCGCAACTACTGCGCTGCCTAGGCCGTGACCACTTCGACCGTCGGCGCCCCGAATTTTGCTGTGACGCACAACACACCCACTATTTGACGATGTGGTAGGCTGGGCCGCCCCGGTCAGGAGGGGCTGTGCATGAGACGGCGCCAGTTCATTACTTTGCTTGGCGGCGCGGCAGCGGCGTGGCCGCTTGCGGCGTGGGGGCAGCAGCGCGCGGTGCCGTTGATCGGCGTGCTCTACGGTGTGTCGGCGGCGGAATGGAGCGCCCCGATGGGCGGATTCCATCGTGGTCTCGGCGAAGCCGGCTACATGGAGGGCCGAAATGTCGCGATCGAATATCGTTGGGCCGAAGGTAAATACGATCGGATACCGACGATGGCGGCCGACCTTGTCAATCGCAACGTTGCTGTCATTCTGGTCGGCGGCTATCTGCCAGCCGTGCGCGCTGTGATGTCGGCGACGAAAACCATTCCGATCGTCTTCACCACCAACTCCGATCCAGTTGCAAACGGGATCGTCCCCAGCCTCAACCGGCCGGGAGGCAACGTCACCGGCGTTACCGGCCTTGGCGGCGAGCTTGTGCCAAAGCGGCTGGAGGCGCTGCACGAACTCATCCCCGCCGCCACCAAGTTCGCGGTGCTGGTGAACCAGGCGAACCAGGTCACCGCGCAGGAATCGAGACAGCACGCGCCCCTCGCCGCAAGCCGTCTTGGGCTGCAAATCATTTTTGTCGAAGCCAGCAACGAGACCGAGATCGAGAAAGCCTTTGCAAGTGCCGCCCGCCAGGGGGCGGCGGGCCTAGTCGCGGATGATGCATATTTCGAGAGCCAACGCGATCAGATCGCAGCGCTCAGCCTGCGCAATAGGCTGCCCGCAGTCCTCGGGTCGCGAGAGTCGGTCGCGGCCGGCATGCTGATGTTCTATGGCTCGGACTTTGTCGACTTCTACCGCCAAGCCGGCGTCTATGTCGGCCGCATCCTCAAAGGCGAAAAGCCAGCGGACCTCCCGGTCGTGCAGCCGACCAAGTTCGATTTCGTCATCAATCTCAAGACCGCCAAAGCGTTGGGGCTCGCGATTCCAGAAGCAATCCTAGCTCGAGCCGACGAAGTTATCGAATAGCCGGGGTTGGAACTGCAGCGGGGGTTGGAACTTGCTGCGCTGCAATGATGCACCCTTCTGGCCCCAAGGGTGCATGGCCGGGTGCCAGCCGGAACGGCGGCTACGGCACCAAGCCTCGCGGGCGGATTTGATCTACATCAACTTCAGCTTGGGCAATCGTTTCATTATCGCGCAAAGTCTTGGCAACAGGTTCCCTATTGCCGGCCTCCAACTCGAATAGGTGGCACTATAAAACTCGGCGATGGGATGCCGGTTTGGCAGGAGGACATCATTGGCGATCAAGCCGCCATCAGCCGACGCGAAACATTGCTTGCCGCAACGACACTCGTCGCAGCCACGGCGCCGGCCCCGATCGGGCTCGGTTGCGCAGACGCTGAAATAGCGACCATGGCGTGGTCCCAAGCCTCAGGGGCAGGCAATGCGGCGACCCGGTTTTCGTCGAAGGAATTGGGGCTTCCCGCCGGCGTCTGCGTCGCTGCGACGTCGGAAAGTCTCAAGCAGAGCGCACCCAGCTCAACTTGCGAACCCCAGCGAAGGAGTGAGCGATGTCGAGATCAACCACAGCGATTGTGACCATCATTGCGGCAGGGCTCGCCGTACTCGGAGGCAGGGCCATTTCCGCGGACAAGTACACCGTGCAAGTTCCTGGCGGGCTCGCGTTCTCGGAGTTCAGGGGGTACGAAGACTGGCCAGTCATCTCGACCAGCGACAACAATGGTAAGTTTGCCGCGATTTTGGGGAATCCAGTTATGATGGACGCTCTTCGGGCGGGCGTGCCCGTCAACGGTAGGTCTTTCCCGGATGGGGCCAAGATGGCGAAAATTCATTGGAGCCCTAAAACACAAGAAGCGTATCCTGGCCCGCCGAGGGTTCTAGGTACTCAAGCTAACGCCGATTTCATGGTAAAGGACAGCCGGAGATTCGCGGACAGCGGCGGGTGGGGGTGGGGCTCATTCGATTACGACGCGGCATCCGATACGTTCACGCCCGCAACCGAGGCCGCCACACCGCCGCAGGGACACGACGCGAAGTGCGGGTTTGCCTGCCACTCGTTGGTGAGGAGCCGCGATTACGTTTTCACTGAGTACGCGCACAGGTGAAGCGATAGAGCAGCACCAAATGCTGCCTTTGCCGCAGCCGTCGAAACCATCGTCTCGACGACACCAAATCTTCCGGGAGTCCTGCAACTGCTCACGGCAGCTTATGGGCCCACTTTCACCGTAGCAGGCATCGACAACCCTCGGGCGAAGCTGGAGGCATAGCGGACATCACGCGCGGATGCATGCCGAGCACCGCGCTCACACTTCCACGACGGCCTGTCGCTGGCCCTTCCCCGACCATGCAAGACGGCCATACCCGTCGGATACTCATTGGCGTATTCTTGGGAGTGTTCTTGGAGCATTCCGACCGCCGGCAACAGACGGATGTGTCCCCCGTCTGAGGCCGCCACACAGGAAGGCCCACTTCGAGGTTTGCGTCTTCAGATGAAGATCGGGCTCATTCAATCCCGAGGCTTTGGGGACATCATCATTGCGCTGCCCCTGGCCAAGTACCTCGTCGACCAAGGTCACCATGTCGCCTGGCCGATTCACGAGGAGATGTTCTCGTCCTTTTCCGCAGCCGCTCCGTACGTCGATTTCATCCCGATCAAAAGTCACGGAGTTGAGTCGATGTATGAAGTGCCGCTTGAATGTCTGAAAAGCCGCGGCTGCGAGCGGATTATTCCCCTATACAATCATTTGGAGCACCGTCCGGACATCGCACAAAAGAAGTTTGTCGAACGCTTTCGATTCGATGAGTACAAATACGCCACAGCCGGAGTACCATTTCGCGAAAAATGGAGACTTTACATCGTACGCAACCGTGAACGCGAGGAACGTCTGTTCCGGAGAGTGGTGAGCAGAGACGATTTTATCGTATGCCATCTGCAGAGTGGCAACGGGAAAGCTTCTATCGACGTCCAGGCCATCGCTGGAAATCGAGAGATCGTGGAGATAATCGCCATGACCGACAATATCTTTGACTGGCTTGCGGTGATCGAACGGGCGTCTCTGCGCATCATGATCGACAGCTGCTTCGCCAACTTGACGGAGCAGTTGCAAATATCCGGTCAAAAAATCTTTATTCGCCGGTCGGAAGCGCTGTTCACTCCAGTTCTGCTTTCTGATTGGATGTTTGCGGGCTATTAGCAAGCCGACCTGCCGTCACGGGCGGTCGGCAAGTGCGGACGCTATCGGCGGTTAAATAGCCATACCGCTCTGATCCGACGACTTCGGCGCGGCGAAACAGCAAGCCGGCCGTGCTACTGTCCCGACCCCCATTATCGGCAGCAGATCATCTTGGTCGGGCACGGGATTTTCGTGTTCACTTTGAAGCCGCACCGGAGGTATCGATAAGCCTCTGTGTTTAGTCGCGTCGTCAAACGAAGGGAGACCTAACGCATGGATGTCTGGGGCTTGATCCTTAGTGGAGCTGGAGCCGTGCTAATCGCAGCCGGCCAAGAATTCGTCGCGAGAGTGACCCGTACGTGGCTACGAGCCCATGAAGCCTCTATAAGTTTGATCGGCCAGCAGGGTGACGTACGTCGTCATACTGGAGTAGACGATCAAATGGACAGGGCGGTTGGAAATAATGAAGTGCTGTCTCGCATCGGCTGGTCCCTATTCGTCGCCGGCATCATCCTACAGATCATGCCGCACTTTCTACACGATGGATGGAGGGCGCTTTGCGAGCCATTGCTCAATCTGTGCTAACGACAGGCGCAGCTTGAACAGATCGGACCACAACCGAACTGGGTCACCGCCGGCGGAAATACGAGCATCCGCACTTGTCTGTTTTTGGCCCAAGCTGCGCATTGCCGGGTGTCCGCCGGACGGAGGCTATCGGTGGCCTTTCGACCGTCGACCACCGTGGATGTGGCCCAGCAGTTCCCGAGCCCATTGGTATCACTGAAGCGGGATGTCGGCGAATTTCACGACCCTCGCCCACTTCTCGGTTTCGTCCTTGATAAGCTTCCCGAACTCTTCAGTTGAGCCAGCGAGCGGCTCGCCACCGATATCGGCAAACCGGGTCTTCATGCCCGGGTCGGCGAAAGCCGCGTTGATTTCTTTGTTGAGCCTGTCGATGATCTCGGCGGGGGTTCTCCTGGGCGCGCCGACACCATACCACTGGCTTGCTTCATAGCCTGGTACAAAATCCCCGACGGCGGGCAGGTCGCGAAGCACCTCCGCGCGCGATGGTGTGGTCACAGCGAGCGCCCGCAACTTGCCGCTTCTGATGTAGTCGATCGTCCCGGGAGAGGTCGCAAAGTACACTTGGACCTGACCGCCAAGCAGATCAGTCAGAGCCGGGCCTTGGCCGCGATACGGGACGTGGATCATCTTGATGCCAGCCATGACGTTGAACAACTCGCCAGCCATATGCGGAGCGCTTCCAGTGCCGGCCGACGCCATATTGATCTTGCCCGGATTGGCCTTGGCGTAGGTGATGAGCTCGGGGATAGTCCCGACCGGAACCGATGGGTGCACCAGCACCACCATGGGCACGCGGATGACGCCCGATACCGGCGCGATGTCGCGGATGAAATTGAACTTGAGACTTGGGTAAAGCGTCGCGTTGACGGCGTTGGGAACGGTCGCGAGCAGCAGCATGTATCCGTCAGGGGGCGCATTTACCACCACCTCGGTGCCGATGTTGCCGTCGGCCCCCGGGCGATCTTCGACGACAAAATTCCGTCCGAGCCGCTCGGACAACCACTGACCAATCAGGCGGGCGGTGATGTCGACCCCGCCGCCGGCGGCAAAACCGGAAATAATGTGCACCGGGCGCGTCGGATAGGTTTGCGCCAAAGCCGAGCGCGAAGCGACCGGCAACGCGGCGACGCTCGCAGCCAGACTTAGAAATCGACGACGCATAAGATTCATGATCGCCTCCACCGATATTGCAGCGTTGCCCGCCGACCGGATGCGCGCTGCCGAAAAAAGACAGGACCTCGGCACGTCCAGAAAGGCAGCTCGGAAGTATAGTAATCGGCTTTTCAGGGTGAGCGTAAGGGTCTTTGCCGCGCTGCAAATGTCGCTTTCTGGGCCCTGAGCGATCATCGCACTCGCGGCGCGCCGCGGCCTGCCGGCGCTCTACACCCACCGCTTCTCCCCGCCGGCTGGCGGGCTGATGTCCTACGATACCGACATCATAGACCTGTGGCGCCGAGCCGCGAGCTGCGTGGATCGCATTCTCAAGGGCGAAAAGCCTGGCAGCCTGCCGGTCCAGCTTCCGAGGCGCTCTATTGCCGGGGCTTTCGTTGCCGGCAGCGACGGAAAAGGCCGCGACCTTGCCCTTTGGGACAATTGGCAGCTTCGCCAGGACGGATACTCTGCTGAGGTTTTCCGTAGGTGCAAAGAGAGGATACTTGCCCAGCGGGAATGGACTGCCGAAAGGACGGATAGAACAATGTCCCCGAAGATCTACGATAAGGAGCTTAAAACCGAGGACCAGATCGCGCGCGAAAAGCTTGGTCCCAAGGGAGTCCCTGGCGAGCTTGATCGGCCCAAATTGCCGCCGTCGGAACTCAAAAAAGAGATTCCTGAGGTCGGGGAGTTCGACGGACACGTCGCCTGATCACCGAAACCTTATGGCGACGCGACCGACCAAACAACAACAAGGGCACGTGGATTAATCTTCTATCCGCGAGGAGTCATGACATGGCGCTGTCACCGACGCCCGAGCAATCAGCTAGGGCCATCTTGGACATTTTCAAATCTCGAAATTGCTACGCTGGAGATCCACTCCAGATTAGTTACATAAAAACCCGATTCCTTGAAAATCACGGTAGCGCAGCTGATTACGACGAGGGCCTTGTGTATGCAGAAGATAACGGCTGGCTAAAGGCCACTCCCACACGCGACATGCAACCGCGCGACATGCTCACACTGACAACCACTGGCTTCGCGCAAATATAAGCTCGGCGAGTGGGCCCGCTCGACACGGCCTCAGAGCCTGTTCGCCGGTCTCGCGCCGCTCGTATGGCTTTCCTTCACAGCGACGCTCCCCGAAGAAGCCTTGACCCCCGCCTTACGGCTTCGGTGCACTCAGCTTTCAATGTCCGATATCGAAAAGGTCGGGATATTGCCGTGGCTGCGACCTCAGATACTGGTCTGGTGCCTTTACGTGCGCACCGAAGTGCGCGGCGGCATGCCACGGCCAGCGGGGGTCATAAAGAATGGTTCGCGCGAGCGCAATGAAATCCGCATCTCCAGTACCCACGATGGCCTCGGCCTGCTCAAACTCGGTGATAAGTCCAACCGCGATGACCGGCATGCGCGTAGCCTTCTTCACAGCGCGCGCGAGCGGCACCTGATAACTTGGTCCGACGGGTATCTGCTGGGACGGTGTTAGACCGCCGCTCGACACGTGAATGGCAGAACAGCCCCGTGCCTCCAGCGCTTGTGCGGCTGCAATTGTCTGATCGATGTCCCAGCCGCCGTCCACCCAATCGGTTCCAGAGACGCGCATAGTAACCGGACGGTCGGGCGGAAAGGCCGCACGCACCGCCTCAAAGACCTCGAGGGGAAAGCGCATGCGGTTCTCAAGGCTGCCACCATACTCATCGTCGCGTCGGTTGGAGAGAGGTGAAAGGAACTGGTGCAGCAGATACCCGTGCGCGCCGTGGAGCTGAACGGCGTCGATTCCAAGCCGCGCAGCGCGTTGGGTCGCTGCAACGAACGCCTCCCGCAGCCGCGTGAGACTGGACCTGTCCAGGGCGACGGGCGAGCGCTGACCCTCCTGGTATGGGATTGCAGACGGCGCGACCGTCTGCCGGCCGTTTGATCTGTCGGGCGGAATCTGCAGCCCGCCTTTCCACGGCACCTCCGTTGAGGCCTTTCGCCCGGCGTGAGCCAATTGAATGGCGATCCGGATATCTGACCATCGCCGGACCGTGTCCAAGGTCCGGCCGATTGCAGCTTCCGTCGCGTCGTTCCACAATCCTACATCGGCGTAGGTGATGCGCCCCTCCGGCAAGACAGCTGTTGCCTCGACGGTCAGCAAAGCCGCACCCGAAAGCGCAAGGTTCCCGAGATGTATGACGTGCCAATCGGTCATGCAGCCATCGACGGCAGAATACTGGCACATTGGCGCTATGACGATTCGGTTGGCCATCTCGAAAGTACCAATCCGATAGGGCGTAAACAGAGCGCTCATTCCAAGGTCTCCTCCCTGAATTAGGACACGGTCTCAGACCGAGGCGCACGCGACCGCTCAGCACATGTGAGGACGGGGATCCACTTCCACAATCGATGCGTCCAGAAATGATGGTCCACGGATTGATCGAGCGGGAGGGCGGCGCACTTGAGGACATGAGCGCGGGGGTAGATTAGTCGTCCGGGGGCGTGCCTTGGGAGAGCATTCATGACCCTAACCGGTCATCGCCCGGCATTCGCACATCGGAGGTTATGGAAATATCCAGCCGGGATCGCCCGCTCATTCCGGCTTGATGTTGGCTGCCCGAATCACCTTGCCCCACTTCTCGGTTTCTTCGGCGATGAGTTTTCCGAACTCGGCAGGCGAGCCCGGGAGCACCGTGCCGCCCAGGTCAGCGAGCCGCGACTTCATCCTCGGATCGGCGAGGGCGTTGTTGACCTCCTTGTTGAGCCTGTCGATGACATCGGCAGGCGTGTTCTTGGGCCCGCCAAGGCCATACCAAGTGCTCGCCTCGTAGCCTGGCACGAAATCGCCCACGGTCGGCACGTCCGGCAGCGCCTCGGAGCGCATCGCGGTGCACACCGCAAGTGCTCGCAACTCCCCAGCCTTAATGTGCCCGATCGACGCCGGTAAGGAAGCAAAGTACACCTGCACCTGTCCGCCAAGCATGTCGGTCAACGCTGGAGCACCCCCGCGATACGGCACATGAATCATGTTGACGCCCGCCATCATCTTGAACAACTCGCCGGCGATATGGTCGGCGCCTCCTACGCCGGCGGACGCCATGTTGAGCTTGCCTGGATTGGCCTTCGCGTAGGCAATGAATTCTGGAACCGTTTTGGGCGGAAATGATGGATTGACGAGCACGACAAAGGGCACACGTATGATCGTTGCAACAGGCGCGATGTCGCGGCCGAAATCGAAAGTGAGTTTGTCGTAGAGCGTGGCGTTTATGGCGTTCGAAGTACTGACCGAAAGAAGCGTGTAGCCGTCGGCTGGCGCACGCACGACCGACTCAACGGCAACGTTACTGCCTGCGCCTGGCCGGTTCTCGATAATGAATGATTGGCCGAGTTGCTCCGACAGGCGTTGCCCCATCAAACGCGAGATGATGCTTTGCGAGCCGCCAGCTGCATAGCCAACGACAATGCGCACCGGCCGGGACGGATACGCTTGCGCTCGCGCGACCCGCGACATCCCGGGCAATGCGGCTGCGCCGGCGGCCAGATGGAAGAATTGTCTACGGTGGGGACGGTTCATGGCGCTACCCCTGAATACCGGCGCTGACCAGGGCACAAAAGCTACACGATTTGTGTGCGCGCCCGAAGGGCCGGGATGACCGCAAATGACCCTGAGCGACCCAATTCGATGCCAGCTCCCACGTTGGCTATCGGGGGCCAAGCTGAATTGTTGCAACCATGGTCAACTGGCACGCGGGCCGAAAGCCGGGTAGCGGGCCGGCGCAGACACAGAGGATATCTGCGTGCTATGTCCCTTCAGGCCGATCCCGACCGCGCTCATGAGGTTGCTGATGACATTCTCCTCTCGATCGCCGAGCAGATGGCTCGCTCTCTCACTGCTGGTCGCCGGCCTGGTGGGTCTCGGCCCGCGCCCCGCCGCATCGGCGCAGGTCGCGGCCAGCATCCAATTCGACGCGGCACCACGACCCGTCGGCCTGCCGGACGACATGCAGCCCCTGCCGGGAGCATCGCTACAGTTCCTCTCCATCAAGGCCATCGACGGATCCGATGTCGGTGCTGCTCTGTGGCAGCCAGATGGCAAGGCGCCGGCTGCGGCCACGCTAATCGTTCAAGTGCACGGCAGCGGCGCCAATCTCGCCGAGCTGCCGCTGCGGGCGGTGGCGCGTGCGCTGTCGGCCAAGGGCTACGCGGCGCTCGCGATCAATACGCGCCAACACGACGAGCACATCAACACCGACAACTTCTTTGACGTGGGCATGGACATCGAGGCCGCCGTCGCGACCGCGAAGGCACTCGGCTACAGATCGATTGTGCTGGAGGGACACAGCCTTGGCACCGTTCAGGTGGAGTACTTCGCCGCGACTCATTGGGACCCGGCCATCAAGGCCGTCGTCCTCACCGGTCCGTTTGGCAACCTGCCATGGAAGTCGCGCAACATCATCATACAGAACGAGGCCATCTACAAAGAACTGACGACGGCGGCGCTCGGTGCGCTAATGGCCGGCAAAGCCACCGAGCCACTGGCGCTCAAGATGCCTTATCTCGGCGGACGGCAGACCACGGTTACGGCGCAGCATTTCCTCACTTATCGGGACGACCGCACCAGCGCCGCGGACGGCACCTATTGGATGCCGCGCATTCCCCATCCGATCCTGCTGCTGCGCGACCAGGCGGATGGGGTCGTGCTGCCGTTCGAGCCCTACATGCTGCTGAGCGCAGCGAATGCCGAGGGATCGCTGGTGCAGGGCATTACCTATCAGGTCGTCCCGGATACGCACATTCCCAGCGCCGCCGGCCACATCTTCACCGACAACACCCAGCCGCTCGTCGACGCGGTATCGGCGTGGCTTGCCGACCAGCATTTGTGAGCAGCGGATCACCGGATCGTCCGTCCACCACGCACTAAATTTGGTGGCGTCCGGCGGCTTCAACCGACAGGATCGAACCGGGTTGGCGTCGGACGAACGGAGACGTCAAAATGCGTTCGGAAGATAGAGCACGGATCAATCGGGTCACTGCCGATCTGCGACCGCAAGGTCCCAATCGTCTTCCACAGCGCAGTGTGCGCACGCTCGGCGATCGGATGCACGAACTCCGTACTCCCGGCGTTAGCATCGCCGTAATCGAGAACTTCGAGGTCTCCTGGGCCAGTGGCTTCGGAATCCGCAAGATGGGTGAACGGGCGGAAATTGCGCCCGACACACCATTCCAAGCGGGTTCGATCAGCAAACCCTTGTTTGCGTTGGCAGTGATGCGGCTGCACCAGGACAAACGGATCGACTTGGATGCCGACATTGGAAACTACCTCAAATCTTGGCAAATGCCGGAAGGCGATGACGGTTGGGCGGCAAAGGTTAATCTCCGCCAACTGCTGAGTCACACCGCAGGGACGACCGTGCATGGCTTTCCCGGCTATCCGGCTGACGGTCCTTGGCCATCGCTTACGCAAGTTTTGGATGGCACGCCTCCAGCCAACACACCGCCTATTTTCGTCGACCTGATTCCGGGTATGCAATTCCGTTATTCCGGCGGTGGCACTACGATCGCACAGCTGGCAGTGACCGACCTTGTCGCCTCGGCATTTCCCGACCTCATGCGCGAGCTGGTGCTCGCTCCCCTCGGAATGGAGGACAGCAGTTACGAACAGCCGCCATCGTCGATGGCCAGTCGCGCCGCTGTCAGTCACCCACTAAACGGGATTCCAACTCCGGGCGGCTGGCACGTCTATCCTGAGATGGCAGCGGCCGGACTTTGGACCACTGCGGGCGACCTTGCCCGTTTGGGAGCCGCCCTCATGCGCGGCCTGCGCGGAGAGGTCACAGGCCTCGGCTTATCGCGGGAGAGCCTTGACGCTATGTTGCGCCCGCAGCTGCCGGACCAACCAAAGGGCAGCGATTTTGTCGGACTAGCTTGGTTTTGCGCGGGAGACGGTGATGCGTTTCGCTTCGGACACGCCGGTGGCAATCATGGTTTTTTGGCCAACCTGCGTCTCTATCCGGCCACCGGCCAAGGTGCTGCGCTCATGATCAATTCGAATCAGGGATGGCCGCTCATCGAAGAGCTGCTTGCCTCAATCGAAAGAGAATATTGCTGGCCGACAATGGCGCAAGCCACGAGCGACACCTCAATCTCGGATCAACTCGCCGGTACCTATCGCGATAATATCGGCAGACTCGTCCGAATTGAGCAAGTTGACGGAAGGCTTCTGCTGCGGGTGGGCGATCAAAACCCCATCCGTTTGATGCCCTCGTCGAATGGAGTTCTGTCCGCCAAAATACTGCAGATAAAACTTCGGCTTGCGCCCACGTCCGAGGGCCCTCCAGCCATCACCCTGACGCAGGGCGGCAGGACGTTTGAGGCGATCAAGATGCCCGACGAACCACACGGCTGATCATTTCGAAAAATTGTTTGTCTTCTGCTGCAACGGGAACGTCCGGAGACGGCCCACCTCGCCATTTGTCGGCATCGGGAAGCCACGGGCGAAATTAGGGGCATTTTGCTGCGCTGTTCGCCAAAATGGCGCTGCAGGGCGAAGGAGGTGCTTGGCGCAGATCATCTCGATGCCGTTGCCGATCGCGGCTGCTTCACCGGCGCCGAGATACTGGCGTGCGAGCAATCCGACATGGCGTTTACACGACCAAGGCCCAGAGCTGCCGTTGTTGAGATCGGCCGTCACCGGACGAAGCCAGGGGCTCACCGACCGGGCGGCGACTGGCGCTTCGAATGCGGTCAATGGCGATACCAGCGCAGGGGTCTTCGGCAGGACCAACGCCATACCGGCGGGAACGCAGGTCGTCGCTTTCGATACCGGCGGCGACAACGATCTTCTGCACGGAGTT
>Ga0126381_100004082_pt1 | contig 15860 bp, 13 predicted proteins | sample PanSoiMetPlot_28_FD_96465 | JGI IMG/M metagenome (GOLD analysis project Ga0126381, IMG submission 96465) | Tropical forest soil microbial communities from Panama - MetaG Plot_28 | ecosystem: Environmental > Terrestrial > Soil > Tropical forest > Bulk soil | place: Panama | collected 2016-02-17 | reverse complement strand
TAGCCCGCAGCACATGCGCTCAAAACAGCCCTTCGAACCGCAGAGGCAGTCGGGACCATTGGGAACAAGGATGTGATGGCCGATCTCACCGGCCCACCCGTCGGCGCCGCGCATGATGTTGCCGTCGAGCAGGATACCGCCGCCGATGCCGGTCGAAAGCGTCATGTAGAAGAGCGGCGAGCAGCCCTTCCCTGCCCCGAACATATACTCGCCGAGCGCTCCCGCGTTGGCGTCGTTGTCCATGATCACCGGCGCCTGCGCGACTTCCGCGATGTGCCGGGTCAGTGGGAACCCCTCCCATCCGCCGACATGCGTGGACTGGTGCACTTCCTGTGTTTCGAAGTTCACGGGACCGCCGAAGCTGATGCCACAGCGATCGAACTTCTCGCCTTCGCCCTTCCACTGCGTGATGATCGCGTCAAGTTGCGGAACCAGCCAGGCGCGGCCACCTTCGCGGTCCGTGCTTTGGGCTTCACGCCGAACCATGTTGTCTCCGTCGAACAACGCGACGGCGAACTTGGTGCCTCCGATATCGATTGCCAGTGTCTTCATGCTTGAGACGCCGCCAGTAATTCAACGGGAGATGCGGTTCCCGTGCCGGGCTTCATGATCGTGATCGATGCGACCGCGTTGCCGAATCGGGCGGCGCGCGCGGCATCGCGGGTCGCGCGGTAGGCCACGGAAAAGCCCGCGGCGAAGCTGTCGCCCGCTCCGCAGATATCCACCGGGCTCTCGACCGGCTTGGTGCGGACCCACTGTTCCCCTTCCGGAGTGACGAGCAGGACTCCTTCGCCGCCGTGCGTCACGAGCAGCAGCGGAGCACACATGTGTTCACGGAGGGCCCGATAATCGATACGGCCAAACAAATCCGTGCAGGCTTTAGCGGCTTCGATGTGGTTCGGCTTGGCGATGATTCTGCGGAAATCGGCTACATGCTGGCGGGAATCGACGAGCACAACCTTATCCGGGAAATTCGGCGCGAGTTCGTGAAGCAGAGCCCGGACCGCTTTCGTAATGACTCCGCCGCAGCCACCTTCGGCCTGATCGGAGACGATGACGATGTCAAAGAGGTCGAACGCGCCCAGCAGACTGTCAAGGACCGCGCGTTCGGCGGCGGAAGGGAGCTTTGACGGGTTGATGAAATCGACGCGCGGTTGGTCTTCGACGTTGGTGCGCGAATTGATCAACTTCGTGTAGGTGAACGTCTGTACATCGGCGGATTCCACCAGGAGCTTGTCCTCGATGCGGCGTTCCCGAAGCGCGCGGCGTAGTTCGAAGCCGTGCCCATCCTGCCCGATCACGCCGAGGACGGCTACACGCGCGAGCCCCAGCGCAGCAAGATTGTTGGCCACGGTACCTGCCGCCCCTGGTGTGATATCCACTCGAATTACGCCGGTTCGCGGGATACCGGTTTCGCGTGAAGGCTCACCCAACTCCGGATCGTAGCGACACCAGCGGTCCAGGCACACATCTCCCACGATTAATGCAGAAAGCGTCGTGGCTTTTTCGAGGATGTCGTTCACTGTTTAATGGGCACTGCTAACGGGAGCCGCGAGCGGAGGGAGACGGCGGCGCAGTATCGCTTTTGGCACCGTCCTGAAGTATGTAAACTTTCGAGCCCGGTTTCACCAGCTTGAGCTTCTTTTCGATTTCGAGTTCGAGAGCCTGGGGATCGCGCTGGATGTCCGCCAGGTGCTCACGCTTGGCGGCGATTTCCTTGTTCAATGCCTCATTCTCTTTTTCAAGCTGGTCAATCTGCCGGCGCTTTTCGGCAAGGCCGCCGATCCCGTGCGGGCCACGAAGAACAGTGATCCCGTAAGCGGTGCCGGCGATCAGTACACAAGCGAAAGCCAGTTTGCCAAATGAAATGCGCATGAGGAATGCCTTGGAAATTTATACTAACATTTACGACTCATTTTATTCCAGGAATTTCTGCATGACTGACAAGATTGTCGTCTTCAGCACGTGCGGCTCGCAGGAAGAAGCGCGCCAACTGGCTGGGACACTCATTGAAAAGAGGCTGGCGGCGTGCATCAATATTACCGCGCCGATCACCAGTGTTTATCGATGGAAGGGGGCGGTCGAAGAAGCGAACGAGTGGCTGCTGATCATCAAGTCCCGACGCGAACATTTCGACGGCATCCGCGCCGCCCTCGAAGCCGCGCACTCCTATGAATTGCCCGAAGTGCTGGCAATTCCAGTGCTGGAAGGTTCGCCGAATTATCTCGCGTGGCTGGAGGCCGAGACGAAGTGATTGCGCTGATCTTCGACATGGATGGGGTGATTATCGATTCGAACCCGGTTCACCGCGAGGCGTGGGAGGCATACAACCGGCGCTTCGGGGTCGAGACAACGGATGAGATGCACGAGCGGATGTACGGCAAGCGCAATGACCAGATTGTCCGTGATTATTTGGGTGACCACCTGAGCGACGAGGAGGTGCTCAAGCACGGCGCGGCGAAGGAGAGCCTGTTCCGCGAAATGATCGCGTCGCGAGTGGACGAGTTCCTGGTGCCAGGACTGCGGGGATTTCTCTACCGGCATCGCGACTTGCGGAAAGCGGTGGCGAGTAACGCGGAGGCCGAGAATATCGGATTTGTGCTGAAGGCCGCCGATCTGGCACGGCATTTTTCCGTGGTGCTCGACGGGCACCAGGTGAGCAATCCCAAGCCTGCGCCGGATGTGTTCCTGCGCGCGGCCGAACTGCTGGGCGCCCGTCCGCAGGATTGCGTCGTCTTCGAGGACTCGTATTCGGGGGTACAGGCGGGCGTCGCCGCGGGGATGCAGGTGGTGGGCGTCCGCACGACGCACGACAAACTTCCCGGGGCCAGCCTGGAAGTCGACGACTTCCTTGCTCCGGAGCTGGAGGAGTGGCTCAGGGATCTCATGGGTGCAAAATAAATCCATGCGACTCCTTTTCGTGCTTCTGCCGCTACTCGCCTGTGCTCAAACGGGACTCGTTCCTGAAAAAGAAGACCTCCCGTATATCGTGCAGGCCGATAACCTCATCCCTACCGAGACCTCCACCGCCCAGGAACAGAAGGGAAAGAAAGACGAGATTACCTACTTCATTTCGAGCGCGGCCTCCACGGCCAAGACCCCGCTCGCCAGTCCGATCTTTCTCTTGAAGGCGAAGAACGTGGTGCCGGAAAAACTGCAACTGTACAAGTTCGACGTGCGCAACGGGCGGCGGGAAATTACCTTCCACACCGGCAAGCACGCTAAGAATCCGGAAGGGTACCATCTGGATGTCAAACACCTGAACGGCGATCTCTATCGAATCGAAGTGGGGGACAGCCTTCCCAACGGCGAGTATTCTTTGACACCTGAGGGGTCGAACGACGTGTATTGCTTCCAGATTTTCTAAGCCTTGTCCGCCTCGGGTTTCGGCGGGCGAAGGCTGGCTATGGCGATCAGCCCCGCGGCCAGCGCGATTCCGTCTTCGATTACCGCGATCGTCCGGTCCGATACATCGAAGCGGCGCGCCGCCTGCTTTCTCAGGTAGTAGGCACCATACGCCGCTCCCACCGCCGCTGCTGCGCCAACTAGTGCTCCCGCGACCACGCTCCGATTGCGCGTTTTACAAACCGCCGCGCCTGCCGCTCCGCCCGATATGGCACGGGTCAGCATCGGCACGGCTCCGGTCCGGGCTGGAATAAAAGGAAGTTTGTCGGCTACCATTTCACCGATCGCGGCCACCATGGTCGCTTTGCGAACCCCACCGTTATTGAAGGCGGAAAACGGCGTGCTCTCCAGATCCAGGCCCGCTTTCCGCGCCGCCCAGGAGATCACCGCGGGAGCCATCATCGATCTCATTCCGGAAACTGCGCCCAGGGTGAGCGCGGCGGGATAGGCGGTTTCGGACATTCGGTCTCTCCGACCTGAGTTTACATGCATCGGCGTCGCCAGAGTAGCATCCCATACAGAAGTGACAGAACGGATCCGCGCTCTTAACCGATCCGCCATCCGGAATGATGCCGATTTCGTGCTGTATTGGGCCCAGATGGACCGGAGGGCCGAAGCCAATTTCGGGCTCAACTACGCGATCAAACTCGCCAATGAACGGGACCTTCCGCTGCTCGTCTACGAAGGGCTCACCTGCACCTACAAACAGGCGAACGACCGGATCCACACCTTCATGCTGCAGGCTGTGCCGGAGACCGCCCGCCGGATAAAGCAGCTTGGCGCGGGCTATTGCTTCTATCCGCGCCGCAAACGTTCGGACCGGAACGACGTGCTGTATCGGCTGGCGGCCAGGGCTGCCGCGGTTGTCACCGACGATTACCCCACGTTCATCGCTGCCTCCCACAACTCGCGCGTGCCGGACAAAATCGGCGCGGCTTACTATGTGGTTGATTCCAGCTGTGTCGTCCCGATGAGTTGTCACGAGAAGCGGGCGTACGGCGCGTATACCATTCGTCCACGCATCCACAAGCTGCTCCCCCAGTATCTGAAGCCGGCGCCGGAAGCGACATTGAGGCGGCGGTGGAAAGGGAAACCGATCGAATGGCACACGGAGGTGACCGCCAAGGGCATTCCCGCCCTGGTGGCTTCGTGCGAGATCGATCACCGGGTCGCGCCTTCTCTCTCGTTTGACGGCGGCCGGAAGGAAGCCGAGCGGCATCTCGATCACTTTTTGAAAGAGAATCTGCGCCGGTACGCGCGCGAGCGGAACGATCCGGCGAGGCACGCCACCTCCAACCTGAGCCCTTACCTGCACTTCGGCCACATCGCGGCGCTCGAAATTGCGCTCGCAGCCAAGGCATACGCAGAGGAGTATCACTACATCGCGGACGAGTTTCTGGAAGAACTGATCGTGCGGCGCGAACTGGCGTTCAACTTCGCGCGCTTCGCGACCAACGCGGAATCGTTTGACGACCTTCCGGATTGGGCCAAAGCCAACATGCGGAAGCATGCCCGCGACCGGCGCGACCCCGCCTACACGCCCGAACAGTTCGAAGCCGCTGAAACCCACGATCCGCTGTGGAATGCCACACAGAAGGAACTGTTGCTACGCGGCAAGATCCATGGCTATTACCGCATGTACTGGGGCAAGAAGATCATCGAGTGGTCGCCGACATACGAAGAGGCGCTCCACACTATGATTCATTTGCACGACCGGTACGCGATCGACGGACGCGATCCCAACACTTACGCCAACATTCTCTGGTGCTTCGGATTGCACGACCGTCCCTGGCCCGAGCGTCCGGTTTTCGGCACATTCCGGTCCATGGTGTTCGGTGGGATGAAGCGGAAGACCGACGTGCAGGCCTACCTCGACGAAATCAGCTACATGGAACGGACGGGCAAGGATCCGTTCCGAATTTGATTTATCATGAGTCCCATGGCTCAAACCAGAGGCTACCTCCCGCAGGGATTCACAAACGTCACCCTGCATCTGACGGTTAAGGGCGCGGCAGACTACATCGAATTTCTCCGCCGTGCGTTCAACGCCGAGGAAGTGGATCGCTCTCCAATGCCGGATGGCCGGCTGATGCATGCAACGGTGCGAATCGGCGACTCCCACATCATGTTAAACGATCATTTTCCGGAGATGGGCGCGAAACCGATTGCCGAAGGCGAGTGGCCGCTCCGCATCAATCTCTATGTAGCCGATGCCGACGCTCAATGGAAGCAGGCGCTCGAATCCGGTTGCACGGTGGAGTTTCCGATCCAGGATCAGTTCTGGGGAGACCGCTACGGACAGGTCCGCGATCCGTACGGTTTCGTTTGGGGAATCGCGACGCGAAAGGAACATCTCACGCGGGAGGAAGTGCAAGCGCGGGCTCGGAAGATGTTCGCGGGCGCGTAAACACGCGTCCGGCAGGGCTATGATGTTACGGTGCGTTACAACGTCGTAACCTGCGCGATCTTATCCATCTGCTCCGTGGCCGCGCAGGTTCCCAACCGGGCACCGCTCAAGCCCAATGCTTTCGACATGCTGCCGCTCGGCGCCGTGAAGCCCGCCGGATGGCTACGGCAGCAACTCCGAATCCAGGCCGACGGACTCACCGGCCACCTCGACGAATTCTGGCCCGACCTTTCGTCGAACAGCGCGTGGCTTGGCGGGAACGGCGAAGGATGGGAACGCGGGCCCTACTACCTCGACGGCCTGGTGCCACTCGCTTACCTGCTCAACGACCCCGTGCTGATCGGCAAGGCACGCCAGTGGATTAACTGGACGCTCGAGCATCAGCGCGAGGACGGTTTCCTCGGCCCGGAGAAAAATCAGGACTGGTGGCCCGACATGATCATGCTCAAGGTTCTGACGCAGTATCAGGAGGCCACCAACGATCCCCGTGTCATCCCCGCGCTCGAAAAGTTTTTTGCCTACCAGGCGCGGAACATTGAGGAGAATCCGCTCAAGAAATGGGCCGTCTATCGCTGGGGCGACGAACTCTACAGTATCCTGTGGCTCTACAATCGCAACGGCGACCCCAAACTTCTGGATCTCGCGCGCACCATTGCCGGCCAGGGCTACAACTGGAAGAAGCAGTTCGATCCGCTGCAATTCACCGAAAAGGTGACCAAGGCACAGGCCAACCTGGAAACGCACGGCGTCAACAATGCCATGGCGCTGAAAACGTCCGCGCTCTGGTGGCTGCTTTCGGGCGAGCAGTCCGATCACAATGCGGCGTTTCGGATGCTCGCCGAACTCGACCAGCGTCACGGCCTTCCCCAGGGTATTTTCAGCTGCGACGAACACTATGCGGGCCGCGATCCGTCTCAAGGGACGGAACTCTGCACCATAGTCGAAGCTATGTTCTCTGACGCAATCTTGACATCGATCCTAGGCAACGCCTTGTTCGGCGACCGCCTGGAGAGGATCGCCTACAACGCACTGCCCGGCGCGATGACCGCGGATATGTGGGCGCATCAATACGACGAGCAGCCGAACCAGGTGCTGGTCAGCAGAGAGAAGCGTGAGTGGACCACCAACGGGCCGGACTCGAACCTGTTCGGGTTGGAACCCAACTTCGGCTGCTGCACCGCGAATTTCCACCAGGGGTGGCCCAAATTCGTCGCAAACCTGTGGATGGCGCCTCGGGGAGGAGGTCTGGCGGCGGTGGCGTACGGCCCGAGTGAGGTTTTTACCAAAATAAATGGCGTCGCCGTCAAGGTGACGGAGCAGACGGATTATCCATTTATGGAGGAGATCAAGCTCAGGATCGATCCCGAAAAGCCGGTGCAGTTTCCGCTGGTGCTGCGGATTCCCGAATGGTCGTACCCGCCGGGCATTGCGATCAACGGCTTCAAACAGCGCGAGATTCCGATCGGGAGTTACTACAGGATTGACCGGTTGTGGAGGCCCGGCGATACGGTGAACGTGACCTTCACGATGAGCATCCGGCTGGAACGCGGCTATCGCAATTCGGCTTCGATTGCGCGCGGCCCGCTGGTGTTTTCACTGAGGATCCGCGAGAAGTGGAAGAAACTGGCGGAAAAGGGCCAGACCGCGGATTGGGCAGTGGAACCGAAGACGCCCTGGAACTATGCGCTCAAGCTGAACGCGCGGGACGGCGGACTCGGGATGACGCTCGAGTATCACAAGATGGGCGCGAATCCGTTCACTGCGGAAGGGACGCCGGTGGTGCTGCGTGCGGAAGGAAAGCTGGTGCCCGATTGGAAGCTGGTAAACGGCTCGGCCGGACCGGTGCCGGAGAGTCCGGTGAGCGTGCGCGGGGCACTGGATCCGCTGGAACTGATTCCGTTCGGCGCCGCAAAGTTGCGGATTACGGCGTTCCCGGTGTTGAAGAATTAGGCGCCCTACTGCACGGGATAGGGGTGAATCAAGTTGAGCGTGCGGCTCCAGCGCGTCTTGGTAAAGAAGTGCGTCGCGACGTCGAAGATGTGGTCGAGCCCGATGCTCGGGCTGGCAAGCTGTTCGGTCGGCGCATCGTAGGACCAATAGATGATCAGCGGCTTGCCGATGATGTTCTCACGCGGGACAAAGCCCCAGTAGCGGCTGTCGAGTGAGGAGTCACGGTTGTCGCCCATCGCGAAATAGTGGCCCTCGGGCACAACCACTTCGCCATTCTGCACGTTTTCCTGCAGCATCCTCTGGGCGGGCGGATACAGCGGAACGTTGGGATCGCCCGGGAAGTTGTCGCGATAAGAATCGATGTATTCGGTCTTGTGAACCACGTAAGGCTCATTCAATAGATGGCCGTTGAGGTAGACCTTCTTGTTGACCAACTTGAGGTGGTCGCCCGGAACGCCCATCACGCGCTTCACGAACGTATCCTTGATATTGATGGGATACCGGAACACAATGATGTCGCCGCGATGCACGTCTTCATACGGCAGCGCGTGTTTGGTGACCGCGCCGGCAGGCGCAAACGCGAGCTTGTCGACCAGCAGATGATCGCCGACCAGCAGCGTATCTTCCATGGAGCCGGTCGGAATGACGAACGCCTGAACCAGCGTCGTGGTGCCGAACAGCAACAGGATAATCGTCACCGTCCACTCGGCGATAACGCCGCGCGGAACATCATTGCGGAGAGACTTGAAAGAAAGCTCCGCGGGTTTTTCCACTATTTCAGTCTTTTCTTGAGCCACGAATCTTTATTGTAGCTTGCCGGAGGGATTGCCTGCGGCGCACGCCGAAGCGCACGCCGCAAGCTTGTAAAGCATTGAGTTCAGAAATACATCTTGGCGCCGAGTTGCACCGTTCGCGGATCCCGGTAACCGGTGATCGTGCCGAACAGCGTACTGGTGTTGCTGGTGGATCCGAAGGCACTCGGGTTGGTGTGGTTGAAGGCGTTGTTCGCTTCTCCACGCACCTGCAACCGATAATGCTCCCTGAAGACGAAATTCTTGGAAGCCGAGAAGCTCCAGCCCTCGTAGCCCGGTCCGCGAACGACGCCGCGTCCCGCATTACCCGGCACGTGGACGCCGGTCGGAACGTTGGCGAAGCACGCCGTATTGAACCACTGGTAGCGTGTCCTGGCCGCGCCGGCCGTGGGATCGCACACCAGATTCGGACGGAGGCTTGCGCCGCTCGATCCGATGATGCCGAGACCGGCGGGATCCGCCCCCGACGTCGTCATCGTATACGGCAGACCGCTGTTGTAACGGGCGATGCCGGCAATCTGCCATCCACCCAGCGCCTTGCCGGTGAAGCCCTTTTGCTGTTTGAAGAACGGAAGGGTATACACGAAGTTGGTGCTGAAGACCTGCGTGCGGTCATAGGTTGAAGGACCGTATTCGCTCTCGTGCAAGTTGTAAATATTCTGCGCGGCGTTGGAGCGATCGCTCGGGTTGTCGGTAAGCGACTTGGACCAGGTATAGGAGAACGAAACCAACGCATCGGCATTGAACCGCCGCTGGCCGTAGACCTGCAGCGCATTGTAGTTGGAATTGAACCAGGTCTGGACCGAATTGATAGCGTTGTAGCCAACATATGGACGGATCTGGTTCAGGATCGCTTCGTTCGCCGAGGTGAACGCGGTGCCCGGAGAGACGAGTCCCGAAGACCACGCGAGACCCGGCTGAACTTCGTTGATGTCGATGTAGCCGAGCAGGTGGGTGCCCTTGGTCCCGACGTATCCGACGTTCAGGATGGTCTTCGAATCGAACTGATTCTGAATTTCGAAACTCCACTGCTGCGAGTAAGGAGTCTGGTACTGCATCGGCGTGCCGCGCAGAACTTTCGGAGAATAGCTGACGCTGGCGTTACCGCCGCCCGGATTGTCCAGCGTCACGTTCGGAATGCTCACGACGTTCACGAAGGGCGGATTCGCGAAGATGTTCTGCTCGTAAATGGCGACCAGCGAAGAGTCGTAGGAGATGCCGTAGCCGCCGCGGATCGCGGTCTTGCCTCGGCCAGTCGGATCCCAGGCAAAGCCGAAGCGCGGGGCGAAGTTCATGTTGTTGTTCGGCGAAACCGAGTTGCCGAAGGGAGAATTTTTGCCGTTGATCGCGATGCCGTTGAGATAACTCTGGGCCGGGATCGAGGCAAGATTACCGCCCGCAGTCATCGCCGGAGCGTTTGCCGGATTGTAGAGCGCCGGCAGGAAATTGGTCAGCTCGTTCTTGGCGTCGTACGGCTGGCGGAAATTCGAGTAGCGCACACCGACGTTGAGGGTCAGACGGCTGTTGACGCGCCAGTCGTCCTGCGCGTACAACTCAAACTGGTTTTGACGGATGTCGGGAGTAATGTCCTCGGACGCCTGCGTGAATGTAGCCACGTTGCCCAGCAGGAAGTTGGCAAACGACTGCGAAAACGTGGTGGTCCCCGAAGGCACGCTCGCCGGAGTGAACGCAAAATATCCTTCGTTTGGATAGGGCGAGCTGCCCGCGGCGTTCTCGGTCTTCTGGTAATGGTTGATCGAGGCGCCGAAACGGAGGGTATGGCTGCCTAGGATCTTGGTCAGGTTATCGAAGTAGTTGTAATTGCGGTTGTAATCGCGATAAGGCCCATATCCGCCAATCTGAGTGCCGCCGGAAAACGTCAGGTTCGGAACCTGGCCGAGCGTCACTGCAAAGGGCAGACTGGTTTTGATGTCCGGTGAGTTGGCGGGGCTGATCAACCCTGTCGGATCGCTGATGATCGCGCCATACGAGTAGCTGAAGCCCGCATCATTAAGCCAGGTCGCCGACAGCACGGAATTTGCCCGCACGGTCAGGTTGTGGCCAGGGGAGTTGGTGCTGGTCTGCGACACCTGTGGAACCGGCAATCCAAGGAACAGGCCCTGCGGCTCGGTGGTCGGGATATTGTCCCGCAGATAGCGGACGGAGACCTGCAGCTTCGGGCTGAAGATGTGATCCACCTTGTAGAGTTCCTGGCGAAAGTTATAAACGTTGCGGAAGAGCGAATTCAGCGTGTTCGTGACGGTAGGCAGCGCCATCCTGGAGAAAATGTCCTTGATGTACATTGCCGCGACAGGGTTGATCTTCGAAATCGAAGTAGACGTCAACTGGCAGGTGCTGCCGCTGTATTGCACACAGACCGGTGTTGGGAAGTTGCCCGCAATCTCGGCGGCCGTAGGCAGCGTTGCCGTACCGGAAGAGTAAGTGATGTAGCGGCGGAACTCCTCCGAGAAGAAGAAAAACGTTTTGTTCTTGCCGTTGTAAACCTTCGGGATATAAACCGGGCCGCCGACCGTGTAGCCAAAGTTGTTATAGTGCATCGGAGCCACTTGCGCCTTGCCGTCGGGCCCCATGTTCAATGACGTTGCGTTGTTGTAGAAGTTATTGGCGTTCAAGTTGCCGTTGCGAAGGAACTCGTACGCATCGCCGTGCAGACTGTTGGTACCGGACTTCGTTGCGACACTGATCAGGCCGCCGGCCGCACGTCCGGCTTCCGCCGAGTATCCGCTGCGCTGGACCTTGAACTCGGAGATCGCATCGATGCTCGGAGTATTCAGGAGCGTCAGATTCGATCCGCGGTCAACGTTATCCGCGCCATCCACCAGCCAGGTGCTGGCGGAGTTGCGCGCGCCATTGATCGAGAACGGGATGACGTTCGTCTGTCCCGAGGGCATGGAGTTGCCGACATAGAGCTGGTCCACCGAGCCGGAAACCACACCCGGCATCAGCGACACCAGTTCTTCATAGTTGCGGGTCACCAAAGCCAGTTCGCGAATCTGCGTACCGTTGACGGTGGTGCTCTGTTCCGCGGACTGCAATTGTAGGTTGACGGGGGATTCTTCTACCGTCAAGGTCTGCGCCACGTCGCCGACTTCCAGGCGGGCGCTGACTGTTAACTTGTCGTTGACATTCAGCACCACGTTCTGATGGACCTGCCGCTTGAAACCCTTGGCTTCGAAGATCACCGTGTGAGTACCGACGGGCAGGTTTGCCGCGACATATTCTCCGGCGCTGCTGGTCTTCAAAACCATCTCTTCGCGCTGTTGGTCCACGTTAAAAACCGTGATCTGCGCGTTCGCCACGGCTGCGCCCGAGGCGTCCGTGACGGTACCAACAATCGATGCAGCCGTATTCTGTCCGTATGCGCTCAGGGCTACTAGGACGAATAGGGCAGGCGTCCATATAGCAAGACGTATTGCCTTTTTGTAGTTCATTTTTCTCCCGAAAGCGTGCGAAATTGTACAGCTCAAAAGTTAGCACAGATGAATTTGGCCCCAAACTGAAGCTGAGACAATTGGCCGATTCGCATGGTGCCTCCGGGCGTATGCTAATGACATGCTTGCGCGTGGACCCGCCAGGAAAGTCGCGATCTATCTGAACGAAGACGCAAAGCACCACCTCACGTCGCTCCACGATGCGGTGATGACATTCCTCATGCGGAAAGGTGTCGCCGGCGCGACCGCCGTGCGAGGCATGTCGGGTTTCGGGCAGCACCGTGTTCTTCATTCGCGCGATATGGAGGTCACTGCCGAGCACCTGCCGATCGTGATCGAGTTCGTCGAAAGCGCCGAACGCGTCGAGGAGTTGTTGCCGTCGCTCTACGACATGGTGACCGACGGCTTGATCGAGGTTCAGGACACCACCATCGTGAAGGCCGCGCGAAAGGACAAGCCGCAGGCAGAGCGGCCCCGGATGCGCCAGTCCGGTCCCGGGAAACTATTGCAAGTCTATTTCGGCGAAGCCGATACGTGGCACGGCGAACCGCTCTATGACGCAATTGTGAAGCGGCTCCGGATGGAAGACATCGGTGGAGCCACCGTGGAAAAGGGCATTCTTGGCTATGGCGCGAAAGGGCACACCCACAAAGAGAGTTTTCTCCATTTTTCCAAGGACATGCCCGTGCTGATCTCGGTGATCGACACACCCGAGAAGATCGATCGCGCAATCGAGCAAATCGAAGCCATGATGGGCGACGGGTTGATCGTCACCTCCGATGTGGAGACGATTCGCCTTGTCCATGCCCCGCTATCGGAGGCGACGAGTGCCGGAACTGCGGCCAGCTAAACTCCTGCGCGTCTTCCTCGCGGGCGGCAAACTGCACGAGGCGATCATCGCCAAGTGCCGGGAAATGCAGATTGCCGGCGCCACTGTGCTCGCCGCCCAGGAGGGCTTTGGCGGCGGACCAGATATCCACCGGGCACGGATGCTCTCAAGCGACCGTCCGCTGGTGATCCACATCGTGGATTCTGAGGACAAGATCGCCCGGTTGGTTCCGGAGGTCGAAAGGATGCTCGGGACGGGAATGCTCGCTGTCTCGGATGTGCGGTTGCTACGCGTCCAAAAATAACGATCGCTTTACGAATTGAAATTCTCCGCAAGATCTGCAAAAGTAGAGTACTGGCGAAGAAATGGCGAAAGTTGGTTATGTTGAACTCCATGCGCGGTCCGCATTCAGTTTCCTCCGGGGCGCCTGTCCCCCTGAAGAATTTGCGGTAGCCTGCTCACTCTTTCAGCAGCATGCGATGGCGCTCCTCGACGTCGACGGCGTCTACGGTTCCCCCCGCTTCCACATGGCCGCCCAGACCGCGGGGATCGTCGCCCACATCGGCGCCGAGGTCAGTTGCACCGACGGCGGACGCTACCCCTTGCTGGCCCGCAATCGCAAGGGCTACCAGAATCTCTGCCGCCTGATTACTCAGACCAAACTCCGGGTTGGCAAGCACGAACCCACCGCCGCCACACCCGAAGAACTAGCGGAATATGCCGACGGCCTCATCTGCCTCACTGGCGACGAAGCAGGCCCGTTGGCGGCGGCTCTTGACCGCGGCGACGCCGAAACAACCCTCCAGCGCATCCTCGATACCTTCGGCCGCGAGAACGTCTACGCCGAGATCCAGCGGCACCATCTGCGCGACGAAGAAGTCCGCAACCAGGCAGTCATCGCGCTGGCCCGTAAGATGCGGGTTCCCCTGGTCGCGACCAACGGCCCCTGCCATGCCATGCCGCCGCAACGCGAGTTGCTCGATCTCTTCACCTGCCTCCGCCACAAGGTCACGTTCGCCGAAGCCGGACGCTTGCTCTCCCGCAATGCCGAGCGTCATCACAAAAGTTCCGAAGCGATGGCTGAGCTTTTCTCCGACTTTCCCGAAGCGCTGGCGAACACGCTCGGCATCTCTTCGCGCCTGAACTTCACGCTCTCCAATCTCGGCTACGAGTTCCCCCCGTATCCCGTCCCGCCGGGCGAAACCATGAGTTCTTTCCTGCGCCGCCGGACCGACGAAGGCGCGCGCCGCCGCTACCGTCCTTACAACGACCGCGCCCGCCAGCAGATCGAGCGCGAACTCGCGTTGATCGACAAGCTCAAGCTCGCCGGCTATTTCCTCATCGTCTGGGACATCGTCAACTTCTGCCGCGAAGAGGGCATCCTGGTGCAGGGCCGCGGATCGGCCGCCAACAGCGCAGTCTGCTACGCGCTCGGGATCACCGCGGTCGATCCCATTGCCATGGACCTGCTGTTCGAGCGATTCCTCTCCGAGGAGCGCGGCGAGTGGCCGGACATCGATCTCGACCTGCCCAGCGGCGATCAGCGCGAAAGCGTGATCCAGCACGTCTACGAACGCTACGGAAAACTCGGCGCGGCCATGACCGCCAACGTCATCACCTACCGCGGGCGCATGGCGGCGCGGGAGGCCGGCAAGGTGCTCGGCTTCGATGTCGGCACGCTCGATACGCTATCGAAACTCGTGCCGCATTGGGGCTGGCACGACAAATCCGACAAACCGGAAAAGCAGTTTCGCGAAGCCGGCCTCGACCTCAACCACCCGCGCATTCGCAAATTCCTGGAACTGGTGGTCGCGCTCCAGGATCTGCCGCGCCACCTCGGCCAGCACTCAGGCGGCATGGTCATCTGCCAGGGTCGCCTCGACCAGGTGGTTCCACTAGAACCCGCCAGCATGCCGGGACGCGTGGTCGTCCAGTGGGACAAGGAAGATTGCGCCGATCTCGGAATCATCAAGGTCGATCTGCTCGGCCTCGGCATGATGGCGGCGCTCGAGGACTGCCTCAAGCTGATCCGCGATCACTGGGGCGAGGAAATCGATCTCGGCCACATCCCCGCCGACGATCCCGAAGTCTACGACGCGCTCCAGCACGCCGACACCATTGGCCTCTTCCAGGTGGAGAGCCGGGCGCAGCAGGCTTCCCTGCCTCGCATGAAGCCCGAGCGTTTCTACGACGTCGTCGTGCAGGTCGCCATCATCCGTCCCGGCCCGATTGTCGGCAACATGGTGCATCCGTATCTTGCGCGTCGGCAGGGCCGCGAAAAGGTGGAATATCTGCACCCCGCGCTCGAACCGGTTTTGAAACGAACTCTCGGCGTTCCATTGTTCCAGGAGCAGTTGCTCCGCATGGCGATGGTGGTCGCCAACTTCACTGGCGGCGAGGCGGAAGAACTGCGCCGCGCCATGGGTTTCAAACGCTCCGAGCAGCGCATGAAACCGATCGAAAAGCGATTGCGCGCCGGCATGGCCGATAACGGAATCACGGGCGCCGCGCAGGATTCCATTGTGCAATCGATCACCTCGTTCGCACTATACGGCTTCCCCGAGTCCCACGCCGCGAGTTTCGCGCTGCTGGCCTATGCCAGCGCCTATTTCAAAGTGCGCTATCTCGCGGCTTTCACCGCCGCGCTGCTGAACAACCAGCCGATGGGATTCTATTCGCCGGCGGTGCTGATCAAGGACGCTCAGCGCCACGGCCTCCGCATCCTGCCGGTCGATGCCGCGATCTCGCAATGGAACTGCAGCGTCGAAATGGTCAATCAGGTCTTTTGCGTTCGCCTCGGACTGCGCTATGTGCGAGGGCTGCGCGCCGCAGCCGGACTCGCGCTCGTCGCAGAACGGGAAAAATCTCCCTTCGCCGATATCGACGATCTCGCCCGCCGCGTTCCGGCACTGCGTCGCGATGAGATGACCACGCTCGCCGAAGTCGGCGCGCTGAATTCGCTCCAGGCCCGACATCGCCGCGACGCGCTGTGGAAAGGCGAGCGC